>Ga0190275_10001324_pt1 | contig 18566 bp, 13 predicted proteins | sample Popmic550T_FD_133745 | JGI IMG/M metagenome (GOLD analysis project Ga0190275, IMG submission 133745) | Populus adjacent soil microbial communities from riparian zone of Yellowstone River, Montana, USA - 550 T | ecosystem: Environmental > Terrestrial > Soil > Riparian zone > Trees stand | place...
GTGCCGTGGAAGTGCATCACCGGGACAGCGCGGCTCGGCTCGCAGGGGAGGACGTTCTCACTGCCCGCCACCGGGGCGATGGCCGCGAAGCGCTCGGCACGCTCGCAGGCCAGCCGGTATGAGAAGAAGGCCCCGTTGGACAGGCCCGTGGCATAGGTCCGGCGGGTGTCCACACACACGCGCTTGTCCAGCTCCGCGAAGAGCGCCTCCACGAAGTCCACGTCGTTCACACCGTAGATCTGTGCCGGGCCGCAGCACCCGCCCGCGTTCCAGCTGCGAGAGTCCTCGTATCCCGCATCCGAGGTGGTGCGCAGCGCCTCCGGGTAGTTCACACCGCGGGGATAGACGGCGATGAAGCCCTCCTCGTCCGCCACCTGGGTCATCAAGCTCAGGCCCTCCTGCTCCAGCTCGTTCGAGCCGAAGCCATGGAAGGCCACCACGGTAGGCGTGGGCTTCGTCGCGACATAGCCTGGCGGGACATGGACCCTGTAGGTGCGCGTGCGTTCTTCGTGGGTGAGGGTCCACTCGTAGTTGCCCGGCCCCACGGTGAGGCCTGAGCAGGAGGTGCGATCCACGATGGGCGGGTAGGTGTTGCCGGACGGGCCCGCGTCGGGGGTGGCAGGGGGCGGGTCGTCGGAGCAACCCGCGGCGCCGGCGAGCAGCAGGAGGGCACCGACACAGAGCAGGCGGTGGGTGAGAGGCATGGGGCGAGGATCTATCAGAGACCCGTGGAGGACGCCGTACGTCTCCAGGGTGAGCAGGCGGCTTCGAGCTGGACACGCCCCGTAGCCCCTACGCGCCATGCACCCCCCGCTCGAACTTCCACACCTGAAAGCCCTCTCGTGCGGAGCGCAGGAGCCGGCGAATCATGAACGCGGCGGGCACGCTCATCCCGCCCATCTCCGCGGCGCGCAGGGAGATGGAGGTAGGCGCGCGTGTCGAACCCCGCGCCGATCACCACCACCCGCGCGTGCCTCTGCGGGGAGCGCTTCTCCTGAACGAGCTCGTCGATGATCCGGTGCCGGGCGGCGTTGCTCGCGTTGGGGCTCTTGAAGCCCTTGAAGCGCTCCCAGATGCGCCGGGCCTCTTCATCCACGAACCTTGACGCGCAGCGGTCGCCGCAGATCGGTCGAGGCGCAGCCGCATCCGCCACGCGGACTCCCAGGGTGTGGCAGCGGGTCGTTCACCCGGAAGTCCACAGGTGGGAGCACCTCAGGTAGGCGATGAGCGCTCGGACATCCTCCTCTGCCAATGGAGGGCGCGGCCCGTCCGGGAGCTGCCGCTGCGAATGGCTCGAGCGAGCTCCGCGTCCGTCCACTGCCCGAGCCCGTGCTCCGGGTCGCAATGGGAAGAAGGCGGGACCTGAGCGACTTGCCCATGAAGGGCAGTCACGGGTACCAGAGGACCTCTTCATCGGGAGGGCAGGCAGATTTGGTGCCCCCTGTTCCCCGCATCACACCCAAGGGTCTCCTCGCCACGCGGCGGCGTTGAACGGACCGCGAGCCACGCCGATAATCGGGCCATGACCGACGCATCCGCCACGTCGCTCGAGGTCCGGTACGCCTCCCGCCGCGCCTTGCTGTCCTCATCGAAGACCGAGCGCGGAACGCTGACGCTCTTCGTGCCGACCATGCAGAGGGTCGCTCAAGACGCCCGCGTGCGGCTCATGGTCACCTTCGGAGACAGCGACGAGCGTTTCGAGATCCAAGGGGTCGCCCTGACATGGACACAGGCCGGAGGCCGCGATGGCGCAGGCGGTTTTCTCGCGAGCTTCCAGGGGGACGACAAGCGCCGCGCCGCCGAGATGATCGCGTTCTGCGCGCAGCGGCCGCTGTCCATGGGCACCGCCTCGCGCGAGCGCCTCACCCTCCGCAAGAGCTGCCAGCTCAAGCTTGCGAAGCAGCAGGTCCCCGGGGAGCTGAGGGACTTGTCGCAGACGGGCGCGTTCGTCGTGGGCCGCCAGCTCGGGAAGATCCAAGCGGGCGAGCCCGTGTGGCTGAAGGTGGACGGCGGCCTGTTCGGCATGGGGGGGACATGGCTCGAGGCGCGGGTGGTCTGGCAGGGCAGAAAGGGTGAGGAACTGGGCCTGGGCCTGCGCTTCACCGGCAACGAAGCGCGGCAGGCCTCGGCCATTCAACGCCTCCTGGAGGGGGCCACCGAACGCTGACAAGCACACAAATCGAACCCGCCGCTTAGTGCTTCCCGCCAGACCGGCCCTCGCTCGCTCGGCTCCCCAGCACTCAATGGAGGCGAGCCCTTGGGGTGAGGGAGCAAGAGGTGTCGTTGCCTGCTTCCTCGGGTGCCCCTACCTTGTGCCTGACGGGGTTGGGGGGACAGTGCCATGGGAAGGACCGGCGAGCATGACGGCCAGGGACCTGTGGATCCCCATCCGGAGGACGCGGAGTGGGAGCCCGATGACGGGTCCGATTTTGATGACTCCTTCCTGAGGGAGGTGGCGACAGCTCGCCCGCGGCTCAAGCTGCGCCGGCTGCTTCCCGGCGAGCGGCTGGGGGGCTCGGATGGACGCCGCTTCGAGATCATCCATCGGCTGGGCGAGGGCACCATGGGCCAGGTGTTCCGCGCCTACGATGGGGAGCTGCAGCGGGTGGTGGCCCTCAAGTTCCTCCTCCCGCGCGAGGAGCTGGCCGGCATGGGGCTGCGGGAGGCCCGGGCCATCGCCAGGCTGGATCACGAGAACATCATCCGCATCTTCGACGTGTCCGAGTGGAGGGACGGGCCGGGCGAGCCCCCCGTCCCCTTCCTCGTCATGGAATGTCTGCAGGGCGAGTCGCTGGGGGAGCTGCTGCAGCGCGAGCGCAAGCTGGAGCTGCGGCGCACGCTGAGGCTCATGAGAGGGGTGGCGGCGGGGCTGGCGCACGCGCACGAGCACCACATCGTCCACCGCGACCTCAAGCCCAGCAATGTCTTCATCACCCACCAGGGCCCGGTGAAGCTGCTGGACTTCGGCCTGGCCTGGTTGGTGCCCGTGGGCGCCTCCGTGCCGCAGGACCTGCCCAGCGCTGGGACGCCCTCCCACATGGCGCCAGAGCAATGGCGGGGCGAGCAGGTGGACGAGCGCGCCGACATCTGGGCTGCGGGCATCATGCTGTATGAGCTGCTCACCGGTGAGCTTCCCTATCCGGAACTGCGAGTGGATGAGCTCCGCGCGAAGGTGCTCTCCCGGGAGCCTGTGCCCTCGCTGCGCGAGCGTCACTCGGAGCTCCCCTGGGAGCTGGAGTCGCTGCTCTCCGTGGCGCTGGCCAAGGAGCCCGACAAGCGCCTCCTGTCGGCCCAGGAGCTGCGAGAGGAGCTGCGTGAGCTGGAGGAGCACCTGCAGCCCGGGCGCGGGGTGCAGCGCTCGGTGGCGCCTCAGCGCCGACAGGTGACGCTGGTGTCCTGCCGGGTGGCGGGGCTCTCCGCGCTGGCCGGGCATCTGGACCCCGAGGAGTTCGGCGAGCTGGAGGCCACCTTTCACCGCGTGGCCTCGGAGATCATCCAGCGGCACGGCGGCTCCATCACCCTGTGCATCGGCGACGAGGTGCTGGCCTGCTTCGGCTATCCGGTGGTCAAGGAGGGCGACTCCGAGTGCGCGGTGCGTGCGGGCCTGGTCCTGCCCCAGGCCGTGCACCAGGCCCTCCGGGCGAGGCCACCACCAGGGCCGCCTCCACAGCTGGCGGTACAGGTGGGCATCGACACGGACCTGGTGGTGCTGGACGACAACCTCCCGGAGCTGCGGGGGCGCACTCCCACCATCCAGGGTGAGGCCCCGCGCATCGCCGCCTGGCTGGGGCGGCAGGCCGGGCCGGACCAGGTGGTGCTCGGCCCCAGCACCTACAGCCTGGTGAAGCGCGCCTTCGATACGGTGCCGCTCGGGGCCCGCGCGTTCGACGAGCGGCGCACCCTGGAGGTGCACCGCGTGCTGCGCTCGCGCGTGTCGGTCATCCGCTTCGAGCGAATGCTCGCGGGAGACGGGAAGCTGAGCCCGTTGGTAGGCCGCGAGCGCGAGCTGGGGCAGCTGCTCGACGCCTGGCGGCGAGCCCGCGAGGGGCAGGGGAACTACGTGCTCGTCAGCGGCGAGGCGGGCATCGGCAAGTCCCGCCTCCTGCAGGAGCTGCGCGAGCGAGTGCTGCCGGAGAAGCCCCTGCTGCTGAGGCTCCAGTGCTGGAGCCAGTTCAGCACCAGCGCCCTGCACCCCGTCATCGAGATGCTGCAGCGGCTGTGGTTGCGCCCGGAGCGCTCGCCCCAGGAGAACCTCCGCGCGCTGGAGCCGTGGCTCGAGGAGCGGGGCCTGACGCCGGTGCAGGTGGGCCTGCTGGCCTCCCTGGTGGAACTGCCGGTGGCCGAGGACTCTCCGCACCTGCGCCTCACGCCGCAGCGCCAGAAGGAGGAGACGATGGCGGCGCTGGTCGCCCTGCCCGTGCACCAGGAGTGGGAGCGCCCGATGCTGGTGGTGGTGGAGGATCTCCACTGGGCGGACCCTTCCACGCTGCAGCTGCTGAGCTTCTTGTTGGAGTTCGTGGACAGGCTGCGCGTGCTCCTGGTCCTCAGCGCCCGCCCCGAGTTCCGCCCGCCGTGGGGGCAGCACCCCCGCTTCCAGCTCATCGCCCTGGAGCGGCTGTCGGCGGCGTGCGCCGAGCGGCTGGTGAAGGAGGTGGCGCGAGGCCAGCGGCTGCCGGACAAGGTGGTGACGCAGCTGGTGGCCCGCACGGACGGCATCCCCCTCTTCGTGGAGGAGATGACGCGGGTGATCATGGAGGGCGGGGTGGCGGCGGCCATCCCTCTGACGCTGCATGAGCTGCTCCTGGCCCGGCTGGATGCGCTGCCGCGCCGGCAGAAGCAGCTCGCGCAGCTGTGCGCGGTGGTGGGGCGCAGCTTCTCCCAGGCGCTGCTCGTCATCCTCACGGGCCTGGTCGGCACCGCGCTGCGCAGGGATCTGGCGGGGCTGGTGGCCGCGGGGCTGCTCCAGCCGTGGGACGAGGAGGCCGCGCCCGGCTACCAGTTCCGCCACGCCCTCATCCAGGAGGCGGCCTTGCAGTCCCTGCCCCGCAGCTCGCGGCGGCAGTACCACCAGCGCATCGCCCAGGCGCTGGAGGAGCGCACCGTCAAGCCTGCGGGCATCCTCGCCTACCACTACCTGGCGGGGAACGATGAAGCCAAGGGGCTGGAGTACACGCTGATCGCTGCGCGCACCGCCAAGCGCCAGTATGCCAACGACGAGGCCATCCACCACTACCACCGTGCCTTGGAGGTGCTCTCCGCCTCGGAGCGCCTGCCGAGCACCGCGGTCTTGGAGGACACGCGCCAGGTGACGCTGGAGCTGGCGCAGACGCTCTTGCAGTCGGGCCACTACACGGCCGCCATCCAGATGTTCGAGCAGCGGCTCGAGGACGAGCACGCGGATGACGTGCGCGCGGAGATCCACGTGGGGCTGGGCCGCGCCTTCCAGGAGAAGGGCGAGTCCGGCCGGGCCATCCAGGAGCTGGAGCGCGCGCTCGAGCTCATGGGGCACGCCGCGCCACGCACCCGGGCCGCGGTGGTGGTGCGCACGGCAGTCCACCTCGGCCTCCATCTGCTCAGCCAGGTGTGCCCATGGATTCTGCGGCCCGTGCCGGCCCCCAAGCGGGCGCGCTTCATCAAGCAGCTCAACACGCTCATGTCGCTGATGCGGATCTACTACTTCGTGGATCTGTCCAAGCTCACCTGGGCCACGCTGGTGGCCCTCAACATGGCGGAGCGTGCGCGCACGGAGTACAGCCTGAGCCACGCCAGCGGGTACTACGGAACGGTGCTCGTGGGCGCCGGGCTGCTCAAGCGCTCGCTGCGCTACCTGTCCCGGGCGCTGGAGCTCGGCCGGCGCTCGAAGGATGTGGTGGCCGAGGGCATTGCCCTCAGCCGCCTGGGCACCCACGCCCTGTTCTCCAACGACCTGGCACGCGCCGTGAGGCTGGAGGAGGAGGCCATCGGCGTGCTCCGGCAGGTGGGCGAGCAGTGGGAGATGCAGACCTCCACGATGATCCTGGCCACCAGCCACTTCCTGGCAGCGCGCTTCGAGGCGGCCGAGAAGTCCTTCCGAGAGATGGGCGAGCTGGGGCGGGAGCACAACGCGTTGATGCACCAAGGGTGGGCGCACGCGTGGGTGCCCATGTGCCGCTACCTCCAGGGTGAGGGCGACGTGGCGCAGCTGTGCGAGGAGCTGGAGGAGGGCCTCGCCATCTCCATCCAGGTGGGTGATCTGGCCAACCAGTGCGCGGCGCTCAACCACCTGGCCAACGTCTACGTGCGCGAGCACCGGGTGGAGGAGGCGGCGCGGATGGCCGTGCGCGCCTTTGACACGGTGTGGAAGTACCAGGTGCTGGTGCCCTTCCTGCAGATCGGCCTGGTGGACGCGGCAGAGGCGGCCCTCTTCGCGCTGGAGGAGGGCGCCACCTCGGTGCCGCGCTCAAAGCTGCTGCGCATCGTCCGGCTGGGAACCTTCAAGGCGCGGGCCCTGTCGCGTCTCTACACGTACCTGAAGGGGCCGGCGCTGCGGGTGACGGCCCGGGCACGGAAGCTGCGCAAGGGCATGGCCGCCGCCGAGCCTTTATTCCTGCAGGCCATCTCCCTCCTGGAGAAGGGGCCCAACCGGTGGGAGCTGGGGGTGGCGTGCTTTGACGCGGCCATGGCCCTCCCTCACCGGCGCGAGCAGCTGCTGGCGCGCGCCCGGGAGCTCTTCACCGCCATGGGCGCCGAGGCGGAGCTGCGCCGTGTGCAGCGCCTGGAAGGTGAAGTTCCCCAGGACTCCCGCGGCGCAGCCTTCCTCCACTGAGTTGCTTCCCGCCCACTACTCTTTGCGACTCATCCACCGTCGCGGCCACCCACCGGCTCTCCTCCTCCTGCGCCGGCTCCGCCCCCCCTTGAGGGAGCCGGGCCACCGACCGGCGTTAGGCTTCCGGCTTGAATAGTGGCCACGCCGCGCACGTCCGAAGTGTATCGTGGCTCGCGTCGCCGAGCCTACCCTCGGTCGGGCGCCGGGCCCGCTCACACGGAGATCGCTGTGCGAAACGGTCCCATCGTGCTGATCCTGACGTTGGTGGCGTTGCTCGCGCGCGCCGAGGACGTCGATTCCCGGCAGAACTTCAAGGACACCACGACGCGCCTCCACGGGGTCACCACCCTGTTGCCGATGGGCCAGGGTGGCCTCATGACCGTGGGCGGCTCGAGCCTGCGTGTGCTGCCGCGTGGGGCGAAGGCGTTCGTGTCGCTGCACCGGCAGCCCGGGGACAACCTGTACCGCGTTGCGGCCAACGACGCCGGAGGCGTCCTCGCCGCGTGGGAGAAGGATCCGTCCATTCACCTCTTCACCGCCGCGCCGAAGCGGCACCTCAAGCTGGCCAAGCCGCCGCCGCCGTCCGAGGACCTCAACCGGTACCAGGTGGATCACCTCGCCTTCCTCCCCGACGGCCGGAACGCGCTGGTCATGATGGCTGGAGATCGCAAAGGGCCGGGGCAGGTCCCGGTGTACGTCGTCTACCGGCTCGCCCTCGACGGGAGCTCGCCGCCGGAGCTGCTCTATCGCGTCGACGCGGCCCGCAAGCTCGATGTCTCGGTCGAGCGCGCGGTGTTCCTCATGTTTCGCAAGCCGCAGCAGAGCTGCGACACCAACACCTGCCCGGTGGACGAGATCGTCGTCTTCGAGCACGCCGCCTCGGGCGTGACGCGCAAGTCGCTGTTCGACGGGCGCGCGCAGGAGTGTGGCCTGGCGACGAAGGTCTGGGGGAGCAAGGACGCGCCGCTGGTGCTGCAGCTCAGGCTCGCTCGCAACCAGCGCGCGCTGCTGCGCTGGCAGCCGGGCCAGGAGAAGGCGGACCTCCACCCCCTGCCGAAGGGCGGCTCCTGGGAACCGGAGCTCTACCTGATGCCGAAGGGTGACGTCGTCCGGGTGGAGGCGGTCGCGAACAACGTCCTCACGGTGCATCGGTTCGCGGGGGACGGCTCCGAGCAGGTCATCACGGTCCCGACGATGAGACCGGTGAGCCCGTATACGTACGACCCGCAGGTGCACGACATCGGGACGCGCCAGGACGGCCGGTTGTGGATCCACTGGGGCGACGACTTGCTGCTGTTCTCCGCGGACCTCTCGAAGCCCCCGCGCGCCTACGACCTGGAGCCGCTGCTCACCCGGCGCGCGACGTGGGCGGGCGTGGACGTCTACCTCGCGGACCCGGAGTTGCTCTGGGTAGGCATCGAGCTCGGCGCCGGTCGCGACTTCGTGCGGCTGTCCTTCGCCGACATGGAGAAGCGCTCGAAGACGTGGGCGGTTCGCGACTGACGCACGGGCCTATGTGGCCGGGTTCGTGGCGCGGGCACGCAGCGCCTCGAACGCGTCGGGCGCCATGTTCGCGGTGCCCAGGCCCCGCCCCGGCGGCTCGCCGAGAAGCGCCGCGGGAGCGCCGGGTTACTCCACGACCCGGGCCAGAGGGCGGCGCGCGCCTGCTACAGCGCCGCCGCAGCGTCAGAGGGCGGCCGGGCTGCTGCGCCCGGTGTGGAGGCCGGCGCCGGGTGCTGGAGTACCTGACGGCCCCCGACGGGGTACGCGCCACTTTGGAGCACCTGGCGCTGCCTACGCGGCCTGCTCAGCTGGCTCCAGGAGAGCTTTCCGAAACAGCCAGGCCGATATGAGCCACAGCGCGACGAAGAACCCCGTCAGTACGAAGGTGTAGCCCAATCCGGCGACCAGGGCGATCACGGCGACCAACGCTTGAGCGAGCGCCGTCGCGACCAACGCGCGTGCCATTCCATGTGGCTGGAAGCGCGCGATGACGGCACCGAGGATCCCGACGGCGAGCACGCAGCCATACATCAAGTTGGCGGGGTTCTCCTCATTCCCGATGATGCCAACGGCAAGGTTCATCCAGACGAGGATGAATGCTGCCGCGAGCGCAACGCCGACGGCGGCTCGGTACGCGTTATTGCCCGTCATCCTCGCTGCGAGCTCGAAGGTGCCGCCAGCGCCGACCAGCATGGCGCCGAAGAGAGCGAAATCGGCCACATCCCAGTCCACTTCATCGGTGACCTGCATCGCGAAAAGGGGCAGCAGCAGCATGAGCGCTGCGGTGCCCCAGGCCGCTATCCTCCAACGGCTCCCGCTCCGTCCGCCACCGTCTTCCGCGTTCCCTGCCATTGCCTTGCCTCCGTGCATGAGTGAGACCTTCAACCCAGGTTAAAGGTGCCACCCCGGCGCGAGGGCGGCGGGCCGGTTGGGGCGAGCCGTCGAAAGCCTGAGCCGAGCGGTCGCAGGGGGCAGGCGGATGGCGCGGCGCGTCCGGCGCCGCCTGCCTGGATACTGGCGAGCGAGTGCCGTTGAGGGCCCGTCTCACAAGTGCGCGAGCACGACCAGCGCCAGCACCCAGTCCAGGCCCAGCTCGACCACCGTGTACATGGAGCCATCGAGCGAACCCCCCACCGCGACGCCCATGTGGCCTATCGAATCCGCGAAGAGCTTTGCGCCCACCTCGGCCCCCAGATTGAGGCGGGCCCGCCGCCCACCCAGCTGGGAGCCCACCAGCGCGCGGGCGTAGGGGGCTGCCCAGCTCGTCACGAAGTGCTGGTAGCCCACGGTGGCGTTCAGCGTCAGATCCTTGGGGAATGACAGGTTGGCGCCCAAGGTCAGCCGCCGCGCCCCCAGTCCCATGGGCTGCACGTTCACGTCCAACGCGCCGCCCAGCTCACCCCCCCACGGGATGCGCATGCCGAGCGCGAACTCCACCGTCGATTTGTCGATGGAGAGCGCCTCCCAGCGCAGTCGCGAGGCACCTGCTCCATCTCCCCGCGCCTCGTAGAGGTCCGCGAGCGCCAGCGCGCCCTCCTCCTGCCCCGCGTCGTAGGCCTTGAACAGGGGCGGCTCCGCGCCCTCCAGGTTCCCCCGCTCCATCCGGAGCTTCCCCTGCTGCACACAGGCGGAGATGGATTCCTGTGCGCACGCCAGGCCGAACGCCTGGTCCGCGGCCTCCGCTTGCTGCTCCCCCGTGAGCTGCTGCCCCCACGACTCGCAGGCCGACGCGCTCCCCTCGTTGCAGCGCTCCTCGAGCCCGGGGCTCCGCGTGTTCGACGCCGTGGTCACGCACGCCATGGCCAGCAGGCACGGCCACAGGCACAGCCAGCGCCCCAGGAGGGTTTTCATGCGCTCACTATGCCACGTGCCGTCGCGCCCGGGGCCTCAAGGGACTGGGTCCTGGCGGCTTGGCGTGGGCCTGGTGTTGCGAGCCGTCAGCCTCGCAGCGCCCGACGCTCGGCGTGGATACGGGCTCCGAGGTCTGCAACGAGCGTCGGCAGCAACTCGATGTCGGCGCGCGTGGTGTTGAAGTTCACGATGCACACGCGGAGCACGTAAGCGCCACGAACGGTGGTGTGGGATGGATACGCGGCGCCCGAGTCCTGGAGCCGGGTGAGGATCTCGCGATTCAGCTCGTCGAGGTACGGGCGATGTTCGTTCGCGTTGGGGGCGAGCTCTGCAGGGACGTAACGGAACGTGGTGACGCTCAGGCCCTGGGAGCATGCCTCCAGCTCGGGGTGGCGCGCGGCCAGAGCATGGAGGTGACGCGCAAGCTCGATGTCCTCGGTGATGCGGGCTGCGTACCCCGTCCGTCCGAGGTGCTGGAGCGCGAGCCACACCTTGAGAGCGCGGAAGCCACGCGACGTCTGTGGGCCCTGATCCCGAAGCGGCAGCGGTTCGCCAACACCCTGGACTCCGCTGAGCGAGTAGTAGGGGCTCTGAAAGCAGAACGCGTCGTAGAGCAGCCGGGGATCGCGCACGAGGACGCATCCGGCCTCGAGCGGCATGTAGAGCCACTTGTGCGCGTCGATCACCAGCGAGTCGGCCTCCCGCAGACCCAGGATGTCGGGCGGTGCCAGCGCCGAGAGGCTCGCGGGAGCGCCATACGCCCCGTCGACGTGCAGCCACAACCGGTGCTCGCGACAGATGGCAGCGATCGCCGGCAGAGGATCCACGGCTCCTGTCGAGGTCGTTCCCGCCGTGCCGACGACCACGAGCGGCTCGAGCCCCTGGTCGCGATCGAGCGTCACGCGCCGAGCGAGCTCGCTGGGATTCATCCGGCCGTCCGCGTCGATAGGAATCTCGACCAGCGCCCGTGTGCCGAGCCCGAGCAGCACCAACGCCTTCGCGATCGAGCTGTGGGTCTCGCGCGTCGCGTAGACGCGGATCGCTGCGCTACGCGGGTGGCTCATGCCGAGCTCGCGCAAGTCCCAGGAGATCCGCGCATGGAACGCCGCGCGCAATGCGACGAGGTTCGCCATGGAGCCGCCGCTCAGGAACAGCCCTCCACCGCCCGTTGGAAAGCCCACCAGCTCCGCCATCCAGCGAACGGCCTGCTCCTCGATCGCGGAGGAGATCGGGCCGGTTCGCGGGCTGGTGACGGGGGAGTTCAGCGCCGCTGCCAGCAGCTCCGCAAGTGCACCCAGGGGGCTGGCGGCGCCGTGGACGTATCCCCAGAACCGGCCATGTCCGACCAGCACCGAGTGCGAAAGACACAGCTCGGCTGCCTGTGCGACGATGGCGCCAGCGTCAGTCCCGTCCGAGGGCAAGGGACGCTGTCCCAATAAGCGCCTCAGCTCTTCGCTCGACTCCGCCGTGGAGACCGGGCCTTCGTGCATTCTGCCGAAGAAATCCCCGATGCGGTCGACAAGCTCGTGACCGATGGCTCGAAACTGGTCCGCGTCGATCCCCACGGTGTCTCGCCCGTCGCGCAAGAGCTCCGTGCTCGTTTCATTTGACGCAGCGTCCAAGTCACCCAGCTTCATCTCGAGTCAGGATCCTGGGAGTCAGGTCCATTGTCAATAACGGGCACAACCTGGACAGCAAGGATTTCAAGCAATTAGAATCGCTCCCTCGATGGGAACCCACGAGCACGAACCCGAGTTGCAAGCGCAGTTGATCGACTCCAAGACAGGACTCCGGGCGTTCGTCGTCGCCGATAATCTCGTCAGCGGTAAGGCGATGGGTGGAACGCGGATATCGGCCGGTGTGAGCCTGGAGGAGGTCCGGGGGCTCGCGCGGCGGATGAGCCTCAAGCTCGCGCTGGCCGGAGTGCGGATCGGCGGATCCAAGGGGGCCATCGTCCTCGATCCGAAGGTTCAGGGAGAAGCCCGTGAAAGGGTGCTCGCTTCGTTCGGGCAGCTCGCCGGGCCGCTCTTGCGGGGCGGTGTCTATCTGGGCACGGACCTTGGGTGCACCTACGCCGAGCGTTCGTTCATCCACCGGCACGCGCAGTACGCAGTGGAGCAACAGGTCTCGCTGCCGTGCGACTGGGCGACCCTCTGGCAGCACTGCAGCGACGTCACGGGGCTCGGCGTCGCGCACGCGAGCGCGGTCGCTGCCGATCTCCTCGAGCTCGGGGCGAGGCGGCGTCGGGTCGTGATTCAGGGCTTCGGTGAGGTGGGCCAGGCCGCCGCCCGCCACGCCGAGCGCCTCGGGCTGCGAGTCGTTGCGGTCGCGGACATTCATGGCACCGTGTCCGCGGAGGGCGGTCTGCCGCTCGACGCGCTGCTCGCCATCACCGACGAACGCGGGGAGATCGACCGGACGCGGCTCCCATCGGGTGTGCGTGCGTCGCCTCAGCCGGAGGCGTGGCTGGACATCGATGCCGAGGTGCTGGTTCCGGCCGCGGTGGCCAATGCCGTGCACGCCGGGAACGTCCAGCGGGTGCGTGCGCAGATCGTCGTCGAAGGGGCGAACTCGCCCCTCACCCCGGAGGCGATCGCCCATCTGGCAGGCGAACGTCGCCTCGTGGTCCCCGATATCGTGGCGAACGCCGGTGGGGCGATCGGCTGTGGGCTGGCGCTGCTTGGCGCCATCCCGACCGGAACGACACCGCAGGAGGCGGCCGCGTGGTTGTTCGACCAGACAGAAACGCGCGTGGGCGCCAACACCCGGGTGGTTTACGAGCAGGCTCGCGCGGAGAAGCTCTCCACGCATCGGGTCGCCGAGCACCTCGCCGAACGCCGTCGCTCCGAGCTGTTCGCTCGATCGTGACCTTGCGATGACTGCCGAGGTTCACCTGTGTGTCTATCACCCCGTGTTCGCCGAGCCGATCGCGCAGTACCTGCGTGCCCGGCTCACGCACGTGCGCGTCACCGCAGTGACACAGACCGACGTCGACCCGCCTGACCGTGACACGATCGATGTTCTGGTTGCCTATCGCTTCCCGGCCGGCCTGCTCGGCCGCATGCGGCGGCTGCAGTGGCTGCAGCTCACGAGTGTGGGTTTCGATCACCTCCAGAACGAGCCTCGCGCTCCCGGGCTGATCGTCACGCACGCCGGGTCGATACCTTGCCGCGCTGTCGCAGAGTTCGTGATGATGGGGATCTTCGCGCTCGCTCGCAACGCGCCCACGCTCATTCGTCAGCACGACGAACGGGTCTGGAGGCGTCCCGGCGCGCGCCTCGTGTCGGGCAGCAGACTGCTCATCTTCGGGCTGGGTCGGATCGGGGCGGAGGTCGCGCGCGCGGCCAGAGCGAACGGGATGCACGTCGTGGCGGTGACGCGCTCCGGTGCCGCCCGGGTCGAGGTGGATCGATGTGTCCCCTCGGACGAGCGACACGCCGTGGCGCATGAGGCGGACTACGTAGCGGTCTGCGTCCCCGCGTCGCCCTCCACGCGCGGCCTTCTGGATGCAGCCTTCTTCGCGCGCCTCAAGCCAGGCGCGGCGCTCATCGACGTCAGCCGGCCCGGGATCACGGACACCGCGGCGCTCGTCGAGGCGCTGCGATCGGGTCGCTGTCGTGCAGCCCTGCTCGATGTACACGAGCGCGAGCCGCTCCCACGCGAGCATTCCCTCTGGAGCGAGCCTGGAGTCTGGGTGACGCCGCATTGCGCGTTCGAGCAAGAGCGTGAGGTAGATGCACTGGGCGAGCTGATCGTTCACAACATGCAGCGGCTCTCGACCTCGAGAGCGCTCGAGAATGTCGCCGAGCTCGCGGCTCCTCCGCCGCAGACGGAGCCAGCGCCCGCAGGCGCTGGACGTGGGTAGAGACATGGACGCGGCGCCGGGCAGAGTGACAGCGGGTACTCGCGCGAGCACGTCCAGGGAGGCCCTCGTGGTGGGTGGAGGCATCTCGGGGCTGTTGGCCGCACGAATCCTCGCAGACCACTTCGAGCGAGTAACGCTGCTCGAGCGCGATACCTTGCCCGGCCAGCCGGACGTGCGCGGGAAGACGCCGCAGGCGCCCCACTCGCACGTCCTCGGCTCGATCGGCTATCGAAGAATCACGCAGCTCTTTCCCGGGCTCGACGAGGATCTGGCGGAGGCTGGAGCGCTGCGGTTCGACTTCTTCAAGGACTGCCGCAACTACGTCGGCGATTGGCTTCCCCGGTTTTCTTCTGGCCTGGTGAGCCGCATGTGCACCCGCATGCTGCTCGAGTTCTCCATCCGACGCCGGCTGTCGGAGGTCGCCAACGTCGTCATTCGTGACCGGCAGAGAATCAACCAGCTCCTGGTCCGGGATGACGGCTCTCGCGTGATCGGCGTCCAGCTGGACGACGGCCGTCAGCTGCACGCCGATCTCGTGGTCGACGCGGCCGGGCTCGGCTCGCGCACGTCACGCCTGGTGAGCTCACTTGGGTTCGGCGAGCCGGAGGTCGAGCAGGTCGATCTGCTCAGCGCCACCGCGACGCGGTTGTTCCACCCGCCCCCAGGCATGTCGGCACCGGACTGGATCGCGCTGTTCGTGCGGGCCACGCCGCAGAACCGACGCGTCGGCGCCCTGACTCGCATCGAAGGCGGGCTGTGGCGCGTGTCCGTGGCGGGCCTGGCCGGCCTCTACCCGTCCAAGACCGAGGACGGCTTCCTCGCGTTCACCCGCGAGCTGGCGAGCCAGGAAATCTATCACCTCATCCGCGATGCCGAGCCGGCGTCCCCCGTCCATTACTACGGTACGTCGTTCAGCCGGTGGATTCGGTACGACAAGCTGGCCCGCTTCCCGGACGGCCTGGTGGTGGTGGGTGACGCGGCGTTCCACGCCAATCCCGAGCACGCCCAGGGGATGACCTTCTGCCTCCTGGCTGCCGAGACGCTGGGGACGATGCTGGCCGAGTCCGAGCGACCGCTGTCCGAACGAGTCGGCTTCTCGCTCCAGTTCCAGCGTCGCATTGCCGAGAAGTACAGGCCCTACTGGGTGTGGAATGCGGCGATCGAGCTCGATCTGCCCGGCGTGGTAGACGGCTCCGGCCTCAGCCGGCGGGAGCGTTGGGAGCGGGTGTTCTACAGGCATCTGCGCGCGGTCGCTCCGCGCGACCCCGCGCTCTTGCGCGCGGCCTTGAGAGTGACCCAGGCCGAGTCTCACCCGTCAGCCCTGCTTCACCCAGCCATCCTGCTCCGCCTTGCGCGACGCACGTTGCGAGCGTGACGCCACCTGGACCGAGCGCGCGCCATCCATGTAGCCTTCCACTCCACTCCTGCCAGCGAACCCATGAAGATCACCCATATCGAGACTTTCCTTGTCGACGCCGGATGGCGGCCCTGGGGCATCGTGCGAGTCGAGACCGACGCGGGCATCGTCGGCTATGGCGAGTGCACGTGCCTCTTCACGCAATATGCAGTCCTCGGCGCCATCGAAGACATGAAACCCATCCTGCTCGGGACGGATCCCCGTGCCTACGAGATGCGGTTCTGGGACATGTTCCGGCGCCTGCGGCTCGGGAGCATCGGGGGGGCTGCGAGCAAGGCGGTAGGCGCGCTGGAGTGCGCTCTGATTGACATCAAGGCCAAGGCGCTCGGGATCTCCGTCACCGAGCTGTTCGGCGGACCCACGCGTCAGACCGTCCCCGTGTACTTCTCTCACTTCCTCGGCTACCGCCCCTCCGCGAGCAAGTTTCTGGGTAAGAAGCCGATCGAGACGTTCGCCGATATCGAGGAGGCGGCGCACGAGGCCAAGGCGGCCGGCTTCCAGGCCCTGAAGACCAACCTGCCAGCACTGACGTCGTTGCCGCTGAAGATGGACCATACCGGCTTCGGCGGTGAGATGGGGACGACCGACCAGTATCTGACGGGCCCGAGGCTCGATCACCTGGAAGCGGTGATCAAAACGATCCGCGGCGCAGTAGGCGATTCTTTTGGGATCATCTTGGACATCAACCACAACTGCAAGCCCGAGAGCGCCGTCAGGGTCGCTGACCGGCTCCGGCCCTATGGGCTGATGTGGCTCGAGCTCGACCTCGACGACCCCCGGGCGCTCCGTGAGGTGAAGCAGCGGATCGACGTGCCGGTCTGTTCTGGAGAGACGTTGTTCTACCCGGAGGGGTATCTGCCCTACTTTCAGGAACGGGCGCTGGACGTGGTGATGATTGACACCATCTGGAATGGCTTCTCGCCCTCCCTGCGCATCGGGCAGCTGGCCCAGACGTTCCGGCTCAACACCTGTGTCCATAACTATTACAGCCATCTGAGCACGTTCATCTCCGCGAGCCTGTGCGGCGTACTGCCCAACGTCCGGGTGCTCGAAGTCGACGGCGAGGACGTCCCCTGGAAGGACGAGCTGTTTACCCATGCTCCGGAGCTCGTGAACGGCGAGATGCGGATCCCGCTCAATCGTCCCGGATGGGGCACCGAGCCGAACCTGAGCGCGTTCCAGCGCTACCGCTGGGACCGTCGGGTGCCGGTGATCACCGTGCCGTCCGGCTTTGACGCGCTCATCCCGCAGCTGCCGAGCCTCGGCGGTGAACAGCCTCTTGCCCGCACCAATGCCGACAGCCTGGCCGGGCCTTGGGCGCCGGAGCACCGCGTCCTCTCGCCGTTGCCGATTCCAGAGGGCGAGTCGCCATGATCAGGCCTCACCCGCTCGGCCCCACCTTGGAAACGGAGCGACTCCTTCTCCGTCCGCCGGCGGCCGAGGACTTCGAGGCGTGGGCTGCCTTCGCCGCAGATGAGAGGGTGGCCCAAGCGCTGGGAGGCGTCCAATCGAGGCCCATGGCGTGGCGGAACATGTGCACGATGATCGGTGCCTGGGCCGTCAACGGCTTCAGCATGTTTTCAGTCATCGAGAAGGCCACAGGCCGCTGGCTTGGACGGCTTGGCCCGTGGCGACCCGAGGGGTGGCCCTGCGGGGAGTTCGCCTGCAGTCTCGTGGCCGACGCTTGGGGAAAAGGATACGCCTTAGAGGCTTCCAGCGTCGTCATCGATTGGATGTGCGACACGCTGGGCTGGACCGAGATCCTCCACTGCATCGAGCATGAGAACTTCCGTGCGCAAAGCCTCGCACGGCGTCTCGGAGCCAAGCGGCTCCCCCGGGAGGGCGTGCTGCCTGAGCCCTTCGGCACCCAAGTCGAGATCTGGGGCCAGACTCGCGAGGAATGGCGTGCTCGTCGTCCCTGACCTGATGCGAGGAGTGGCAGCGCCTCCGCTCAGGGACGGAACAGCTCGAGGCCCAGCCCTACCTGGGCCGTCAGCGCGAAGCGCTGGTGGGCCTCGTCGCTGACGAAGAAGTAGTCGCCTCCCACGTCCACCAGGCCCACCAGGCCCGCCGGGAGGGAGATCCTCCCGCCCGCCAGCGCACCCGCGCCGTAGGCCCCTTCACTCGGGACGAGCGTGGCCCGCAGGCCCAGGTGAGGCCGCAGGACTCCATGGCCCAGCAGGAGCCCTCCCTGGAGATGGAAGACCGGGGAGGGGCTGATCCACACGCGCGCGCCGACCTCCAGCGCCCCGTGGCTGTAGGCGAGCCCTCCTCCCAGCAGCAGCGCAGGACCCCGGGCCTCGATGAGGCTGAGCAGCTCCGGCCGCAGCGAGGAGTCAGGCGGGGAGGGCTTCCGGGCCCTCGTCGCCTCCTGCTCCTGGCGCTTGCGCAGGGCTTCCTGCTCCGCCTGCCGCCGCTCGGTCTCCACCCGCTCCCGGAGGGCCTCCGCGAGGGCCACCAGCTCCGGTGGGAAGCGGACCGCGTCCACCTGCGGCCCGGGGTGCTCCCGCGCGATCACCTCGAGCTGCTGCCGGATCTCGTCCACCTTCCCAAGCGCGTACAGCGAGGCAGCCAGGTAGATCCGTGCCAGCCGCCGATCCTCGGCGGACCGCTGTGGGGTGGCCAGCACCTCCTCGAAGGAGCGGGCCGCGGCCTCGTACTCACCGCTCTCGTAGAGCTGGATGCCCGGCAGCGACTCCGCCGCTGCAGAGGAAGCCATCAGCAGCAGGAGCAGCAGCAGGGTGCGAGGGCTCATGGCGAAGGGCTGGACCCCAGAGGTTCAAAGTGGGCCGTGTGCGACAGGGTGCCGTTCGGAGGGATGGCGATCTTCTGCCGGTAGGGCTTGCGGGCGGGGTTGCGCAGCTCGAGCTCATGCTCACCCGCAGGCAGGAGGTAGCGGTTCTGCGGAGGCACCCGGCCCAGCCGCTGGCCATCCATCCAGACGTCTGCCCAGGCTCCCTTCACGGTGAGGTGGAGCGTCCCGGTCGTGGCCAGGGGCGCCTGGGCTGGCTCTGGCGCAGGAGCGGGTGCCGGAGCGGGGGGCTCGATCGGCTTGCTGACGGCGGCGGCGGGACGCTCAGCCCGAGGCACCTTCTTCTTCACCGTCGCGGTGGCGCTCTCGACAA
>Ga0190275_10001325_pt1 | contig 18524 bp, 15 predicted proteins | sample Popmic550T_FD_133745 | JGI IMG/M metagenome (GOLD analysis project Ga0190275, IMG submission 133745) | Populus adjacent soil microbial communities from riparian zone of Yellowstone River, Montana, USA - 550 T | ecosystem: Environmental > Terrestrial > Soil > Riparian zone > Trees stand | place...
ACCAACCTTCAGACCTCCGGCCCGACGGGGCCGATGAAGGCATTCCTGCGGGTCGGCAACCGGCTCTTCGCGCAAAGCGCCGATCGCGGTGCGTTGCCCCAGCTCCACGCCGCCACCGCGGCCGGGGTGCAGGCCGGTGAGTTCTATGGGCCAGACGGTTTCAACGAGCTGCGCGGCAGCCCCACCCGGGTGAAGCCGGTCGCGCGTGCGACCGACCCTGAGCTTGCCCGGCGGCTGTGGCAGGTGTCGGAGGAGCTGACCGGGGTCACGTTTCCGCTCTAGCCCCGGCGGGCGGACCTTCCTCTCTCGCGAGCGCCGACGGCCACCAAACCCGCGGCCCGATCTGAAGCACGAGCGCTGGCACCAGCACGCTGCGCACGAGGAAGGTGTCGAGCAGCACGCCGAATGCGACCACGAAGCCGATCTCGGTCAGGAACACGAGGGGCAGCACCGCGAGCACAGAGAAGGTGCCGGCGAGCACGATGCCGGCGCTAGTGATCACTCCGCCGGTGACGGCGAGCGCGCGCAGGATCCCCCCGCGGGTGCCGTGCGTGAGCGTCTCCTCGCGCGCGCGGGCAAGCAGGAAGATGTTGTAGTCGACGCCCAGCGCGACCAGGAACACGAAGGCGAACAGCGGCAGCGACGGGTCCGAGCCGGGGAAGTCGAAGACGACGTCGAAGACGAAGTAGCCCACGCCGAGCGCGGCGAGAAAGCTGAGGATCACGGTGCCGACCAGCAGCAGCGGAGCGATCAGCGCACGCAGGAGCGCCACGAGGATCAGGGACACGACCACCAGCACGAGTGGCGGGATCACGGTCGAGTCCCACGCGGCCGCGTCCCGGACGTCGAACTCCACCGCGCTTGGCCCGCCGACAAGCGTCCCGGGCGCTGCACGGTGCGCCGCGTCACGGATCGGCTCCACCAGATCGAAGGCCTCGGTCGAGTACGGCTGCGGGTCGAGCGTTGCCTGCACCAGCACGCCGCGCTCGCCCTGTGCCACGGGTCCGGACGCCGACTCGACGCCATCGACGCCCTTGATTGCGCGGGAGACCGCGGGGACGTCGGCCTCGTTGGGCACGACGATGTCGGTCGGCGCACTGGCGCCGGCAGGGAAGCTCTGGCCGAGCACTTTCTGGCCGTCGACCGACTCGACGTCGGTGCGGTAGCTGTCGTTCGTGGTCAGGTCGGTGGAGAAGAAGGCGAGGCCGGCGCTCATCGCGAGCAGCACGGCGACGGAGCCCACCATCACGCGCACCGGGTGCCTGGCCACGAGGTCGCCGACGCGCTTCCAGACCCCATGCGTCACGTCGGTGACGTGCTCGTGCTGGAAGCGGCGCAGCTCGTACGGCTTGAAGATCGCGCGGTCGAGCGGACCGAAGATCAGCGACGGGATCGCCCCGCGGGTGAGCTTGCGGAGCAGCGCGTTGAGGATCACGAGGGGCAGGAGCAGCAGGACGAGCAGGGACGCGCCGACCACCGGCAGCAGCGCGGTGAGGCGCGAGCCCTCCACGATCCTGCGCGCGAGCCTGCCTTTCGGCATGTGCCTCGCCTCTGCCCACTCCCGCGTGTGCGGGACGAACGGCCAGAAGGCGCGCCGGCCGAAGATCGTCAGCAGCGCCGGCAGCAGCGTCAGCATCGAGATGCAGGCGCAGGCCACGCCGATCGCCCCGATCGGCCCGAGGCCCGAGGTGCCGTTCACCTTCGCGATCGTGAGACACAGAAGGGCCGCGATCACAGTGGCGGCAGAGGCGAACACGGCCGGTCCCGCGGAGGCCATCGCCGCGCGCATGGCCTCATGGCGCTCCTCACTGCGGTGCAGCTCCTCCCGGTATCTCGCCACGACCAGGAGCGCGTAGTCCGTGCCGGCGCCCAGCACGAGAATCGACATGATCGCGCTCGACTGCCCGTTGATCGTGACCCCGAGCTCCGAGATGCCGTAGCCCACCGAGCGGGACAGGATCTCCGCGAACATGACTCCCACCAGAGGTATGAACAGGAAGATCGGTGAGCGGTAGATGAGGATCAGCAGAACGATCACCAGGCTGAACGCAGCCAGCAGCAGCGTGCCGTTGATGTTTTCGAACACCTTGATCGCGTCGGCCGCGTAGCCGGCGCCTCCCGTGATCTTCACCTCGAGACCGCCGCCCGGGTCGGACACCGCGTCGCGCCAGGCGTCGATCGGATCGATGATCCTGTCTCCCTCGCCCTCGCCCTTCAGGTAGGCGGTCACGATCGCCGCCTTGCCGTCCTGCGAGCAGACGGGACCGACGAACGGCGCGTAGTCCGCAGGCTGGCCGGGGATCGGCGTGGTGGGGCCGGCGCAGCCGTTCGGCCCGCCGCTCGCCGCTCCACCGTCACGGCCGCTCTCCTGTCCTCCCGAGGCCGCCCTCGCGCCATCGGGCACCACTCCCGGGAACCGCTCCTGGGTCATGCGCCGGACGTCCGCGACGATCTTCTGCCGGTCGGCCTGCGTCAGGCCGGAGTCGCGCCGGTAGACGATCACCGCCGGCGCCAGCTCCCCGCTCTGCAGGTCCTCGGTGGCCGCGAGGGCCGTGGTCGACTCTGCGTCGCCGGGCAGGAACGACGTCGACTCGTTGTTCTCGGCGTCGGTGAACTTACCGGGCAGGTTCGCGGGCCCTGCGGCGATGAAGGTCCCGACCAGCCAGATCCCGAACACGACCCACTTGGCGCGCGGGCGGGCGGAGAGAGCGAAGATGGAGCGGCGTCGGGGGTTCACGGTCCGGGGCCCCGGTCGTCAGAGCAAACGGGGCATGATGACATGGGCGGAATGCCGTCCGGGCACATTCGGCCCCCGCCGTTTCGCGCCGCCCTTCAAGCGGCGGCCGTCGAGGTCCTTCCCGGCTGCGGGGTCGACTTTCGCTCCGCCAGCTGCTCGAGAAGGGCCTCGATTAGCTAGGCATTGGTCATGCGCTCATCGCGCCCATGGCCTCGGCCGCCCGCTTCGTCATTTCCTCGGGCGGCACGTCCTCGACGTGGGTGGCGACGCTCCACCGGTGGCCGAAGGGGTCCTCGAACTGACCCGTGCGATCGCCGTAGAACTGGTTTTCCACCTCGCGTGTGGAACTTGCCCCTTCCGCCAGGGCGCGCTCGAAGACGCCGTCCACGTCGTCGACGTAGACACTGATCGTGACGGGAGAACCGCCAATTGCCTTCGGGCCGCGGATACCCATCTCCGGGTGCTCGTCGGCCAGCATGATGAGCGAATCGCCGATCTCCAGCTCGGCGTGCCCGATCCTGTCCCCGGGCGACGGCATCCGCATCCGCTCGGTCGCGCCGAAGACCTTGCTGTAGAAGTCGATCGCGGCGGCGCCGCCGTCAACAGCCAGGTATGGGATCACCTGCGGGTAGCCGTCCGGAATTGGTTTCACGTTGGCCATGGGAGCTCCTCGCTTCGTGGTTTCACTCGTCGACATTCGCCTGATCGGCTTCCGCGCGCTTGGCCGCGTCCCGCATCTCGAAGACGTCGGTCGCCCAGTCACCGAGCTCGTGCGTCACTTCGCGCACGGCTCCCGCCACGATTCCCATGATCTGCCCGACGTGGGTGGCGCCGGATTCGATCGCCACCTGCAGGGTGTCCTTACGGGTCTCGATTCTGTCCAGCGGGGCCATCGCCTGGAATGATCTCAGACCGCGGCGAGTGCTTTCGAGCGCACCGATGCAGGCTCCGGAGCGGTCGGCGGATCGCCACCCGTGGGCCCCTCGCGGCCGTCCGGGAGGGCGAGCCGCGCGATCTTCCGCAGCACGCTCCCGAACTGCTTGTGCAGCGGGCCGCTGTTGTACGGGATGCCGTAGCGCTCGCAGACCTGGCGCACCTCGACCGAGATCTCGGCGTAACGGTGGGCCGGGATGTCGGGAAAGAGATGGTGCTCGATCTGGAAGCTGAGGTTGCCGGAGAGGACGTGGAACAGCTTCCCGCCGGTCAGGTTGGCGGAGCCGAGCAGCTGCCGGTGGTACCACTGGCCGCGGGTCTCGTCCGCGGTCTCCTCTTCGGTGAACTCCTGCGTGCCGTCGGGAAAGTGCCCGCAGAAGATGATCGTGAACGCCCACACGTTGCGGGTCAGGTTCGCGGCCGCGTTGCCGGCCAGCGTGAACGGGGCCGACGGACCGGTCAGGACCGGAAACAGGACGTAGTCCTTCAGCGTCTGCTGGCGCACCTTCCGCCAGATCGCGCGAATCATGTCTCGCTTTTCGCCCAGGCTTGCCTGGCCCGTGGTGACGCGCTCGATCTCGAGATCGTGCAGGGCGACGCCGTACTGGAAGAAGCTCGCCAGCAGGGCCGCGTAGAGAGGATTGCCGAGGTAGTACGGGTGCCAGGGCTGGTCCTCGGACATTCGCAGCACGCCGTAGCCGATGTCGCGGTCCTTGCCGACGATGTTCGTGTGGGTGTGATGCATGTAGTTGTGCGAATGGCGCCACTGGTCACCGGGACAGGCGGTGTCCCACTCGAAGCCCTTGCTGGTCAGGTCGGGGTCCTTCATCCAGTCGTACTGACCGTGCATCACGTTGTGGCCGATCTCCATGTTGTCGAGGATCTTCGACAGCGACAGGGCCGTCACCCCGCCGAGCCACGCGGGCGGGAAGAACCCCGCGAGCATCAGCGCGCGGCCGGTCACCTCGAGCCCGCGCTGGGCCCGGATCACCTTGCGGATGTAGGCGGCGTCGCGCTGGCCGAGGTCGGCGACGACGCGCTCGCGGATCGCGTCGAGCTCCTCGCCGAAGGACTCGAGCTGGTCGGGGGTGAGCTCGGGAATCGTGGTCGTGCTCATCGGGGCCTCCTTTGGCTATAGGTCGAGTTCGACGTCACCAGCGGGCACCGAGACGCAGATTTGTATGTCCTCTTCCTCTGCGCTCGAGACCTCGCCGCTGACGAGGTTGCGGACGGTGCCCGCTGTCTTGCGGCAGGTGCAGGTGTGGCAGATGCCCATCCGGCAGCCGAACTGGGGACTGAGGCCGGCCTGCTCGGCCTGCTCGAGCAGCGAACGGCCGTTGTTCGAAATCCGCTCGTCGGACTGGGCGAAGCTCACGCTTCCCTCGGCCCGGTCGCTGGCGAGCGCCGGCGAAGGGGGCAGGAAGCTCTCGACGTGAAGCAGCTCCTCGATACCGTCCTCGGCCCAGATCCTGCGTACCGACTCGATCAGCCCGGGGGGGCCGCAGGCATAGGTCTCGGCGCCGGCCAGGTCCGGGGCGACCGCGTCCAGATGGTCGCGGCACAAGTGGCCGGAGAGGGTCCCGCCGGCTTCGCGCGTATACGCATGAACGACGCGCACGTTCGGATGGCACCTTGCGATCTCGCTGAGCTCACTGCGGTAGATGACGTCGTCGCGCGTCGGGGCGTAGTGGACGAAGGTCACTGACCCGCCGTGCCCTTCCTCGCAAAGCGTCCGTAGCATCGACATCACCGGCGTGATGCCGCTACCGCCACTGATCAGCAGCACGCGACCGGGCCGGTGCGCCGGTAGCACGAAGTCACCGTCGGCGGCCGACAGTCCGACCACCATCCCGGGGTGAGCGGCTCGGTTGAGGAAGCCGGAGACCTGCCCCTCGGGATGTGCCTTGACGGTGATCTCGAAGCGGCCGGGGGTGTGCTCGGAGCAGGCGGGGGAGTAGCAGCGCGTCTGGCGCACGCCCTCGATCTCGACCGTCAGGCGGACGAACTGGCCGGTGCAGAAGCCCGTCCAGTTCTCGTTCGGGCGGAGGGTCAGCGTGACGCTGTCGGCGGTCTGGCGCCGGACCTCGATCACCACGGCTCGCGCCTCACGCAGCGACCATGATGGGCGGATCAGCTCCAGGTAGCGGTCGACACCGTGCGGGGCGGCGAGTGCCTCGAGCAGTCCGGAGCCGAGCAGGCGGCGGCCGAGCCGGCGAACGGGAGGCGGGGGGAGGGGGCGGGCTGTGGCAGCGGGAGGCATTGGGTTCGGCACGCATCCAGTGAACAACTGTGCACAGACTACCCCCAAACCCTGGTCTGTTACTCGTGGTATCGGTGCGCTATGTCACACTTGCCACGTGCACAGCCGTGCTCCCATAGACCCCGAACCGGTCGCTGAGTCCCGCCGCGAGCGAAAGGAGCGCACGCGCGCGGACCTGCTCCACGCGGCGCTGCTGCTGCTGAAGGACACGAGTTTCAGCAGCCTCAGCCTGCGTGAGGTGACCCGTGAAGCCGGAGTCGTCCCGACCGCCTTCTACCGGCATTTCACGAACATGGAGGAGCTCGGGCTGGCGCTCGTCGACGAGTCGTTCCGGACCTTGCGGCAGATGATCCGATCGGCTCGCGCGGAGGCGAACGCCGAGCACGTCATTCGCAGGTCGGTCGAGATCCTCGTGCACCACGTTCACGAGCACCGCCTTCACTTCCGCTTCATCGCGCGGGAACGCTTCGGCGGCGTGAATGCGCTCCGTCAGGCCATCCGAAACGAGATCCGGCTGTTCTCGAGCGAGCTTGCTACCGACCTCGCACGGTTCCCATACCTCAATGCTTGGAGCACCGAGGACCTGCAGATGATGGCCGGCCTGATCGTGAACGCAATGGTCTCGACCGCAGAAGGGATCCTGGACACGCCGATCGACCGCCCCGAGGTCGAGGACGAGATCGTGCGCACGGTCGAAAAGCAACTCCGCCTCGTCGCGCTCGCCGCGCCCCATTGGCGCAGCGCCGGCAGCGCGCCGGCCGCTTAGCTTGAGCTGAGCGGGCTTGTAACCGCACATGGCATGCGCAGCACACGATGCCCGTCCTCGGTGAGAGCCCACGCGCGGCTCGGCTCGCACTTCGCCGGCGCGATCAGACCGTTCTCCTCGAGATACGCCCAGCCCCGCGCGACTGCCGCCGAGACCGCGGCTCGATCCGGCAACGCCTCCTCTCCCGCTGCGTCACGGACGGCGTTGGCAAACGTGTGGGCGCCGTCTGGGTTGCGCGCGAATACCCGCTGAATGAGGTTGAGCGCGAGGTCGCGCGAAGAATGTTCATTCAGGTGCATGACAACCACTCCTACAGAGAACGTTCCAGCACCCTCACGGTCAGAGTGGTCTAGGGGAGACCGGTGGTGTCGGGCACCCGAGCGGGTGGGACCGCCGGCTTCTCTGGCAGTGCGGGAAGGGTTGCCGCCGGCTTCGACGGTCCCGCCTCGGACCGACCGTCGCTGGGCGTGGGTCGCGAGGTTGGTCGTGGGCTCGGGCGCCGCTGAGCGGGAGCGGGGCGCGAAGGGCGGGCCGGTGGTGCGGCGGGACCTCGCCGCGGCAGGGCTCCGCGCCCGTGCGCCGGAGGACGTGGATGGTCCGGACGCGACATGGGGCGCTTGCGCCGGTGCTCCGCGCTCGCTTTCGAGCGGTGCGCCTTCGCGCCACGGGACCGGGCGGTGCCCGGCGCGTCGTGTCGAGCAGCCGCTCGCGAGGCTTCGTGTCCGCGAATCTCAGGAAGGTTCCCGGTCACGCCGGCGGTGCCGCCGCCCGCCGCCGCGACGACCGCGACCGCTGCGAGGCCCTTCGCGACGGCCGACGTGGCCACGGCCTTTCCCGCCCCACCGGCGACCAGGCCCGCGAGACCTCCAGTTCCACCGCCATGCCCACCACCCCACAAGCCGCTGAGCAGTGCAGCTGCTGCCATCGCCGGAAGTGGGGGGGCGATGGCGGCGAGGTCGCTCCGGCGCATGGACATCATCTTGTGGAAATCGCGGCACCCGGCGCATGCCTTCATGTGGGCGCGCACCTTTCGCCCTCGCAGGTTGCGGCGGTCGTCCGCCGAAAGGACACGTCGAATCGAGTCACACGACATGTCGCGTCCCTCGGCCATCTCGTGCAGAGCTGCGCGCGCCTCGAAAACGAGTTGCTTCGTCGCTCCGGGGCTTGCATCGAGCGCGGTGCCGATCTCGGCGTAGTCCAGCCCGTTCAGCTCGCGCATCACGAGTGCGGCACGTTGCCGGTCCTGAAGGTCCCGCAGGTCGGTGACCAGCTCCCGCAGCCGTTCTCGCGTGGCAGCATCCGGGCCCCGCGGGGCCGCGACGTTCACCGCCTGTTCGAGACCCGCGGTCGGCGGACGGCGTCTCAGCAGGGAAACGGACTCGTTGTGCGCGATCCGGTAGAGCCATGGCTTCAGCCGGATCTCTCGCTGCTCCCCGGGCAAGGCGCGGAGTGCCGCCGCCATCGTGTTCTGGAGCGCGTCGGCCGCGTCCTCGGCGTTGCCGAGGATCGCCCGGCAGTAGCGGAACAAGCCCTGATGGTGGCGCTGGTAGAGGACCGCAAACGCCTGCCGGTCGCCCGCCGCCGCCCTCCGTGCGAGCCGGTCGTCGCCGAGCAGGCGCAGTCCCGTGACCGGGACGTGACCATGCGACAGCGGTGCGGCTGCTTCGCTCATCACTTCTCATATCGGCAATGCATCGAACGTGGGTGAGGTCGGATTGGGAAGGGGCCCGTCTGCGGACGGGCCCCCTCGTCGGGCGCGTCTAGGAGTCCCTGTCTGTCTGCGCCCGCAACAGCTTCGCCCCAGCAGCGACACAGCGACTGAAGGCGGTCCCCTTCTCGCCGCGGACGTGCTTCCTGCTCTGGTCGGCGCACGCCTTGCGCGGGGAGCGGGACCGGTTCGTCGCGAGCTTGGCCATGTCCGTCACACACCTGCTGAACGGGGTGCCGGGCGTCCCCGCCACGTGCTTCTTGCTGAAGCTCTGGCAGTAGTGACCGTAGGCCTTCGCCTTCTCGGGCAGACTGGCCTTCGGACCCGGGGTGCCGTGGTCGCTTGGTGCGCCGGCCGGCGCGCGTTGGGTTCCGTCGTTACTAGGTGCCTGCGGCGGCAGCGCCTGCGCTGGTGAAGCTGCGAGCGCGAGGGTGGCAGCCAGCACGGCGGCCTTGATGGTGATCCTCATGTTGTGCTCCTCGGACATCGTGGTGCGTTGCGGTTTCGGGGTCAAGAACGCACGAGGCTGCACAAAAGTCAGGGGGTAGCTTCTCCAGCGACTCCAGGATCCAGTCGCAAGGCCGCTGCTGCTCGTCGTCCCATGGCGAGCCCTGACCGGGTCTGCCATCGCCCGCCCGACGCCGCTCGGTCGACTGAACGCCTCCTAGGAGTCGGCGACAGCGTTGCGCGCGCGACGACTTCGCGGCGAGCGCTGGGCGATCAAGCCACCCCAGTCGGCGTCGTCGATTTGTGCCGGCCCGGTCGTCTCCAGGAAGTCCCGAAGCACCGCGGCGAGCCCCTCGGGATCCTCCAGGTGGGGGAAGTGGGCGGCGCGCGGGAGGATCTCGAAGCGGCTGCCCGGGACGGTTTCGTGCGTGTAACGCCCGTGCGAGAGGGGGATGGTGTGGTCGCGTCCTCCCCAGACGATCAGGGTGGGCATTGCATTGGTCAATAGGTAGAGTCGATCCCGTGCGCTGACACGCTGCCCGCGGACGTCGATCACCGAGCGCAGCGTCTGGAGGAAGGCCTCTCGGGCGCCGGGCTCTTTGAGCGGCTCCAGCGCTCGCGCGACAGCTTGCAGGTAGACGCCCTTGCTCGAGCCGCGCTGCAGTAGACGGTCGCTGGCGTGCAGGAGAGCCGCCAGGACGCGCGGTCGAGTAGCGAGCGCGAGCAGTGGGGTTGCGCCGGGCAGGGCCGCGCCGCGGAGCAATGGGCTCACCTCGTGGCCAAGCCCGCCGCTCGAGACAAGGACGAGGCGCTCGGTGCGTTGAGGGAATTGGTAGAAGTACTGCATCGCCACCCCGCCGCCGAGCGAATGGCCCACGATCGTTGCTTTCTCGATCCCGATCGCGGTGAGCAGGTCCCGGATGCCGGCCGCATGCGCACCGAGGGAGTAGTCGCCCCGGGGTGTGGCAGAGTCGCCGTGGCCGATCAGGTCGGGGGCAATCACCGTGTAGGCGTCGGCGAGGCCAAGCGCCACAGACTCCCAGTGGCGCGACGAGTTCACCATCCCGTGGATCAGGACCACGGGCGGGCCGCTCCCCGCGATCCGATAGATCACGCGGTGCCCATGCAGCTCGATCTGCCAGGCGTCGAACTCCCCCACAAGCGACGGCACCGCAGCGGGTCGAGGGTCTACATCCACGGGGACCTCTCCGTCGGCCCCCGGCTCGATTACGTTCAGCTCCTCACCTCGCGGGGGCACCCTACCCCTATGAAGCCCTTGAGAGGTGCGTGCCAAGGCGGGCGCAAGCTGGGTCCCAGTAGAAATCTGAGACGGCCCTCGCGGCTGGGCCGGGTCCTCGCCCCGGAGTTCGGAGGTGCTCGCTTCCCGACGCGGGCACGGCGCGCTCCTGGCCGCGATCTACTGCGACGTGGCGCATCGCGCCGGGGTGCCCGCAGATCTTCTCGAACGTGCAGACCACCGACTTTCCCGCACGGGCAGAAGTGCTCGCGGGCGAGATCGCCGATGCGGACCCGACGCTGATCGGGCTCCAGGAGGTCGCGTTGTGGCGGAGCGGCGCCTTCAACAACCCCGCTCCGGCGACCAACGTCGAGTACGACTTCCTCGCCAGCCTGCAAAGCGAGCTGGCGGCGGTCGGGGCTCCCTATGACGTCGTGCGGGTCCAGCAGGAGGCCGATCTCGAGGCGCCCGCCGGCGGACCGCACTTCAAGGACATCAGACTGACCATGCACGACGCGATCCTGGTCAAGTCCGGTCTCGGGGGCGAGGTGCAGCTCACGAACGACCAGTCCGCGAACTTCACCAACAACCTGACGCTCACGACAGGCACAGGCCAGACCATCACCGTGAAGCGCGGCTGGGTGTCCGTCGACGCCGTCGTCAACAAGCGGTCGTTCCGGTTCGTGGACACGCACCTCGAGGCGTTCCACCCCGGCGTTCGTTTCCAGCAGGCACAGGAGCTGGTGGCGGGGAGCGGGCCGGTCGGCTCGGCCCCCGGGAAGGTGGTCCTCGTCGGGGACATCAACTCCGACCCGGCGCAGTCGTCTCCGAACAACCTCGCGTTCTCCGCGCTGATCGGGGCCGGCATGGTGGATACCTGGGCAGTGGCGAACCCGGGGAATCCAGGGCTCACCTGCTGCTTCTCGGAGCTGCTGGGCGACCCGTCGGCCAGCGTGTTCGACTCTCGCATCGACCACGTCCTGACGAAGGGCGCGGTCGGTGTCACCGCATCGCGTGTCTACGGCACCGACCCGGACAACCGCACCGCGAGCGGCCTGTGGCCGTCCGACCACGCGGGCGTGATGGCGACCCTGACGCCCTAAGCAAGAAAGCGGCTGGTCAAGGGCCTCCCCGCCGGGAGGCCCTTGACCTATGCCCGCGCCCTCGGCGAGAAGCTCGCCGGCATCGGGTCAGCGCTGACGCGCCGTTAACGCAACGCCGGCACCCGCCGATAGTGAGATGTGACGCCACGGGTGCCTCCGGCTGACGCCCGTCGGGGAGCCATCCGTGTACCAGGTAGAGAGCACACGAGAGCTGCTCCGGCAGCGCCGCGCGCTGCTGCGTCGCGGACGGCGTGGTCCGCGGGTGAGCCGGAACGTGTTCCTGCTTGGGCTCACGAGTCTGTTCACCGACCTCTCCGGGGAGATGGTCGCCACGATCCTGCCTCTCTATCTCATATACGGACTCGGCCTGTCCCCATTTCAATTCGGCGTTGTCGATGGCCTGTACCAGGGGGTGGCCGCGTTCGTGCGGGTGGGGGGTGGGCTGGCCGCTGACCGCTGGCGCCGACACAAGGAAGTGGCCGCCGTCGGCTACGGCCTCTCGGCGATATGCAGGCTTGGCTACCTGGCCGTGGGCGGCACGCTGGGCTCGCTCAGCAGCATCGTCGTCCTCGATCGCATCGGCAAGGGGATACGCACCGCTCCCCGCGACGCGCTGATCTCACTGAGCGCTGCGCGAGAGAACCTCGCGACGGCATTCGGGGTGCACCGGGCACTCGACACAGCGGGCGCGATGTTGGGGCCGCTGGCCGCGTTCGCTGTGCTCGCAGTCGCGCCCCATGCCTTCGACGCGGTGTTCGTGGTCAGCTTCTGCGTCGCTCTGGTCGGCTTCAGCATCCTGGTCCTCTTCGTCGAGAATCCTCCGTCCCAGGGGACGGCGGCCGCGGACCTGGACGTCGTTTCCCTCCGGGATGCTTTTGGACTGCTCACATCGAGGCGCTTCCAGGGGCTCATGGTGGCTGGGGCGGCGCTCGGCCTCTTCACGATCAGTGACGGGTTTCTGTACCTCGCCATCCAGCGCCATCTGGACCTCGACCAGCGTTTCTTGCCGCTGCTGTTCACGGGGACCGCGCTGGTGTACATGCTGCTGGCAATTCCGGTCGGCCGCCTCGCCGACCGGCTCGGACGCGGGCGGGTGTTCGTGGGCGGATACGTGCTGCTGTTGCCGGTCTACGCCTCGCTGCTCGTGCCGGCGGTGGGGATGGCCGTGCTGCCCTTCTACCTGCTGCTCGTCGGGTTCTACTACGCGGCCACGGACGGCGTGCTGATGGCGCTTGCGAGCACCCTGCTCCCGGAGAGGCTGCGCGGCAGCGGCCTCGCCCTGCTCGTTACGGCCACCAGCCTCACCCGGTTGGTTGCATCCGTGATCCTGGGGGCGATCTGGACCTGGGTTGGATTCGAGGCCGCCGTGCTTTCGTTTGGGATTGGCCTAGTATTGGCCATAGCGCTCGCCGGGATCGTTCTGGGACGCGTCAAGGAAGACACTGCTTATGCGTAGACGTAAATCGCGCCGGATGATTTTCGCGGCGGTCTTGACGCTCTCGATCGTGGGTGCCACCGCATATGTCGGGTTGGCTGCTCTGCGCACCGGTGCCGACGGGGAGGGTTTCGCCGGACCCTCGGGCTTGCGCGACGAGCCACACGTCGTGTTTCAAAACGTCCGCGGACACTCGGGCGGCAACACATATGCCCACGTGGCGCTTGCGCCTCTGGACGAGCCGAGCCAGAGGCGGGTCACGACCCGGCTGTCGTGCGAGAGGGTTTACTTCGCCGCGTCTCGTGGACTGTGCTTGGTCAGCCGACAGGGCTTGCTTCAGACCGGCTACAAGGCCACGATCACCGGTCCCAGCTTCAAACGCCGCCACGAATTTCGGCTTACGGGCATACCCAGCCGAGCCCGAATCTCGCCCGATGGACGCTACGGAGCGGTGACGGCATTCGTGACCGGGCACTCATATGCTGAGGACAACTTCTCGACGCAGACGGTTCTGATCGACATGACCCGGGGCAAGGTGCTGGCTGACCTGGAGAAGGATTTCACCGTGATCCGGAACGGCAAGCAGATAGAGGAGATCGACTTCAACTTCTGGGGTGTGACGTTCACCGGGACGACGGGACGTTTCTATGCCACGCTGAAGACCGGTGATGAGACATATCTGCTCGAGGGCGACGTAGGGGCCCGGCTTGCTCGGGTGATCCACGAGAACGTCGAATGTCCATCGATCTCGCCCGACGACACCCGCGTCGCATACAAGAAGTGGCTCGGGGACAGGTGGCGACTGCACGTCCTCGACCTGGCAACCATGCAGGAGACGCCTCTGGCGGAGAAACGATCGGTGGACGACCAGGTCGAGTGGCTGGACAACGACCACGTCCTCTACGGTTTCTCGCCTGATACGTGGATGGTTCCTGCCGACGGCGGCGGTGCCCCCCGGAAGTTCCTCTCGAAGGCGCTCTCGCCCGCCGTCGTCCGACGGTAGGGCCCGTGGTCACGAACCCGGCGGCGGCCTCTCAGCCCGATGTGCCGCGAAGACGATCTTCTTGCCGTCCGGCGACCAGAACGGGTTGGTAGGCGCGACAAGAGATCGTGGGGTTAAGCGCATGGGCCTGCCACCATCGGCATCGATTACGGCAAGCGAATCGCGCAGGCTTTCCTGGAGCACGAGGGCGATCTTCTTGCCGTCCGGAGACCAGGCGGGGTTTTGCCGACTTAGCCGGGGGTCGGTGAGCAACTTACGATCGGATCCGTCGATCTTCATGGTCGAGATCGCCCAATTACCGGTTCTCTGCTGCTCGGCAAAGGCAAGTCTCGAGCTGTCAGGAGACCAGGCGGGGTTGATCTGCTGGAGTGGGTCGCGGGTCAGTCGGCGAAGGCCGCGGCCGGTCGGTTCTATTCGATAGAGCTCCCAGTTCGTACCAGTCACGCGTCGCTGAAACACGATCGTCTTTCCATCGGGTGACCAGACGGGTGCATCGTCGATCTCGCTGGTCCTCTTCAATCGACGCACGGAGCCCGTTCGCACATCGAGCACGTGGATGCCCGATCCGAACCTCGCAACGGCGACCTTGCGTCCGTCGGGTGCCCAGCTCGGCTGGAAGAGGCCGCTTATCCGCGTGGGAACTTTTCTTTTCCCGGAGCCGTCGGGGTTCACGAGCAGCAGCCTCGGGGGCTCTTCCGGGGAGGACTCCTCGCTGAAGACGATCCCTCCCTTGGCGGACCAGACGGGGTCCGAGGCAAGCTGGTCGTCGTCGTTTGTGGTCAGCTGCTCGAGCGCACGAGTAGCAACGTCGATCGTGTAGATGTTCGTGCTTCCCGAGAGCACGAACGATGGCTGCTCGGGTGGCTGCGCCGGCGCAGGGGACTTGCTGTCGCTCGGGCCTTTGCCGTTGGGCTCTTCAGACCCTGAGCTCAGGATGGCGACGCCGCCGGCAAGGACGATGAGAGTCGCCGCAGCCAGCGCCAGTTTTGTCCAGCTCGCTCGCACCTAGGCCAATCTTTGGTGACTCCAGGCCCTGCTGGTGCCCGAGTTGACAGGGACTCTCACGTCCCTCATTGAATCGAGTCCTCATCCGCGGACCTTTAACGAGGGGAGCGCTCGCCCTGGCGTCCCGAATCAGCGGGCATCTGCAGAGCGAAATGGGCGGTACCGGGTTCGAACCAGTGGCCTCCTGCTTGTAAGGCTCAGTCACAGGACGCCGCAATTCCGCATTAGCTCAATGGTGGCGCGGGATCGCGGCATTCTTACGTCGTGCTCGATAGGCGCGGATTCAGGCCGATTCAGCTCGATTTGGGCAGAGAGAAATCAGTCTTCTGCCCATTCAGGGACTGACCCGCCGCTCGAAGCGGGCTGCCCACTCCGCTCGGGCAGTCGAGCTCCGCGTGGCCCTCGGTTTGGACGTTCTCCGCGTCAGTGCGAAGGTTCGATCGTCCCGGTCGCTTCACCCGCCGACCCGAGCGCGCGCGGCAGCTCCGAGCGGGAGCTGATGTTCAGCTTGCGATACGCCTGGCTCAGGTGCCACTCAATCGTCTTCTCGGTGACGAACAGCGCCTGCGCGATCGCGCGATTCGTCAGTCCCTCGGCCGCCATCCGGGCAACGCGCCGCTCGCTTGCGGTCAGTGCCGCGGGTCCGCTGACAGCCACTCGCCGCGGACGCGCCCCCGTCGCGAGCAACTCCGAATGTGCGCGTTCCACGAGAGCCGTCGCGTTGCAGCGCTGCGCCTGCTCGAGTCCACGACGGAGTGGACCTCGCGCGTCGGACCGGTGCCCGGCTCGTCGGAGCGCCGCACCCAGGTCCGTGAGAGCGCGGGCGTGCTCGAGGATGGCGGGTGAGCCGGCGAGCGCGTCGACCGCCTCCGCCAGCAGCTCGATCCCGCGCTGGCCACCTTCCACCAGGCCTGCCGCGCGCAGCGCCATCCCGAGCTCGCGCGGCACCGCGAAGCGCCTGGCAAGCTCGACCTCTTCGACCGCCAGCCGGATCGCCTCGTCCTGCTCGCCCAGGGACGCGAGGGCAAGTCCGGCGCTCGAGCGCCACGGGATCGCCCCAGGGTTGCGAACCGCCCAGCCGTCGAGCCGGCGGGCGCATTCGCGCAGATCGTCAAGCGCCTCGCTCGCCCGACCCTGGGCAAGACGAAGCCGGGCACGGCTCTCGAGCACGGAGTTGAGCTGGAACAGCTCCGGCAGGTGCCCCGTGATCCCACTCTCGACGAGCGCCCGTTCCGCTTCGTCCAGCTCGCCGCGCTCGACCAGCGCGTCGACGAGCGCCATGATCGCGGAGGGGAGTCCCGTGAGCTGCGCCTCCTGCACGCCGGTGACATCCAGCGCTGCACGGGCGTCGGCCTCGGCCATCGGGATCGATCCCAGCCGCCACGCCACGTGCGACCGGAACACCGAGGCATACGAGAACAGCGGCATCGAGCCGGTTCGCCGGGCCTCGTCCAAGGCGTCGCTCCAGACCCGCCGTGCGGCCTCGAGGCGGTCGGCGAACATCAAAGCGCTCGCTGCAAAGGCAAGCCCGAGCGGCTCCCGTCCGGAGAGTCCGCCGGCCAGCGCGCGCTCGGCGAGATCAGCCCCCGCCGCTGCCGGTTCCCGGCTGGTGGCGGCATAGCTCCCCACGTGAGCGAGCAACAGGGGGTCCGTCAGGCGCCCGGCCTCGGCCTCCTCGTGCAGGCGGACGAGCCGCTGGTGAGCGCGCGGAGCCGTCGCGAGCGTCATCAGCGAGGCGCTCAGCAGGTGTGACTCCAGCTGCTCGCGCAGCTCGCGGTGATCGGCGCCGAGCTCGAGGAGGGCGCGCTCGAGCACCTCGGCGGCCGGGGGGAACTGGAGGGTGGCCAGATATGCCCGCGCAAGGTCGAGCGAGATCAGCGCCCGCTTCTGCTGGTCGTCCGTGAGCGCGAGCGCATGTTCGAAGCGCGCGATCCCGGCCGGCGGTGGCGAGACGGCAACCTCGGCGGTGCCGAGCGCCATCAGCAGGTCGGCACGTGCGGGATCCGGCAGTGGCTCCAGCAGTGCTCGGTCGAGGTATGTGGCGCCGACGTCAGGGGCGCCGCGCGAGATGGCTGCTGCTGCCGCCTTGTGCAGAACCTCCAGCGCCCACGGCTTGCCCAGCGGCCCGGTCGCCAGCAGGTGCACAGCTGCGCGGTCGACGTTGCCATCCCCTTCCGCGAGCAGCCCAGCTGCGCGAGCATGGGCGCGGGCTCGATCGGTGGGCGACAGGCTCGAATAGATCGCCGCCCTCACGATCGGGTGGGCGAACTCCAGTGCCTCCGGTGCCGCGAAGATGTCCGCCCGCGTAAGCGCAGCGGCCGCCTCGGCGGCACCGATCTCGTCGAGCTCCGCAAGCCGGGCCGCAAGCCGTGCGTCAACGCCGTCTCCGAGAATCGCGACCGCGCGCGCGAGGTCGGCGGCGGCGCGGGGGAGACGTCGGAGGCGCCGCAGGACCGATCTTGCGACCGTCTCCGGTGCGACCTCGGATACTTGTGCAGCATGCTCGGCGGCCGGCGGGACGCGAGCTTCGGCGAGCGTCACCAGCAGCTCGCGCAGGAGGAAGGGGTTTCCCCCGCTCGCCCGGTGGCACGCCGCGCAAAAGCCTTCGTCCGCGTCTGGCAAAAGGCTCGTGCGGACCACCTCCGTGACAGCGGCCTCGCTCAGCGGCGCCGGTCTCCAGATGCGAGTTCCAGGGTCCGATTCGATCTCTTCTACGAGCTCGCTGTCCGTACCCGGCTCAGCCGGTCGTCTAGCGATCACGGCGAGCACGGGCAAGCCACCGATCCGCTTGACCAGATAGGCAAGGAAGCGCAGCGACGGTGCATCTGCCCAATGGGCGTCGTCGACCGCGAGCAGCAGCGGCACTCTCGCCGCCAGGTTGGCGGTCAGCCAGTAAAGACCATGGAGGGCCGCGTACGAGCTCCCTGCGGTGGGCGAAATCTCCACGGCCGACTCTGGGTCGCGGAGGACCGCCTCACCGAGGCCCGCAGCGCCGGCCAGCAGGTCTTCCCGTTCGCCCGCTGGAACGCAGGCGACGAGCGGCTCGAGCAGCTGGCGCACCAGCCCGAACGGGAAGTCGCGCTCGAGCTCGCTCGACCTTGCGGTCGCGGTGTCCACGCCTAGGTCTCGTGCCCTTGCCACGGCCGCTTCGACGAGGCGGGTCTTGCCGATTCCTGCCGGCCCTAGGATCAGCACGAAACCGCCCATCCCCATGCGGGCGAGTTCCGCCAGCTCTGCGATCGACGCCAGCTCGGCATCGCGCTCCAAGAGGTCCTCTGCGCCGCGTATGGCCAACGCACTCATTATCGGTCGTACCGCGTGCCGCGCTCGTGCCTGCGGCTCACTGCCGAAAGCCTGGGGATTTGTCTGGGGATGCTCCCCGGTGCGAACCGCCCATCGCTGCTCCACCCTGACTGGGGGGAGATCGCAGATGATCGGATGGCTGACCGTACCGAAGGACCTGCTCGCGACGCTCGGCGAGATCGTCAGGTTCTGCGGTCAGGTCGTCGGCGACATCTTCAACACCCGCGTCTTTCACTTTTTCGGGGAGACCATGCGGCAGGCCGGGATCCTGATCCTGGGAAGTGCGCTCGTGATCTGGGGGATGGTGTTCATCCTCGGCCTGCAGTGCGGGATCGAGGGCGCCTACTTCACCCGGGCCCAGGGCGCGCCGGCCTACGCGGGGGTGTTCTCGGCCTGGTGCGACCTGCGCGAGATGGTCCCCTACATGTTCGGCTACATCATGGCCGCCAAGGTCGGCACCGGGATCGTGGCCGAGCTCGGTGCGATGCGGATCAACGAGGAGATCGACGCGCTGGAGGTGATGGGCATCCGGTCGGTGGCCTATCTGGTCTCCACACGCGTCGCGGCAGGTCTGATCGTCGTCGTCC
>Ga0190275_10001326_pt1 | contig 18522 bp, 18 predicted proteins | sample Popmic550T_FD_133745 | JGI IMG/M metagenome (GOLD analysis project Ga0190275, IMG submission 133745) | Populus adjacent soil microbial communities from riparian zone of Yellowstone River, Montana, USA - 550 T | ecosystem: Environmental > Terrestrial > Soil > Riparian zone > Trees stand | place...
CTCGTCGGCCAGCAGCCGCTGGGCGTTGGCCGGGTGCGCGGCCACCACGCCGATCTTGTTGGTCAGCATCGAGACGCCCGGATAGCCCTTGAACCAGTGCTCGGCCAGCATGTACACCGGCCGCGGGTCGGCGTGTTCGTGGCGGATGGCCTGCATGATCATCGGCGCGTCGGGGGGGAGCGCTCCGGAGTGGTTGGACGTCAGCAGCGCGCCGCCCTCCGACGGCACGTTCTCGATGCCCTCGACCTCCACGCGGAACCAGTAGCGGTAGTAGAAGTCCAGTAGCGGCTGGAGCGCGTCGAACACCCGCTCCGAGCGACCCCAGTCGTCCAGCGCGCGGCTCTCCTCGTGCACAGGAATCAGCTCGCGCAGCTGGCGCGGGTCGGTGCGCTCGGCCACGGGCGCACGCGTCTCCTCCGCCATCTGCAGCGGGTCGTCGTGAGGGTCGTACGCGGGCCGTGGCGCACGCGGTTCCTCCGCGCCCGCCGCCGTGGTCAGTGGTCCGCCCAGCAACGGGCTGTCGTCGCTCAACTGCCCCCGCGCCGGCCGTCGATCTCGATCGGCCATCGGGGCGATGCTAGCCCGGCCGGCGGCCGGGCCGCTCAGTGCGTCAGCCGAACGGCAGCTCGACGACCTCGGCCGGGGCGCCCGCCACCGTGACCTCGGTTCCCGGCTCGGCCTCCCGGCGCACCAGCGCCAGGGCGATCTGTCCGTGGGTCGGCGACTCGGCCACCGAGCCGATGGTGCCCACCTGCTTCTCGCCGAGCACGATCGGGTCGCCGTGCTGGGCCGGCGCGCTCAGCCTGAGGCCGCGCATGTGGCGGTTGGGCTTGCCCTTGTAGTGCAGCCGGGCCACCGTCTCCTGGCCCACGTAGCAGCCCTTGGTGAAGCTCACGGCGCGCTCGTTGATGCCCGCCTCCTGGGGCATGGTCGACGCGTCCATGTCCAGGCCCAGGCGCGGGCGGCCGCGCTCGACGCGCACCACCTCGGCCGCCTGTTCGTCGGCGCCGGGAACGTCCAGGGCGGCGCGAACGTCGGCCTCGCCGCCGGCGGGCACGATCAGGTCCACGCCCACGTCGGTCGTGACCTGGACGCCGAGCTCGCCCTCGTTGCAGGCGTGCTCCTCGCGCGCGGGCGGGTCGGCCAGCAGCTCGTGCGCGCGCGGCCCGACCAGCGACAGCACCACGTGGTCGTCGCTCGCGTCCCGGGACTTCACGTCGCGGCCCAGGCTGTAGGTCTCGAAGTTGTGGGCCAGGGGCCGGCGTCCGATCGCCTCGGCGTCCACCAGCAGCCGGTCGGCGGCCAGGCGCAGCACGCGCAGGTCCGTGCGCAGCTTGCCCTTGTGGTCCAGGAGCGTGGCGTAACAGCCCTGCCCGGGCTCCAGCGCCTCCACGTCGTTGGAGACCTGGCCCTGCAGGAACTCGGCGGCCTCGGAGCCGGTCAGCTCCAGCACCGCGCGCCCGGGGCGGGCCACCAGCCCCGCCTGCTCGGTCAGCAGCTCGTACTCGGCTGAGGCGATCATGCTCTCGACTGTACGCGAGCAGAGGTTGAGTCTGGCCTAACTTTCGTGTTAGCCTCTCCGTAAGTGAAGTCGGACTCGTCGAAGATCTCCCGGCGGCGCCTGCTGGGAGGGGCGGCCGGGACGGCTGCCTCGCTGCCCCTCGTGCACGCGCTGGTGCCCCACCAGAACCTGCACGGCGGCGTCGCCGACGCCGCCGGGGCCACCCACACCGGCCACGGCGCCCCGCGCGCCGCCGCGGCCGGTGCGCACGCGCACAGCGGCGCCGTGGGCCGCGTCGACCCGCGCGTGAACGGCTTCGACCCGGCCGACCTGGTGCGCGACTTCGACCGCGGGCGGGTGCGGCGCGAGCGCGGCCGGACCGTCCGCGAGTTCGAGATCGTGGCCCAGGACAAGGAGATCGAGGTCGCGCCCGGGGTCAAGTACGCCGCCTGGACCTACAACGGCCGCGTGCCCGGGCCGACACTGCGCGCCACCGAGGGCGACCGCGTGCGGGTGCGGTTCGTGAACGGCTCACGCCACCCGCACACGATCCACTTCCACGGCATCCACGTGGACACGATGGACGGGGTGCCGGGTGTCGGCAAGGGCAACCTCCAGCCCGGCGAGGTCTTCACCTACGAGTTCGACGCCGAGCCGTTCGGGCTGCACCTCTACCACTGCCACACCATGCCCCTGGCCGACCACATCGCCAAGGGCCTGTACGGCGCCTTCGTGATCGACCCCAAGGAGCCGCGGGAGCAGGCCGACGAGCTGATCATGGTCATGAACGGCTTCGACACCAACTTCGACCGCGAGAACGAGATCTACGCGGTCAACACCGTCGCCTTCGCCTACCAGGAGGACCCGATCCGGGTCAGGCGCGGCGAGCTGGTGCGGATGTACATCGTGAACACGCTCGAGTTCGACCTGATCAACTCGTTCCACCTGCATGCCAACTTCTTCGACTGGTACCCCACGGGGACCAGGCGCGAGGCGCGCGACTTCACCGACACGGTCACGCTGGGACAGGGCGAGCGGGGCATCGCCGAGGTGCGGTTCCCGTTCACGGGCAAGTACATGTTCCACGCCCACGTGTCGGAGTTCGCGGAGCTGGGCTGGATGGGCTTCATCGAGGTAGTGGACTGATGCAGGGCGCGGGACAGGCCACGCTGCGCCGGCCGTCGCCCTGGCTGGCGGGGTTGCTCCCGCTGGTCGTGCTGGGGGCCGCGATCGCAGCGTTCATCGCCTTCGGCGCGCCCGGGCTGGACCGCAACGGGATCCCGGTCGAGGAGCTCAGCGCGGAGAAGACCACGCTCAAGCCCGGCACGATCGAGGTGGCCGTGCGCAACGACGGCCCCGACCCCGTGTCGGTCCGCCAGGTGCTGGTCAACGACTCGTTCGCCCGCTTCACCCAGTCCGACCCCGAGGTCGGCCGGCTCGGCGGGGGCAAGATCACGGTGGACTACCCCTGGATCGAGGGCGAGGCCTACACGGTCACGCTGCTGACCTCGACCGGGGGCACGGTCGACGCGGTGGTCGACGTGGCCACCGAGACTCCCGGCACCGACCTGGGCTTCTTCGGGCTGATGGCGCTGGTGGGCCTGTACGTGGGGGTGGTGCCGGTGGCCATCGGGATGCTGTGGCTGCCGTGGGTGCGCAGCATCGACTTCAAGTACGTGCGCTTCCTGCTGGCCGTGACCCTGGGGCTGCTGGCCTTCCTGGGCATCGACGCGCTGCTCGAGGGCACCGAGTTCGCGGGGCAGGGGGCCCAGGCGTTCGGGGGCGCCTCGCTGGTCTACCTGGGGGCGGTGGTGGCTTATCTGGCCCTGACCGGCGTGGACGCGCGTCTGCGCCGGGGCGACGGCGACGCGGCCGGGGCGGGGGCCTGGCGGCTGGCGTTCCTGGTGGCGCTGGGCATCGGGCTGCACAACCTCGGCGAGGGCCTGGCCATCGGCTCGGCGTACGCCATCGGCTCGCTGGCGCTGGGCGCCAGCCTCATCGTGGGCTTCGCGCTGCACAACACCACCGAGGGGCTGGCCATCGTCGCGCCGGTCGCGCGCGGGGGCGAGACGTCGGGAGGCTCGCTGCGGCGCCTGCTGGCGCTGGGAGGGCTGGCCGGGCTCCCCGCCGTGGCGGGCGCGTGGCTGGGCGCATCGGCACTGAACACCAGCCTCGCGGCGTTCATGTTCGGCCTCGGCGCGGGGGCGATCGCCCAGGTGATCGTGCAGATCGCGCCCTCGGTGCGCGACGAGCAGGGCCGCCTGGCGAACCCCGTGGCCGTCGGAGGCGTGATAGTAGGACTGGTCCTGATGTACGCCACCGGATTGCTGATCTCGCTGTGACCGAGCTGCGCGAAACCGGCGCGGTGTCCGAGGCGGTGCAAGACTACGCCAAGGCCATCTACTCGCTGCACCGGCGCACCGGCGCGCCGGTGGCCACCTCGGCCCTGGCCGATCGCCTGGACGTGTCGCCGGCGTCGGCGTCGGCGATGCTCAAGCGGCTGACCTCGCTGGGCCTGGTCACCCACCAGCCCTACCGCGGCACCGAGCTCACCGAGGCGGGCCAGCGCGTGGCGCTGGAGGTCATCCGCCACCACCGGCTGCTGGAGCTGTACCTGGCCGAGGCGCTGGGCATGTCGTGGGACCGGGTGCACGCCGAGGCCGAAGTGCTCGAGCACGCCATTTCACCCGAGCTCTCGGAGCTGATCGCCGAGAAGCTGGGCCACCCGACCCACGACCCGCACGGCGACCCCATCCCCACCGCCGACGGCTCCATCGACGAGCAGGTCACGGTGCCGCTGGCCGAGCTCGAGGCCGGGCAGGGGGGCATGTTCACGCGCATCTCGGACTCCGACCCCGAGATGCTGCGGTACCTGTCGGAGCGGGGAATCGCGCCGGGCGACACGCTCGAGGTGCTGGAGCGCCAGCCCTTCGACGGCCCGCTGACGGTGCGCTTCACCTCGGGCGAATACGCCCTGGGCGGGACCCTGGCACGCATGATGCGCGTGGCCCTGGACCGCTGACGGCCACAGCGGGGCGGTGGCTACAGTCCCCGCAGGTGGCCATCGACCTGATCCTCGCGCTGGTGCTCGTCGTGGCCAACGGTGTGTTCGTGGCCACCGAGTTCGCGGTAGCGCGATTACGCCCGACCCAGGTGCACGAGCTCGTCCGTGAACGCCGCCCGGGCGCGAAGTCGGCCCTCCACGCCGTCGAGCACATCGACAGCTACCTCTCGGCCTGCCAGCTGGGCATCACCATCTCCTCCCTGGGCCTCGGCGCCCTCGGCGAGCCCGCCTTCCACGACCTGATCGAGCCGGTGCTGGGCGACGGCGCCGAGGTGGCCGGCTTCGGCCTGGCCACGCTGGTGGCGTTCTCGGTCATCACGACCCTGCACGTGGTGCTCGGCGAGCTGGCCCCCAAGAGCGCGGCCATCTCCCGCACCGTCCCCGCCGCGCTGATCCTGGCGCCGATCATGCGCGTCTTCTACATGGCCACGAAGCCGCTGGTGGACCTGTTCAACGCCATGGGCAACCTGGTGCTGCGCCCGTTCGGCATCCCGCCGGCCAGCGAGGCGGGCAGCCAGCCGCACAGCGAGGACGAACTGCGCGAGCTGCTGCGCGAGAGCTCGCAGGGCGGCCTGATCGAGCGTGGCGAGCAGCGCCTCTCCGATGCCGCGCTGGTGTTCGGCGACGTGCGCGCCCGCGAGGCGATGATCCCGCGCGCCGAGATCGACGACGTGCAGAGCACCGATGAGGTGCGCACGGTGGCCGCCGCGGCGATCGAGACGGGCCGCACCCGGCTGCCGGTGCGCCCGCCCGAGGGTGGGCTGGAGGAGGCGCTGGGCGTGATCAACGTCAAGGACCTGCTGCCGCTGCTGAGCGGCGAGGACCGCGAGGCCGCGCTTGGTGGCCTGGTCCGGCCGCTGGGCCACGTGTCCGAATCGGCCCGGGTGGACGAGGTGCTGCGCGAGATGCGCGCCGACCGTGTGCACCTGGCCCTGGTGCACGACGAGCACGGCACCGTGACCGGGCTGATCACGATGGAGGACATCCTCGAGGAGCTGGTGGGCGAGATCGCCGACGAGTTCGACGCCGACGAGGTGGAGGCGTTCCGCCAGGACGGGGATCGCCTGCTGGTGGACGGCAGCGCTCCGGTGCGCCTGCTGGCGGAGCGGCTGGGGGTGGAGCTGGACGGGCCGCACGAGAGCACGGTCGGCGGCTTCCTGTCCGAGGAGCTGGCGCGGGTGCCCGACGAGGGGGAGACCGTCCCGCTGCTGGGGCGCCGGACCGAGGTGCTGGAGCTGGACGGCACGCGCATCACACAGCTGGCGGTGCTCGAGCCGGTGTCCGAGGACGCCGAGCCGCAACGGTAGGCTTGCCGCGTGCCCCTGGCCGACGACTTCAAGCGCGTGGTGGAGAGCCTGCCCCCCGACTGGACCCAGGTGGAGCTGGACCTGAGGTTGGAGGACGAGCAGCGCTACATCGACGCCGCGACGATGCTCACGCAGATCAACGCGATGCCCTACTCCGAGAACGACTGGCACTTCCGCCTGCGGGCGGCCAACAAGTTCGGCCACGCCGCCTCGGCGCAGACGGTGGCGGGCACGCTCGAGCTGCTGGACGAGCAGGGCATCCGGGGCCGGCTGGTGGCGCGCGAGGCGCGCTCGGGCCGCGTCGAGGTGCGTCAGCTCTGGGGGCGGCCGGAGTCCGTGCGCCAGGAGCTGCGCCGCCGCTGGGCCCAGTAGGCGGACGCGGTGGCCCGCGTCGCCCTGCTCTGCCCGGACCTGTTGTTCGGGTCGAAGGTGGAGGGCGGCCTGCGCGCCGCCGGTCACACGGTCAACCGCTTCGACGACGAGGAGTCGCTGCGCCCGGCCGCCTCGTTCCACGATCTGCTGGTGGTGGACCTGACCACCGACCTCCTGGACGGGCCCGCGGTGCTGACCTCCCTGCGTGAGCGCGGCGAGCTGGGGGCCGTGCCCACGCTGGGCTTCTACTCACACGTGGACGTGGATACGCGCCGCGCGGCCGAGGCCGCCGGCTTCTCGCGTGTGGTGCCCCGCTCGCGGATGGCGCGGGAGATGGCGGCGCTGGTCGACGGGCTGCTGCCGCCCGGCGCTAGTCCAGGCTGAACGCGCGGTCCACGTCGGGCCTGCGCTCGAGGATCCCGAAGCGGGTGTCGAACGCCGCCCAGCCCTCCAGCGACCGCCTGTCCAGGCGCACGGCGGGCACGAACGCCGGCGCCACCGCGGCCAGCTGGGCCCTGGTCAGCGCCGCGTCGCCCTGGGAGCGGCGGCGCACCGACGCGGCCGCGGCCGGGAGGTCGGCGCGCGCCGCCTCCGTGCCGGCGCGCACGGCGGCGGTCAGGCGGCGGGCCAGCGCGGGATCGCGCTTCAGCGTGGACCGGCGCGTGGCCAGCACCAGCTCGGGGTAGCGCGGTGCGCCGTAGCGGTCCACGCGGAACTCCCGCGTGCGGACGCCGCGGCGCCTCAGCGCCACGCCCTCGGCGTTCCAGAACGTGACCACGGCGTCCACCTTGCCCGCCGCCAGGCTGGGCACAGCGGCGAAGCCGATGGTGGTGGTGCGCACCCGGCGGGGGTCGCCGCCGTCGGCGCGGACCACGGACTCCAGCACCGCCTGGTCGGAGGGCAGGCCGGTCACGCCCACGCGCCGGCCCTCCAGGTCGCGCGGGCGGCGCACGCCGCGGCGCGCGATCACCGCGGCCAGCGGTCGCTGGACCACCGCGCCCACGCCCACCACGTCCTGGCCGCGCTCGCGGGCCAGCCCCAGGTCGTGGATGTCCACGACCGAGAAGTCGGCCTTGCCCGCGGCCAGCAGCTTCAGCGAGTCGGTCGAGGCGGCCGGCGTGCGCACCGTCAGCTCGAGCCCCTGGCGCCCGTCCAGCCCGCGGTCGATGGCGGTGAAGATCCCGGCGTGCACCGGGTTGGGCTGGAAGTCCAGCGCCAGCGTGATGCCGCGGCCGGGGTTGGCGGCGTCGTCCTCTCCGTCGCCGCCGCAGCCCGGGGCCACGGCGGCGAGGAGGACGAGGATCAGGGCCGGCAGGCGGGACACGCCGCCGGACCCTAGAGCCCTCCTACTTCTTCTTCTTGACCACCCGGGTGATCGTGACCTGCCAGCCCACCTCGGTGCGGGCGGGGGTCTCGAACGTGGTGTTGTCCACCACCGAGCCCATGCGCAGGATGTGCTGCTGATCGCCGTTGAACAGCCGGCGGTAGGACATCCGGCGCCCCAGCCGCTTGCCCTTGGCCGACAGCACCTGGGCCTTCGGCCACATCAGCGGGCCCGCCGGGCAGTTCTCGAACACGTCGTCGGGGTTGCCGAAGTCGCGTCCCAGGCCCAGGCTGGTCTTGCTGGCCGGGTCGTACTCCAGCGTGGTCCGCAGCGCGTTCGAGTACTTGGTGCCGCAGTCCTTGGGCTTCTCCTTCTGGCCGCCGGTGCCGTCGCCGTAGGAGCAGATCTGCCCGCCCCAGTTCTGCATCTCGCCGCTGCGGGTGATGCGCGTGCGCAGCGGGATCTTGCCCACCACGCCCAGCTTGGCGCCGGAGAACGTGGGAGCGAACCCGCCCACCCACATGCCCCGCAGGCGCACCTTCTTGGAGGTGAAGCGCATGACCTCGCGCCCGCCGCCCTTTCGGTTGGAGTCACAGCCGCCCCGCGACGGGTGGTCGTGGCTCCAGGTGGTCAGCTGGTAGCCCTTGACCTGGACATCGAACAGCTTGTTCTGGACACGGAACCTGGCGTCGGCCGCGGCGGGGGCGGCCAGGCCGGTCAGGGCCACGCACAGCGCGGCGATGGTGGTGGTCCGTCTCATCGCGAATCCTCCTGGGTGGTGGGTGCCTTGCACGGCTCCAACCTGGCCCCGCGGGACCCCCTGGGCATCGAGGGGTACCCCAGACTGCGCCCCGACCATTAGGACGCCTCCCCCTAGGACTAGGATCGGGCTCCGTGCGCCGCGTCACGTTCAGCCGCAACTACACGCTCTCCCTGTCGCGAACCTGCCGGTGCTACTGCAAGTACTGCGCGTTCGCCACCCACCAGGCCCACCTGTACGACCCGGACGAGGTCGAGGGGCTGCTGGACGAGGCCGTCAGGCGCAACGCCAAGGAGCTGCTGGTGCTCACCGGCGAGCAGCCCGAGGTCAACCCGGAGGTCGCGCGCCGCTTGGGCGAGTACGGGCACTCGGACTTCACCTCGTACGTGGCGTGGGCGTGCGAGCGCGCGCTGGAGCGCGGGATGCTGCCGCACACCAACCTGGGCGTGCTGTCCAGGGAGGACCTGGCCCGGCTGCGCGAGGTCACCGCCTCCCAGGGCCTGATGCTGGAGTCGGTGAACCCCGACCTGGTGGTGCACCAGGGATCGCCGACCAAGCACCCCGACCGGCGGCTGCAGACCATCCGCGACGCCGGTGAGCTGAAGATCCCCTTCACCTCGGGGATCCTGGTGGGCATCGGCGAGACGCCGGAGCAGCGGTTCCAGGCGCTGGAGGCGCTGGCCGCGGCGCACGCCGAGCACGGCCACCTGCAGGAGGTGATCCTGCAGAACTTCGTGCCCCACCCGCGCTACTACGGGGCCGAGCCGGCGCAGATCGCCGACGACGCCCAGCGCACCCAGACCGCCGGGGACGCGGCGTCGATGCCGTCGTGGGGCCAGGACGTGACGCTTGACGAGATGCGCGCGCTGGTGCGCGCCTCGCTGGAGCTGATGCCCGACGTGGGCGTGCAGATCCCGCCCAACCTGGCCGAGTGGTGGCTGCCGCTGGTGGAGGAGGGCGCCACCGACCTGGGCGGCCTGTCCGCCAACGGGGACCACATCTCGCCCGAGCACCCGTTTCCCACGCCGCACCGGATGCGCAAGGACCTGCAGCCACGCGGCTACGCGCTGACCGAGCGGCTGTGCGTGTACCCGCAGTACATGGACGCCGAATGGATGGAGCAGGGCGTCCTGGACGTGGTCAAGACCTCGTTCTGGAGCTTCATCCCGCGCAAGGGCTCGGGCCGCCGTGACGACCGGCCGATCCACTCGGAGCTGGCACCCGGCGCCATCGAGCGCGCCCGCCGCGGCGAGGCGCTCGGCCCCGAGGAGCTGACCGCCCTGTTCGCCGAGACCCGGCCCGAGGCGATCGAGGACATGCGCCAGGCCGCCGACGAGCTGCGCGCCGAGCTGGCCGGCGACACCGTGACGTTCGTGGTCAACCGCAACATCAACGTGTCCAACATCTGCACCGTGGGCTGCGCGTTCTGCGGCTTCGGCCAGGGCCGGCGCTCGCCCGACGCCTACGAGCACGATCGCGACGAGTTCGTGGCCCGGGTGCGCGAGGCCGTGGACTACGGCGCCACCGAGCTCTGCATGCAGTCGGGCATCCATCCCGACTGGGGGCTCGAGGACTACGAACACTGGCTGCGCCTGGCCAGGGAGACCGCGCCGCAGCTGCACCTGCACGCCTACTCGGCCATGGAGATCGATCACATGTGCACGGTCAGCGGCCTGCCGCCCGCCGAGGTGTTCGCCCGGCTGCGCGAGGCCGGCCTGGGCTCCACGCCCGGCACCGCCGCCGAGGTGCTGGACGACGGCGTGCGCCAGCGGATATCGCCCAACAAGCTCCCGGTGGACCGGTGGGTGGAGATCATCGCGGCCAGCCACGAGGCCGGCCTGCGCTCCACGGTGACCGTCATGTTCGGCCACATCGAGGAGCCGTGGGAGCTGGCCGAACACATGCGGGTGGTGCGAGGGCTCCAGGCCCGCACCGGAGGCTTCACCGAGTTCGTGCCGCTGAGCTTCATCCCGTACCACACGATGCTGGGGCGCACGCACGGCATCGAGGAGATCTCGATCGAGGAGAACCTCAAGCACACCGCCGCGTTCCGGCTGGCGCTCGGGAAGGCGGTGCCCTCGCTGCAGGCCTCGTGGGTGAAGATGGGGCTGGAGGGCGCGACCGAGGCCCTGCGCTGGGGGGTCAATGACCTGGGCGGCACGCTCATGGAGGAGTCGATCTCGCGCCTGGCCGGCAGCCAGCACGGCGTCAGGCTCGACCCCGCCGACCTGATCGGCGCGGCGCACCGCGCGGGCCGCCCGGCGGCCGAGCGCACCACGCTGTACGAGCTGCGCACGCGCTACGACCTGCCGGTCGCCGCCTAGCCGTCGTGCGCTCGCCGGGCCCGTTGCTGGCGTGCCTGGTCGCCCTGGGCCTGTGCCTGCCGGCCGCCGCGGCCGCGCACCCGGCCGAGAAGGGCGAGGTGGCCGTCCCGTGGGTCGACGACGTGGGCTCGGTGCCGCTGATGCGCGGCTTCGCCGCTCGGTCGCCGGTGTTCCGCGCGAACGCCGCTCCTTCGGCGGCCGGGTCCCGCCGGCTGGCGCTGGTGGGCAACGCCGACAACGACGGCACGATCAACACCGACATGGCGTTCTTCGGCAGCCACGCCTACGCCGGGACGTTCGACGGGTTCAGGGTCCTGGACATCTCCCGGGACCGGCCGCGGGTGGTGGCCGAGGTGCGCTGCCGTGGGCCCCAGAGCGACCTGTCCGTATACCGGATCGGGCGCCGGACGTACCTGTTCCAGTCGGTCGACATGCCCCAGACGCGCCAGGACTGCGCCAGCGAGGACACGCCCTTCTGGCCCGGTGGCCAAGACCGCCACACGCCCGGTTTCGAGGGCCTGCGCATGTTCGACGTGACCGATCCGGCCCGACCCCGGTACCTGCGCTCGATCGCCACGGCGTGCGGCTCGCACACGCACACGCTGGTGCCCGACCGCCGCCACCGCCGGCTGTACATCTACGTGTCCTCGTATCCACTGGGCCCGGGTGTGACCCCGGCCGGTTATGGCGGCTCGCTGAAGCGCTGCACGCTGCCCCACCGCAAGATCTCGATCGTGCGGGTGCCGTTCGCCGCGCCCACCAGGGCCACGGTCAGGGAGCAGCCGCTGAGCCGGGACACCACGCCGCTGGCGGGCGGCGTCAGGGGCTGCCACGACATCCAGGTGTTCATGCCCAGGAAGATCGCGGTGGCCTCGTGCCTGGGCGACGCGCAGCTGTGGGACATCTCGCGCCCCGGCGACCCTTCCACCCGCGACGGCGACCGCCACACCCACATCCGCAGTCCCAGCCGGCGCGACCGGTTCGAGTTCGTGCACAGCGCCTTCGTCGGCTGGCGCGGCACCAAGTTCGCGGTCATGGACGAGACCGGTGGGGGCATGGTGCCGGAGTGCAACGGCAGGGCCTCGACCGGCGGCTTCTACTACTTCTACAAGCTGGTCAAGCCGGGTGCGCGGGCGCCCCGGCTGCGGTCGCGGTACACGATCCCGCGCCGCCAGGCGCCCGAGCTGTGCACCTCGCACAACGCCAACGTGGTCCCCATCGCCCGGCGTGACCTGGCGGTGGCCGCCTACTACCAGGGCGGCAACACCGTGATCGACTTCACCGATGTGCGCCGCCCCAGGGAAGTCGCCTACGCGGACCTGGACACCCCAGTCGGCCTGGCCGACTCGTGGTCGGCGTACTGGTTCAACGGCCGCGTCTACGCCAACGGCGGCCACGACCGCCGCGGGGACACCGGCAACCGCGGGCTCGACGTGTTCAGGCTGCGGGTACCGGGGCTGCGGATCGGTCGGGCGAAGCGCCTGGCCTACAGCAACGCCCAGACCCAGGAGACGTCCCAGGTGCCGCGGTGAGCCGCGGGCTGGCCACACCGGTCGCGCTGGCCGTGCTGCTCGCCGCCGGATGCGGTGGCGGCGACGAACCCGCTCCGAACCGGGCGGAGGCGGTCGTGGATGCCGCAGGCGAACCGCCGTACGTGGGTTCGCTGGACGTGAACCCGCGAGACGGGTCACTACTCATGGCCACCAACGCGGGCACCTTCCGCGTGCGCCGGGGCAGCGACCGGATCGAGCGCGTGCGGGTGCGCATCAGCGCCGGCGGGCAGTCCATCGCGGCCCGCGGCGGCCTGGCGTTCGCGTTCACGGGCCCCGACAGGCTGGTCGGCTCGGGCCATCCCGGCGCGGACTCGCCGCAGCTGCTCGGGCTCATCCGCTCCTCCGACGGCGGGCGCACCTGGCGCAACGTCTCGCGGCTGGGTCAGTCCGACCTGCACGCGCTGGCCCAGCGCGACCGCACGGTGGTGGCCAGCGACGGCCAGCGGGCCCAGGTGCTGGTCAGCGAGGACGCCGGCGAGAACTTCGGCACGCGGCCGTCGCCGCTGCGGCTGATCGACATGGACGCCAGTCCCGACAGCGCCGAGAAGCTGGTTGGCTCGTCCGAGGGCGGGCTGTACTCCTCGGCCGACGGCGGCAGCACCTGGCGGGCGCGCGACTCGGTGCCCAACTCGCGTTTGGCCTGGCCCGCCCCGGGCGCGCTGTTCCGGGTGGACGGCGACGGCGCGGTCAGGCGCAGCGGCGACGCGGGGCTGAGCTGGAAGCGTGTTGGCAAGGTCGAGGGCGAGCCGCACGCGCTGGCCGCGGCGGACGCCCGGCGTCTCTTCGCGGCAGACATCGACGGGGTCATTCGCGGGTCCCGCGACGGCGGGCGCACGTGGTCGGTGCGGGCTCGCCCCGGCCCCTGAGCGGCGGTCACGGGGCGTTCACGACCCCTTCGCACGAGCTTCACAGTTTGCCCGGGCCCCGCGCGTAGCCTGAGCTTCCGTGAGCGATCAGCCGACGTACCGCAGGCGGGAGTTCGTGGCCGGGGGCGTGGGAGCGGCGGCCACGCTGGCCCTGGGCGCGGCGTTCTGGAAGGACGTGGTGGGCAGCCATGGCGGAGGCGGGGCCAAGGCGTCCGCCCGCGCCCCGGCCGCGGCGTACGGGCCCTACGGGCGGCCGAACGGCGATGGCGTCGCGGTCCCCGACGGGTTCACCGCCCGCCGGGTGGCGCGCGGCGGGGAGCGGGTGCCCGGCACCGGCTACGACTGGCACCGCGCCTCCGACGGCGCCGCGACCTTCCCCACGGATGACGGCGGCTGGATCCTGGTGTCCAACTCCGAGGAGCAGCGCGGTGGGGCGGGGGCCATGCGCTTCGGCCCCGACGGCCGGGTCCGCGATGCGTACCGGATCCTGGACGGCACCACGCAGAACTGCGCCGGCGGCCCGACGCCCTGGGCCACCTGGCTGTCGTGCGAGGAGTACGAGGAGGGCCGCGTGTGGGAGTGCGATCCCACCGGCCGCCGCAAGGCGCGCGTGCACGACGCGATGGGCGTGTTCAAGCACGAGGCCGCGGCCGTGGACCCGCGCGGGCGGCGGGTGTACATGACCGAGGACCTGATCGACGGCGCCTTCTACCGCTTCACGCCGCGGCGCTGGCCCTCGCTGGCCGAGGGGCGCCTGGAGATGGCCAAGGTGGCCCGCGACGGGTCGGTGGAGTGGGTCGACGTGCCCGACCGCTTCGCCCGCAGGACGCCCATCCGGCGGCAGGTCAAGGGCATCACGGAGTTCGGCCGCGCAGAGGGCATCTGGTTCGACAGCGCCACCGTGTACCTGGCGACGACCGCCGACTCGCGCATCCACGCCTACGACACCCGGCGCGGGCGGATCGGGGTCATCTACGACGGGCTGGCCTCGCGCGACGCGCCGCTGACCCGGGTCGACAACCTGACCGCGTCGAGGGCGGGTGAGCTGTTCGTGTGCGAGGACATCTCCACGGAGGAGATCCACGTGGGCGTGATCACACCGCGGCGCAAGGCGTCGCGCTTCCTCGCCGTCAGCGGGGAGAACCACGAGGGCTCCGAGCTCACCGGCATCGCCTTCAACCCGGCCGGCGACCGGCTCTACTTCTCCTCCCAGCGCGCCCACGACCTGCGGGGCGAGGTGTACGAGGTCTCCGGCCCGTTCCGCGGGCGCCGACGCTCCTAGCGGAACAGGTCCAGCTCGGGCGGGCGGCGGAGGGCGGCGGCGCCGGGCCCGTCGTCCTCGGTCACGAACCGTTCCAGGCCCCGCACCAGCACGGCCGGCGTGCCGCCGTCCTTGACCCGCGCCAGGTCCGCCGCGCCCGCCACGGCGTCGGCCACGGCGATCTCGGTGGCCTCGAGCTCGCGGCCGCGGGAGTCGCGCTTCCCACGCCAGTCGTCCAGCGGCGCCAGGCCCGCGGCGCCGATGGCCACGTCGGTCTGGCCCACCCGCCAGGCACGGCCGAAAGAGTCGGCCACCACCACGGCCGGCCGGCCGGGCAGGGCGGCGCGGAGCGCGCGGGCCGAGGCGTCCGGGTCGGCGGGCAGCAGCACCACGTGGTCGTCGCCGGGGGCGTTGGAGCGGTCCACGCCGGCGTTGGCGCACACGAAGCCGTGGCGGGTCAGGCAGATCAGCACCCCGTGGTGGGCGCGCAGCAGCTCCGCCGACTCGTCCAGCACCACCTGCACCAGGCGCGCGTCCTTGCCGTGCTCGCCGGCCAGGTCGCGGGCCCGCTCCCCGGGCTCGACCGTCGCCAGGTCGCGCACCCGGCCCTCGGCCTTGGACACCACCTTGTGGGCCACCACCAGGACGTCGCCGGCGGCGAACTCGGCCGAGGCGGCCAGCAGGGCGGCCAGGTCGTCGCCCTCGCGCACCTCGGGCAGCCCGTCGATGGCGGTGGCCGAGAGGCTCACGCGGGCAGCGACAGCCGTCGCAGCGCCGCGCGGGTGGCGGGCGCGCCGCCCTCCGAGGTTTCCAGCGCAGCGGCGGTGGCCTCGAGGTCGTCGGGCGTGTCCACGTCCAGCACCAGGGACGGGAGCCGATCGACGGCGTACTCCAGCCCGGTGGCCCGCGCCGCCGTCTCGTGGCGGGCCAGGCTGCCGGGCCCGAACGCGGGATCGAAGGCGTCCACGGGGCGCAGCGACAGCCCGTTGGTCCCGGTGCCGTGGCGGTCGGGAACGATCACCAGCGGCTCAGGCCGGGCCAGCAGCGCCGACAGTTCGCCGGGATCCAGCAGCGGCGCGTCCCCAGGCACCATCAGCACGCGCTCGAAGCCCTGCTCGCGGGCGTGCGCCACGCCGATCAGGGCGGCCGCCGACTGGCCCTCCTCGCGGTCGTCGTGCAGCACGCGGATGCGCGCGTCGCCCTCCGGCTCGCCGGCCAGCGGGTTGGCGGTGACCACCAGCACCTGGTCCAGCTCGGGCACCCGCGCCAGCGCGTCCAGCACGTCGGCCAGCATGGCCCGCATCAGGCGGCTGCGGGCGTCCTGCTCCATCAGCTCGCCAAGCCGCTGCTTGGCGGCGCCGAAGCTCTTCACCGGGAGGATCGCGGCGGTGCGCATGCTCAGTCAGGATGACAACGAGCGCGCGAAGTCCACCGTCTCGGCCGCCAAGCGGACGCGGGCGGCGGGGGAGTCCATCAGCGTGTCGGTCTGCAGCGTGGGCACGCCGGCCACCGGCTCGTCGGCCACGATGCCGTCCAGCAGGCCCTCGTAGGCGTCCAGCAGCCCCGCGGCCGACGGCTCGATGCCGGCGTGCTTGCAGAAGGCCAGCGTCGGGCCCTTGAGCACCCGGCCGCCCACGAACGGGCTCACGGCCACCACCGGCCCGGGCGCGGCGCGCACGGCCTCGCGCATGGCGGGCACGGCCAGGATGGGGGCGATCGAGGCGATCGGGTTCGACGGCCCGATGACCACCATCTCGGCGTCGCGCAGCGCCTGCAGCACCTGCTCGGTGGGGTGGGCGTGCTCGGCGCCCTCGAACTCCACGCTCTCGATCGGGCCGCGGGCCCCCTCGACGATCATGAACTCCTGGAAGGCGAAAGTGGTCCCGCGGGCGCCCACGCGCGTGCGCACGGGCTGGTCGGTGGCCGGCAGCACCGCGGCATCCACGCCCATCGCCCGGACCACGGCGGCGTGGGCCGCGGTGGCGGAGTGGCCCTCGGCCATCAGCTCGGTGCGGATCAGGCACATCGCCAGGTCGCGGTCGCCCAGCCGGAACCAGGTCTCGTGGCCGGCGGCGGCCATGGCGTCCATGACCTGCCAGCTGTCGCCGGCGATCCCGTAGCCGCGCTCGTCGATGGCGTCGGCCAGCCAGTAGGTGACCAGGTCGGGGTCGGGCGAGACGTGTGCGCCGTAGACCTCGGCGTCGTCACCCGTGTTGGCGATCACCGCCAGCGCCTCCGGGCCCACGGCGTCCAGCAGGCCGCGCGCCAGCTTGGCGCCGCCGGTCCCGCCGCTGAGGAGCGCTACGCCCAGAGGTCTTCGGGCAGGCCGGTGAACTTGATCCCGGCGTGCGTCTTGTTGCGGATGTTCACGGAGATCAGCAGCGGCGTCAGGCCCTCGACCAGGCGGGCGGTCTCCAGCGCTCCGGCGTTCACCGGGCGCAGGCCGGGGATCGATCCGATCACGGCCGCCACGCGCGCCTTGTCGTCCTTCTTCTGGCCGCACACCGGCACGTCCTCGTCCAGCGTGACCCCGGGGTCGCCGAGCGTGGCCGCGGACACCGAGTGCAGCGCCGAGACCACGGCCACGCCGCCGGGGACCATCTCCTGGGCCTGCTCGGCCGCGGAGCCCTGGGGCACGCCCAGCAGCCGGGTGGCCTTGCCCGACACCGCGGCGGCCAGGGGCACGGTGGCGTCCACCAGGATCTGGCCGGGCGTCAGCGCGTCCTTGAGGTTGGTCAGGTTCTCCGACTGGGCCCGGAAGGGCACGGTCAGGAACACGATCGGCCCGCGCGTGGCGGCGTCGGCGTTCTCGGCGCCCTGCACGTCGGCGCCGTCGCCGGCCTTCGCGCGCACCTTGGCCGCCGCCTCCTCGGCGCGGCCGGCGTCGCGGGAGCCGATCACCACCGGGTGGCCGGCCTGGGCCAGGCGCAGCGCCAGGCCCCAGCCCAGCGCCCCGGTCCCGCCGACGATGGGGATGGCGTCCACGGGCGCGAGGCTATCGCCATGCTTGCGCCCATGAGCTCTCGCCTGCCGGCCGGGATCGCCGTCGCCGGGCAGTTGGCGTTCATCGCCGCGTGGGCGGTCGCGGGGGCGGCCGAGCCGGGGTATTCGACCGCGAGGCAGACGGTGTCCGAACTGTTCGCGGGCACGGCCGCGCATCCGTGGGTCATGCGGGCCGGGCTGCTGGCGCTGGTGCCCTCGTACCTGGCCGCGGCGGTGCTGGCGCGACGGCTCCTGGCTCCGCGCGGCGCCGCCACTTTCGTGCTCCTGGCCCTGGCCGCGCCGCTGGTGGTCGCGGTGCTGGTGAACCCGCTGGACTGCATGACCAACGGCTCCGCCGCGTGCGCGGACGGGCCCGACAGCCACTACGCCGCCGCGGTGGCGCTGCAGCTGACGCTGGTGGCCACGCCGTTCACGGCGGCCTGGGCGCTGCGCGGCCGGTGCTGGTGCGGGCCTGCCCTTGCGCTCGGGGCGCTCGGCGTGCTCGGCATCGCCTGGTTCTCCGTGGCCGGGGATGCCACCCACGGCATCGCCCAGCGCGCCATGTTCGGCACGGTCACGGCCTGGATCGTCTTCCTGGCCTGGATAGGGTCTCGCCCATGAGGCTCGAGGGGAAGGTCGCGCTGGTCACCGGCGGCGTCGGCGGCATCGGCACCGCCACCTGCGAGCGCCTGGCGGCCGAGGGCGCCGAGGTGGCGGCGGCCGACCTGCAGGGCGCCGACTACACGATGGACGTGCGCGACACCGCATCGGTGCGCGCGGCGGTGGAGGCAATCGAGGCCGACCTGGGCCCCATCGACGTCCTGGTCAACAACGCCGGCATCGCCGACGACGACTTCTTCACCCGCACGAACGAGGCGCAGTGGGACCGCGTGATCGCGGTCAACCTGCGCGGCGTGCTGGCGGTGACCCACGCGGTGCTGCCCGGCATGCACGAGCGCGGCGCGGGGTCGATCGTGAACGTGGCCTCCGAGGCCGGGCGCGTGGGCTCGCAGGTGTCCACCGTCTACTCGGCCACCAAGGCCGGCGTGATCGGCTTCACGAAGGCGCTGGCCAAGGAGTCGGCCCGCTACAAGGTGCGCGTCAACGCCGTGGCCCCGGGGCCGATCGACACCGACATGCTCAAGGTGGCCCCCGAGGCGCTCGGCGAGCTCGGCGAGCGGTTCGTGCAGGGCATGGTGAACTCCACC
>Ga0190275_10001327_pt1 | contig 18505 bp, 17 predicted proteins | sample Popmic550T_FD_133745 | JGI IMG/M metagenome (GOLD analysis project Ga0190275, IMG submission 133745) | Populus adjacent soil microbial communities from riparian zone of Yellowstone River, Montana, USA - 550 T | ecosystem: Environmental > Terrestrial > Soil > Riparian zone > Trees stand | place...
CGCTTCTCGGCCTGGCCGCGCAGCTGCCAGGTCAGTTCGGAGCACTGCGCCAGCCCGGTCGCGCCGAGCGGGTGGCCCTTGGAGATCAGCCCGCCCGAGGGGTTGACGACGACCTCGCCGCCGAAGGTGGTGGCTTCGGCCTCGACCAGCTTGTGGGCCTCGCCCTCGGCCGCGAACCCGAGCGCTTCGTAGGTGATGAGCTCGTTGGCGCTGAAGCAGTCGTGCAGCTCGCAGACGTCGACTTCGCCGGCGGCGACCTGCGCCTCCTCATAAGCCCGGTCGGCGGCCAGCTTCGACATGTCGGAGCCGACGATCGTCATGCAGTTGGCGTCCTCGGCGAAGGTCGAGGAGAGGTCGGTGACCATCGACTGGCCGGCGATCTCGACCGCCCGGTCCCAGAGGTCGTGCTCGTCGACGTAGCGCTCGGAGGCGACGATCGCGCAGGCGGAGCCGTCGGAGGTCGGCGAGCACTGCAGCTTGGTCAGCGGGTCGTGGATCATCCTCGCGCCCTTGATGTCCTCCAGCGAGTACTCGTCCTGGAACTGGGCGTAGGGGTTGTTGACCGAGTGCTTGTGGTTCTTCCAGCCGATCCAGGCGAAGTGGTCGGCGCTGGAGCCGTATTTCTCCATGTGGTCGCGGCCGGCGTTGCCGAACATCTGCGGGGCCGGCGGCGACTGCTCGGGGTCGCGGATCTCGAACATCCGCATCGCGTGCTTGTCGAGGGCGTTGGTGCGGTCGGTGTACTTGACGCCGAGGCTGCCCGGCTCCATCTTCTCGAAGCCCAGCGCCAGGGCGCAGTCGACGAGGCCGCCCTTGACCGCCTGGCGGGCCAGGAACAGCGCCGAGGAGCCGGTCGAGCAGTTGTTGTTGACGTTGACGACCGGGATCCCGGTGAGGCCGAGCTGATAGAGCGCCCGCTGGCCGTAGGTCGAGTCGCCGTAGCAGTAGCCGGCGTAGGCCTGCTCGACGTCGGTGTAGGGAATCCCGGCGTCGGCGAGCGCCTTCTCCCCCGCCTCCTTGGCCCAGTCGGGGTAGTCGCCCTCCTTCGTGCCCGGCTTCTCGAACTTGGTCATGCCGACACCGATTACGAACGTGCGGTTGCTCAACTCTGGCTCCTCGAAGTCTCCCGCCCCCCGGGCGGTGTTTGGCTGCGTAGCCAGGAATCTAGCGCGCCGCGGGGTCGGGCGGGTCGCCAGGCGGCCTCAGGACCCGAAATCGCAGGTCCCTCCCCCGCTCCGGGTCGGGCCACAAGACGAACGCGAGGAAGGTGATCACCAGGCCGGCGGCGGTCCCGATCAGGCGCAGCTTGTCGGCCTCCCAGGTCGGCTCGCCGAGGACGTCGGTGAGGAAGACGACGTAGACCGTTATCGCGGTCGTGAACAGGGCGTACTGGACGGTGAGCAGACCCAGGGCCAGCGCCGTGGCGGCGGTGAGCACGATCACGACGACGACGTCGCCGTAGCCCAGGGCTTCGGCAATCGCGGTGGCGGCGATCAGGCCGAGCACGGTGCCGGCCGCCCGCAGGACCACCCGCAGGTAGGTTTCGTCGCGGTCCGGGCGCATCACGAAGAGGATCGTCAGCGGGATCCAGAAGCCGTGATTGTCCATGTCGAAGGCCCGGTAGGCGGCGACGCCGAGCGCCAGCGAGGCGCCGAAGCGGAGCGCGTGCCGGAGGTTCTCCGAGGCCAGGGAGAAGTTGGAGGAGAAGGCCGCGGCTACGGCTCTCGCGTCCCAGCCGCTCGGCTCCCCCCGCCTGCAGCGGTCGACCGCGACCCAGACGACCAGCGACCAGAGCACCTGGGCGAGGCCGCCGACGGTGCCCCAGAGCAGCGCCGGGAGCGCGTCGTCGAGCTCGAGGAAGAGGCCCTGGGAGACGACCAGGGTGAGCGCCGCCACCAGCCCGTAGATCGCCAGGCGCAGCGAGTAGGAGAAGCAGTAGCCGGCCGCGGCCCCGACCAGGGCCATCGCCAGCACCGCCAGGGGGGCCGACTGCGAGGTGAGGATGCCGAGCGCCGCCATCAGGCCGATCAACGGTGCCGCCGCCGCCTGCCAGGCGGCGCGCGGCCCGGCCGGCGCGTCGAGCCCGGCGAAGCCGGCGAACATGGCCCCGGTGGCGATCGCGCCCTTGGTCGGGGCGTCGAAGCCGAGCTCGACGATCAGGGCGAGCCCGACCGGGACCGCGATCAGGGCGCCGCGCCGCAGCGACGGTCCGGGCTCGCCGGGGCCGATCGCGAAGAGCGGCGAGGCGCGCAGCCGCGTCGCCCGGCCGGAGGCGTTGAAGAGACCGCCGGCATCGCCGCCGCCCGGCACTGGTCTGGGGGTAATCTCAGGGGTCTTGGTCACGGCCGCTCTCAGCTCCGATCCTGCCGCGGGAGTCGGCATTCTCGCCGCCCTGGCGGCGGGAGTCGTCTCCTTCCTCTCCCCCTGCGTGCTGCCGCTCGTCCCCGGCTACCTCTCGGCGGTCACCGGCGTCTCCGCCAGCGAGCTCGACGACGCCGGCTGGCGCCGCGTGCTCGGCCCCAGCCTGCTCTTCGTCGCCAGCTTCTCGGCCATCTTCATCCTCCTCGGCCTGACCGCGACCGGGCTCGGCTCGGTCCTGCAGGAACACAAGGAGCTGCTGACCAAGATCTCCGGGGCGCTGATAATCGCCATGGGCGTGCTCTTCGTCTCCTCGCTCTTCGTCACCCGCCTCAACAAGGAGTGGCACGTCGACGCCCTGCTCGAGCGCGCCGGCAGGGGCGGCCCGATCGTCGCCGGCGCCGCCTTCGCGATCGCCTGGACCCCCTGCATCGGCCCCACCCTCGGCGCCATCCTCTCCGCCGCCGCGCTCTCGGACTCCGCCGCCCGCGGCGCCTTCCTGCTCGCCGTCTACTCGGCCGGCCTGGCGATCCCCTTCCTGCTCACCGCCCTCGCCTTCTCCCGCATGACCACCGCCTTCGCCGTCGTCAAGCGCCACTACCAGGCGATCGTCGCCAGCGGCGGCGCGATTCTGATCGCGATGGGCGTCCTGATCTGGACCGGCGAGCTCTTCCAGCTCAACATCGAGGCCCAGAAGTGGCTCTCGGAACTCGGCCTGGATTTCTGGAATTCCGTCTGACGGCCGCGTACCCAAGTTTGTCCTGGCCCTGACCGGGACAACTCTGGGAACGCGTCAGTTCTGAACGGGCGCGACCGTTTCAAGCTCTTTGCCGACCGCCTCGGTGACCTCGAGGCCGCTGTCGTCGACGTCGCGGGAGCAGACGATGCGGAAGCGGCCGGTGCCGATCTCGCCGTCGGGAATCACCGGCAGGCCGCGGATGTGCTCCCAGCCCAGCCGCTCGACCTCGAACGGGTTCATCCGCACCTCGGCCGCCGGGAAGGGGCAGCTCGAGTTGTGCTGGTCGATCGCCTTGGAGATCGCCTCCAGGTTCTTCGCCTCGGGGGAAGCCACGCGACAAGTCTAGGACGGAGAGCAAGCGCCTCCGTCCCTCCCCTCTCCTACCATCGAAGCGTGGCCGCCGTACGGACGATCGCTCACCTCGACATGGACGCCTTCTACGCGTCGGTGGAGCTGCGCAGGCGGCCGGAGCTGCGGGGGAAACCGGTCGTGGTCTGCGGCTCAGGCCCGCGGGCGGTGGTGACGACGGCGAGCTATGAGGCGCGGAAGCTGGCCGGGATCCAATCGGCGATGCCGGCGGCGGTGGCGCGGCGGCGGCTGCCGGACGCGGTCTACCTGCAGCCGGACTTTCCCGCCTACCGCGAGGCCTCGGCGCAGGTGATGGAAGTGCTGCGGCGCAACGTCGAGACGGTCGAGGTGGTGGGGCTGGACGAGGCCTACCTGGACCTGACGGGGATCTTCTCGCCGAAGGCGACGATGCGGCGGGTGGCGACGGAGATCCGGCGCGAGACCGGGCTCGGCTGCTCGATCGGGATCTCCGAGAGCCGGATGCTGGCCAAGATCGTCAGCGAGCTGGGCAAGCCGGCCGGGCTGGTGGTGCTCTCCCGCGCGGATGCGCTGGAGCGCTTCGCGGCCGAATCGCCGGGACTGGTCCCCGGCGTTGGGCCGAAGACCGTGACCAGGCTGGAGGCGATGGGCATCCGCACCCTCACCGATCTGCGCCAGCGCCAGCGGGAGGAGCTGGAAGCCAGCTTCGGCCCCCGCTCCGGCGCCTGGCTGCACGCCCGCGGCCGGCTCTGGGACGAGACGCCGATCACGGTCAGCCGCGAGACCAAATCGCAGTCGGTGGAGACGACCTTCGACGTCGACGTGCGCCGGCGGGACGAGCTGGAGCGGGTCCTGGCCGAGCAGGCCGGGGAGCTCTGCCGGCGCCTGCGCAAGCGCGAGCTCGAGGGGCGGACGATCGGGATCAAGGTCCGCCTCGACGACTGGACCAATGTCACCCGCTCGCACACGGTCGAGCGGCCGACCAACGACCCCGGCGTCGTCGGGCCGGTGGCACTGGACCTGCTGCGCGCCTACGACCCGCCGCGACCGGTGCGCCTGCTTGGCGTCCGCCTCGCCTCCTTCGAGCAGGAGACGGACGCCGAGGTCGCCGCCGCGGAGCCGCAGCTGCAGCTCAGCCTTCCCGGCTGAGACCCGTCTAGCGGTTGGCCAGCACCGTCCCCACGCCCGGGAAGCCGAGCCGGGCCTTGGTCGCGGCGGTGAGGTCGTAGTCGCGACCGGCGACGTAGGGGCCGCGGTCGATCACCGGCACCGTCACCGCGCGGCCGTGGTAGCGCAGCTTCACCCTGGTCCCGCAGGGCAGCGTCTTGTGCGCCACGCCCAGGGTCGAGGGCATCAGGGTGCCGCCGCAGGCGACGCCGTTGCCGTAGAGGCCGGGGCCGTAGTAGGAGGCGCCGGCGTGGCGGTAGCTGGTGAGGCGGCGGGCGGCGCTGACCGCGCCGCGGGCCCGGGGCCCGTGGACGCCGAAGGCGCGCACGGCGTAGTTGCCGGTCCGGTCCGGCGACCAGCGCAGGGCAAAGCGCCCGTCGGGCCTGGTGGTCACGGCCACGACCCCCGCGTCCGGCCCGCGGAAGACGAGCTTGACCCGGTGGCGTCCGCTCGGTCGCACCCGGCCGTGGACGGCGACGCCATTGCCGGCGAGGACCGTGTGGCCGGAGAGGTGCAGGGAGACCTGGGACTCGGCCCGCTTGGGCTGGTGATGGTGCGGTTTCTTCGCCGCCGCCGGCATGACGCCGATCGACAGCACGGCAGCGGCAGCCACCGCGGGCAGGAGGTATCGCATCGTGTATCGCTCGCTTTCTCGGCTGCCTACGGGGTTAGCTGACGGGCTCGCGGGTGCCGGCACGGTGCCTGCGCTCGCTACGGGGCGGCTCGCCGCCCGATTCGCCCCGGCCACGGCAACAGCGCCGTGGCATTGGGTCCCCCGATCCCCGCCGCGCTTGCGAGGGGACTCGGCAGATGGGGTTTCGATTCGTTTGTGAGCAAACACCGTAGAAGCGCTCACGCAGCGCTTAAGTGACCGCCCTCACACCCCGCGATCCGGCAAGGCAGCATGCAAATGGCTTCAGAAAGCCGAAAAGCAAGCCCTATCGTGCCCACTCGCCGTATGCGAAGATGAACGGATGGGCGCCGAAAGACTGACCGGACTCGATACTTCCTTCCTCCACATGGAGCGGGCCGGGGCCCATATGCACGTCGCCTCGACCAGCATCTTCGAGGGCCCGACCCCGACTCACGCCGAATTCCGCGACCACATCGGCTCGCGCCTGCACCTGGTCCCGCGCTTCCGCCAGAAGCTGCGGTTCGTCCCCTTCGACCAGGGGCGGCCGGTCTGGGTCGACGACCCCCATCTCAACCTCGAGTACCACGTGCGCCAGAGCGCGCTGCCGGCGCCAGGGTCCGAGGAGCAGCTGCGCAACCTGGCGGCGCGGATCTTCTCCCAGCAGCTGGATCGCAGCAAGCCGCTCTGGGAGCTGTGGCTGGTCGAGGGCCTGCGCGACGGCCGCTTCGCGATCATCGGCAAGAGCCACCACGCCCTCGTCGACGGCGTCTCCGGCGTCGACATCACCACCGTCCTCTTCGACCTCGACGCCGAGCCGCAGGGCTCGCCGCCCGCCTCCCCGCCCTGGCTCGCCCGCCCCGAACCGACCGACCTGAAGCTGCTCGGCGATGCCTGGCGGGAGCGGCTGACCAGCCCCAAGGAGATCGCCCGCGGTGTCCGCGCGACGCTGCGCGGGCCGCGCCAGGTGCTGCGCGGGGTCCGCGACACCTCGAAGATGATCGGCGCCGGCATGGCCGCTCCCAGCAGCGTCTTCAACGTCGAGATCGGCCCCATCGGCGCTTCGCGATCACCCAGGCCGAGTTGACGCAGCTGAAGCGGGTCAAGGACGCCCACGGCGGCACCGTCAACGACGTCATCCTCTCGATCGTCGCCGGCGGGCTCGGCCGCTACCTGAGGGCGCGCGGCCACGACACCGAGGAGCTGGAGCTGCGGGCGATGGTCCCGGTCAGCGTCCGCGCCGAAGAGGAGCACGGTGCCCTCGGAAACCGCATCTCGGCGATGATGGCGCCGCTGCCGGTCTGGTGCGAGGACCCGGTCGAGCGCCTGCACCTGGTCTCCGCCGAGATGGGCGACCTCAAGTCCTCCGGCCAGGCCGTCGGCGCCGAGATCCTCACCAAACTGACCGACTTCGCGCCCTCGACGATCGCCTCGCAGGCAGCCCGCCTGCAGCCGGCGCAGCGCTTCTTCAACCTCGTCGTCACCAACGTGCCGGGACCGCAGTTCCCGCTCTACGTGCTCGGCCGCAAGATGGAGTCGATCTTCCCGATGGTGCCGCTGGCCCGGCGCCAGGCGCTCTGCATCGGGATCATGTCCTACAACGGCCAGGTCAACTTCGGCCTGATCGGCGACTACGACGGGATGGCCGACCTCGACAGCTTCGCCCTCGACCTCGAGGCCGCGACCGCCGAGGTCGTGGCGACGGCCCCGGCCAAGCCGAAGCGCAGTCGGTCCCGCGCCAAGGCCTCGGCCTCCGCGAACGGCGCCAGCGCCGTCGCCGCCGAGCCGCGCTCCTCGTAGGGACAGCGCTCAGCTGACCAGCCTGCCGCGGATCTCGAACGGGACCTGGTCGGTCAGGTAGCTCCAGTCGAGGCGGCGGGGGCTGAAGCCGCGGGCTTCGGCGTCGGCGTTGACGACCACGGCGGTGATGCGGCTGAAGCGGCCGGGGTCCCGCAGGCGCACGCCGAGCTGGCCGCCACCGCGGCTGTAGTCGAGGCGGCCGACGGTGCGGCCGCCGCGTTCGGTGCCGATGCGACCGACCAGCGCCAGCGCCGCGCTGGTCCCCTGTGGGGCCACGGCCTCGACGACCACGGCCCGGCCGCCATCGGCCCGCACGCGCAGCAGCGAGAAGGTGGTGTGGTTGAACAGCCGTGTCAGCGGGCGCCCGTCGAGCGGCAGCCGCCCCTGCCGCTGCATGTCGGGGAAGAGCCTGCCCTCGCGGAATCCCTGGCCGGTCCGCCACTCGGCGACGGCGGCGGCGAAGTGGGCGAAGTCGTGGCCGAGGTCGGAGTGGCCGGCGGCGCGGATCGCCGCTTCATAGGCGTTGACCGAGAAGCCGCCGGGCCGGGTGTGAATCGCCCGCGCCCACGCCTGACGGATCACCCCGGTGCCGTAGTGGCGCGCCAGCCACTGGTTCCAGACCGCCGACCCGTACTCCTTGATCGAGCTGGTGGTCAGCGGCGTGTCCCAGCGCTTGACCCAGCGGCGGACGTAGCGCAGGTAGTCGTCGATCCCGTTGTAGACCTCGTCCTCCATCCAGGTCGCGGTCGACTCGGCGAACCAGGGGTCCTGGAAGGCGTCGTAGCCGAACTGGAGGATGTGGTTGTACTCGTGGGCCAGCGTCACCTGCAGGTCCTGGGTCGGGTTCGTGCCGGGAAACTCGAAGGGGCTGTAGTCGTTGTCGAGGACCAGGTAGCCGTGCAGGCGGCGTGGGATCCGGTGCTCCCTGCTCGCCTGGCCGCGGTCGGGGGCGGCGTACCCGAACAGTTCGCCGCCGATCTGGGAGAGGTAGATGTCGGTCTTGCCGTTGCCTCCCCCGTTGCGGCCGTCGCTCTTCGGCTCGCGCCAGCCAAGCTTCTCGTTCTCGATCTCGTGCACGTGTTCGGCGACCTTCAGCACCTGCTCGACGAAGTTGGGGACGCCGTCGGCGTCGGAGTCGGCGAGGTCCGGGGCGTCGATCCCCTCGGCCACCCAGTGGACGCAGAAATGCCGGCCGCACCTGGGTGACTTCGGCGCCTGAGGAACGCTGTAGGCGTTGCGGTTGGGATCGGGGTCGTCGGTCGGACGGCCGCGGGCTTCGGTCGGGCGCGGCTTCGGGGCGATGAACGGCTTCTGGCTCGGCGAGGCGAGGCTGGGCACGGCGGCCGCCACCCCGGGCGGCGTCGAGGCAGCCGTGGGCGCGGCGGCGAGCAGGAAGAGCGCCGCCACCGAGAAGCCGACCAGTTGGCGACGGCGGTCCCGCATCGCCAGCAGCCTAGCGCCCGTCCCGGCCCGTTCCAGCGGCCCCGACGGGGATACTTCAGCGGTGATCTCCCCCTGGCTCCGATGCGCATAGCCCTCGCCCAGATCGACCCCACCGTGGGCGACATCGACGGCAACGCCGCCAAGATCGCCGAGTGGATCGGCCGCGCCGCCGGCGCCGGCGCCGAGCTGACGATCTTCCCGGAGCTTTGCGTGCCCGGCTACCCGGCCGAGGACCTCTACCTGAAGCGGCATTTCGCCGCGGCCAACCGCCAGGCGGTCGAGGAGCTGGCGCGCGGGGTCGGTGCGATGACCGTCCTCGTCGGCTTCGCCGAGCCGGCGACCGGCAGCGACGATTCCCGCCACGCCCATAACGCGCTCGCGGTCCTCGCCGACGGCGCCGTGCGCGGCGTCTACCGCAAGAACAGGCTGCCGAACTACGCCGTCTTCGACGAGCAGCGCTACTTCATCCCCGGCAGCGAGCCGATGACGGTCGAGGCAGGCGGAATGCGGGTCGGGCTGACGATCTGCGAGGACGTCTGGGCGCCGGGGCCGCCGGCGGCGAGCGAGGCCGCGCAGGGGGCGGCGCTGATCGCCAACCCCTCGGGCTCGCCCTACCACCGCGGCAAGGGCCAGGAGCGGGTGGAGATGCTCGCCGCGCGCTCGCGCGCCTACGGGACCCACTTCGCCTTCTGCAACCTCGTCGGCGGCCAGGACGAGCTCGTCTTCGACGGGCAGAGCCTGGTCACCGGCCCCGACGGCGAGCTGCTCGCCCGCGCCGCCCAGTTCGAGGAGGAGCTGCTGGTCTGCGAGATCCCGGCGGCCGCGCCGGGCCCGCTCGCCGAGCCGCTCGGCGAGCTCGACGAGGTCTACGAGGCACTGGTTCTGGGCCTGCGCGACTACGTCGCCAAGAACGGCTTCCGCCACGTCGGCGTCGCCCTCTCCGGCGGCATCGACTCCGCCCTGGTGGCGCTGCTCGCGGCCGACGCGGTGGGGCCCGAGCGCCTGTCCTGCGTGGTGATGCCGTCTCCTCATTCCAGCTCTGCAACCCAGGAGGACGCCCGGACTATCGCCCGCAACCTCGGCTGCGAGCTGATCGAGATCCCGATCGAGCCGATGATGAACGGCTACGAGCGGGCCCTGGCCGGCCTCCTCGATCCGGGCAGGGCGCCGGCGCCGGGCGAGGAGGCGCCGCCCCACGACCCGGCCCGGCCCTCCGAGCCGGATCTGGCGGCGGAGAACATCCAGGCGCGGATCCGCGGCAACCTGATGATGGCGCTCTCCAACCGCCACGGCTGGCTGGTGCTGACGACCGGCAACAAGAGCGAGATGTCGGTCGGCTACGCCACCCTCTACGGCGACATGGCCGGTGGCTTCGCGGTGATCAAGGACGTGCCGAAGACGCTGGTCTACGAGCTGACCCGCCGCCGCAACGAGCGCGCCGGCTCGGAGCCGATCCCGGCCGCGGTGATCGAGCGCCCGCCCTCGGCCGAGCTGCGCCCCGACCAGCTCGACAGCGACTCGCTGCCCCCCTATGACCTGCTCGACCGCATCCTCGAGGCCTACGTCGAGCGCGACCAGGGCCGCGAGGAGATGATCGCCGCCGGGCTGCCGGCGGCGACGGTCGACGAAGTGATCCGGCTCGTCGACCGCTCCGAGTACAAGCGCCGCCAGGCGGCGCCGGGAATCAGGATCACCCCACGCGCCTTCGGCAAGGACCGGCGATTGCCGATAACGAACCGCTTCGGCGGTTAACGGTCCCTCGGGATCGGTCTGACCGCGATCGTCATCTGAGCCAGCGCGCAGAGCTTGCCCTCGTCGTTGAGGACTTCGGCGTCCCAGACCCAGGTGGTGCGGCCGCGGTGGCGGGCCACCGCCTTCACTTCGGCCCCGCCCGCGGTCACCGGGCGGATGAAGCTGACGCCGATCGACTGCCCCATCGCGATCATCCCCTCGCCGATCACCGCCAGCGCCGTCGCCCGCGAGCAGATGCTCTCCACCAGGGTCGAGATCACGCCCCCGTGAAGCAGGCCGATCGGCTGGCGCAGCTCGTCGCGCAGCTGCAGCCGCACCCGGGCGTGGTCGGGGTCGTCGTCCAGCCATTCGGTCCCGATCAACTGGTCGAAGGGCGAGAGGAGACCGTGGGGATCGTCGGCCATGGCGGCGAACCCTAGCGGGGCCGAGATTAAGCTTTCGCGACCCCGTGGCGGCAGCGGGCACCCCGGCCGCCGCTCCCCATAGGCTTCGCGGGATGCCTCTCAGCGACGACCAGAGGGCGATGCTGCGCCTGCTCGCGCAGCGCGAGCAGGGCTACGACGACCTCGCCTCCCTGATGGGCCTCAGCGTCGAGGAGGTACGGGCCAAGGTCAAGGACGCGCTCGGCCAGCTCGAGTCCGAAGGCGAGCCGCTGCCGCCCACGCCGGCGGAGCCGGCCGCTCCGGCGCCACCCCCGGCGGAGCCGAAGCCCGCCGAGCCCGAGGCTCCCCTACCGCCGAAGCCGGCCAAACCGGCGACGCCACCGACTCCGCCGCCACCGGCGGCAAAAGCCGCCCCCGCCTCCCCGCATCCGCGGCCCTCGCTCCCGGCCAGCAGCGGCGCCAGGGCGGCGATCGCCGCCGGCCTCGCGATCGTGGCCCTGTTCGTCGTCATCCTCGCCGTCGGCGGCGGTGAGGACTCCTCCGACCCGGCACCGCCCGCCTCCGGCAACGGCAGCGCCAGCAGCGAAGAGCCGATCGACACCGCCTCGACCAACCCCAAACTGACCCAGGCCGTGCTGAGCCCGCTCGACGACAGCGACGCCAAGGGCCTGGCCACCTTCGGGCGGGTCAAAAACGCGCTTGCACTGCAGATCGAAGCCGAAGGCCTGGAGCCGACCGGCAAAGGCGAGTCCTACACCGTCTGGCTCTACGAGTCGGCGCAGAAAATGCTGCCGCTGGCCTCGACCGTCGTCGACGAGTCGGGCCGGATCGGCGCCCAGGTCCAGGTCCCGACCGAAGTGCTCGCCTACCTGGCCCAGGAAACCTTCGACCAGATCGACATCTCGCTGACCACCGATGCCACCCTGAAAACGGCGCTGGCCAAAGCGACGCGTGAGAAAGAGGCCCCTGCCTATACGGGCACGGACATCCTGCGCGGCCGCATCGAAGGTCCGATCATCGGCGCCGCCAAGAAATCCGGCGAGTAGGGCTCAGCCCGGGAGCAGCTTGCCCGGGTTCATGATCCCGGTTGGATCGAGCTGATCCTTGACCGCGCGGAGAACACCAAGCCCCGTCTCCCCCACCTCCGCCTTCATGTAGGGCGCGTGGTCGGCGCCGACCGCGTGGTGGTGGGTGATCGTGGCGCCGCAGGCGACGATCGCCTCGCAGGCCGCACGCTTGACCTGGCGCCACTGCTCCAGCTCGGCGTCGTGGCGCGAGCGAGCGATGAAGGTGAAGTAGAGCGAGGCGCCGTCGGCGTAGGCGTGCGAGAGATGACAGAGGACCAGCCCGGGCGTCCCCTGGCCGTCGAGGGAGGCGCGGATCGCGGCCCCCACGGCCGTGTGCAGCTCGCCCAGTCGGCTCCAGATATGCGAGGTCTCGAGGGTCTCGACCATCGCCCCCATCTCCATCAGGGTGTCGCGCAGGTAGGGGCCCTGGTAGCGGCCGTGCTCCCAGGAGCGGCCGGCGGCCTGGCCGAGGTAGGCGGCGCCGCCCGCGCGCAGCTCGCGTACCGTCAGCGCCCGCCGGCGCGCCACCGACTCCTCCTCGCCCTCGAAGCCGACGATCGTCAGACAGCCTTGGCGCCGCTTGCGCAGGCCCAGGTAGCCGCCGAAGAGGGCTCCGGCGAGACCGCGCGGACCCGACAGCGCCAGCGAGCTCTCGGTCTCCTCCTCGTCGGAGACGCGAACGATGTCCGGCAGGCCCGGGCCCTGGGCCAGCGCCCGGACGATCTCCGCCCCGGCCTCGAAGCTCGGCGCCATCCAGGCCTCGTAGCGCCGCACCGCGGGCTGCGGCCGCACCCGCACGGTGACATCGGGAATGACGCCCAGCACTCCCTCGGAACCGACGATCAGCTCCCGCAGCGCCGGGCCCGCGGCGGTGTGCGGCGTCGCCAGCGTCTCCATCTCACCCGCCGGGGCGATCAGGCGCACCGAGCTGACGAGGTCGTCGAAGCGCCCGTAGCCGCTCGACGCCTGCCCGGCCGAGCGGGTGGCGGCGAAGCCGCCGATAGTCGCGTACTCGAAGGACTGCGGGAAGTGGCCGAGGGTGAGCCCCTCGCGGGCCAGCGCCGCCTCGGCCTCCGGCCCGCGCAGACCGGCGCCGAGCCGGGCCGTGAGCGAGCGCGCGTCGACGGCGACGTCGCGCAGGGAGCCGAGATCGAGGCTGATCAGGCGGCCGTGCGGGCCACGCAGCGGCTCGACGCCGCCGACCACGCTGGTGCCGCCGCCGAACGGGACCACGGCGATGCCCTCGCGGGCGCAGACGTCGAGGGCCCGGCGCAGGGCACCGGCGTCGGCTGGCATCACGACCGCGTCGGGCGCCGCCTCGAGGCTGCCGCCGCGCATCCGCGCCAGGTCGGCATAGCCGCGCCCGCTGGAGTGGCGCAGACGGTCCTCGTTCGAGGCGAAGACCGCCTCGGCCCCGACCGCCTCGACCAGCGCCGGCGGCAGCTCCTGCGCCGGCGGCAGCGCGAACCCGTCGAGCTGCGCCGCCAGCGGCCACGGCTCCAGCAGGCCGATCCGCTCCCGCAGCACGGCCAGCGCGCTCGCGTCCAGCTCCGGCGCAACCGCCGGGTCCCCCCACCCCCACCACTTCGAGTCCCGCCGCGGTGAGCTCACGCCAGCGCCCTCTCGATGCCGTCCAGGGCCTCGTCGAGGATCGCCACCTGGCCGCGGCGCATCATCGGCGAGCCGAGGCGGGAGAGCCCTTTCAAGGTCTGCACCGAGCTGAGGTCGATCTGGGTGCCGCCGTCGGCGGGGCGCAGGGCGATCTCGACCCGGGAGCTGCGCAGGTGGCGGGCGAACGGCGTCCCCTCGAGCTCCTGCTCCCAGACGTAGCGCTCGTTCTCGGCCGCGCTGAGGCAGCGGTAGTCGGCCCGCACCCCGCGCCCCTCGCTGGTCTCCAGGACCTTGGTCCACTGGCTGCGGCGGCCACTGCCGCGCTGCTCGACGTTCTCGACCCGGCCCACGCGCGGCCACCAGCGCGGCAGGCTGTAGGGGTCGGCGACGAGCTTCCAGACCTCTGCGGGAGTCGCGGCGACGACTCGACGGCGGGTTACCCGGGCCACGGTGGGTCGGGCCGTCAGTCCCCCGCCAGGCGGCGGAGGTCTCTAACTAGAAGCAGGTGCTTGAGGTGACTGACCGTCGCCGCCAGGCTTTCCAGGCTCTGCAGCGCCTCCTTGCGGCGCTCGGGGTTGCGCGAGCGCAGCGACGGGCCCAGTAGCGCTTCCAGCAGCTGCGCCTCGCGATCGGCCGAGGAGCGGAAGACGCGCAGGTTGCGGGCGCCGACGCCGACCCGCGAGAGTTCGTTCGCCGCCCGCACGATCTCGCGATCGGTCTCGTCGTAGACGGTCTTGCCCTCGCGCTTCTCGGGCTGGACGATGCCGAAGTTCTCGAGCTCGCCGATCAGCTCCTCGCGGGCGCCGGTCTCCTCGACCACCTCGTCGAGGGTGAGGTAGGCGCGCGAGGTGTCGACCAGGATCGCCCGCCGGGCACCGCCGCCGTTGGGCTTGCGCTCGGCGTCGCCGAGCACGAGGTCGCCGCCGCCCGCCAGCTCCTGGCGGATCACCCGCAGCGGCAGGAACTCGTCGCGCTGCAGGCGCAGGATCGTCCGCAACCGCTCGACGTCGGACTGGCTGTAGAGGCGGTAGCCGCCGGAGGTGCGGCGCGGGCTGAGCAGCTTCTGATCCTCCAGGTAGCGGATCTTGGAGATCGAGACCTCGTCGAACTCGCTCTGGAGGATCTTGCAGACGGCGCCGATCGTCAGCGCCTTGCGCGGCCGGCTGGCCGATTCCGGCGGCCGCGCCGGCTGGTCGGAGACGGGCACCGCTCAGCGCTCCAGGTAGCTGAGCTTGTACTTGCCGACCTGGATCTCATCGCCGTCGCCGAGCCGGTGCGACTCGATCCGGCGGCGGTTGACGTAGGTGCCGTTGAGCGAGCCGAGGTCGTCGATGTAGAGGCCGTCGCGACGGCGGACCAGCAGCGCGTGGTTGCGGGAGACGGTGACGTCATCGAGGAAGACGCCGGCGTCGGGGCTGCGGCCGATGCTGACCCGCTCCTCGTCGATGCTGAAGCTCTCGCCGGCGCGACCGCCGCCGGCACGGATGACCAGCGCCGCGCCGGCCTCCTCGACCACCTCGTCGATGTCCACCGGCTGCATGTCGCCGGTGTCGTCGACGGTGTAGGTCATCGTCGTCGGATCGTCGCCCGACTCCGCCGGCCCGCCGAGGTAGGCGCCGCACTTCTGGCAGTAGTTGGCGCCCTCGGGGTTGGCGAACCCGCACTCGGGACAGTGAACGGCCATGCCGGATACCCCTCCGCTCAGGCGGCGGGCTTGTCCTCCGGCGACTTCTGGGCCTTGCCGGCGAGGATCTCGGTCAGCTGCTCGACGTCGTTGCCGGTGAACATCGAGTCGCCGCGCTCGTGTTTGTCGCGCAGGCGATTGACCAGCTCCGCCCGGAGGATGTCGATCTTCCCGTGCAGGACGCGCCGCTTGTAGGAGATCTCGTTCTCCTCCTCCGTGAGCTTGTCGATCAGGTCCTTCAGCTCCTTGTCGCCGAGGGATCCCAGATCGGGAAAGGTGTCCTCCATCTCGCTCCTTGATCGAAGGAGGCGCGGACGCCCCCGTTTGCGCAGGCGCCGATTATAGGTCGAGAGACCCTCAAGGTTCAACTGAAGGTTGAAGGTTTCCCTGTTTGGCGCTCAGCTTGCAGCGCGGGAGCGCACTATGCGCAGACCCTCGCGGGCGTACATCACGGTCGCGACGATCGCCATCGCCGTGCCCCAGATAACCAGCGCCGTCGCCACCCAGCCGGGCGCGAAGAGGGCCAGCCAGATCCCGCCCATGATCGGGAAGACCGAGATCCGCCCCGGCCAGTTGACCTCGATGTCGGCCCCGTGCCGCAGGCCGTACTGGGCGAGGAAGAGCATCGCCAGCTCACGCAGGGCGAGCACGATGAGTAGCCAGCGCGGCAGCAACTCGAAGCTCCAGCAGACAACGGCCCCGGAGAGGATCGTGAGGCGATCGACCAGCGGGTCCAGCAGCGCCCCCATGCGGCTGTACTGGCCGGTGACGCGGGCGAGGAAGCCGTCGAGGTAGTCGCCGGCGGCGATCGCCCAGAAGATCATGGCGGCGGCGAGGGAGGTGCCGTCGTCGCTGGAGTAGGCGAGAACGAGGAAGGGCGGCAGCGCCGCCAGGCGGATGTAGCCGACCAGGTTCGGGATCGTCCACGGGTTGAGCGGCTCCCCCTTTAGCGTCCGCGGCGGTTTCGGGTCGCTGCGGTCGAGCCCGAAGAGGCGCCGCACACGGCCGCGGCCGAAGATCGCCCTGTTAGCCATCGATGCCCTGCAGGATGACCAGCGCCCGCGCGGCGGCCTCCTCCACGGGCAGCTCGTGCTCGGCGCCGGTGGCGCGCTCGCTGGCCTCGACGACGCCGTTGGCGAGGCCGCGGCGGCCGGCGACGATCCGCAGCGGGCAGCCGATCAGCTCGGCGTCGGTCAGCTTCTCCCCCGCGCCGGCGCCGCGGTCGTCGTAGAGGACCTCGATGCCGGCCTCGCGCAGCTGCTCGTAGAGCCTGTCGGCGGCCTCGCGCTCGGGCTCGCCGTCCTTGGCCAGGGAGACGAGGTGCACCTGCCACGGCGCCAGCGCTTTCGGCCAGACGATGCCGCGGTCATCGGCGCGCTGCTCGATCGCGGCGGCGACGATCCGGGCCGGGCCGATCCCGTAGCTGCCCATCACGATCGGCCTCTCCACCCCGTCCTCGTCCGAGTAGGTGGCGCCGAGCGGCTCCGAGTAGCGGGTTCCGAGCTTGAAGATGTTGCCGACCTCGATCGCCGGCTCGACCTCGATCGCGCCACCGCCGGGAGCGGTGTCGCCGGCCTCGACCGTGCGCACGTCGAGCTCCTCGAACTGGAAGTCGCGGCCGGGCCGTACGCCGCGCAGGTGGGTATCGGCCTGGTTGGCGCCGCAGACGAAGGAGTCGCCGACGATGGCGGCGTCCTTGACGATCGGGATATCGGCGCCGACCGGGCCTATGAAGCCGACCGGGCCGAGCTGGGCGGCGATCTCCTCGGCACCGGCCTGGCGGAAGTCGGCGCCGAGCGCGTTGCGCAGCTTGATCTCGTTGAGGCGGTGGTCGCCGCGCAGCGCCACCAGGACCATGCCGCGGTCCTCGACGATCACCGGCAAAGCCTTGATCAGCGCGCCGGCCGGCAGGCCCAGCGATCCCGAGACCTCCTCGACCGTGGTCATCCCGGGCGTGGAAATCTGCTCAGGCGCCGGCAGCGCCGCCGGCAGCTCGACCGCCTGGGCGGTCGCCGAGGCGACCTCGACGTTGGCGGCGTAGCCGGGGGCCAGCGCCACCTCGTTCTCGCCCGCCGGGCAGGGCGCCATGTACTCGTCGGCGCCGGAGCCGCCCATCATCCCGACGTCGGACTCGACTTTGTACCAGCGCAGCCCGCAGCGGTCGAGGATGCGCTCGTAGGCACCCGCCTGCGCCTCGTAGGAGCGCGCCAGCCCCTCCTCGTCGCGGTCGAAGGAGTAGGCGTCCTTCATCGTGAACTCGCGCGTGCGCAGGACCCCCGCCCGCGGCCGCGGCTCGTCGCGCTCCTTGGTCTGGATGTGGAACAGCATCAGCGGCAGGTCGCGGTAGGAACGGACCTCGCGCGCCACGTGGTGGGTCACCGCCTCCTCATGGGTCATCGCCAGGACCATCGGCGACCCCTTGCGATCCTCGAGCTTGAACAGCTCGTCGATCGAGTACCGCCCAGTCTTCTCCCAGTTCTCCGCCGGCTGCAGCACGGGCATCAGCATCTCCTGACACCCGATCGCCTCCATCTCCTCCCGAATGATCGCCTCGACCTTCCGCTCCACCCGCCAACCAGCAGGCAGATAGGTCCACAGTCCCGCGCCAAGCTGCCGGATCAAGCCAGCCCGCACCATCAGCTTGTGAGAGACGGCCTCAGCGTCGGCCGGAGCATCCTTGAGCGTCGGAACAAACGCCTGAGAAAGTCGAGTCACGCCCGAAACCTACCCGCTCCTCTCGGGCGGGTGGCGCTGGGTGGGGGTGTGCTCCGCCGCGCGGAGTCTGCGAAGGGCAGCCCATCAACCCTGGCCCGGATCACATCCCTCTCCCCTGAGCAGATCGAAGCGCAAGGAGGGCACCCCCACCCAGCGACAGGACCCGCCCGCCACAAGCGCTAGGCCCTCGTGAATCTCCTACCAGCAGTCGGCGATACATCCTCGTCGAGAAGAACCTTGTCCGACTCACCGCGCTGCACCGCTTCCCTCTCCATCGCCGCGATCTTCTCCGGCGTCAGTTCGCCCTCGTTTTCCTGCTCGATCTTGGCCAGCCAGGCGGCCCCCTCCTGCGCCTCCGCCTCGTCGACCTCGACCTTGCCGCGGTCCAGCGACTTGTCGATCTCTTCGAACAGGGTGTCGACCAGGGTCTCCTGCGGCACCTTTCGCAGCGGCTTGCCGTGGGCGAAGATCAGCCCCTCGTTCTTGGCGCCGGCGATGCCGAAGTCGGCGTGAGAGGCCTCGCCGATGCCGTTGACGGCGCAGCCCAGCACCGCCACCTCGACCGGCTCGTCGTAGCTTTCCAGCCGCTGCTCGATTTCGGCCACGACCGAGTCCATGTCGAACTGCAGGCGGCCGCAGGTCGGGCAGGCGATCAGGACCGGGCCTTTCTCGCGCAGCTGCAGCGCCTTGAGGATCTCCCAGGCCACTTTGACCTCCTCCTCGGCGTGGAAGGTCGAGAGGCTGATCCGGATCGTGTCGCCGACCCCGTCGGCCAGCAGGGTGCCGAGCCCGACCGCCGATTTCAGCGAGCCGGCCCATTTCGTCCCC
>Ga0190275_10001328_pt1 | contig 18503 bp, 19 predicted proteins | sample Popmic550T_FD_133745 | JGI IMG/M metagenome (GOLD analysis project Ga0190275, IMG submission 133745) | Populus adjacent soil microbial communities from riparian zone of Yellowstone River, Montana, USA - 550 T | ecosystem: Environmental > Terrestrial > Soil > Riparian zone > Trees stand | place...
GTTCAACTGGAGGGACGACGTGGGCGTCACCTTCAGCGCCGGCGTGATCTCGTACGCCGACGGCCGGACGTCCTCTCTGGACACCCGCGAGCTGGTGGCCCGGGTGCGGCTGAGCCGCGCCTTCTAGTGCGGCTTCTGCCCGCGCGGATCCCGGCGCTGCAGCGGCGGAGCGGCCTGCTCGCCGCCGTGGCGCTGCTGGCTCCGCTGCTGGCGCTGGCGTTCGCGGAGGCGCGGGTGGGGCGCGCGCTGGAGCGCCGCGTGTACGACGGCTGGTTCACGCTGCGCGGCGTCCAGCCGCGGCCGGTGGGCGTGGCCGTGGTGGCGATCGACCTGGACTCCGAGGCGTCGCTCGGGCGCTATCCCTGGGGGCGGGCGTGGCACGCGCGCCTGCTGCGCAACCTGCACCGCGCCGGTGCCCGCGTCGTCGCCTTCGACCTCACCTTCGCCGACGCGAGCGCCGAGGACAGCGCCTTCCGCGCGGCGATCGACGAGACGGGGATCGCGGTGCTCGGCGCCAAGACGGACGTGGTCTTCCGCCGCGGCGCGCGCGGCTTCCGCCTCGAGGAGCCGACTCCCCGGCTCCGCGGCGCGCCGATCGGGATCGTGGACGAACGCCCCGACGCGGTGGACGGCGTGGTGCGCGAGTACCCCGTGCTGCACCACTACCCGCAGGGCGACCGGGCGCAGCTCGGCGTGGAGGCGGTGCTGCGCCACCTGCGCCTCCCCGCGAGCGCGCTGCGGGAGACGGCGGACGGATGGCGGCTGGGGAACCGCTTCATCCCCCGCGGTCCGTCGGGGGGGATGCTGGTGGACTTCGCGGGCCCCACCGGCTCGGTCGCCACGCACAGCTACGTGACGGTGGTGGACGACGCCGGGACGGACATCGGCGAGTGGGACCTGGACTCGTTCGACGACCTGGCGGCCAGCGGCGTCTTCCGCGACCGCATCGTCTTCGTGGGCACCACCGTCCCCGAGCACCAGGACCTCCATCCGACCCCCTTCCGCGACGCGGGGGAGACGGAGGGGGCGGTGCTCGTCCCGGGCGTCGAGATCCACGCGCACGCCGCGGCCGCGCTCCTCGCCCGGCGCCACCTGCGCCCGGTGTCCGGCATCGCCCAGTACGCGTGGGTGGCGGCGCTCGCGCTGGTCGTGGTGGTGGCGCTCGCCCGGCTGCGCGGCCTGCGCGGGTCGATGGTGGCCGCGGTGCTCGCCGTGCTGGCCGTGGCGGCGGCGGGGCTCCTCTTCACGCGCGAGGGGCTCTGGCTGTGGGCGGTGGCGCCCGTGCTCTCGGTGGGCCTCGCCTGGGCGGGGTCGTCGGCGGTGCTGGTGACCGACGAGGCGCGCGAGAAGGCGCGCATCCGGCGCATGTTCCAGCAGTACGTCCCCTCCGCCGTGGTGCGCGAGCTGATCCACCGCCCCGAGCTGCTGGCGCTGGGCGGCGAGGAGCGCGTGGCCACGGTGATGTTCAGCGACGTGCAGAACTTCAGCCGGGTGGCCGAGGGGCTCGCGCCCACCGCGCTCGTGGCGCTGCTCAACGAGTACCTGACGGCGATGACCGACGTGGTGGTGCAGCACGGCGGTGTCATCGACAAGTACCTGGGCGACGCGCTGATGGCCGAGTTCGGCGTCCCCATCCCGCTGGACGACCACGCCGTGCGCGCCTGCCGCGCCGCGCTGGGGATGCGCGACGAGCTGCGCCGCCTGCGCGAGGGGTGGACGCAGCGCGGGATGCCGGCGCTGCACGCGCGCACCGGCATCAACACCGGCCGCGTGCTGGTAGGCAACCTGGGCTCCTTCCGCATGATGGACTACACCTGCATGGGCGACCAGGTGAACCTGGCCTCGCGCCTGGAGGGGGTGAACAAGGAATACGGCACCCAGGTCCTGGTCTCCGAGAACACCTGGCGCGAGGTGAGCGACCACTTCGTCGGCCGGGAGATCGACCGGGTGCGCGTGGTGGGCCGCGGCGAGGCGTGCGGCGTGTACGAGCTGATCGCCACTCGCGAGACCGGCGTGGACGAGGCCGCCGCCGCGCTGATGGCCGGCTTCGCCGAGGCGCTGGCGCTCTTCCGCGAGCGCCGCTTCGGCGCGGCGCTGGAGGCGTTCGAGGCCCTCGCCGCGCGCTTCCCCGGCGACGGCCCCACCGCCGTGTACCTGGAGCGCTGCCGCAAGCACGCCATCCTCCCGCCCCCCCTCGACTGGGACGGCGTCTACCAGCTCGCCTCCAAGTAGCCCAACTTCTCGAAGTCCCCGGCGTCTCGGCCGCTCGACGACGAAGCCTCGCGCAGTTTGCGAGGCTTTTCGTAGTTGTTGCTGCGGCTTCAGCCGCCGGTCAGCGGCCTCGGCTGCCGCGCTCTTGGCCGTCGCCCAGGTCAGATCGTCCGAAAGTCCACCGCCGACGTCTTCCCCGGCATCTCCTTCGACATCTCCCCCGTCGCCCCAGCCGTGCCGCCGCGCGCGGTTGTTGCACACCGGGAAAGCCCAAGCGTTTGCCGAGCCGCAGCTTGCCCCCGGCGTGGGGGCAGGCGTATCATGTTGCGCTTTTTACGGGGGTCCGTGGCGGACGAGCGAACCATCGTCATCGCGCTGGGCGGCAACGCGCTGGCGCAGCCGGGCGAGGAAGGGACCATCACCCAGCAGTTCCAGCACACGCGCGAAAGCCTGGGCGCGGTGGTCGAGCTGGCGCGCGAGGGGTGGCGCATCGCGATCGTGCACGGCAACGGGCCGCAGGTGGGCAACGAGCTGATCCGCAACGAGCAGTCGCGGCACCTCGTCCCCCCGCTCCCGCTGGGCGTCCTGGTCGCGGCGACGGAAGGGTGGATCGGCTACATGATCCAGCAGTCGCTGCAGAACGCGCTCTACCGCGCGGGGGTGAAGCGGCAGGTGGTCACGCTGGTCACGCAGGTGCGCGTGGACCCCGCCGACCCCGAGCTGGAGCGCCCCACCAAGCCGATCGGCCGCACGCTGGACGAGGCGACGGCGCGCGCGCAGGCCGCGGAGCTCGGCGGCGACGTGGCCGAGGTGAACGGCGGCTGGCGGCGCGTGGTCTCCAGCCCGCGGCCGGTGGAGATCGTCGAGACGCCGATGATCCGCTCGCTGGTCGCCGAGGGGCACCTGGTGATCGCGGCCGGCGGCGGCGGCTGCCCCGTGTACCCCGACCCGCGCTGGGGCGGCGGGCTCGAGGGGATCGACGCGGTGATCGACAAGGACCGCGCGGCCGCCATCCTGGGCCGCGACATCGGCGCCGAGGTGCTGGTGATCCTCACCGACGTGGACGCCGTCTACGTCGATTTCGGGAAGGAGACGCAGCGCCCCCTCCGCCGGGTGACGGTGGACGAGGCCGAGGCGCTGCTGGAGAGCGGAGGACTGGGCGCCGGGAGCATGGCGCCCAAGGTGGAGGCCGCCGCCGCGTTCGTGCGGGGCGGCGGACGCCGGGCCATCATCGCGCGCCTCGACCAGGGGCGCGAGGCGGTGGCGGGGCGGGCGGGTACGGAAATAGTCCCCAGTGCCTGGTGCCCGGTGCCCAGGAACGACGGACCGTGGCGTCCGTTCAGACCGGGCACTTGAACCTGGGCACTGGGCACTTTTTGATCTCACTTTCACCGCGGACAAGAATCGCGTGAACATCCACGAATACCAGGCGAAAGAGCTGCTCGTCGCCCAGGGGATCCCGGTCCCCATGGGCGAGGTGGCAACCACGCCCGAAGAAGCCGAGGCCATCGCCCTGCGGCTGGGCGGCGCCGTCGTGATCAAGGCGCAGGTGCACACCGGCGGCCGCGGCAAGGCCGGCGGCGTCAAGCTGGCCAAGAGCCCGCAGGAGGCCCGCGAGAAGGCGGGGCAGATCCTGGGGATGCAGATCAAGGGGCTCACCGTGCACAAGGTGCTCATCGCCCCCGCCGAGGACATCGCCAGCGAGGCGTACGTGGGCATCATCATGGACCGCGCGAGCCATGCGCCGGTGTGGATGGTGAGCGCGGCCGGCGGCGTGGACATCGAGGAGGTGGCCGTCACCGACCCCGACAAGATCATCAAGATGCGGGTGGACCCGGTCTACGGGTTCCTCCCCCACCAGGCCTACCTGCTGGCCACCAAGCTCTACACCGACGGCAAGCAGCAGAAGGCGGCCGCGCAGATCCTGCTGCGGCTCTACAAGGCGTTCGTGGAAGCCGGCGCCTCGCTCGCCGAGATCAACCCGCTGATCACCACCCCCGCGGGCGAGGTCAAGGCGATCGACGCCAAGTTCAACATCGACGACAACGAGCTCTTCCGCCGCCCCGCCATCGAGGCGCTGCGCGACGACACGTCGGAGGCGCCGGCCGAGGTGCAGGCGCGCGAGGCCAACCTCACCTTCATCAAGCTCGACGGCGACGTGGGCTGCGTGGTGAACGGGGCGGGGCTGGCGATGGCCACCATGGACCTGGTGAAGTACTACGGCGGCGAGCCGGCCAACTTCCTGGACATCGGCGGCTCGTCGAACCCCGAGAAGGTGGTGAACGCGCTGCGCATCATCACCAGCGACCCGCAGGTGAAGGTGATCCTGTTCAACATCTTCGGCGGGATCACGCGCACCGACGACGTGGCCAACGGTATCGTGACGGCCATGAAGGAGAGCAGGATCGAGGTGCCGATCGTGATCCGCCTCACCGGCACCAACGAGGAGATCGCGGTGAAGATCCTGGCCGACGCCGGCTTCACGGCGCTCACCGACATGGACGAGGCCGTGCAGAAGGCCGTCGAGCTGGCGAAGGGAGCGGTGAATTCGTGAGCATCTTCATCGACAACAGCACCCGCCTGATCGTGCAGGGGATCACCGGGCGCGACGGCAGCTTCCACGCGAAGCAGATGATGGAGTACGGCACGCAGGTCGTCGCCGGCGTGACCCCGGGGAAGGGCGGGCAGACCTTCGAGGGCTCCGTCCCCGTCTTCAACACGGTGGAAGAGGCGGTCAAGGAGACCGGCGCCAACGCGAGCGTGATCTACGTGCCCCCCGCCGGCGCGGCCGACGCGATCCTCGAGGCGGCCGACGCGGGGGTGGCGTTCATCGTGTGCATCACCGAGGGCGTGCCGGTGCTGGACATGACGCGGGTGCGGCCGTACGTGCTGGAGAAGGGCGCGCGCCTGCTGGGCCCCAACTGCCCGGGGCTGCTGAGCCCGGGGAAGAGCAAGGTGGGGATCATCCCCGGCCACATCACGCAGCCGGGGAACGTGGGGCTGGTGTCCAAGAGCGGGACGCTGACCTACGAGGTGGTCTACAAGCTGAAGGTGGCCGGGATCGGCACCACCACCTGCGTGGGGATCGGCGGCGACCCGATCAACGGGACCTCGTTCATCGACTGCCTGGCTGCCTTCGAAGCGGACCCGGACACCGAGGCGATCGTGATGCTGGGCGAGATCGGCGGCACCGACGAGCAGGACGCCGCGCGCTACATCAAGGAGAACATGAAGAAGCCCGTGGTGGGCTTCATCGCCGGCCAGACGGCGCCCCCGGGGCGGCGGATGGGCCACGCGGGCGCCATCATCTCGGGCTCGGCCGGCACGGCCGACGAGAAGATGCAGGCGTTCCGCGACAACGGCATCGGCGTGGCGCGCCGCCCGCTCGACGTGGTCGGGCTGATCCAGGACGCGCTTTGAACGAAGGCGCCACCCCGGCGCGGGGCCCGGTGAGGCTGACGGAGATCCTCCGCGCCGAGCACGTGGTGGCCCCGCTCCCCGCCGACACCGTGCAGGCCGCGGTGTCGGCGCTGGCGCAGCGCCTGATGGACACGGGCGCCGTGGCCGACCGCGAGCGGCTGGCGCGGCTGTTCGTGGAAAGCCGCATCCGCGACATGGTGCACGTGGGCGCCCGGGTGCTGCTGCCGCACGTGCGCACCGAGGCGGTGGAGCGGCTCGTGGTGGCGCTGGGCGTCGCGTCCGTTCCACTCGGCGACGGCACGGGCGGAGACGGGGGCGGGGCGCAGATCGTCGTCCTGGTCCTGGCGCCGCCGTCCGCGACGGGGCTCTACCTGCAGACGGTGGCGGCGCTCGCGCGGGTGCTGCGCAACGACCACGTGGTGGACGCGATGATCGGCGCCGCCACCCCCGCCGACATCCTGCGCATCCCCGAGGTCGCGGAGATCAGCATCCAGCCGCGGCTCACGGTGCGCGACGTGATGGCGCCGCGCGTGTACCGCGTGGGCCCCGACGCCACCGTGCGCGACGTGCTGGAGCTGATCGCCGACCACGGCTTCCGCGCCGTGCCGGTGGTGAGCGAGGACCGCGGCGTGCTGGGGATGGTCACCGACCGCGACCTGCTGCGCTTCTTCCTCCCCGTGGTGCAGAAGACCACGGGCGAGAGCCCGATGTCGCTCAAGGACACGCCGGTGCGCGAGGTGATGAGCCGCTCGGTCATCTGCGTGAGCGAAGACCAGGCGCTCACCGAGGTGATGTCGATCATGGTCGCCAAGGACGTCGAGCGCCTCCCCGTCGTCTCCGAGGGGAAGCTCACCGGCTTCCTGACGCGCGGCGACATCCTGCGGAAGCTGTTCGCGATACCGTAGAACAAACGTCCTGAGTCCTGGAGTCCTGAGTGAACTGCTTTGGAACTCAGCACTAGGACTTGAGGGCTCAGGACTTGTTGCAAACCCGACCCATTCACCCGAACTGAAGGATAGAGCAAACCCATGAGCGCTACCCGTACCTTCGCCATCATCAAGCCCGACGCCGTGCAGAACGGCCACGCGGGGAAGATCATCGCCCACCTGCAGGACGCCGGCTTCGCGATCCTGGGAATGAAGCTGACGCAGATCAGCCTGCCGCAGGCGCGGAACTTCTACGCGGTGCACGCCGAGCGCGGATTCTACGGCGAGCTGGTGGAGTTCATGAGCAGCGGCCCGTCGATCGTGATGGCGCTGGAGGCCGTGGGCGCCGTGCAGAAGTGGCGCGACACCATCGGCGCCACCGACCCCGCCGAGGCCGCCGAGGGCACCATCCGCAAGCTCTACGCGGAGAACAAGGGCCGCAACGCCGTCCACGGCTCCGACAGCGCAGAGAACGCCGCGATCGAGATCGCCTTCTTCTTCGCCGGCACCGAGCTGGTCGGCTGATTCGGCTTCGGTGTACGGCAGACGGGATCGGCCCCGCTCCTCGACTCGAGGTGCGGGGCCGTTTTCGTCTCTTGGGCGAAACCACGCGTGCCCAGCGCCGCTAACTGGATTTCCGACTGGGGGATCGTATAATTAGGGCGAACGAGGTGCCTTCCCCCGCCCCCGCGTTCCAATATCATGAGAATCCCCGTTTTTGTATCCTCACCCACCGCTTTGAATCCGCAACAATCCGCCTCACGGAAGCTCATTTTCGATCAACTTGAGCAGCAGGCGCTCGAACCTCGGGCACTTGGACAGTTCGACTATCCCACCGAGCTTCCGCTCCGAGAAGTATTTCTCATCGCCAAGCGTTGTTCGGGAGGAATCATTCTTGGCTTTGAACAGTTTTACGCAACCGGTGGAACGTGGAAGCGCGGCTGTGGACTGGGTACAGAGAGAAAGACTCGGAAACCCACCCCGTTCCCAACCTCATGGAACCAACTTGAGGCTGGTATTCTGTTCGGACTGCGGCTTCCGCTTCTCGTGTTCCGAGAAGAGGGAATCAAGGGTGGGATCTTCGATGAGGGCGTAAGCGATGTGTTCATCCATCCAATGCCGACGGATCCACTGACCAAGGCATCAATGGAGGGATTGGCGGCCGTGTTTCGGAAATGGGGAGCTGTCGTGAGAAATCACTATTACGGCTGACCAGGGATCGATCCGCAGCTACAATCGAGATGAGCACGTCATCGTTGTCATGGCGCCGCACGGGCCACAAGGGCTCGTCGCGCGAACTCGAGCAGGTCTGGTGTTTCGGCCCCTGGCACGGCCTCGTCGGTTCTCGTGCTGCCCGTGTGGTCTCCGACATCGGTCAAGCCGACCCGGCCGTATCGCCACTCGCCCTGGAGCAGTTCCAGGTTTGCCGCTGTGGTCAACAGCTCCCATGGCTCTCGCACCGCGGCAAGTGCATCCGACAGGTGCTTCCGAGCCGCGGCTTCGTCCCCCTCGAGAATGGCCAACTCGAGTAGCGTGGCGTGGTCCCAATAGTCGGCCTTCGCGGTTCTCAAGCGCTGCGATACCGCAAATTTCACGACGGGCAGGTACTGGGAGATGAGCTTCGTCGACCGTTCATCGCCCTTGATCTTCAGCAGCAGAAGGGCGTTCACGCCGGGGTACGAGTCACGGAGATCCGCATCGAATCCACGCAGGTACGTGTCGATGGCCCGGTCTAGAAATCCGGTAGCGAGAGGCTCGTTCCCGCTCCGCGCGGCCTCCATCCATCGATCCTTGTAGACTCTCCCCAGGATCCCGAGCGTCTCCGAGCTCGGCCCTTTCTCGGTGATCACCGCTTCCAGCACCTCGATCGCCTCGTCCCTGCGCCCCAATCGGTTCAGCGCGAACCCGAGTTGCTCTCGCACCATCACCACGCGCCGGATCGCGGCGGAGAGTCGCTCATAGAGTCCAACCATCTTCCCCCATGCCCTCACCGCTCGGTACGAGAGGAAGAGGTCGATGAGCACGCCGACCTCGGCGCCGTCCAGCGAGCCGAGCGTCCGCTCGACGGCCTCGACGTCGGCCTCGCCGCCGCGCCGCGCTGCCGCAAGCTCGCGCTTCACCCCCTCGGCCAGCCTTACCCGGTCGCGAAACACGTCGGTCTTCAGGCGGGCAATGTCGGGCGGGGAGTATTCGTCCTTGAGCAGCTGGAAGATGGGGCTGTCCGCGATCGCGTCCTTCAGTGCGATCTCACGGAGTTCAGCGAGCCGCTTGGCGAGGGAGGTCCTGAGCGCGCCTACCTGGTCCGTGTCGAACGCGTTGTGGTCGCCCAGTGCATAGGGTAGCGCGCGTAATAGCTTTACATCGAAGGGTGGCTCATGCCGGTTGGAAAAGATCGCGAGCGTGGTTGCCGGTCGCGCGGCGTGCCGCACCCCCAGCTCGTAGAAGACGTTTGCGTTGGCGGTGGTCAGGTCGGCCACCGCGTAGTCGCACAGCAGCAGCCGCTCGAACATCGCCTTGTGGATGATGCCGCCAGCCCGCTCCTCGTCGGCGCGGATCGGCTCCAGCCCGGCATCTTCGATCGCGGGCTGAATCGCCGACTTGTAGATGCGGTTGAAGTCGATGTCGGGGCCGCCCGCTGGGTCCTTCTTGGTGCCGAACGGCATCAGCACGAAGCAGAGGGGACGATCGCTCATGGTAGACGGAGGGATGGGTGGAGGCGCATGATCGGCTCGCCTCCAACCTATTCCGCCCCCGGCGGCGAGGCCAGATTTCCGTGCTGCTCTTCGGGGTAGAGGGCAATGGAAGGATCGCGAACTGCATGGCTCACGCGGACTCAGCAGAGTGAGCAGAAACAACCGCAGTTCCTCTGCTGACTCCGCTGACTCTGCGTGAAACCCGCCGTTGGGGCTCCCGCACCGGCTCAGCCGTATTGGATCACGCAGAGCAGCAGAGGAGCAGAGGAGCAGAGAACTTCGTGCGGTTCCTCTGCTCCTCCGCTGCTCTGCGTGAGCTCGTGGTTCGGCTGCCGTTGCACGGATGCCTCTTGTGCAACTTGCGGCGGGGGAGTTTCGTACGTCTTCGTCAGACACGACGCACCGCACCATCCCCGAGCCCGCGCATCCGAACGTGAAACTGATCCTCCGCTGGCTGGTCACCGCCGCCGCCGTGTGGGCCGCGGCGCGCTTCGTCCCCGGGATCCACTACAGCGGCGGCATCGTCACGCTGCTGGTGGTGGCGCTGGTGATGGGGCTGGTGAACGCCCTGGTCCGCCCGCTGGTGAAGAGCCTGGCGTGCGGGCTGGTGGTGCTCACGCTGGGGCTGGTGATCTTCGTGATCAACGCGCTGATGCTGCTGCTCACCGGCTACATCACCCGCCAGTTCGGCTACGACTTCCGGGTCGACGGCTTCGTCCCCGCGCTGATCGGCTCCGTGGTGATCAGCGTCGTCTCGTGGGTGCTGTCGATGCTGCTTCCCGACGGCGATGACAACTGAGCCGGTCGTCCCCCGCGTCCACCGCAGCCGCCGAGAGGGCGCGATGTCGGCCGTGACCCCGCTCCGCAGCGTCCGGCGGATCGACCTGACCGCGCCGCCGGCCACGTCGGCCGACGACGTGATGCGCGCGATCGCCGCCGAGCTGGCGCACCGGGGGAACGTCATCGTGCACTGCGCCGGCGGAACCGTGGAGTTCGACACGCCGGCCGCGGGGAAGGGGAGCGGCCGGCACCGCGCGCTGCGGACGGTGGAGGGGGGCAGCGTCACGGTCGAAGCGGCCGGTCCGGTCCCCCGCGTCCGGGTGGAGCTGCGCTACTCGATCTCCGTCACCTACCTCTTCCCCGCGCTCGTCACCCTCATCGCGGCGCTGGCGGATATCTCCACGGCCATGCGGCTGCTGATGATGGTCGGCGTGGCCCTGCTCACGTGGTTCCACTGCGGCGCCGCGCGGGCGGCCTACCACGCCTGGATCGCGGATGGCGCGCTCGCCGCGTCGCCGAGAGTGGGCTCCGGGCGGACGAACCTCCCCGAGGTCCGCGCGCATGGGTAGCCGGCGCGGCCAGCGGACCACCCGTGCAGAGCGGCGCGAGGCCGAGCGCCGGGCCGCCACCGCGCTCGAAAAGCAGGCGCATCGACCCGGCTTCAGCCTCGTCCGCCTCAACCGCGACCTCGATTTCGACCCGCCGCTCACCGGGCGCGTCAAGGACGTCTCCCGCGCCATCGTCGACGCGCTGAGCGCCCGCGGGTGCCGCACCCGGCAGCCCACGGCCACGACGATCGAGTTCGACGGCCCCAAGCCCTGGTCCTTCCCCCCGTCGCTCACCCGGCACTCGGCGGCGCTGGTCGCGGGCGGCACCGTCACCCTGGTGCCCGCCGAGGGAAGGATCCGCCTGGAGATTCGCTTCGACGAGGTGCGGACCTACGCCTGGCCGGCGGTTCTCATGTACATCCTGGGGTGGGGCACCGGGCTCACCTTCGCCCTCACCGCCGCCGCGGTGCTCGCGGTGCTGTGGGTGCCCCGCTACGTCTTCGCCCGGCAGGCGTACCTCGCCTGGGTGCGCGACGCGGCCCGCGGCGTCGAAGGCGCTCCCTGGACCTTTGCTTCGCCTGAAGAAGCCCACCGGGATACCTGATACCCGATCGGCAAGTATCCAGGGTTTCTCACAGAGGACACAGAGGACACGGAGGAACTCCTCTGTGTCCTCCGTGTCCTCTGTGAGATCCCAGGTCAGGCTGGACCAGGACGATGTCGGGAGGCGGATCGAGGCCGTCGAGGGCCCTCAACGCCCCGCGGCGGAGTACGGGTGCTCCAGGCTGAGGTAGAGGAACAGCCCGCGCTCGCCGCTGCTGGGGCCGATGCCGATGGGAACGGCGATTCCGGGCACCACCTGCAGCCCCGACGGGAAGTCGATCGCGAAGCGCACCCCGGGCGAAAGGAAGAAGGTGCGGCTGTCGGTCCGCTCGCCGGGGCCGGCGACATCCTGGTCGCGCGTCCAGGCCGCCTCCAGCATCAGGTTCGCCTTGGGGTGCACGAGCCACACCAGGCTCTGCCCCAGGTTGAAGCCGGTGGTGCGCGCCTCGTTCCCGTCCACGTCGCGCGCGGCGGGGGTGAAGGTGGCGCCGGCGTTGGTGTGGGCGACCAGGGCGCGCGATAGGGTGAGGCTGACCGGGAGGTTCACCTGCACCGCCGCGCCCCCCGCGCCAAGGCCGCGCTCCGCGTCGCCCGTGGGGAGGAGCACGCTCAGGCGCGGCGCCACGGCGAGCGGCCCGCCGTCCACGCCGGCGGCCATGTAGCGGTAGTGCAGCGCCACGTCGCCGATCCCCACGCCCCGGCCGAAGGACTCGCCCTCGTTCTGCAGCGGCAGGGTGAAGCTCGCCTGGTGGCGGCGGCCGAAGATCGGCCACTCCTGCGTGAAGCCGTACGCCCAGGAGCGCCCGTCGTCGCCGAGCGCGAAGGCGCTGATGTGCTGCACCACGCCGGACTCCTGGTTGTACGCCTCCTCGATCAGGAAGCTGTTGTCCTCGATCGGCGCGGGCCGGTCGTCCTGCGCGAGGGCGGGTCCGGCGGCGAGGAGGAGGAGGGCGGCGGCCAGCACGTGCTTCATCGGCTTCGGATTCGAGTAGGAGAGTGGATTCACGCGGGCACCAGCAGCCCGGTCACGTACATCACCAGCAGGCCGGCGAACACGCCGGCGGCGTTCAGCGGCCGCGTGAAGGCGCCGCCCTCGCCGCGGCCCAGCATCTTCGAGAGGACGAAGACGACCTGGATGATCGCGCCGACGCCCACGGCGAAGAACAGCGTGGTCCAGATCGGCGAGAAGGTGAAGCCGCCGATCCACGCGCCCAGCACGGTGGGGACGCCCGCCAGCGCGCCCAGCAGCAGCAGCCGGCCGAAGGCGGGGCGCTCCCGCGCCAGCGGCGCCACGATGCCCAGGCCCTCGGTGGTGTTGTGGATCAGGAAGCCCACCACCAGGAAGGTGCCCAGCGCGATCTCGCCCGTGGCGTAGGCGCTGCCGATCAGCAGCCCCTCGCCCAGGTTGTGCAGCCCGATCCCCACCGCCACCAGCGTCGCCACCGCCAGCGGCGACGCCTCGCCCCCCGCCGCGCGGCCTCGCCCGCCGAGCACGCCCAGCGCCAGCGGCGTCCCCGCCACGCCCAGCAGCAGCAGCCCCACCCCCTGGTAAGGGCCCGGCACCCGGGCGGCGAACTCCAGCCCCTCGGCCAGCGCGTCGACGCCCAGGAACACCAGGAGGCCCACGGTGAGGCTCAGGAAGAAGTCCAGCCAGCGGCGCTGCAGCGTGCGCAGGAAGGGCAGCCAGAGCAGCCCCAGGAACACGGGGATGACGCCCGCGTAGATCCCCAGCAGCGCGAAGGTGCCCACGAAGCGCCCGCTGGCCTGTGGCGTCTCCGTCGCCACGGCCACCTCGCCGGCGAAGGTGAGCCCCGTCCCCGTCACCAGCGTCACCACCAGCGGCTCCCCCTCCACCCAGGGGTAGGGGACGGTGATCGTGCGCCGGTCCAGGCGCTCCAGAGTGCGGCCGCCGTCCAGCGTGTGCGCCCAGGTGGCGTCGTCCACCAGCACCTGCGCGATGGTCACCGGCGTCGGGCCGCTGTTCACCACCCGCACCCGCAGCTCCCCCGGCCTGGGGATCGCGATGCGCTCGACCACGAGCTCCTCTACCGGCGGGAAGCTCTTGCGGAAGACGCCGACCGGCCCGAAGCGCAGGAACCCGAGCACCAGCGCGGCCAGCAGCAGCAGCGGGACCAGCGCCTTCACCCAGACGTGGCCGCTGCCGCCGGGGGAGCGCTCCGGCGGCAGGGCGTCCGCGTCGGCCAGCGAGGTGCGCGGCGTGGCGGCCGGCGGCGGGGGGGCGGAGGTGGGGGCCTCAGGCACCGGGGCCTCCCTGCACGTCGAAGACGCCCGTCCACCCCAGCTCGGCGAACTCGCTCTGGTGCGCGTGGAACATGTACTTCCCCGGGTACTTGAAGGAGAACTCCAGCACCGCCCGCTCGCCCTGGCAGAGCATGACGGTGTCGGTGAAGTCGAAGCGCTCCAGGTCGGTCCCCGTCCGGTAGCACCGGAACAGGTTGCCGTGCAGGTGCAGCGAGTTGATCAGGTCGAACTCGGTGACGTTCACCAGGTACACGCGCACCAGCTCGTTCAGCCCCACCGGGATCGGGTGCTTCTGGTAGTGGTGCGCCACCGTGTTGATGGCGTAGATCTCGTTCGCGCCATCCAGGTTGGTGTCGAAGCAGTTCATCACCATCACCAGCTCGCGGGCGGGCGGGCGGCCGCCGGGCGGGTCAATGATGAAGGCGCCGTACAGCCCCTTGTGGATGTGGCGCTTGAGCGGGACGGCGTGGCAGTGGTACAGGTGCAGGCCGAAGGGCTCGACGTCGAACTCGTAGAGGAAGGTGCCCCCGGGGGGCACGATCTCGAACGCGCCGTCCATCCCCGCCGGGTGGATCCCGTGGAAGTGGATGGTGTGCGGGTGCGAGCTGCCGTTGATGAAGTTGACGCGCAGCCGGTCGCCCTCGGTGCAGCGGATGGTGGGCCCGGGCACCTGCCCGTTGTACGTCCACGCGGGGAAGAAGACGCCCGGCGCCACCTCGATCTCGCGCTCCGTCGCCACGATCTCGTACTCCCGCAGCGTCTGCCCCGACGGGAGCCGCGACACCCTGCCGCCGTCGAAGTGGCGCAGGAACGACGTGGGGTCGAAGCCGCCCGGGCGCAGCTCGCCCACGGCCATCATGCTCTCGTGCGACCCGTGCGCGCCCACCAGGTGCGCGTGCCCGGCCGGGTTTGCCGCCGGCTGTGCGGGCTGCGCGGAGAGCGCCAGCGCCCCGCCCGCCGTGGCCAGCGCGGCGCCGCCCAGCACGCCCGCGCGCAGCATCTCGCGCCGGGTCAGCCCGCGCCCCGCCGGTGCAGTCTCGTGGCCGGCGTCCGCCGGCCGTTCCAGGACATCCATTCCGCCCTTCTCCTCTATGCCCCCAGGCGCGCCGGGATCGGCGCGCCGTGCGGGTCGTGTTCGGGCGCGCCCAGCAGGCGCGCCATGGCTTCGATCAGCTCGTCCGAGGCGGCGTGCTCCAGCCGCTCGGCCTCCGGGTGCACGGCGCCGGCGTCGAAGCCCAGCACCCGCACCAGGAACGTCTCCAGCACCCTGTGCCGCCGCACCACCCGCACGGCCTCGTCGCGACCGCGGGGGGTGAGCCGGGCGCCGCGGTACGGCGCGTAGTCCACCAGCCCTGCCGCGGCGAGGCGCCGCAGCATCACGGTGGCCGCCGCCGCGCTCACGCCCACGAACCTGGCCAGCGCGACCGTCCGCACCGCCTTCGCGCTGGCCGCGAGCGCCAGCAGGCCCTTGAGATAGTCCTCGACGGTGTCGGTCAGGCGCATCGGCGTCGGTGTCCCAGCGTCATCAGGTGCTTCATCTAAAAATTAACTTAGTCTAAAAAATCTTTTTGGCAATCTTCGGCTCCAACTTCATATCTATAGATCTCCGGGGCACAGGCTGAGTCGTCGCTCGGCTCGACGATCAGTCGAAGGTATGCGCATCGTGGTCGACCCAGCCGAGCAGCGCCCAGTCGTGGGCGTCCGGCCAGCCTGGTCGGCGGCGGCAAGGAACGTAGATGATTCGATCCCGCACCAGCCTCTGGATTCCAGCTATCAGGACTTCGGACCTCAGGACCTGGCCGCGACCCTCCGCCCGGACGCGGTGTATGGATGCCGGTCCGCTCGCCGGGCGGGGCGCGCACTTGCGGTGCCCGGCCGGTCGCGCGAGCTTCCCGGCGCGTTCGCCCCGCGCGGCCACCCGCCGCGCGCGGCGGGTGGCCGCGCCCGACCCGACATCACCCCGAAACGCCCCGCCGTTCATTGACAGGCGGGACGATTTGGGATACTTTTCCGGTTTATGCTGCATCTGAGCCTGGCGGCGGTGGACCGCGGAGACGCACGCCTGCGCGAGCAGGTTCCGCCCGATCACCCGATGTGGGTGGGTACGGGCGTGGAGCTGACCCGGCCGCTGGAGGTGGACCTGAAGGCCACCGAGGTGGGCGACGGGGTCCTGGTGCGCGGCACGCTGGCCACCACGGTGCGCCAGGCCTGCCGGCGGTGCCTGGAGCCGGTGGAGCAGGAGGTGAGCGAGCACGTGGACCTGCTCTTCGCCCGGCCCATGGAGGGCGAGGACGTGGCCGACGACGGCGAGGTCTACCCGCTGCCGCCCCGCGGCGACGACGTGGACCTGACCGACGCGGTGCGCGAGCAGGTGCTGCTGCAGGTGCCCCAGTTCACGCTCTGCCGCGAGGAGTGCCGCGGGCTTTGCCCACAGTGCGGCACCAACCTCAACGACGGGGCGTGCGAGTGTGTTCCCGAACAGGCCTCCAGCCCGTGGGACGCGCTGAAGAACGTCGAGTTCGAACACGACGACTGAACCATTCAGAGCCCAGCCGGGATAGAGGGGAACGATGGCCGTACCGAAGAGACGCCAGAGCAAGCAGCGCCAGCGCAAGCGCCGCACGCACGTGAAGGCAGCGATGCCCACCGTGAACGCGTGCCCGCAGTGCGGCGACCCGCACCAGCCGCACACCGTGTGCGCGAACTGCGGCTATTACAAGAAGGTCCAGCGGATCGAAGTGGAAGAGTTCTGAGCGAACCTCCCACACGAGCAAAGATGCGGATCGCGGTAGACGCGATGGGCTCCGACCGTGCCCCGACCGTTGAGGTCGAGGGGGCGGTCGGAGCTTTGCATGACCGGGCGGACCTGACCGTGGTGCTGGTGGGCGACGAGGCGCGGGTGCGCGCCGAGCTCGACCGGCACCCGGAGCTCGACCGTGCCCGGATCGAGGTGGTGCACGCGCCCGACGTGATCGACCCGGGCGAGTCGCCCACCACGGCGGTGCGGCGCAAGCCCCACTCGTCCATCGTGGTGGGCACGCGCCTGGTCAAGGACGGCAAGGCTGACGGCTTTCTCTCGGCCGGGAGCACGGGCGCGGTGATGGCCGCGGCCGCCATCCTGCTGCGCCCGATCGCCGGCGTGGACCGCCCCGCGGTGGGCTCGCCGGTGCCCAGCGCCGAGGGGACCTTCTTCCTGATCGACATGGGCGCGAACGTGGACACGCGCCCGCAGCACCTGCTCCAGTTCGCCCACCTCGGTACCATCTACGCCCAGGACCTGATGGGCGTGGACGAGCCGCGGGTGGGCCTTCTCAACATCGGCACCGAGCCGGGAAAGGGGAACGAGCAGACGCTGGAGACCTACGGCCTGCTCGCCGCCTCGTCCACGCTCAACTTCGTGGGCAACGTGGAGGGCCGCGAGGTGATCCGCGGGGCCTGCGACGTGCTGGTGTGCGACGGCTTCGTGGGGAACGTGCTGCTCAAGTTCTACGAGAGCATCGCGGGCTTCATGGCCGAGGAGCTGAAGGCCGAGATGGAGAAGCAGGGGGTGCGGCTCGACATGAAGCGGCTGTACCGGCGGCTGGACTATTCGACCTACGGCGGCGCGCCCCTGCTGGGGGTGAACGGCGTGGTGGTGATCGCCCACGGCGGGTCTCCGCCGCAGGCCATCCGCAACGGCATCGGGGTCGCCGCCCGGTCGGTGGAGCGGAAGATGGTGGAGCACATCGCAGCCCGGCTCGGCGAGCTGGCGGAAACGAGCGTAGACAGATGATCCAGGCAGCACGCCAGCCCCGGGCCCGCATCGTGGCCACCGGCCGCTGGTCGCCCCCGCGCGTGGTGACCAACCGCGACCTGGAGTCGATGGTCGACACCAACGACGAGTGGATCCGCAGCCGCACCGGGATCACCGAGCGCCGGCTGGCCGACAAGGACACGGGCGCCGCCGACATGGGCGCCAACGCCGCCCGGGCCGCCATGGACCGCGCCGGGATCACGGCCGCCGACGTGGACATCCTGATCGTCTCGACCGCCACCCCCGACCGGCTGCTCCCCTCCACCGCCTGCGACATCCAGGCGCTGCTGGGCGCGCGCAACGCCGCCGCCTACGACTACTCCACCGCCTGCAGCGGCTTCCTCTACGGCCTGCAGATGGCCGAGGCGCACATCGTGGCCGGCCAGGCGAAGACGGTGCTGGTGGTGTGCACCGAGAAGATGTCGTCGATCATCGACTGGACCGACCGCGCCACCTGCGTCCTCTTCGGCGACGGCGCCGGCGCGGCGGTGATCCAGGCGGCCGAGGGCGACGGGCGCGGCATCCTCTCCGGCTACATGAAGAGCGACGGCACGCTCGCCGAGCTGCTCTACCGCCCCGGCGGCGGCGCGAAGTTCCCGCTGGACATCGCGGTGCTGGACGAGCGCTCGCACTTCGTGAAGATGGCCGGCCCCGAGGTGTTCAAGAGCGCCGTGCGCTCGATGTGCGACGCGGCCGAGAACGCGCTGCAGCGCGCCGGCTGCACCGGCGACGACGTGGACCTGCTGGTGCCGCACCAGGCCAACATCCGCATCATCGACGCGACGGCGAAGTACGCGAAGATCCCGCCCGAGAAGGTGTTCGTGAACGTGGACCGCTACGGCAACATGAGCTCGGCCTCGATCCCCGTCGCCCTTGACGAGGCGCGCGAGGCGGGGCGGCTGCCGGAGGGGGCGCTGGTGCTGATGGTGGCGTTCGGCGCCGGGTTCACGTGGGCGGCGAACGTGGTGCGGATGTAGGGATGAACTGCAACGGCGGTTGAGGACTCACACGGGATCATCGATGACCGGCGAGCGGATCGGCCTGCTCTTCCCCGGGCAGGGGTCGCAGGCGGTGGGGATGGGGAAGGACCTGGCGGAGGCGTTCCCGGAGGCGGCCGAGGTGTGGCGCGCGGCCGACGACGCGCTCGGCTTCGGCCTGTCGGCGCTGTGCTGGGAGGGGCCCGAGGACGAGCTGACCCTCACCCGCAACGCGCAGCCCGCGCTGCTGGCGCACAGCGCCGCGGTGTGGGCCGTGCTGCGTTCGGTGA
>Ga0190275_10001329_pt1 | contig 18499 bp, 18 predicted proteins | sample Popmic550T_FD_133745 | JGI IMG/M metagenome (GOLD analysis project Ga0190275, IMG submission 133745) | Populus adjacent soil microbial communities from riparian zone of Yellowstone River, Montana, USA - 550 T | ecosystem: Environmental > Terrestrial > Soil > Riparian zone > Trees stand | place...
AGCATGCTAGCTGATGCCTGTGGCCCGAAACCTGTTGCCTCATTTGAAGTTCCCTGCTTTGTAGAGCTGGCCGGGCAGCTCCTTGCCCAGTTGGCGTTCGAGCCACGACGCCACTTCTATAAGGGCGTCCAGGTCTATCCCCGTTTCGTAGCCCATGTTGTGGAGCAGGTAGAGGAGGTCTTCCGTCGCTATGTTGCCGGTGGCGCGTGGGGCGAAGGGACACCCGCCCGTGCCGCCTACGGAGGCGTCCAGTACCGTGGCGCCGCTCTCGACGGCGGCCGCGGCGTTGGCTATGCCGGTGTTGCGAGTGTCGTGGAAATGGCAGCCCACCGTGATGCCATGCTTCGATGCACCCTCCACGAGGTTGCTTACCTGGCTGGGCGCGCCGACCCCTATGGTGTCGGCCAGAACGATCTCGTCGGGGATGGAGGCCGCGACCTGAGCGGCCACGTCGAGCACGTGATCCGGGTCCACCCTTCCCTCGAAGGGGTCTCCGAAGGCGGCGGAGAGGGTGATGGAGACGCGAACGCCATCGAGGCGCGCCCGCTCCACGAGCCGCGCGGCGAGCGCGGTGGCATCTTCTACGGTGGTGTTCTGGTTGCGTCTGGCGAAGGTCTCGGTTACGGGGAAGGCGTAGCGCACTTCGTCGACCCCGGCCTCGACGGCCCGCTCGTAACCCTTCTCGTTGAGCACGAGCCCGGCATAGCTCGTGTGCGGGGAACGCTCGATGGCGGCCATGACTTGCTCGGCGCCGGCCATCTGCGGGACACGTCTAGGGTTGACGAAGCTAGCCGCTTCTACGCGCGGGATGCCGGTCGCGGCAAGCCTGTCGCAAAGTTCGGCCCTGACTTCCGGTGCGAGCGTCTCGTCTTCGTTCTGGAGGCCGTCGCGGGGTCCCACGTCGACAATCCCGATGCTCATCAGATGATGCCCCGCTCCCGCAGGGCGTCGAGTTCCTCTTCGTCCATCCCGAGCACCTTCTCGTAGATCTCTTCGTTGTGCTGGCCCAGCTTCGGGCCGGTCCAGCGGACCTCTCCCGGCGTCTCGGAGAGGCGGGGGACCACGTTCTGCATGGGGAACGGTCCTATATCTGGGTCTTCGACCTCGACAATGCTGTCCCTGGCGGCGTACTGCTCGTCGGAGAGCATGTCTTCCGCGGTGAACAGCTTGCCGGCCGGGACGCCCGCCTGCTTCATGGCCTCGAGGACCTCTGCGGCTGTTCTCTGACCGGTCCACGCGGAGATCATGCCATCCAACTCCTCCTGGTTCTCACCGCGGGCGTGGTGCGAGGCGTACTTCTCGCTCTCGGCCCACTCGGGGCGTCCCACTGCCGCGGCGAAGCGGCCGAACACCGTGTCGGCGTTGGCCCCGATCACGACGTAGTCGCCCTCGCTGGTGGGGTATGTGTTGGAAGGGGCCACGAACGGCAGGATGGCCCCGGTGCGGCCCCTGGCATGCCCGGCGAGCGCGTACTCCGGGATGGTGCTCTCCATGAGCGCGAGAACGGCCTCGTAGATGGCCACGTCCACTATCTGGCCCCTGCCCCCGTTCGTCTCGCGGTTGTAGAGGGCCGTCACGGCGCCAAGGGCCCCGAAGGTCGCGGCGAGCGAGTCGCCGAGGCTGATCCCCACCCGCGGCGGCGGACGGTCGGGGAACCCGGTTACGTGCCTTATGCCGCCCATCGCCTCCCCTATGGACCCGAACCCCGCCTGATCTCGGTACGGCCCCGTCTGCCCGTAGCCGGATACGCGAACCATGACGAGGCCGGGGTTGATCTCCCTCAGGTCCTCGTACCCGAGGCCCCATCGCTCCAGCGTACCGGGCCTGAAGTTCTCGACGACCACGTCCGCGCCGGCGATGAGGCGACGGGCCATCTCCTGCCCCTGCTCCTCCCGGAGGTTCAGTGTGACTGACTTCTTGTTGCGGGCGATGATGGGCCACCAGAGGGTACGCCCCTCTTTACGATGCCTGCCCCAGAGCCGCATGGGATCCCCTTTGCCCGGGGGTTCTACCTTGATGACCTCGGCGCCGAAGTCCGCGAGTAGCTGACCGCAGAAAGGTCCGGCTAGCAAGCTGCCCATCTCGACGACGCGCACGCCTTCGAGGGGACGCGGGCCGTTGGCACCTTCAGCCATTCATGTCCTCCTCTAGTGCTCGTATCACGAAGTCGCGTCCCTCGTAGACGTGCTCGCGCATGAGGATCTCCGCCCTGTCCGGGTCCCCGTTCTCCAGGGCCTCCAGGATCTGACGGTGGTAGTGGTTGGAGATGTCCCGCTCGTGGGGCGTGTACCAGAAGAAGGCCTTGAACATGAGCGGTATCTCCACCGTGCGGTTGATGAGATGCTGCAATCGCCTGTTGCGGCTCGCCTCCACTATGAGGCCGTGAAACTCCTGGTTGAGCCCGACGAGGGCCCGTATCTCCTCCTCGTGGTCCTCGAAGCGCCCGGCAAGCCCCTCCATCTCCCCCGCGAGCTCCCGTAACCTCCCCAGCTCAGCCTCGACTATCCGCCCCGCCGCTCGTCTCGCCGCGTGGCCCTCCAGCACGGCCCGCAGGTCGTAGATGTCCCACACGTCCTCGGTCGAGAACGAACATACAGTGGCCCCGCGGTTGGGCGCTATCTCCACCAGGCCCTCCGCCTCCAACATGGTCAGGACCTGCCGCACCGGCGTCCTGCTCACCCCGAGCCTCTCCGCGAGCTGCTCCTCCACCAGGCGCTCGTCGGGGCCGTACTCGCCCGTCAGGATCAAAGCCCGCAACCGCTCCAGGATCCCGACGGACCCCGATTCGTGCCCCGCATCACGCAAAACCCGACCCATAAAGACCCCGTTCGTAACCCACGGAGAACTGGTTGTATACAATCTTATGCGTATGTAAATCTTGTGTCAAGCCTCCCGGATCGCGCAAGGCTACGGAGGATCCCGGGGCGGACGGGATGACGGTCTTGCGGGGAAGAATCGTTGGCTGCTAGGGGGCAAGCGGCTAGAGCAGACCGATCCTGCCGGGTGGCCAGTAGCGCAAGAAGGCTTCTCCTTCCACGTTGTCCTCCGGCACCGCCCCGAAGAACCGCGAATCGTGCGAGACGGCCCTATTATCGCCCATCACGAAGATGTGTCCCCGGGGCACGGTTACGGGGCCGAAGGTGCAGGTCCTGGGCACGTACCTGTGGCAGGGGTTCACGTGCACGTAAGGTTCGTCCTGCGACTCGCCGTTCACGTAGAGGGTACCCCCGCGAAGCCGGATCTTATCTCCCGGGACACCAACCACCCGCTTGATGAGGAGTGTATCTTCCTCCTCTACGCTCCTGAAGACCACGATCTGGCCCCTCTCGGGCTCGGAAAAGCGGTAGATGAATTTGTTGGCCATCACCCGATCGTTGCTGCATCCCGCGCAGCCGTGAAGGGTGGGCTCCATGCTGGACGATGGGATACGGTAAGAATCCGCTACGGCGGGTTTTATGAAGCCGAAGACCAGCGCAAAGGCGAAGGCCATCATGAGCACGAACTCGAGAAGCTGACGCCGCCAGCCGGTATCTGAAGTGCTTTCACCACCACCACGCGAAGGTTCGTCTCTCATACCCGGGATGCTAGCATGGATTCTCGCGTTTTCGCCGGGCCACCCTCTATCAGCGGAGCGGCCAACATTGCATGGCCTTCCGGTCTCCTATACCTCCAGGAGCGCGGCGCCTCCGTAGAGACGAGTGCCTTCGTTGAAGACCTGCTCGATAGCGCGCCCGTCGAACGTCGACAAGCGCGGCCGCGCTAAACTGGGGCTATGGACCCGCCGAACGACCTCCACCGCCAAGAAGAAAAGCTGACCGGGGGATTCATTAGCGAGGTGGCGAGGGTAGGTAACACGGTAAGGCGTTCCACCGGCCCCTGGACGCCGGCAGTACACGCGCTCTTGCGCCACCTGGAAGAGGTAGGCTTCGACGGGGCGCCGAGGGTTCTGGGAATTGACGGACAGGGGCGCGAGGTCATCTCCTACATGCGGGGAAATGTATACGTGCGGGCGACGCCCGAGACGATGACGGAGGAGGTATTGGGCGAGATCGGCGGGCTGTTGCGCCGCTACCACGAGGCCGTCGCCGGCTTCGAACTTCCTTCCGGCATCGCCTGGTACCACGAGCCCGTTCCTGGACGAGGTGCGGTTGTGTGCCATAACGACCTCTCTCCGAAGAACACCGTCTTTCACGAAGGGAGGCCCGTCGCATTCTTGGACTGGGACCTCGCCTCCCCAGCCCCGCCCGTGTGGGACCTGGCCCACGCCGCGTGGCAGTTCGTCCCGCTATCAGACGACCGGGGAACAGCGAGGCACGGCTGGTCCAAGCCCCCGGACCGTCACCATCGACTGCGCATCCTTTGCGAAGGGTACGGTCTGTCGGACGAGGATCGTAGAACCTTGATGCGGACGGTCACGGAGCGCATGGAGGCCACTGCCTCGGGCATCGAGAGCCTCGCCGCCGATGGCGTAACCGCCCACGAACGTTTTGTGCGAGAGGGCGTGCCAGCGCTCGTGCGAGCGGACAAGTCGTGGGTCGAACGTCACGCTGGTGGTCTGACCGCGGTCCTCGTAAAAGATGGGCCCTACGCCAGATAGGACCCGTGTGGCACGCTCCGGAGCGTCGGCACAAGTTGCGGAGGAGGCTACGTTTGGCCGGTCTCTTGCACCTCTACAAGAACGGCGCCTCCGGGGACGAGCGAGCCTTCTTCGAAAGGCAACGATCGCACCACGCCGGCGCGCGGCGCCGAGACCGGCTGCTCCATCTTCATAGCCTCGAGGACGAGCAGGAGCTGCCCCTCCTCGACTTCCTGTCCCTCCTCGACCAGCACTTTTACGACCGTACCCGGCATCGGCGCGGTGAGGCTCGCCCCGGTCTCTGCTCCCGTGCCGGCGTCGTCCACGGCCGGCGGCGAGGGCTTGCGGAGCACGAAGGTCTCCCCGCGCAAGGAGATCAGGATCTCAGCCGCGTTCGACACAATCCCGGCTTCGACCGGCTCCTTATCGACAAGAGCCCTAATGCGGCCGTCTTCGTGATGGAGCACCTCGACGATTGATTCCTCGCCTTTCGCTGTTACGCGGAGTCGTGACGGTCCGACGCGCTCCACCTCGACGCGTTGGTCCTGGTACCTGAGGGTGGTTGCGCCGAGCAGGCGCCAGGGGCCGGCGGCGAAGGGATCAGGAGAGCTCGGGATACTCGAGATCTCTGACGCGGAGGCCAGGATCATGGCTTCGCGCGGGACCGGTTCTGCCGGCGGGGGTTCCGTAAGACGGTGTTCTTCTAGAAAACTGGTCGTGGTTTCGCTCTGCTCGAAGGCGGGGTGGGCTGTGATTCGCCTGAGGAGCGGTAGGTTGGAGGAGGGACCCAGGATCTCGTAGTCCGTGAGGGCCCGGCGCAGGCGGCGGACGGCGGCCGTGCGGTCGGGTGCGGAGACGATCAACTTGGCCAGCATGGCATCGTAGTCGAGCGGCACCTCGTCGCCCGCCTCGAACCCGGCGTCGTTGCGCACTCCGGCACCCTCGGGCATGGAGAAGGTCTCCAGCAATCCTCCCGAAGGCATGCCCGCGTCGTCCTCGGCGTAGATGCGCATCTCGATGGCGCTACCCCGCAGGGTCACGTCGTCCTGGGCCAAGGGAAGTGGCTCTCCGGCCGCGACGGCGAGCTGGAGGTGGACGAGGTCGAGGCCGGTAACGAGCTCGGTGACGGGGTGCTCTACCTGCAGCCTGGCGTTCATCTCCAGGAAGTAGAAGGCGTCTCCGTCGAGCAGGAACTCCACCGTACCCGCGTTCGTGTAGCCGGCCTCGCGGGCGAAGCGGACGGCGGCCTCGCATATCGAGTCGCGAAGGGTAGGGGCGAGGGCCGGAGAAGGGGCCTCTTCCACCACCTTCTGGTGGCGGCGTTGGATGGAGCACTCCCGCTCGAAGAGGTGGATGACTTTTCCGTGTTGGTCCCCGATCACCTGCACCTCGACGTGGCGCGGGGTCTCGACCAGCTTCTCCAGGAACACCGAGGCATCCCCGAAGGCGGCCTTGGCCTCCCTGCGCGCCCCCCTGACCGCTTCGATAAAGTCTTCCTCGCGTGTGACCGACCGCATCCCGCGTCCTCCACCGCCGGCGCTGGCCTTGACCAGGACGGGAAAGCCGATGCGACGGGCTTCCTCGGTGAGCCGTTCCTCGCCTTCCTCCTTGCCGTCGTAGCCAGGGATCGTCGGCACTTCCGCCCTGCTCGCCAGTTCCTTGGCCCTGACCTTGTGGCCGACGGCGTCCATCGCCTCCGGCGTGGGACCGACCCATACCGCGCCGGCCGCTTCGACGGCCCTGGCGAACCCGGCGCCCTCCGAGACGAAGCCGTAGCCGGGATGTACCGCTTCTGCTCCTGACCTTTCGATGGCCTCTACGAGCCGCCCGGTGTGCAGGTAGCTTTCCGTGGCAGGCGCTGGACCTATGGGGTAGGCCTCGTCGGCGAGGCGGCGGTGCATCGCGCGCTCGTCGGCCTCCGAGTAGATGGCGATGCTCTCTATCCCCAGCTCGCGGCAGGCTCGGATCAGGCGCACCGCTATCTCGCCGCGGTTGGCGATTAGGAGGCTCCCGAAGGTCACCGGGACGCTCTCCAGCCCGGCTCCCGCTTCTCGAGGAAGGCCGCTAGCCCCTCCTGACCCTCCTCTCCGGTGCGTAGCTCGGAGATAACGCGCGAGGTCAGCCCAGGCGCCTCCATCGGCTCCGTCGTCTCCAGCCGGCGCAGCAAAGCCTTCACCGTAGCCTGGGCTACCGGACCGCCCTGCAAGATTTCATCGACCTTCTCACCGACCATGGCGTCTAGTCCGTCCAATGGCACCAGGTTGTGGACCAGACCGATCTCCCGCGCCCGTTCCGCCCCGAAGCGTTCGCCCGTGACGAACAGCGACCTGGCGTGGGAGGCCCCGATCTTGCGCACCACGAACGGGGCGATCGTGGCCGGCGCGATCCCTAGCCGGACCTCGGTGAAGGCAAACCGAGCCTCCCCTTCAGCCACGACGACATCGGCCACGGCGACGAGGCCGGACCCGCCCCCCATCGCAGCCCCGTGTACCCTGGCAACCAGCGGCTTCGGGCACTCGTCGATCGTCCAGTACATGGCGGCCAGCCGTCTGGCGTCTTCCAGGTTGTCCTCGTAGGTGAACCCTGCGCTATCTCGCATGTACCCGACGTCCGCGCCGGCGCAGAACGACCGCCCCTCCCCGGCAAGCACCACGACGCGTACCCCTTCGTCGTCGGAGATTTCCTCGAAGCAGCTCGTCAGCTCCTCGATCAGGCCGACGTTCAACGCGTTATGCGCGTCGGGACGCGCCAGCGTCACGGTCGTCACCACGCCATCATCAGCCCTGTTCAGGTATTGATAAGACATCAGGTATCAGGCTACAGGTTTCGGGTTGCGCGCAGATGCTGCCACGTGGATTCGATTGCGGTAGGGATCGGTGTTTGCTGGGATATGCGTCACAGATGCTCCTTCCTGAAGCCTGATACCTGTAGCCTGAAGCCTTCCAGTCCTACATCCTGAATATCCCGTAGCGCGTCTCCTCCAGCGGCGCGTTGGCGGCCGCCGCTAGCCCGAGGGCGAGCACCATCCTCGTGTCCACGGGGTCTATGACGCCGTCGTCCCAGAGCCTGGCGGTGGAGTGGTAAGGGTTGCCTTCGTCTTCGTATTTTTCGAGGATGGGGGCTTTGAAGTCTTCGCGCTCGTCTTCGGTCATCTCCCGGTCCTCGCGCTTCAGGTTCTGTTCCTGCACGGTCAAAAGGACGTTGGCGGCCTGTTGCCCCCCCATGACGCTGATTCGGGCGTTGGGCCACATCCAGAGGAAGCGCGGAGAGTAGGCCCTGCCGCACATCCCGTAGTTGCCGGCCCCGAAGGAGCCGCCCACGATCACGGTGAACTTGGGGACGTTGGCGTTGGCCACGGCCATGACCAACTTGGCCCCGTCCTTGGCGATGCCGCCGGCCTCATACTCTTTGCCGACCATGAAGCCGGTGATGTTCTGCAAGAAGACGAGCGGGATGCCGCGCGAGCAGCACAACTCTATGAAGTGGGCACCCTTGTGCGCGCTCTCGGAGAAGAGGATGCCGTTGTTGGCCAGGATTCCTACGGGGTGGCCCATGATCCTGGCGAACCCGCACACGAGCGTCTCTCCGTACAGGGGCTTGAACTCGTGCAACCGGCTGCCGTCCACGGTCCTCGCGACGACCTCCCTCACGTCGTAACCCTGCCTGTAGTCGCTTGGGACGACGCCGTAGAGCTCCGCCGGGTCGTAGAGAGGCTCCTCCGGCTGCTCCACCGTCCACGGCACCCGCTTCTCGTGGTTGAGGTTCTCCACGATGGAACGCACGATGGCCAAGGCGTGTTCGTCGTCCCTGGCGAAGTGGTCGGCCACGCCGGAACGGCGGGTGTGGACTTCGGCGCCGCCAAGTTCTTCCGCCGTGACCTCTTCGCCCGTCGCCGCCTTCACCAGCGGTGGACCTCCGAGGAAGATCGTACCTTCCCCCTCGACTATGACGACCTCGTCGCTCATGGCGGGCACGTAGGCCCCGCCCGCCGTGCAGCTTCCCATCACCGCAGCTACCTGGGGGATGCCCTTCGCGCTCATCCTGGCCTGATTGTAGAAGATGCGCCCGAAGTGCTCGCGGTCAGGGAATACCTCGTCCTGCAGCGGCAGGAAGGCTCCCCCGGAGTCCACGAGATAGATGCAGGGCAGGTGGTTCTGCTCCGCGATCTCCTGCGCCCGCAGGTGCTTTTTGACCGTCATCGGATAATAGGTGCCGCCCTTTACGGTAGCGTCGTTGGCAATGACCATCACCTCGCGCCCCGAGACCCGCCCGATCCCCGTGATAATCCCCGCGCCGGGAACCCGCCCGTCGTACATCCCGAAAGCCGCCAGCGGAGAAAGCTCGAGAAACGCAGTCCCAGGGTCGAGGAGACCTTCGACCCGATCCCGCACGGGCATCTTGCCCCTCTCCCTGTGGCGCCTCTGCGCCTTCTCCCCCCCACCTCGCCTCGCCTCGGCAAAGCGTTCCCGCAGTCCCTCGACCAACCCGGCGAAACGCTCCGCGTTCTCGGCGAAGGCCCCGCTGGTGGAGTTCACCAACGTTCCTAGCCTGCTCATGCCCTCCCGTTCGTCTAGCCCGGACTACAGGGCATGTTAGCTATGGCCCGCTTCACGTGCCAGGGCGTACACCCTGGCCGCGGAACCCATGCCGAGACGAAAGTTGGTTGAAATAGCACGACCGGTCGTGCTATTATCGGGCCATGACCAAGATGGAGAGAACACACCGGCGAATATTGTGGCGGGGGTTGGAGATCGTGAGCGAGCGCGGGCTCGGGGGGGTGAGCCTTGGTGGACTGGCGGACCGGTCGGGCATGTCCAAGAGCGGGTTGTTCGCGCACTTTCGGTCCAAAGAAGAGTTGCAGGTAGAGCTCCTGGGCGCTGCCGAGGCGGCTTTGAGGCGGGAGGTGGTGGATCCGATCGTGGATGTACCAGACGGGTTACCGAGGTTGAGGGCGCTGGTGGGGCGCTGGCTGGGGTGGGCGGCACGGTCCGGGCTACCGGGTGGATGCCCCCTGTACGCTGCGGCCTTCGAGCTCGACGACGCTGAGGAGGGTCCCGTGCGGGACTTCCTGATGCAGAGCAAGGGCGAGTGGTCGCGGATGCTGGAGGGCCTGGTGCGGGAGGCCGTGGAGCTCGGGCAACTGGAGGAGGGTCTTGACGCCGTCCAGTTCGTCTGGCAGCTAGAGGGGATCTACCTTTCCCACCACGTGTCCCAGCGGCTCATGCGGGACCCTGAAGCGGACGCGCGGGCCCTTACCGCTTTCGACGAGCTGGTCGTCTCCTCGCTTTCGGGGCAGACGACGCGCCCGGAGCCAAGGCCGTGACCAGGAAAAGCCTAACGTCTGAGCATCGCGGCTGGAGCAAGGTCCTGAGGAGATGCTGGCCAACGCTGGTTGGCGTCGTGGCTGGAACCCTCGCGCTCGTGGACGACGGCGTTGACGGTTCCCCGGTAACGACGCAGCTTGCGGTGATCACCCTTCTCGTGGCGGTCGCTTATCTGCCCATAGGGGCTTTCCGCAGGCAGCTGGGAGATCGCAGGGTGCTGGTGCTGGAGACGATGGGGGTGCTGATCTTCGCCGCCCTCGCGCTTGGCGCATTACTTGCGGAGGGACGAACCGCCCAGTACCTCCTGGCCGCCGCCTGGCTCGGGCACGGCGCGTGGGACGTGGCGCACCACGTGGCCGACAGGGTCGTACCCAGATGGTACGCGGAGATCTGCGCCGTGCTGGACGTGCTGGTCGCGGTGGCGATCATCCTTGCCGTGCCAAACGTGTGAAATCCCTGGGGTTGTTGGGACACTACCACCAGGTCCGAAAGGAGAGCATGAGACCGGAGAACGAGACCATAGCAGGTATCCCACCAGGAGAAACGGCGCCACCATCGGAGGGGGAGGTGCGGGGGCGACTTGCCAGAACCGAGGCCTCAGGGAACGGTTGGTGGTCAAGCCGCCCGGCTTCCGGATGGCTTTTCGTGCGGCACCTTCTGGAGATGATCGCCGCGATGGTAGTGGGAATGATGATCCTCGGCGCGGCGATCGGGACTCTAGGCGAGCCGCCCGGATATTCCAACCCGCTTGTCGAGTACGGCTTTATGGGCGCGTCCATGTCGGGGGCCATGGTGGCGTGGATGCGTCTCAGGGGACACGCCTGGTGGGAGGGCCTGGAGATGACGGCGGCCATGCTCGTACCGATGTTCGCGGTGGTGATCCCCTTCGGGTGGGGTACGTCCGGAGGAACATCGAGCCAGTCGGGCCATACGCTTATGATGCTCGCCCACGTGGCGATGGTCGGCGGGATGGTCGCGCTGATGTTCTACCGTCGGGACCGTTACACGCCCGCAGCCGGCATCGAACGGAAATGGTCGGGACGGGCTTGAAACCCGCTCCTACGGGGTTATCAGGTGTTGTTTGGCTTCCTGGGGGGTCTCGGTCAGGAAGCTGCGGGCTATGATCTGGCGATTGATCTCGCTCGTGCCTTCGCCTATTTCGTTGATCTTGACCTGGCGCCAGTAGCGGGCTACGGCGCTGGTCTCCATGAAGCCCTCGCCGCCCCAGATCTGGACTGCCTCATCGGCGGCGCGCTTGGCGGCCTCGGAGGCGAAGACCTTGGCCATGCTCGCCTCCCGGCCGAAGGACCGTCCCGTGTCCCTCAGCCACGCCGCTTTGAGGACCATGTTGCGGGCCAGCTCTATCTCCATGGCCATGTCGGAGAGCTTGAACTGTATGGCCTGGAACCCGGAGATGGCCCGCCCGAACTGCTCTCTCTCCTTCGCCCTGGCCAAGGCCTCATCGAAACATGCCTGGGCGAGACCCACGGAGAGCGCGGCGACGGCAACCCGGCCCGCGTCTAGAGTGGCCAGGAACTGGCTGAAGCCCCTGCCGCGCTCGCCCAGCAGGTTTTCCTCTGGCACGCGGCAGTCCTCGAAGTAGAGCGGGTGCTGGTCCGCGGCACGCCACCCCAGCTTCTCGTAGCCAGGGCCGCGGGTGTAGCCCGGGGTTTCCTGGGGGACGATGATAGCGGTCAACTCCGGTTTGCCGTTCTCGCGGGTGCCCGTTCGGGCGATGACGGTGACCCCGCCCGTGATGTCCGTACCCGAGTTCGTGATCCACTTCTTCGAGCCGTCTATGACCCAGTGCCCGTCTTCCAACCTCGCCGTCGTTTTCGTCCCGCCGGCGTCCGTCCCAGCCCCCTCCTCGGTCAGCCCGAACGCCCAGAGGTTCTCGCCGGTGGCGCACCTGGGGAGGTACCTCTCCTTCTGTTCCGGCGTGCCGTAGGCCAGGATCGGCGCGCAACCGAGGGAGATGTGGGCTTCCATCGTGATCCCCACCGAGGTGTCGGCGCGTGAGATCTCCTCGAGGGCCAGGTTGTAGGCGACGAAATTTCCGCCCGAACCGCCGTATTCTTCGGGGAGCGTAAGGCCGAGCAGACCGAGGTCCGCCATATCCGCGACGATGTCGTAAGGGAACTTCTGCTCGCGGTCCAACTCCGCGGCGCGAGGACGGATCTCGTTCTGGGCGAAGTCACGCGCCAGGTCTCGCCAACGGCGCTGGTCCTCGGTGGGATCGAAGTTCATGGGGCCTCCTGCGTAGTCGGACCAATGGCATGATAGCAGCGGTCCCCGACAGCCGGAACACAAGCTTTTTTTGTTACAATTGCATTAAACCTTCCGAAAACTATACGAAACTTATGTTTCCCAATCTCGTATAAAGGGGTAGACTCGAGAGTACACAACCTTGAAGGAGGCACCAATGTTCGGCGCAATAATCTTCTGGATCATAGTGGGCGGCATCGCGGGCGCGCTAGCCAAGTTGATCATGCCTGGAGATGATCCGGGCGGCTTCATCATTACAATTCTGCTAGGGATTGCGGGCGCTTTCCTGGGCGGCTTTCTGGGCAGCCTCATCGGCATCGGCGGCGGCGGATTAATCTGGTCCATCTTGATCGCCACCATCGGCGCGATCGTACTGCTAGCTATCTACCGGGTCATAGCGGGAAACAGGGCAACCAGGTAGCAAGAACCCGTTTGTAGGGCCGGGACCTCTGGTTCTGGCCCTTACTGTATGCCTGGTGTTCCCGCCCTTCCCTCTGCGGGCATCCTGGCAACTCCAGGGCTAGCAGGGCGGCGCAGCGGGTAACCGGAGACGATGCGAAGCGGCGCGACATAGCGCTGCTTCAGGGTGGCTAGCAAGGCTACAGGCTACTGGTTTCGGGCATCAGGGGGTTCAGGTCGACTCCACGGTAGTCCCTTTCAGGTCGTGGCGTTCGATGGCGGTCTCGCGGAGCTTGTACTTCTGGATCTTGCCGCTCGCCGTCATGGGGTATTCGTCCACGAAATCGACGTACTCGGGGACCTTGAAGCGGGCGATGTTCTTTCGGCAATAGTCTCTGGCTTGCTCCGCGGTCAATTCGGAACCCTGGCGTAGCTGTATGGCTGCGGCGACCTTTTCGCCGTACTTTTCATCGGGGACGCCGTAGACCTGGACGTCGGAGATCTCGGGGTGGGTGTAGAGGAACTCTTCGATCTCGCGCGGATAGACGTTCTCGCCGCCGCGAATGATCATGTCTTTGGCGCGGCCGGTGATCCTGACGTACCCATCCCCGTCCATGACGGCGAGGTCACCGGTATGTAGCCACCCCTCTTCGTCTACGACATCGGCGGTCCTGTCCTCCATCTTGTAGTAGCCGTGCATGACGTGATAGCCGCGGGTCAGCAACTCGCCCTGCTCTCCGGGCTCGCAGTCCTCGCCCGTCTCTACGCTCAGGATGCGGACCTCCACGTCTGGGAGCTTGCGCCCGACGCTGGAGACGCGGAGCTCGAGCGGGTCGTCGGTGCGGGTCTGGGTTATTACCGGGCTCGACTCGGTCTGGCCGTAGGCTATGGTGATCTCGTCCGCGCCCATGACCTCGACGACCCTCTTCATGACCTCCATCGGGCAAGGAGAACCCGCCATGATGCCCGTGCGCAGCGAGCTGGTGTCGTACCGCTCGAAGTTCGGGTGGTCCAACTCCGCTATGAACATGGTGGGAACTCCGAGGAGCGCCGTACACCCTTCCCGATCTACGGCATCGAGGACCGCTTCGGCGTCGAAGGTCTCGACGGGGACCATGGTCCCCTCGTGCGTGACGGTGTTGAGGGTGCCAAGGACGCAGCCGAAGCAGTGGAAGAACGGGACGGGGATGCACACCCTGTCCCCCGGCCCGAGCCTCATGCACTCCCCGATGTAGAAGGCGTTCTTGACGATGTTGGCGTGGGTCAACTGCACGCCCTTGGGGAAGCCCGTCGTCCCCGAGGTGTACTGCATGTTGATGACGTCCTCGGCGTCGAGCGAATCCTGCCTGGCGCGCAGATCGCCAGCCGAGACATCCTCTCCATCCTCCAGGAACGCCCCGAAGCCCTTGACCGGTAACCCCGCCGGTGGCTCCCCGCCCATGAGGATGACGTTCCGGAGGAAGGGCAGCCCTTCTATCGACAGCCCGCCGTCTTCGGCCACGGCCAGCTCGGGCACGGCATCTTGCAGGATCCGCGGGAAATCCGCGTTCCCGACGCCCCCGGTCAGGAACAGGGCCGCGGCGTCCGACTGGTCCAGCACGTACTTCAGCTCGTGAGCTTTGTAGGCCGGGTTGATGGTTACGAGCACGGCCCCGACCTTGCCCGTGGCGAACTGCAGCGTCACCCACTCTGGCACGTTCTGGCCCCACACGGCGACGTGGTCGCCCTTCTCTATACCCAGCGCCATGAGGGCCCTGGCGCAGTCCTCCACGATCTCCTTGAACCGGGCGTAGGTGTGGCGAAGACCCCTGTCAGGGTAGACGAGCGCTTCGTCGTCGGGGCGCCTCTCGTGGACGAGGTCGAGCAGACCGCCCACGGTCAGGCCTTCGATGTCCTCGGGACGCATGGTTTCCTCCTCGTCTCGGTCCCCACCGACGTCGTGCAGTCTAGCAAGGGCCGCAGGTCACGCAAGCACGGCACGATGGGGCGAACCCGTCGCCCGCCTATCAGTCGTCGTGGTGGGCGGCCGACGATTCCTGGGGCACCAGCACGTCGAGGGCGTTGCGGGCCACCGAGAAATCTTGTGGCGTACGCGTCACGACCTCTCCATCTATGTTGACCTGTTGCTCCGGGTCGGTCTCCAGGCGAACTCGGGGGGTCCTGAAGTGGTGGACGCCTTCGACGTTGATAAAGTCGCCGCTCTTGAGGTACCTGGCGACCCCGAACAGGTCCCGGCTCCGGCCTAGTTCTATGGCGTAGACGTCGAGCGTTTTATCGTCGATGCCGGACTCGGGGGCGACGATCATCCCCCCGCCATAGAAGCGCCCGTTGCCGACGGCGATCTGAAGTAGCCGGTCGTACTCGACGGGCTCGTGGTCCCCGTCGGGGAAGGATAGCTTGCCGGAGAACGGCTCATGTCGCAGGAAGGCCCTCATGGCGGCCAGGGGGTAGGCCAGGGGACCCGTGCTCTTTTTCAGCCACGGTGAGAGGGACCGCGTTGCGCCCACGCTCAGGCCCACGGAGGCGACGTTCACGTAGTAGTTGTCCCCGGCCAGGCCGAGGTCCACGTCCACTATCTTACCCCCCGCTATGGCCTGGCAGGCGCTCTCGACGTCTTCGGGCATCTCCAGGGTGCGGGCGAAGTCGTTGGCCGTGCCCAGGGGGAGCAGGCCCAGAACCACGTCGCGGCCCGCCAGGAAGTCGACCACGGAGCTAACGGAGCCGTCGCCGCCACCCAGGATCAGCAACCGGTGGCCTTCCTCGACCACCTCGCGCACCGTCTCGGAGAGGCGCGCGGGGTCCCTTATGGCGTAGGTGGCGCCGAGCGGGATGCCGAGCTCCTGGAGAAGGTCGATGGCCTGGAAGAACGCCCGTTCGCCCGTTCGAGAGCGCGTGTTGACGACGAGCGCCGCGCGCCCCAGGTCGTGCGGGCTGCTCTCGGTGAGCCTGTGGTTGTGGTACATGCTGCCCTGCACCTCTTCCTGGAGCTTCTGCGAGTCCGTATACGGTGAAAGCGGGCCAAGGTTTCGTGCCCCCGCACCGTTCTTCCGTTTCGTATAACATGATCCGGGCCGAAAAGCTCGCGGAAAGGGGTCCAGGATAGGCGACAGGGTTGGTTTTGTGGGCCTCGGCATCATGGGTCTGCCCATGGCCAGGAACCTCACTCGGTCAGGCTTCGACCTCACGGTGTTCAACCGCACCAGCAGCAAGGCGGAGGAGCTGGCCGAAGAAACCTCCGCCGCGGTCGCGTACGAGCTGGCCGAGCTAGGAGGCCGATGCGACGTGGTCATCACCATGCTGCCCGGTCCGCCCGAGGTCGAGGCGGTAATCGCCAGGGAGGATGGGCTCCTGGAGGGCATGAACCAGGGGACGCTGCTCGTGGACATGAGCACCAGCTCGCCGGTCCTGGCCCGCGGGTTGACGCGGGAGGCGGCGCGGCGGGGGATCGGGATGCTCGACGCGCCCGTCTCCGGCGGCGACGTGGCGGCTGAGCAGGGAACGCTGTCCATCATGGCCGGCGGCGCGGCGGAGGACTTCGTGAGGGCCAGACCCCTCTTCGAGGCCATGGGCCAGACGATCGTCCACATGGGCGAGAGCGGGGCCGGACAGGTGACCAAGGCGGCGAACCAGATCGTGGTGGCGCTCGTGCTCGAAGCAGTCTCCGAAGCCCTGGTGCTCGGTTCCAAGGCCGGGATAGACCCCTCCCAACTCATCGAGGTGCTTTCCGGGGGTCTGGCGGCGAACAAGGCCATGGAGGTCAAGCGCGACAAAATGCTCGGCCACGACTTCGAGCCGGGCGGCAAGGTCAAGTTCCATCACAAAGACCTCGGAATCGCGCTGGAGACGGGTAGGGAACACGGCGTATCGCTGCCCGTCACCGCCATTGTGGACCAGATGTTCGGAGAACTGGTTGCCACCGGCAAAGGCGGTTGGGACCACTCGGCACTGCTCGCCCTGATCGAGGATCGCTCTGGCCATGGCAGATAGCGAGGCTCCGCGAAAAGTGGGACCGGGATGAACAAAGGCTACAGGCACCAGAGTTAGAGCGGTTTGCGAAATGCCCAAGAGGATGTGGAGGGCGAGCTATCGGCAACAAGCCGAAAGCTAACTTTGGAGAGCGTCGATCGCTCTGCAAGTCGCTAGAGGATCTTCCTGTAGCCTGTAGCCTCCTTGCTAGTTGCTTTCGGGGGCGCGTTTCACCTTCTTGGGCTCGTGGTCTTTGCTGGAAGCGTAGGCGGCCAGCACTATCTCCAGGGCTCTGAGGCCGTCCAGGCCGCTCGCTGAGGTGGGGTTGCCCTCTGTCACGCCGCGCAGGAAGTCGGTTAGCATAAGCTCGTTCATATCCTCGCCGGTGTAGGCCCAGGATGGGGCGCGAGCTTCGTGGTCGAAGGTTCGCAAGGGGCGGGCAAACGGGTCCACGTCGAGCACGCCGATGGTGCCGGCTATTCGCAGGGTCACGTCGCCCCAGGTCGGGAACCCGTCGCCGCGGGACCAGCTCGGGTCTATGGTGGCGAAGGTACCGTCGGCGAAGGGGCCGCCTTCGAGCTCCAGCGTGAGGATGGCAGCGTCGTCCGTCTCCGTGGCCCCGAAGAACGAGTCGACCTCCGCGTAGACGCTTCTGACCTCCACGTCGAGCATCCAGCGCAGCGTGTCGGCCAGGTGGACGGTATGGTCCATCACCGCGCCCCCACCGGCCAGTTCCGGATCCAGGAACCAGCCGCCCGGGATCCGGCCGTGGTTGGTCCCGTTGACGGCCAGGATGCGGCCCAGGGAACCTTGCCGCACGATCTCCCTGGCGCGCACGATGGAGGGCAGGTAGCGGACGGGAAAGGCCGTACTGAGTTGGCTGCCGGAAGCCTCCGAGGCGGATATGATGGCCCGCGCATCATCAACCGTGGTCGAGATGGGCTTCTCGCAAAGCACGTGCATGCCGGCTTGCAGGGCGGGGATCGCATCCCTGGCGTGGTTGCTGTTCTCGGAACAGACCACCACCGCGTCGGCCACCCCGAACAGCGATTCGACATCCTCGAAGTAACGCACGCCGTAACGCTCGGCCGCCTCCCGGCCACGGTCCGCATTCCTGTCGGTCAGGCCCACGAAATCCGCCCTTTCGAGGTTCGCCAACACGGCGGCGTAGGCCGGGGCGTGGACGTGGGCGAAGCTAATCATACCTACCCTGACGCTCACGACCGACCTCCCAGCGTCACCGGCTTTTCCTCCACGATAGATTCCGTTGCGGCGAGGCTGATCCTGAGCGCCTCGTAGGCGTCCTCCGGCTTGACGACCGGCTCCTCCCCGGTCGCGATGCAGCGGACGAAGTGTGCGAGCTCCCTCTCGTAGGGGCTCGTACCGGAGGCAAGGTTGGGGACCTCGTCCGCGGAGCCGACGAGGTCCAGGGTTGCCGGCTCGGTGCTGTTGGCGGACAGGATGGCGCGACTGCCGGCCACCTCGATGGAGTAGTTGAACGGGCCGGGGTATCCCCAGTGCGCCTCGACGTGGGCTATGGCGCCGCCCTCGAAGCGCAGGGTGACGAGGGCGTAGTCCAGACGGTTGTACTCGCGTCCCAGGACGCCGCGGGCGTACACCCTCTCCACATCTCCCAGCGCCCACCGCAGGAAGTCGAAGTCGTGGATCACGAGGTCAACCAGCACGCCGCCGCTGACGCGCCAGTCCGCGTACCAGTCGTTCCAGCCCCTGAGAAACGGGGAGCGGCGGCTGGTGCGCACCACCCCTATGGTCCCAAGCTCCCCGGCGTCGATCTTCTCCTTTATCCCCACGTACTCGGGGAAGAACCGCACGACGTGGCCGACAAAGAGCCGCGGCCCGCCGCCGGAGAAGGCCTCCAGGATCTCAGCGGCGTCTTCGACGGTGCGGGCTATCGGTTTCTCCAGGATGACGTGCTTGCCGTCGCGCGCGGCCTTCACGGCGAGGTCTC
>Ga0190275_10001330_pt1 | contig 18498 bp, 6 predicted proteins | sample Popmic550T_FD_133745 | JGI IMG/M metagenome (GOLD analysis project Ga0190275, IMG submission 133745) | Populus adjacent soil microbial communities from riparian zone of Yellowstone River, Montana, USA - 550 T | ecosystem: Environmental > Terrestrial > Soil > Riparian zone > Trees stand | place...
CGCGGCGCTCCCGGTGCTCGCCGCGCTCGCGTGCGCCGTGGGCATCCTCACCCTGCTCCTGATGGCGCGGCAGCACGATCCCGCTCCGGGGGGCACCGCGATCCGGCTGGATCTCGAGGCCGCGAAGCTGCCGCTGCGAGATCCGCGCGCCCGCCGGGTGCTGCTCTACCAGGTGGCGTGGAACGCGGCGGTCGGGCTCTCGGCGCCCTACTTCACCCTGCACCTGCTCCAGAACCTGCAGATGACGTTCGTCCTCATGGCGCTGTACTCCGCGGCGGTGGCGGCGGTGCGCGTGCTGATGGCGCCGCTCTGGGGGCGGATCATCGACCGGGTGGGGGCGCAGCCGGTGGTGCTGGGGTGCTCGCTGGGCATCTCCTTCATCCCGCTGATCTGGCTGGTGCCCACCCCGGGGACGCTGTGGCCACTGGTGTTCGACGTGCTGCTGGCGGGTGCGCTCTGGAGCGGCCATGGCCTGGCGGTGTTCGCGCTGCCGCTGGCGGTGGCGCCCCGCAAGGGCCGGCCCTTCTACCTGGCGGCCTTCGCTACCGCGGGAGGCCTGGCCTATGCGGTGGCCTCCGCGCTGGGTGGCGGCCTCGCGAGCATCCTGCCCACCCACTTCACCCTGGGCAGCCACTCCTGGGTGAACCTCCAGGTCCTCTTCGTGCTCTCCGCGGTGGCCCGGTTCGGGGCGGCCTTCCTCGCTGCCCGCATCATCGAGCCGGACGCGCGCCTGGTCCGCTCCTTCGGCGCGCTGATCGCCCTCATCTGGACGCGGGCCCGCCCCGCCGCGGCGCCGGTGCTCGCCGAGGCTCGGACGGGCAACGGCGAGCCCTGAGCAGGAGATCCTGCGCCCTGCGGGCAGTTCTCCCCGAGGGGGCCGGGAGGCTCAGAGGCGGTAGCCGCGAACCACCTGGGAGACGCGCTCGGAGAGCGCCTGGAGCGACTCCACCGAGGCCGTGGTGGCGGTGATGCGCTCCAGGGTGCCGGTCATCAGCGCGTTCAGCTCGTTCACGGCCGTGGAGATCTGCTCGATCCCGCTGGTCTGCTGGCTGACGGTGGTGGCGATCTGCCGGACGGACGCCGAGCTGTCCCGGACGATGTCCGACAAGGCCTGGAGGTTGTCGCCCGACTGGCGGATCTTCGCGATCCCCTCCCCCATGCGGTAGGTGCCCTCCTCGGTGATCTGCACGGTGGTGGCGATGGCCTCGCTGACACCCCCGAGCAGATCCCGCACCTGGGAGGTGGCCCGGATGGACTGATCGGCCAGCGCGCGGATCTCTCGCGCCACCACCGCGAAGCCCTTGCCGTGCTCACCGCTGCGCACCGCTTCGATGGCGGCGTTGAGCGCCAGCATGTGGGACTGGTCCGCCAGATCCTTCACCGTCTGGGTGATGCCACCGATCTGCCGGGTGCGCTCACCCAGCGAGGTGATCTGCGCGGCGATCTGCTTCACCTGCTCGAGCATCTCCATGAGGCCGTGGATGCTCTCGCTGATGGCGGCCCCGCCGCTCTTGCCCAGCTCATCGGCGCGCGCGGCCACCTTGAGGACGGACTCCGCCGTATGGGAGGCATCCGTGGACGTCCGGTGGAGCTCCTGGGTCGTGGCCTGTGTCTCGTGCAGGGCGCTGGCGTACCGGGTGGCCATCCGGCTCTGCTCCTCGGCGGAGTGGCTGAGCACGCGGACGGACTGCGTCATCAACTCCGAGGAGAACTGGAGCTCGTGCAGCACCTCCTTGAGGCGGCTCACCATGGCGGCGAAGGCCTTGGAGAGCTGGCCCACCTCGTCCTGGGAGTCCACCTGGATGGGCTCGCGCAGATCGCCCTGATCGGCGATGCGCCGCGCCACCTCGGTGAGCCGCAGCAGCGGAGACACCAGCCTCCGGCTGAAGAAGTAGCCCCCGAGGCTGAAGGCCACCAGGGCGCCCACGAGCACGCTGCCGAACCGCAGGGTGAGCGACTGGAGCCGGGCGCGCGCGGCGGAGCGGTTGAACCCCACGTAGACATGGCCGAGCGCCCCGTCGGCCATGGGGGCAGGCAGGGAGAGGAGCTCGGCGCCCTCGATCTCCAGTGTCTGCGACTCCTGGGCCGGACTGAGGGTGCGGTGCCGGATCCGGATCTCGTCCGCGAGCTCGCCCGAGATGGCGACGGGATCGCCGTTCTGGTCGAGCACGGCGATGAAGGCGACGCGGGACTTCGCCGTCACCTCGTCAATGGTCTTCTGGACCATGGCGGACTGGCGCGCCTCCATCGGCTTCGTCAGCGTGGAGGCCAGCGCGGAGGGCAGCCCCGCGCCGATCTCCTGACCCTGCGCGTCAAAGCCGTCCTGCATACGCGGCAGGAGATAGCCGAAGGTGAGGAGCCCGGAGAGGACCGCGACACCGAGCGGTCCCAGGCTGAGCTTCTGGGAGAGGGAGAGGGAGAGGCGCATCGAGGTAGGGCCAGGGCCGGGGTGTCTCTAGCCTGGGAAAGTCGAGTTTCCTGGATTTTGCCCCGCTTGGGCTCCAGAGTCACGGCGCGCCGCGACTCATGAAGTCCCAGGCCTCCAGACGCCGATCCAGCGCGGTGAGGGCCCACAGATCCGCGGTGTTATCGGGCTCCAGGGCTCCCAGGGCCTGCCGTAGGGGCTCGCGGGCCGGGACGACGCCCCACTCCGAGAGCACCCGGAGTGCCATCATCGAGGAGCGCTCCGCCAACAGCTTGAGCAGTGCCGCCTCCACCCGCTCGCTGCGCTCGGAGGAGAGCCGCTGCACGGCCTCGTGGCGCTCCTCAGGGGTGGATTCGGGATCCGCCAGCACCCCGGCGAGCGACTGGAAGCGCTGCTCGTCCAACAGCTCTCGGGGCCCGCTCCGGGCCCACTGCTCCACGGTGACGCTGGTGGCTCCGAACGAGACGCAGTCGCGCTCTACCCCATCGTCACCAAAGAGGCCGAGGAGGCGCTCCGGGGCCGGCGTGCCGCCGTCGATCAGGCTCCGGGCCCGCGCCGAGAGCCCGGGGGAGTCCCCGATCAGGTGGACGCGGAGCACCGTGGCCTCCGTGTCGGGGCTCTGCTGCGGGCTCACCCGGCTCCACTTGAGGAAGACCTCGGCGAGCCCGCGCTCCTGCACATACCAGCGATACTCGAGCCAGACGGCGCTGGCCCGGCCCGCGAAGCGCGGCTCCGCAGGCTCGTAGAGGCGTGCCGCCCCCTCGGCCACACCGGCGAAGCAGCGGTCCACGAGGGCCTGGACGTCCTTGAGGCGCATGGCACGAGCGAGGGTGTGCCATTGGCTCGCCGGGTTCAAGCCTGGTGTCCGGGCTTGGCTTCCTCGGGTCTGGACCTGTAGAAGGTGCCAGCCACGCCCTCCCTCCTGGGTAACCCATGTCCGAGACCGCCACACCCGCCTCCACGAAAGAAGCCGAGTTCCAGCCCTACATCTCCGCGGATCGGAGCGATGTCGCCGAGTTCACCCCCAAGGCCATCATCATCGGGGTGGTGTTCGGCATCATCTTCGGCGCCGCGACGGTGTACCTGGCCCTGAAGGCCGGTCTGACCGTGTCGGCGTCGATCCCCATCGCGGTCCTCGCCATCTCGCTGCTCAAGAAGCTGGGGGGCTCGACGATCCTCGAGAACAACGTGGTGCAGACCATCGGCTCGGCGGGCGAGTCCATCGCCGCGGGTGTGGTGTTCACCCTGCCGGGCTTCCTCTTCCTGAGCGCCGAGAGCAAGGGCTCCACCTTCTTCGACTACTGGACCATCTTCACGCTGGCGCTGCTGGGTGGCGTGCTGGGCACGCTGATGATGGTGCCGCTGCGGCGCTCGCTGATCGTCAAGGAGCACGGCAACCTGCCCTACCCGGAAGGGACGGCCTGCGCCTCGGTGCTGATCGCCGGTGAGAAGGGCGGCAACCTGGCGAGGATCGCCTTCCAGGGCGTGGGCTTCGCCTTCGCGTACGCGGTGCTGCAGAAGATCGTCAAGCTGATCGCCGAGGCGCCAGCGCTGGTGTCGAGCCAGACGAACAAGTACTTCCCGTCCGCCACGCTCAACGGCGAGATCACCCCCGAGTACATGGGCGTGGGCTACATCATCGGCCCGAAGATCGCCTGCGTGCTGGTGGCGGGCGGTGTGCTGGCGTGGCTGGGGCTCATCCCGCTGCTGGCCTCGCTCGTGCCTCCGGCGGCCATCGCCGAGCAGCTGGTGAAGCTGGGCTACCTCACGAGCGTGACCACCGCGAACGGCGGCTGGGATCCGGCGACGCAGACCTTCGCCAACACGGCGGTGGCCATCTACCGGGCCTACGTGCGCCAGATCGGCGCGGGCGCGGTGGCCGCCGGCGGCTTCATCACCCTGCTCAAGACGCTGCCCACGATCATCGCGGCCTTCAAGGAGAGCGTCTCGTCCATCCGTGAGGGCGCCTCGGCGGCGGCGGCCAAGCGCACCGAGCGGGATCTGCCCATCAGCGTCGTGCTCTTCGGCAGCGTGGGGCTCGTGGTGGTGATGGCGCTGCTGCCCTTCCTGCCCGGCACCGTCCTGGGCCGGCTGATGCTCGGCGTGCTCATCGTGGTGTTCGGCTTCTTCTTCGTCACGGTGGCCTCGCGCATCGTGGGCATCATCGGCTCCTCGTCCAACCCCATCTCCGGCATGACGATCGCCACGCTGATGGCCACCTGCCTCATCTTCATCGGCATCGGCTGGACGGGGGACATGTACCAGCCCATGGCGCTGTGCGTGGGCGGCATGGTGTGCATCGCCGCGGCGAACGCGGGCGCCACCTCCCAGGATCTCAAGACGGGCTACCTGGTGGGGGCTACACCGAAGGCGCAGCAGATCGGCCTGATGATCGGCGCGGTGGCGGCGGCGGTGGTGATCGGCCTGACGATGAAGCTGCTGGACACGCCCACCGAGGCGATGCGGGCCCAGGGCATCGAGCACATGATCGGCACCGAGAAGTTCCCCGCGCCTCAGGGCACGCTGATGGCCACGCTCATCAAGGGCCTGCTCTCCTTCAACCTGGACTGGCAGTTCGTGCTGGTGGGCGTCTTCCTGTCGGTGACGATGGAGCTGTGCGGCGTCAAGTCGCTGTCCTTCGCGGTGGGCGCGTACCTGCCGCTGTCCACCACCGCGCCCATCTTCGTGGGCGGTGCCATCAAGGGCGTGGCGGACTACGTGGCGCAGCGCAAGGGCGAGAAGGTGGAGGAGTCCGAGCTCGGGCCGGGCAACCTCTTCGCCACGGGCCTGGTGGCCGGCGGCGCGCTGGCGGGCGTGCTGGTGGCCATCCTCTCGGTGAACGAGGGCATCAGCGCCGCGATCGGCAAGATCTCCGTGGAGAAGCCGCTCGAGCACGCCATCGGCGCGGGGGGGTACCAGCTGCTCGGCGTCGCCTGCTTCGCGGTGATGGGCTACGTGCTCTACCGCATCTCGCGCAGGCCTTCGGAGGCGTAGGCCGCCTGCCTCGGGAGAGGGCCTTCCTTACCGATCAGGTAAGGGAGGCTCGGGCAGCCAGAGCGCTTCGAGCTCCAACTCGATGGCCTCGAAGGGCGGGGCTCGGACACGGTCGCTCTCCGACCAAGAGCCCAGCTCCACCCACTGCTCCGCCTTGAGCTGGAATGCCTCCAGCGTACGGCCCACGGGATCCACAAGCCAGACGTACTCCACGCGCTCTCGCGCGTAGATGTGCTTCTTGCGGACGCGATCAAGCCCGACCGTAGAGGGAGAGAGCACCTCGCACACCCAGTCTGGGGCGAGCGAGAAGAACGGCTCGTGCGGCACTGCAGGGAGGCGAGAGCGCCTCCAGCCCGCCAGGTCCGGAACGAGCACGTCCTTGCCCAGGTGCAGCTCAGGCTCGTCGACAATCCACCACCCTCCGGGCCCTCCGCGACCTCGCTGGAAGGGCCCCAGCAGCTCGCCGCCCAGGGTGGAGCTGGCCACCGCATGATTGTTGGCCGGACGTGGAGAAGCGATCAGCACTCCCGCGATGATCTGCCCCGTCACATGAGCCGGGAGCCTGGCGAGATCTTCGTACGTGGCTTCGTGCTGGGATTCGGGCCGCACGGCAGGACTCCAGGAAGAGTGGGGACCTGCTACTGCGCTGGGCCGTCCAGCACCTCGGACAGCTGGGTGGCGCTCAGGGCTCGCTCGAGCCAGCGCTCCAACGTGGCCACTTCCCTGCAGCCTTGGATTCGCTCACGAGAGGCGTCGTCCACACGCAGTCCTCGCGCAGTTAGCAAGCGGAGCACGGCCTTGGAAAGGCCCTTGGCCTCTCCCTCGGCCAGGCCCTTGGCCTCTCCCTCGGCCAGGCCCTTGGCTTTCCCCTCCACCCAGCCTTGCCGGTGTCCCCGCTCCTTGAGCACCTCTTCCATGGTTCTCATGAATGCCTCCGCCCTTGTGGACTCCATGATGGAATGTAACACGCGCCTGAGCGATGAAACCGCTTCCTCGTCCCCGAGCTGATGCACGTAGCGCACCACCCGGTACAGCGGCTGTGACCCGCCGGTAGCATGCACTTGTGCGAACAGCTCGCTCCAGTGAGGCAACCTTCGCGCCAGTTGCTGCGTGCCCGCGAAGCTGAGCACCAACAACCCCAGGGGCACCAGCGCTGGGCCCCCATGAGCCCGAGCCGCCAGCTCGCTCGGGATGGACCAGCGTGCCCGACTCTCGCCGCAGAGAGGACCAATCCACCTCCGCAATGAGGAACCCGGGCAGGTTGTGGCGCAGCAATGCCTCAGTGCGGGCGGGGTGGTTGAAGAGGTAGCGGAAGAAGCGGTCGTGGGGTCCCGTCATCCCGCCAGCCCTCAAGCAACTCCCGGACCAGGCAGGTGCCAGAGGGACAGCTCCGAGGAACAGTCCACGGACGGAGACGCTCTGTCTCGCTCGGGAGATGCGACACGCTTGGGTCGTGGCCCACCGCGAGCCACGTGTGAACATGGAGCGAGTGGGGTCCACCCACGGGAGGACTCAGGGGCGGCCCTTGAGCCTGTCGAGGCTCTTCTCGGCGGCCTTGCGCTGCTCCGGCGTTCCCCCCTCCATCTCGAGGAAGTGCTGGTAGCGCTCGATGGCCTCCTGGGGGCGCCTCGTGTCGCGGTAGACGTCCCCAAGATGGAGCTGGATCGTGGCACGCTCAGGGAACGACTTCTCACAGTCGAGCAGCACCTCCTCCGCTTTCTTGGACTCCCTGATCGCGTGGTACGCGAAGCCCAGGTTGCTGCACACATCGGCGAAGGCGGGGTTCTGGTAATCGGCTCGCGCATAGAGCTGCTCCCACATGGCGAGCGCCAGCTCGCGCTTGCCTGACCTCCACAGTGCGAGCGCGTGATCGTCGTCGGCCTCCTGCTTGGGGACGTGTCCCGAGACACCGGGGCTGCCGTCCCCCAAGGGGTGGGCCTTCACCTCGAACTTCCCGCCCTTCCAGGTGACCGTGCTCGAGCAGTCCAGCTGCAGCGTCCCGGATGCATAGCGCTGGTGGAGCTTCACGCTCTTGCCGCTCTGCTGGAGTTCCTCCACGGTCCCGAGCCCCTGGCACTCATCCATCGGCTTCTGGAGGGCGGCCGCGAGCTTCCGGGTCAGGGCCATGTCGATGGCCTTCTTCCGGGAGTTGTAGACGAACAGGCGGGAGTCCATCCCCTTCGCGGGGTCGCCCACGTCCGCCGCGCGCCAGGAGGGCGCCCACACGAGGACGTATCCCGAGCCCGGCAGCGTTGCCGCCAGCACGGCCTTACCTGGGGCGGTGATGACATTCATGAGGCTCTGCGCCACCGGCGAGGGGTGGAAGCCCTTCCGAGCGGCATCCAGGTCAGGGCCTTCGGGCAGCCAGCAGCTCTCGGTGAGCCAGCACTCCTTCGGTGGGCACCCTGAGGGGCCGCAGAAGTCACGCACGCTGTCGGCTGATCGCACCTCGGTGGCCGGGCCGCGGGCGTTCCAGGTGAACAGGCACGAGCGCCTGGGCTGAGCGCTGGATTGCAGCACGAGCCCCTTGCCGCCGAGGGGCATCAACAAGGGCATCCTCCCCTCGCCTGTCTCCATGCACTTGTCCGCGGCTTCGACCGCATCGAATGCGGCCTTGAGCTCGCGGGTCCTCTTCGCGTCGAGCCTCCCCTTGCCATCAAGCACGGCGAGCTGGCCCACGGATGTCGGATCTGCGCCTTCGGGGCCTCGGACATAGGCGAGGAGGACCTTCGAGGACGGAAGCTTCCACGCGAACCAGATGGGGCTGTCGATGAAGACCCGGACTTCGGCAAGCCCGAGCACGCCTTCGGGGACCGGCTCTTCCTGGGGCTGGGCGAGTGCGTCGTGCGCCAATGCCAGCGGTGCCAGCAGCAGGAAGGCCCTTGCGAGCCCTCGGAGGCCCGAGCGGGAGATGGTCTTCACCTGGAGGGTGCTCATGGCTCGCACAGGGATGCTCCTGGCTCAGGGGAGGGGAGAGTCTACCAATCCCTTATAGTGATTGAATTGACGCTTTGGCCACTTCTAGACAGGAACACTGTCATTGCACGCGTATTGAGCTGCGCCCCTGGCCCATATCCATGCATCATGTGCATCAGGATGTCGTGCGCCTGCTGCTGAGTCGCTGGATCAACTCTGCCCCAATATCTCCCGCGCAAGGCTGCCTTTCCCAAACGATCCATTGAGAAGCCCCAGCCGTACTTTTGATCGCCTCTGGGTGTAATGAATCTCGATCCTCTTGTTGCCTTGATTTCGAAGGTATACGGATTTCCCTTCTGATCGAAAGCAAAGATATCGATACCGTTCTTCCTCCCATTATGAATACTCCCAACGACATTAAACCCTCGCTCCTGCAGAGCGGCTGCAGCCACTCTTTCTCCAAAATCACCTATAGTCTCACCCTTCAGCCTCTTCATCATCAAGGACGCTGGTACTTCGGATGAAGCCTCCACTCTCCTGCTGCTGGTGGGCCCACTTCGTTCGATAGGGGACGCACTGCGCTCCTCGAACAAATCCAAGAAAGGATCAGGTGTGGCCGTTTTATCGCCTGCGATAAGACTCTCGCGATTCTGACGCAGTCTAGCGAGATCATCAGAAGCTGAGACCGCCGTGCTCACAGCCGCAGACAGATCTCCAGCATGACGAGCAACGTTTCCGACAACCCTCGCTGCTGTACCTGCTCCTGTGACCGCACCATAAATACCTGCAATGGCTTCAGGCAGAGTTGCGCCGCAGTCTTTGCTCGCTTCATCGCCAATAGAACCATCTGTCGTAGCAGCCACAACGCAGGCAGCAACTCCAGTGCCGATCGCTTGACCTGTCTCAACAAAAACGCCTTTCACAGTTGCCCATGGGTTGGACGCGACATGTCGAGCAACAGCACCGATCTGCTGACCCTGCTTCAACCACTCCTCTGTGAAGGAACCCGTGCTTTCAAGCCGATAGTTGCCGTTCTCGTCGTAGCGTCCCGAGGACACGCCCAGCGCCGCATTCAACGGGCGTGCTGCCCATAGGAAGGTATTTGCTGTTCCACGCCATGCTTTACCCGCAAACTCACCCACGCCATAGCCGAACTCATACGTAGACCACCTCCCAGAGGGGTCCAGGTAGGCCATCGGGTTGCCCCTCGCATAAAGCCAGGAGTTGAGTTCTGTAGGCGTCGAGAGGTAACCCATAGCTCCAACAGGGTCCTCCGAGAGGAATCGCCCGATATCGGGGCTGTACCAGCGCTGCTGCGCGTAGCTCAGCCCCACATCGCTGTCGAAGTGCTGCCCCGCGTAGGCCAGGGTGGGCCCCAGGCCATCAGGAGCCTCTCCTTGCCGGAGCGCACCCCAGGCTCCGTAGCGTGACAGCTGAGTCGTCGCTCCCACCCGCCCTACGACGCTGCCCAGGGCATCGCGCAGCAGCCGCTCCCCGCCCGCCGCCACTGCCCCAAAGCCCGCCCGGGCATACACCCACCGTGCTCCTGCAGCCGAGCCCTCTTCCAGCAGCTCTTCGTTCCCACCCCACACATAGCGGGTACCAACTCCTCCCACCGTCCGCTCCCGCCGCAACCCGTCAAAGCCATACGTGTAAGAGGCCTCGACCGTCTCCTCAGCGGTTATCCGCCGGATCGAAGTCAGCCGCCCCCCTGCATCCCAGCCGTACTGCCGCGTCGTGCCGCCTCGCACCTCCGCTGCGACACGTCCCCCCGGATCCGTGGTGACTTGAGCCTCCACTCCACCCGTCAGCACATCATCAATCCGTTCCAGCCCCCCCGCCGTGTCATAGGAGTACTGCCAGTGCTTCGTCAGGCTCGAGGCACTGGTCAGCCCCTGTGGCCCCAAGCTGCCCTGGAACCCCTGCACCCGCTTCTCTTCCAGGCGCGAGCCATCTCCTCCCAAGGTGTAGAGCTCGGACTCTCCCGAGGGGTAGCGAACCCCCGTCAGCCGATCCGCCGCGTCATAGCCATACTGCGTCACCTCGGGAACCGTGCCTCCGGGTCCTGTATAGCGCTCCTCCAGGCGATTGCCGCGCGCGTCATAGTCGTACTCGTACCGCAGCGAGCCCGCCGTAGCCCCCGTCCACGCCGCGGTGATGGAGCGAATGAGCCCGTGGCCCCAGTACGCGTATTGCTCCACCACCCCATTGCCACTCACTTCAGACAGCAGGCCTCCGGGCGCCCAGCCCACCGTCACGGAAGGCCCCTGGCTGCTCTCGATGAGCTCGACCCGATCCTGCGCGTCGTACTCGTAACGAACCGTGCCAGACGGGGATGTCACCGTCTGCTTCTGTCCGCTCGCTGTGTACGTGTAGGAGACCACGTCAGAGCCGCGCCGTATCGAGCGCAGCCGGCTCCGCTCGTCATACGCGTACACATTCGAGACAGTCTCCGAGCCCCGGCTCTCCAGCGCGGACAGCAGCTGGTCGAGGCCATCATAGGCGTACGCCACCGCCGTCAGATGATTGAAGGGCTGACTCCTGCTGCCCGGCTGGAAGTTCTCGCTCACGATGCGGCCCCGCCCATCATGGAGCCGCTCCACCACGTCGCCGTTCAGATCACTGGTGGTGCTCAATCCTCCCTGCCACAACGTCGTCCAGGCGCTGGTGCCTCGCGTCCGGAGACGCTGTCGGCCGAAGTCGTCATACCTGAAAGTCTGGGCCACCGCCCCTTCCCCCGCGGGCGGAGTCATCTCCCTGAGTTGCAGCAAGGCATCGTATTGGTAGGTGAACGTCCCTAGCGATCCAGGGAGCTCCACCGACCGGAGCTCTCCCCGGGGTCCATGAGTGAACTTCCACTGCATCCCCCCTCGAGTCATCGTCTGCAGGAAGCCGCCTCGATCGTAGGTGTACGAGGACGCCAGCGTCTCCCCCGCCCCAAAGCTCTCTCTCTCCAAGAGCCCCTGCGCGTTGTAGGTTCGCGTGCGAGCCCGGCCCGAGGGATTCGTCTCCCTCTCCAAACGGCCCGCAGCGTCATAGGCGTAGAGTGTCGTCTCCGAGCCGTACTCCACCCGGTCCAGCCGGTTCTGCTCGTAGAAGAAGTGCCTCTGCGGCTGCCCGGCCAAAGCCTCTCGTGCCAGCACTCCCGCCGCATCGTAGGTCCACGCGTCGGTCAGCCCCCCCTGCACCTTCTCCACCAGGTTCCCCAACCCATCGACAGCGATCGCCGCCGTGCGCGTCTGCGTGTCGGCGCCTGTGGCCTGCCACTGCTCGTGGCGCGTCGCGCTCAGCCCACTCCAGGCTGTGGATGTGCTGTAGGTGTAGGATCGGCCGCCTTGTTCCCAGTGCTCCACTTCCAGGAGCGGGCGCCCCAGGTCATCGAAGCTCCGGGTCAGCTCCAGCACCGAGCCCCCCTGGTGGGTGACACGCTGCAGGCGTGGCAACGTCCCATCGTAGGCGTACTCCTTGCTGCGGTCGCCGCGCACCTCCTCCAGCAGCAGATCCCGGGAGTTGAAGCGCCGGGTCGTCTCTACATCGAGAGGATCCTTCTCGATGACGACTCCGCCGCCTGGATACTCGAAGCTCCACGAGGCCCCGGGCGTGCTCCCGGCCTGCGCCAGCACGCGTGTCTTCGGGCGGCCAAACCGATCGTAGCTGAACGTCCACTGCTCCTGCTCATGCGGTCCCTGCTGCGAGAGCACCAGGCCGCCAGCATCCACGGTGTACGTGGTCGTGACGCCTCCCGGCTCCGTCACCGAGAGCAGGTGCCCCAAGCCATCGTACGTGTACGAGGTGGTCCCCAGAATGGAGTGCCGACGCGTGAGCACGTTGCCTCGAGCGTCGTAGGTGTACTCGAAGGCTCCCGCCCCCGCCTGCTCCACCCGCAGCACGCGCCCGAGCGCATCCATCACCAGGGTCTGGTTCTCCACTCGCGCCCCCGAGCCCGTCCCGATCTCGCGATGGATCTGGATCTCGGTGCGCCCTCCGCCGTCCTGGTACTGGCGGGTCTCGATCCAGCTCAGCGGACCTGCCTTGGACTGCACGGTCCGCTCATGCCGCGTCACCCGACCCAGCGCATCCCCGTACTCGAAAGACTCGCTCAGCCCCGTGCCCGTGTCTTCCCGGGTCCGCACCCTGCCCGCGGTGTCATAGGTGGAGACGATCTCCACCCCACTGCCTCCGCCCGCGCTCCGCCTGGCCAGAACCCGCCCGAACGAGTCCACCTCCTGGTCGAAGACGTGAGGCGTAGATGCGCCGGGAGACACGGTCTTCTGCCAGACGATGGCTCCTTGTGCGTCCCGCCTGACCTGCTCCTGGTACCCGTCTTCAGAGTACGTCCACGAGACAGGCCGCCCGAGAGAGTCATTCGCGAGCGCGACGATCCGTCCCTCGCGATCCGTGATGGAGACGACGTTGCCGTCCGCATCCCGATCGTATTCCTCGACGGTGTCCCCATTGGAGGTCACCTTCTCCAGCCGGCCTGTGCTGTCGTAGGCGTATTCCCAGGCAAAGCCCCGCTCGTCTGTCTTCTGCTTGAGACGCCCCCGCTCGTACTCGTAGAGACGCGTCGCGCTGCCCGTGCCGTAGCTCAGCAGCTCGCTCTTCAGCAGCCCTTGCTCGAAGACGGCCGTGCGTGAGTAGCCCACTCCTGCGAGGCTCTCTCGCACGGTGAGCTGGTGATCGCCGTAGGAGTATTCGTACGTCCACTGCTCAGAGGGCGTGCCCGCGCGCGTGTGCTGCAGCACGTTGCCCTGACCGTCGTAGCTCCAGGACTCCTCCTCTCCCGTCGCGCCATTGGAGCGGCGGGTCAGGCGCCCATAGTCGTCGTACTCCATCGTCAGCGTGTAGCTGGCGAGCCCGCCCGTTGCGGAGCCCGCAGACACCCGAGCCGTCACGGGCAGGCCCAGCGTGCCGAAGGAATAGACGGTCGTGTTGCCCAGGGCGTCCGTCTCCGAGACGATCCGCCCATCCTCGTCCGAGTGCCGTGAGAAGAGGGTCGTGGTTCCCACGGTGAGCCCCTGCACATCTCCCGCGGGAGAGCGGGGCATGCTCCAGGAGGCCAACCCATTGGCGGTAGCCATCTTCCCAGCAGTGGGCAGGCCCAGCGCATCACGCGACGACACGGAGACAAGCTCCCCCGAGCCGAGCCCCACCACGTCCGAGCCGCCCTCCACCTTCACCTCGTCCATGCGCATCCGCGCATCCGCGCCATAGAGCAGCGTCCGTCCCCCCGGAGAGACCGACTTCTCCAGGTGCACCTCACCTCCACGCTGAGAGCTGGCCCACGACAGCTGCCGTGCCGGCTGCCCCGCCACCAGCGAGGAGGTGACGTTGCCATACTCATTGAGCCCCAGCCGCGCGGAGGTGCCCGTGGGGAGCGAGAGCTCGCGGTTGTCCGGCCCTCCTTGAACCCTCAGGGGGTTGCCCATGAAGCCTGTCTGGTTCACCGAGCTGACACACTCGAAGGGAGCGAGGTGCGCGTAACACTCCGCGCCCCCTCGCTCGTAGGTGGAGGTCCACTGGGCCTGGCCGTTCACCTCGAAGCGGGCTTCGGACAGCTCGTTGACGGCACGCCAGGCCTTGTCTGGCGCGACGTCCTCGGGAAGCGCCGCGTAGGTGTACGTCCACTTCTGCGCGGGCGGATCCGTGGTGCGCTCGGCCTCCAGCAGGTTGCCCCATCGGTCGTGCTCGAAGCGCACGACGTGCAGCTCCCGAGGACCGCTCTTGAGGAGCACTCCCTTCAGCAGCTTGAAGCCCTCACTGCGCGCCAGGAATTTCAGGAGCCCCGGCGCGTCCGGGGGAAGGCCCTCACAGTCCTCCCGGGTGAAGTCCTCGCAGTACTTGAACTCCAGCGACAGCTCCCCGGGCGTGCGTTGTGCCTTCGTGATCCGGTTGGAGCCCTCGGCGTAGGTGAGGTGCGTCCATCCTTCTTCCTCACCGCGACCGTGGCCATCGTGGAACTTCGTCAGGAGCCACTTGCGCCGCCCCTCCTTGTCTCGCTTCACCGCCGGCCGATCAAACCGGTACACGCGGCCTTGCTCCGTCGTGAGCTTGACGCCCTCGCCGTCGACCTCCAGCTCCATGCCATGGGTCTTGTCCGTCACGCACTGACTGGCGGTCTGCGCTCCCTGATCCACCGTGGCGCACCTGAGGAAGCCCCAGGCCTGGCTGCCCAGGTTCACGACATAGCGGCCGAGCTGCTCCTCGAGCACGAAGCCATCGAGGCCGTGCCTCCACCCCACTCCCAGGGGCGAGGGCAGATCGTTCTGATTGACGTAGGTTCTCGAGAAGGAGACCACCTCCGCGAGCTGCGGCACCGCGAAGTCCGTGTGTGTGAAGCCCAGGTGCAGATCCGCCACGTTGATGCCCGCCACGGCCTGCTGCCCCGGCGCCTGCGCGTGCAGCCCCTGGAAGCGTCCCTTTGGCCGTCCCAGACGCTCCACCTGCCGCCCGCGCGGCGGAGACTCGATGTCCTTGATCAGGAAGATCTCCGCAGCCCCTGCCGTGTCATCGGCTCCCGGCATCTGCGTCAAGGAGGCTGGCAAGCCCAGCCGGAAATGCCTCGCGTTCCCAGCGCCTGCCTTGTCATCCTGGATCAGCTTCGCCGTGGCGCTCCCCTGCTCCTGCTCGCTCACGGAGTACTTGCCCGCCCCCGTCCACACGAGCCTGGCGTCCTTGATGACTGCCCCCTCGCCCGAGCACTCCTCGTCGGTGCACAGCCGGATCCTCCCTACCGAGAGCTCATGGGGGGCGATGAAGAAGTGCGCCTCGTTCGGCTGGGAGATGGGCCGATCCTCGACGGGCTTGCCGTCCTGCTGCTCCACCGCGCGGCTGGCGGTGAACCGGCTGCCTGCTCCCAGGTAGTCCTCGCGCATGGAGAGGCCATTGAAGTTGAAGCGGTACAGCACGTTCTCCGCGTTGCCACGCAGGTACAGCTCCAGGTAGAGGACGTCGCCAGCGCTCAGCACCTCCGGCAGATACTCGCCCTCGCACGTGCCTCGCAGCGTGCCCGCCGACTCGTCCAGCTCGATGGGGCACTCGATGCCGAACGAGTCGGTCCCGAGCCGCAGCGCATACTGGCCACTCAACGTCCCTGCACGCCCGTCGTCCTCCGGCTCCAGCAGGTGGAGGAGGAACTGGTAGGCCACGTCCTCCGGACTGGCCGCCGCGGAAGAGGGAGGCTCCCCTGGCCTGGGCAAGGGGCGCTCCTGGCCTCGATCCGTGCGCGCCGTCACCTGGGCGGAGCCCATCTCCAGCACGCGGAACTCGTGCTCGCGCGCCCGGTCGTAGCGCTCCATCTTCCCCTCGGGCTCCAGGCTCCGGTAGACGTTCTTCACCGCCATGGCCCGCTCCGGCAGCCCGGGGGCACCCTCCCCATCTGTGAAGTCCGGCGGCGGTGCGTTCTCCTCGGCGGAGTCGATCGTCCCATCCTTGTTGCGGTCCCGCGGGAGCACGGGGTGCCCCACCACCTGGACGTAGTAGTTGGCGCGCGGGAGGTTGTTGAGCACCACCTCACTGCCGTCCTGATCCACCCGGCGCAGCGACGTCTGCACGGTGGAGGTGGATCTGCCGGGAGGAATGGGGAAGCTCGCCACCGCCGGCTGCTCCACCGCCGAGCCGGTGATGCGCACCACGCGCCCGGCCAGCGGCGGCACTCCCGCAGGCACCTCCGTCAGTTCTCTGTCATCCCTCAGGCACAGCGTCTGCTGCTCAGCGGTACGTGGCTCAGGCAGCTCCGCACAGTAGCGCTCCAGCAGCCGTCCCCGCTCCCCCTCGTCGAAGAGGGGTTGCGGTGCGCAGAAGCCGCCGTCCTGCTGAATCCCCCCGTCGCATGAAGAGTCCACGGGCTCCAGCACCCCCGCGTCCCACGAGAGCGCGGGCTGGCGCCGGACACGCCAGTGGGTGGCGACACGCACGAAGTCATCTCGCGTCGTGCCTGCCCCCCCGTGGCGGATGAGACTGGGCTCCATCGCCCCTTGGGACACTCCTTCCGCGCGGGCGCGGCGATCGACCCGCACGTCCAGCTCGGGGGGATACAGCTCGAGATCCGTCTGGATGCCGAGATCCTGCAGGGTGCAGCGGGAGAGGAGGACGGTCCGCTCCCCGTCCTGCACCGGCAGCGGGCCGCCCGCGGCCTCATCCGCCGGGCAGCTCCCATCCTCGGCACGCGAGGAGCGATTGACAGAAGGGACGGTGACGACCTTCATCCCCGCGTGGCCGGTGGCATGGTTGATGGCAAACACCACCAGCCGATCCCCTGGCACCAACCGGTGGCGGCTGCGTGGCGAGCCCGCGGAACCACTGAACGTCGAAGGGCCGAGGCGAACCTGGGCGTAGCGGCCATGAGGCCCCGCAGGGCTTCCCTCACAGGGAAAGGGATCCGCGACCGTGTAGCTGACGATGGGCGTGGAGGGATCATCCTCCCGGAAGAAGTGGACCTCCGTGCTGCGCACATCGTCCTGGGAGAGCCCTGCGATCTCATTTCCCTCGCGCACCACCGCGGGCTCACAGGCTGGAGGCAGCGGCTGGCCCTCCCGGTCCACCAGGGTGACGCTGCCGTGCAGCCACCGCACATCAATGAGGACATCGACCACTGGCGGGAAGTCCAACCCATAGATGTCCCACCAGCTCGAGCACTCCTCCCGGATGGAGGGTGTCTTGCGCGTGTGGACCCGGCCGTCCTCCGTGACCCAGCTGTGGATCTGGTACCCGATGGGCAGAGGAACACAGGCCTGCGCTGTCGGAGTGGGGAGCCAGAGGGACCACGCGATGAGGGTCGAGCCGGCATAGCGCCCCGTAGGGCCGGAGACCGTTGCGCCCTCGAACCAGGAGGCTCTCACCGTCACGGGAAGCCCCCCGAAGCGGACCAGCCCTTCGGTGTCCTCCACCCCCGAAGAGCCCCCATCCATCCGCTGCACGCGCAGCACCCCCGGGATGGAGCCTCCGTCCGAGACGCCTCCATCCTCCAAGGCCAGCTCCGCGTTCAGGCGCAGCACGTTCCGCCCACTCCGCGTGGTACCCGAGGCGGAGAGCGCGCTCGAACCCAGCGAGAGCTCGACCTCTGTGGACAGCTCCGCCTGCCGTCCCTCCGGACTCTCCTGCCGCCAGGACCCACCGCTGGGAGGCCCCAGCCGTTGTCCCCCAGGCCCCGTGCCCTCGACGGTGAGCACCAGCGGCTCCGGGCCGCTGGTGGTAGGCGGGGGAATGAGGGAGCGCGCCTGGACGGAGAGCGGCATCCGGTACTGGCCCTGCGAGTCCAGCATCACCCGCTGCTCCGAGCCCAGGGGCGGCGACTGGAGATCGAGCGCCACCGCCTGCTCCCGAGGTCCTCGGATGGTCCCCATCACCAGGAAGGGATGAATGATGTTGTTGAAGTACTCCCAGAAGAAGAGCGTGCTCGCGGGATCCATCCCGAACCCCGGGTTCAGCGGCCGGATGGGCCCCTCCCAGGGAGGACGGGGCAGCGGGGCCGACAGCGCGCCCGGGGGGAACGCGGCCCCGGCCAGCGCGGCGGAGGCCTCCTCGGGCAGCGGCAGGTAGCCGAAGTACTCCAGCGAGCCGGCCGCGAGCGGACCGTCCGACACAAGCTGAGTGCCGTCCGCGCTGACAGTGGCCAGCCCCGCCATCCGCAGCAGGTGCTCCTCGGGATCGTATGTGAACAGCAGGGCGCGGCTTCCTGGCTGCCCCTGCAGCCGGTTGGGCAGGCGGAGCTCCACAGGCTCCACCAGGCTCGTGCCGGCGGGCTGCAGCTGCCACACCGCCGCTGGGCGCAAGGGGCCATCCGTCGGCACCGGGAGGGCATGGAGGGGGAGCTCCGTGGCCGTGACCAGGCCCCGTGCCGTTCCGCCCTCGAACGTGAGCCCCCCCGCAGGGATGTCCAGCTCCAGCCCCCCATGCCGTCCCCCAAAGGTGAGGTGCAGCGGGACGGAGGTGTCCACCTGCTCCGCGGACTCGGCGTCCACAGGCGTCAACATCACGGTGGACTCCACGTTGTCCCGCTCGGCCTCCACCGCAAACCGCCGACGCACCGTGGGGTAGGCGCGCCCCTCCGCGGAGGCCCCCCCTGCGTAGCGCAGGACCACCAGCCCCGGCTGCACGCCGAACAGGGCCCAGTTGCCATCCGCCCCCGTGCGCGTGAAGTGGCCCTGTCCCTCGACGTCCAC
>Ga0190275_10001331_pt1 | contig 18493 bp, 17 predicted proteins | sample Popmic550T_FD_133745 | JGI IMG/M metagenome (GOLD analysis project Ga0190275, IMG submission 133745) | Populus adjacent soil microbial communities from riparian zone of Yellowstone River, Montana, USA - 550 T | ecosystem: Environmental > Terrestrial > Soil > Riparian zone > Trees stand | place...
CGACGTGCAGAAGCAGGCCGATCTCGCCTTCGCCCTCAATAAGCTCGGCTATGCACTGCAGAGCGTCGGAAGGCTCAGCGACGCGCAGCGTCATTTCGAGGAAGAGCACGCGCTCTATGCGAGCCTGGTCCGGAGCGATCCCCGGCAGCGCCAGTGGCAGAGCCGCCTGGCGAACAGTCACAGCTACCTGGCCGCGCTGCTGGAGCTCACCGGGGATGACGACCAGGCGATGATGCATCGCACCGCGCAGGCCGAGTTGTACCAGCGCCTGCACGGGCACGATCCGACCAACGCCGGCTGGAAACGCAACTACGCCATCTCGCTGATGCGTGTGGGCGAGTTGGAGCGTCGCGGGTCCGCGGTCCAGACCGCGCTCCCGCTGTTCGTCCGCGCTGAAAAGCTGCTCGCCGAAGTGATCGCCAGCGATCCGACCCGGCCCACGTGGCGGCTCGATCTCGCGTTCGTGCAGACCGCCCACGCGCGGGCTCTGCTCGCATCCGGACGCTCCGGCGATGCCGGCGCTCTCGTGCGAACCGCCGAGTCGTCGCTGCTGCAGTTGTCTGCCGGCGATCCGGTGGTGCGCCGCTCGCTCGCCGACAGCCGCATCGTCATGGGCGAGTCGTACGCGGCTGCGGGGAACATGCCTCAGGCCGATGCCGCCTGGGCGCGAGCCCTGGCGACGATCGAGGAGCTCGGACGGCGGACGACCGATCCGCTGATCCTCGACACCTGGGCGCGGGCGTTGTTGCTCGCCGGCCGCGGCGCGGAAGCGCAGCCGGTGCTTGAACGGCTGCACCGGGCCGGATACCGCCACACCGATCTCGAAACGTTAGTTGCGCGCGTCCAGTCAGGACGGCGTGAGCAGAGGAGAGAAACTGCATGAGCGAACCCGAACCGGAACCCGAAACCAATGTGAAAGGCCAGGTAGACATCTTTTTCATCGAGGACGGCATGGTTCTCATCGAGCCCCATCTCGGCCTTCTCGATCGGGACGTGCAGACCATGGTCTGGACGCTTCACACGGAAGTCGAGGGGGTGAAGTTCGTCAACCCGACCGGAGGCATCGAGTTCCCTTGGCCGCCGGATCCGGATAACCCGCCGGACCCGCCGCCGCCGGACCTCCCGGTCACTCCCGTCTTTTCGAAATGGCCCGGCGACGATCCCATCGGAGACGAACGGCGGTATACGGCGGACGTGATGCACCGCGTCGACCACGGACAGCCGAGCCAGTTCTATTACTACGACATCGTGCTCGATACGCCGGGCGGCGTTCAGCGTTTCCGGAAGGCCTGGCGGAAGGATACCCGCGAGGTCATCGATCCGCCGATCGAGAACGAGCCGAAGCCGTAAATCGCGCAAACAAAAGGCCGGCGTCCTGCCGGCCTTTTTCTTTACTCTCCCCGGTCGTCGCCGCCGGCGAGGTGTTTGCCGCGGTTGCCCGGGAGGGCGTCGTGCTGGCGTCCGGCGCCGCCACGGCGGCGACGGCGGCGGCGCGGGCCGTTCGGCGTCATCGCCGACTCCGGCGTCTCCGGCTCGTCATCCTCATCATCGTCGGGCGGCGCGGCCACGACTTCTTCGCGTCGAGGGCGCACCGGTTCTTCGCGCGGAGGGCGCGCGGGCTGCTGCTGCTTCGGTTCCGCCGGTTTCGCCCGCTCGTTGAGCTTGTCCTCGTCGAGCAGCCACACCCACTGCGTATCCTTGGCGGCCGGGGCAGGAGCAGCGGCGGCCGGAGCGTCGCGTCGCGGCTCGCGCTGCGGACGCGGACCGCGGTCCGGCTGCTGGCCGCGATCGGGCTGCTGGCGGTCGCGCGGCTGGTCCGGCTGACGATCCTGCTGCCGCGGCTTGCGCACCGGCTCCGGCGACTCGAGTTTCTTGACCCGGATCAGCACGTCCTCGGTGAGCCTGCGGTTCACGGCAATCAGGTCCGCCAGCAGGGCGATGAGCCAAGTGTGGAAGCCGGTGATGAGGAAGACGGCGGCGAGGATGAGCGACTGAATGTGTCCGCCGCGGTCGCCCTGGGCGAAGTACCAGAGGAAACGGCCGCCGAGGAGCAGGCCGAGGAACATCAGCACGGCGCCGATAGCGAAGAAAGTCTTCAGCGGGCGGTACAGCGTATAAACGCGGAAGATCGTCGCGATCGACTTGCGCAGGTACGTCCCGATGCCGCTGTAGAGACGCGACGGACGCGTCGGCGCATTCGTCCGCACCGCGACGCTCTGCACGCCGAGGTTCCGGTTGCCCGCCTGGATCACCGTCTCCAGCGTGTAGGTGAAGGGATTGAACACGTTGATCTGCATCGCCGCCTCGCGCGAGAACGCGCGGAAGCCGCTGGTGACGTCGGAGACCGTGAGCCCCGAGGCCAGACCGACCGTCCAGCTCCCGAAGCGCTGCAGGGTGCGTTTCATCGGCGACATGTGCGGCGACTTCGCCGTCTCGCGGTCGCCGATGACCACCTCGGCCGACCCGCGAACGATCGGCGAGACCAGGCGGGAGATGTCGGCGCCCTGATACTGGTTGTCGGCGTCGGTGTTGACGATGATGTCGGCCCCGAGCCGGAGGGCGGCGTCGATCCCGGCGACGAAGGCGGCGGAGAGGCCGCGGTGGGACCGGAGCTGCAGGATGTGCGTCGCGCCGGCCTTACGGGCCGCTTCGACGGTGTTGTCGGAGGAGCCGTCGTCGACGACGAGGGTCTCGATCGAGGTGATGCCGTCGATCTTCTTCGGAAGGTCGCGCAGGGCCTGCGCGATGGTGGCCTCTTCATTGAAGGCCGGCAGTTGAACGATAAGCTTCATATTGTGAAAGTCAGTGTGATCATGCCGGTCGAACGCCTCGGCGGTGATGCCGAGCGCGCCATCGCGTCCGTCATGGGACAGGAGGCGCCCTTTCCGTTCGAGCTGATCTTGATCTCGGCCGAACCGCTCACGCTGGCCAGCCAAACCCGGTTTCGAAACGTGGTCGAGCCGAATCGTAATCCCGCAACTCGAAGAAATCGAGCAGTTTCCGTGGCGGCGGGGGAGATCCTGGCCTTCCTCGACGACGATGCAACCGCCGATCCGCGCTGGCTGGCGACGGCCTGCGCGTACCTGGACGAGCATCCCGACGTGCTCGCCGTCGGCGGTCCCGATCCCGCGCCGCCCGATTCACCGGTCGCCGAACTGCTCTCCGACACGCTCCTCGCCACGCGCTGGATCGGCAGCGGCGTGGCCGCACACGAGAACCGCCGCGGCGTGTTCGACGTGAAGCAGGCCACGGACATCGCCCTGGTGAATCTCTTCGTCCGGAGAAGCGCCTTCACCGGCTTCGACGAGGCCATCGGCTACATCGGCGAGGATACGGGTCTGCTGGAACAGCTCCTCGAACGCGGCCGCGTCGTCTACCACGACGGCGTCCGCGTCTTCCATCGCCGCCGGGCGTTCCCCGGGCCGTACCTGCGGCAGCGGTGGCGGTACCGGGTGAAGACAGGGCAGATGATGGTCCGCGGCTCGCGCTCGCACCGCAACAACCCGAAGATCCAGGCCTTTCTCGTCGCCGGCTTCCTCGGCCTGCTCCTCGCGCCGCTCGTGGCGATCCCATACGCCCTGTTGACGCTCGCCCTCGCCATCCCGGCGACACGGCTGCCGGTGCAATGGTGGCCGGCCATCCCCTTCGCCTTCGCCGCCCACCACGTGACGTACTGGCTGGGGATCGTCACCGGGATGGCCACCGGAAGGCAGAAGGCAGAAGGCAGAAGGCAGAAGTAACGCACCACTCCACACGCTTCCGGCGCGCCTTTTCTGATGTTTCTCACCCCTTGCCTGAACCCGCAAGCCGTAAAGGCCCCCAGACAACCGACAACCGACAACTGACAACCGACAACCCAATGTGACCCCCATCACGCCCTCCCACCTCTACGGCACGCCCGCTGCACCCCCACCCCCGCCATGAGCCAGGCAGCGACGATCGACTTCGACTCCACCCTCATCCGGCGCGGTGTGCAGGCGGCGACGTTTCCCGAGATGGCAGAATTTGCCGCGACCGTCGAGGGGAGGCCGCTCGACAAGCTCCTGGCCGAACTGCCCCGCCTGGCGGAGCTGTCGGACATGAAGTTCAGCCTGGCGCGCCAGGTGATCCGCCGCCGCGCCCGCAACCTTGCCCCGGTGGAGCGGGAGCAGTTGAAGGTGTACGCCGAGGAGATCGCCGGCACGGCCGGAGCGCCGGTTGCCGCCCGGATTCGAGCCCTGTTCTCGTAGGTCGAGGAATCTCTTACACTTCCGCCGCGGTTGGACGTCATCAGCCAGCCGGCCGTATCCAGGCTGCCGCGGACGATGAAGTTCACCGACAAAGCACAGTACCTCCGTTATCTGGTCGACAAGCGCGGCATGCGCCCGGTCTACCTGATCCTCGGTCTGACGTACGACTGCAACTCCTTCTGCCGCACCTGTTTCAACTGGGAGCAGCTGCGCAAGAACAAGGAGCACGAGCTGTCGCTGGAGGAGATCCGGAAGACCTTCGCCTCGATGGGCGACCTTCTTTTCATCGTCATGTCGGGGGGTGAGCCGTTCCTCCGGCGCGACCTCCCGGAGGTCTGCGAGTTCCTAGCTAAGAACAACCACGTCAAGCAGATCACCATCCCGACCGGCGCCATCACCAGCGACCTGATCGCCCGGCAGACCGAGAAGACGCTGCTGAACTGCCCCGATACGCAGATCGTGGTCAACCTCTCCATCGACCACATCGGCGAGAAGCACGACTGGATCCGCGGCGTCCCCGGCAACTACGAGAAGGCGAAGAAGACCTACTCGCTGCTGATGCCGCTGAAGGCGAAGTACAGGAACCTGACGGTCAACGTCCACACCTGCCTCTGCACCTACAACGCGGAAGACCTCGACATGATGTTCGAGGGAGTCCGCCGCGATTTCCCGGAGATCTCGTTCCATTCGTTCGAGATGCTCCGCGGCGACCAGCCGGACAAGAACATTCAGCCGATCACCACCCAGCGTTACCGCGAGCTGCTGCCGAAGCTGGAGGAGTACTGGAACGGCTACCGGAACTACGACGGCTTCCTGAAGTTCGTGAAGATCTATTCGCGGAAGATGGAGCTGGCGGTGCTGGAGCAGGAGACCCAGGTGCGTCCCTGCCACGCCGGCCTCGTCTCCGGCGTCCTCGACGCACGCGGCGAGGTGCGGATGTGCGAGCTGCGCGAGCCGGTCGGCAACGTCAAAGACACCGGCTACGACTGGAACCAGCTCTGGTTCTCCCCCGCGGCCGACGAGCAGCGCCGCTCGATCCGGGCCAAGGAGTGCCACTGCACGCACTCCTGCTTCATGTCGTCCTCGCTGGTCTTCGACTGGCGGACATGGGGCGCGTACCTGCAGTCGACGGTCGTGAACTTTTTGTCGGCGGCGTGAGCAGCACGATGGCAACTCCGGACCGGCCATGGATTCTGGGGCTGCGACCGAAAAAAGCAGGTGCAGCTTGGCAGCCGTTTGTTCATTCGATTCTCCTCCGAACGTTCGTAACCGAGCCGAACGGGCCGAACACCACCGCAACCGAAACGGCTCTCGGCTTCGCCCCTTGTGTTTACTTCTATGTCTTCCAGACGAGCGGGCGTTTTGGATCGGTGGTGTTTCTGTGGCGAGAGAATCCGGTGCAGTCTCTGAAAGCTGCCGATGGAGCCGTAGCCCCATTTGATACCGGCGGCATCTGGCACAAGCGGGTCATCATGCAACCGCCTCTCCCGGAGCCTGCTCGCAAGACGTTTGTGAAGATGCACTCGCGGCCGGTCGATCAGTGGCTGCAGGAGTTTGTAGCCTGGATTGCAGCAAATTACGGGAAGACTTCGGAATACGTGGAAGGGAAGCCTCCGCGCGCCGGAGTGGGTGGAATCGTCTACGATAGCCGGAACGAAGACGGCGGATGGACTTGGGAAGCAAGACTCGAAAAAGCATCATGGCGCGAGCAGATCTCGGTCGACCACATCTTCTGGTCTCTCGAAGACCGGAGGTCGTTCGAGGACTGGCTGATCTACGAGAGCGATGTGGACACGAAAGTGGCCGACGAGTTGGTCGAGCTTATCCGGACGATCAGCATCGAGACTCCTCGCTACGAGCAGGCGAACGTGGAAGTGGCGCGGTATCTGATGAGGATCGCGTAGATGAGTAGCCAGACGTTTCGTCTCTGGGGCTTCGACGGCGAGCTAAGGGGGAATGAAGAGCGCTTGCAGGCCCGGCTGCCGATGTTCACCCGTGAAGGGTCGGACGAGGTCTATCTGGCGAAGAAACTCGATTGGTCGCCGAAATTACCTCAAAGCGATGTCGTCCGCATGAATACCGAGCGCGCCGAGGAGGTCGGCGAGCGGCTCGATTTGACGGCTCGCGAACTACCGGTCCACCCAAGCCGCTACGTAGTCATTGCCGGTCCGCTCTTTCAGCGGTACGTCGCGGGTTTGGGGATCTCGTGGTGGGGTATTATCTTGGCCCAGAGCGGGGTTGCCGTGCAGATGATGCCCGCCGAAGACTTCGATCTCCTCGCACAGGTTGTCCACGGGCACGCGATGGGGCAGTTCGACGCTTCGATCGCGGCCGGTACAGTGACGGACCGCACTCGTCTGGTACTCACGGTGATGCGCAACGTCGGTATCGACAATGTGCGCGCGCAACTCGTCCGCACGCTGGCGTTGCATTTCCTCGCCGGCGAGACGGATCACTTTCTGCGAGTCTTGCGGCTCGGCGCGGCACGACTTCAAGAGAGTCCGGAACGGCTGAAGAAGGAGATGCAGGAATATCTCGATTTCGTCCGGACCTCTCCTGCCGTCGCGAGACGTCACCGTACTGGCTCGGCGATCATCGTGAAGTCCAGACCGGTGCAGCTCCTCCGCAAAGTCGCTGTCGTGCTAGCGATGAGCTCCGGCCGTGAGGACGGGAAAGCTTCCATGAAGGAGAAGATCTTCAATGGGACGCTGTCGGACCTTGGAGTCGCCCCTCGTGTGGACTCGAAGAAGCTCACCGACTGGATCGTGAACGAGAAACAGGCGGAGTGATGTTAGAGGTGGATAGCAGCGATGACAGATCGCTTCGATCGATCGTCGATGAGCTGCTCGCCGTGCTCACAGACGATGTCAGGGTCGCGGCGGTCAGCGCTTTGATCTCCGATCCCACGAGCACCCCGGCTCGCTTACTGGAACTCATCCCGCCGCACGTGTTGCGGCTGGCGATGGCCACGGCGTCCCAACCGCATTTTCAATCGCTCGTAGACTCTTATCCCGATCTGGCGGAACGACTTGCCACGGCGCGCCGGCTCGTGCTCGCGTCATTTCCGGGCCTAGCACTCTCTTCGGCCATTCCCGCGACCGGCTTGGCCGAATCGCAGGACCAGGGCGCGAACGACTCCCTCCGCAATCTTGGAGCTGTCAGTCATGCGAAAGTCTGGCTGGGTGAGCCCCCTGTCCTCGCACCCGTTGTGCAGCTCGTGGTGACGGACGATGCAGGCGGTAGGGTGTTTGACCAAGTGATCGACTGGACGGACCTTCTTTTTTTGGCCGAGAGCACACTGACGGTCCTTAAGGAAAGCATCGACGCGGGAGCAACGCTCGTGCAGCCGGAGATCGTTCGCGAGTTTCTCGACTCGCTCCCGGATGAGGCAGGCAAGATCACGGTTCTTCTGCAAGAGCTCGTTGACGCCGCCGCGGCGTACGACAGGTGAACAGCGTCCGGACCGCCGTCATCGGTCCCGTCCCTCCGTATCGCGCCGGCATCGCGTACTGCACGATGCGTCTGGCCGAGGAGCTGGGGGCGGATGTCATCTCCTTCCGGCGCCAATTTCCGAAATCCCTTTACCCAGGCTCCAGCGATCTCGATCCGACGCTGCCGCGGTATGACCGCGCGCGGTTTCTGCTCGACATTCTCAATCCGCTGACGTGGATTCACACCGGGCTGCTGCTGCGGCGTGGCAAGTACGACGCGGTGATCGTGGCGTGGTGGGTGTGGGTGTGGGCGCTGCCGTACCTGACGATGCTGGCCTTTCTGCCGCGGACGACGCGGGTGATCCTGCAGTGCCACAACATCGGCGACAAGGAGCCGGCGGCGTGGAAGCGGTGGCTGACCAATCGTGTGCTGCGCCGGGGGGATGCTTTGGTGGTGCATGCAAGGACGGAGGCGGAGGATGCGGCGCGGCGGGTGTGGGGGGAAATGCAAAATGCAAAATGCAAAATGCAAAATGGAGAAGCGGTCGACGGCGCCCCTTTTTCCATTTTGCATTTTGCATTTTGCATTCTGCATTCACCGTCCATCGTGAAGACCTTCCTCCCCGTCCACGAGCTCGGCGGTGCCATTCCCACCCGCGACGAGGCGCGAAGACGGCTTGGCCTCCCTGGCAATGTCGCTCTCTTCTTCGGCCACGTCCGCCCGTTCAAAGGCTTGGACATCGCCCTCCGCGCGTGGCCGATGCTGCAGAGCGACGTCACGCTCCTGGTGGCGGGGGAGGCGTGGTGGAAGGGGGAGGCGCAGTATCGGGAGCTGGCGCGCGGGCTCGAAAACGTCCGCTTCGACTTCCGCTTCATCCCCGACTCCGAGATCGCCACGTACTTTGCCGCCTGCGACGTCGTCCTCGCCCCCTACCGCATCGAGGCCCAGAGCGGGGTCGCGTTGACGGCGTTCCACTTCGCCCGGCCGGTGATCGCCACGACCGTAGGCGGGCTGCCGGAGATCATCGAGGAAGGGGAGAACGGGCTGCTCGTGCCGCCGGAAGATCCGGCCGCCCTGGCGAAGGCGGTCGATGCCTTTTTCGCCCGGGACGACCGGGAGAGGCTGGAGCGACGGGCGGCGGACTCGGCCCGTAAGTACTCCTGGAAGGAATACGGCGCACTCTTCCGGCGCTTGGTGGCAGGCGAATGAAGTTTTCCCCCGGCAGGATCAAGGTCGGCCTCGAGCTGACCTCCAAGTGCAATCTCCGCTGCGGCATGTGTCCGCTGCCGGTGCTTCGCCGTCCCTACGAAGATATGGAGTGGCCGCTGGTCGAGAAGGCGGAGCGGGAGATCCACGGGCTGGGGCTGAAGCTCAAGTGGCTGCACGAGATGGGGGAGCCGCTGCTCTACTCCCGCATCGACGACGCCATCCGCCTCTTCCCCGAGGCCAGCCTCTCCACGAACGGCCTGGTGCTGACGCCGGAGATCGGGGCAAAGCTGCTGGCCACGCCGCTCAAGCGGATCCGCATCTGCGTCGACTCGATCGACCCGAAGGTCTACCCGCAGCTCCGCACCGGCGGCGATTTCGACAAGCTGGTCGACCTGACGAAGAAGTTCCTCGTCCAGGCCAAAGGCGCGCCGATGCGCATCGAGATCCAGAAGATGCGCTCCCGGATGACGCTCGAGGAGACGGTCGACGATTTCAAGCACCTCTTCGACCTGAAGCAGTTCAAGAACGCCCGGGTGATCGAGAAGACCTGCGAGGCCCTCGACGTCAACGAGGAGACCGACCTGCACGGCAAGTTCTACGGCTGCGTACAGGGAGCGTTCTTCACCTGGGTGGTCGTCTTCGCAGACGGCCGCGTCACCCACTGCTGCTACGACGCCCATGGCGACCAGGTAATGGGTGATCTCAAGACCCAGTCGCTGCGCGAGATCATCGACGGCGACCGCATGGCCCTGATGCAGGATGCCTTCAACCGCCGCGACTTCACCAACCTCCCGCGCTGCGGCGAATGCTTCAAGCACGGCGGCGAGTCGCACGCCTTCAACGACGTCCTGACGCGCGTGCAGAACCTTCCGGGCGCCGCGAAGGATGCGGTGCGCAAGGTGATCGACCTGCGGTACCGCTGAAGTGACGGTTCTCCTCAACATCCTTCTCGGCATCGTTCCCACGCTCATCCTCGGCGCTTCGATCGCCGCCGGGGTCGATGACGACGCGCATCACCGGCGGGTGTTCGTGCTGGTGTACGGGCTGTGGGCGTTCACGCTGGCGGGGTGGAACTGGCTGGAGTCGGCGCACGTTGCCTGGATCGTGTTGTGGGCCGTGTTCGGGACGGTCGCGATGGCGATGTTGCTGCGCCGCCGCCGTCTATAATCCTTCCCGCACACCACTCGGAGGAGCGCATGAAGCGATTGCTGGCCGTGCTGTTCGTCCTTCCGCTTGCCGTTTCGATCGACGCACGCGAGGGATTCGGTTTCAAGAAGAAGGCCGTCGAGATGATGCGGACCATCCCGCCGTCGACGAATGCCGGCGCACGCCGCGTCAAGGTGACGGTGACGAGCGACCGCGGCGACGCCAGGGACGACGCCAGGACGCTGGACCGCTATCTCACCGAGGCCATTTTGTCGGGAGCAGGGACGCTCGCCGAGGGCGGGAAGCCCGAGGTGACGATCCACGTGTCGCTCGACCGCGTCGAGTCGCACGAGACGTGGGAGACGAAGACCGAATACGTCCGCCAGCAGACCGGCACGAAGCGGAAGTGGAACGAGAAGAAGCAGAAGTACGAAGAGGAGCCGATCTACAGCAGCGTCCCGGTGCAGAAGCAGGTGAAGGTGGTCACGGCGAGTGTGTCCGGGAGTTACGACATCGGCGACCGCACGGACGACGTGGCCTCCGGGGATCTGACGCATTCGTTCCGCGAGACGTACGGCGACGACGACAACGCCCCGGCGCCGTCGGAGATCGAGGACGACCTGTTGCGCAGGGCGTCGAAGCAGATCGCCGCGCACATCGTCCCGACGCAGGACCGCGTCAACGTCCTCGTTCCACGGGCGACCTTCGAGCCGCTGATCCCGCTCGCCGAGAGCGGCGCGTGGGACCGCTATCTCACCGCTGTCGAGGCGGTACCGGCGAACCGCAACCCGAAGGACGAGGCGTTCCGTCAGTACGCCCTGGCGATCGCGAAGGAAGCGCTCGCGTACCAGTCCGAGAACCGCGCCGAAGCGACCGGCCTCCTGCGCGCCGCCGCTTCGCACTACCAGCTCGCCGCGACTTCGAATCCGGGAGAAGAGCTGTTCCGCAAGGGATACGTCAGCCTTCTCTCCGCCAACAACATCGGCGCCCCGATCGCTCGGGTGAACGACTCGGTTACGAAGTTCGAGGCCTGGTCGGGACCAGGCAGCGCCCCCGCGGTGCGTGTCGCGCAGACCTCGGCGTCAGAACCGCCGGCAAAGCCGGCGAAGCAGGGGATGCGCAATCAGACCGTGATCGACCTGGCGAAGGCCGGGCTGTCGGACGAGAACATCGTCCTCGCCATCGACGGTGCCGAACGGACCGACTTTGACGTCACGCCTGATGCGTTGATCGCCCTGGCAAAGGGCGGCGTGAGCAAGAGCGTGATCGCGCACATGCAGAAGAAGAGTGCGAAAAGGTAGGGTGGGGGATGGGACTGATGGGACCTATAGGTCCCATCAGTCCCATCAACCCTTCCAGAACTGCGTAGGCTTCCACCCGATCGCCACCGAGCGCAGCGCCGTCACGTCCTGGTCCAGCGCCAGCGCGTCCGCAAATCCCCCGAGCTCTTTGCGCGCTTCTTCGAGCGGCACTTCGTGTCCGGGGAAGACGTCGGCGGCGCGGATGACTTCCGCGACTGCGTGGAAGACGCCGCGGGCGCCGCTTTCGACGACGAGGCGGTAGAGCTCTCCAACGTCGTCGCGGTGGACCAGGGGCCAGCGGTTGCTGCCGTCTCCGATGGTGATCGGGTTTTCGAAGAGCCAGGCGTCCTCGCCCCAGATCATGCCGGGGCGGATGACGGCGCCACCGGCTTCGAGGACGATCCGCTCGTGCTCCGCGCGCGGGCCGCCGGCCGGCGTGGTCTCGTCCGCGTTCTCGACGTTGCCGAGGACGAACATCACCGAGGTGTAGATCAGGTTCGGGCCGGCGATGGCGTCGAGGACCAGGCGGTCCACGCCGATCCGGTTCGTCCCCGACTCCACGCCCGCGTGCACGATCGCATCCGCCGCGCGGGCCGTGTCGCGCCAGGATGCCGGCTCGAGCAGGTCGCCGCGAACCGGGACGATGCCGGCGTCCCGCACGCGTGCGGCGCTGGCCGGCGAGCGGACCAGCGCCGTCACGTCGTGCCTCGCGCGAATGAGAGCGGTGGCAATGGCGGAGCCGACGTAGCCGGTTGCGCCCGTGATGAAGATTTTCATTGTCTGAAGTCTATCCTTCCGTCTAAAGACGGGAGATCGACACGAAAATTACCGGAAACTGATCGGGATGTCGTCCATGGTCAGCACGCCGCAGCGCGCCTGCACGATCCGGGGAATCGAGTTCACCACCATCGCGGCCGTGGCGCGGTCGCCGTGGACGCCGTCCTTGATCGTCATCTCGACGTCGGGGACGCCGCGCACGATGACCTTGTCGGCGGCGACGGCTTCGGCGCCGACGTACATCCGCAGCTCGAGGCTGACGTCGATGCGCCCCTTGCCGTGGATGGTCTGGTGAACGCCGGCGACCTGCCCGGGCGCCACTTTGAGATACTGCGTGACGATCTCCCGGTCGGCCACGATCGGCTCGATCTTCTCCTCGGAGACGCTGTCGAACTCCACCCCGAGGCCGTTGCCGACCAGGATCAACGACTCCTTGAGCCCCATGTGCTTGATCCGTCCCGCGCCGACGGCGGCGTGGAACTCGTCGACCGTCATCCCGGCCCCGACCTTCCGCTGCAGCGGCTCGCGGCGCGTGGAGGCGTTCTGGATGCGGATGATCTCGACCGACTTCACTTCCTGGCAGACCGAGGTGATCGTCAGCGGAAGCTTGTCCATCACGAAACCGGGATTGACCCCCGTGCCGAGGAGGCCGGCGTTGGCGGCGCGGGCCACGTGCTGCAGCTCCTCGCGGATCTCACGGTCGAGGGGGAAGGAAAGCTCTTCACAGGTGGAAACGACATGACAGCCGCGCTCGAGCAGCGACTTGAGCTGCCCGGCGACTTCGCGCAGACGCGACCCGGTGGAGTGGCAGACGACGTCCGGCTTCCCCTGCAGCTCCGCGGTGACCAGGACGCCGGTCTCCCGGCCGAGTCCGATCACCTCGCCGAGATCCTTGCCGATCTTGTTCGGGTCGATGTCGACAGCCCCGACGACCTTGATCCACGGCTTGGTCAGCAGCAACCGGGCGATCTCGGCCCCGATCGGCCCGATGCCGTATTGCGCGACGGTAATGGGTTGAACGTTCATGCGGCGCGCATTCTAGTGCGAAGACGGAACAAAGAATCGTACGCTTGAGCTTGCAGTCGTTATGCGTTTGGAGCATATTGTTCTTTAGAGATGCCATTCATACGTTTTGCCGCCCTGACGATCCTCTCTTTGCTCCTTGCTGCACCTGCCTTCGCTGGCACGCCCCCTCTCGGACGTGCGGTTCCGCTCTCCCTTCCCGAATACGGTCCGACGATCTCGGAGAAGTGGATGTCGAGTATCGCCACGGACGGCGACTCGTACTTTGTGGTCTGGAACGACCGGCGCCGTTCGCCGTCGTACCACATCTATGGCACGCGCGTTTCCGCCGAGGGACAGGTTCTCGATCCGGCCGGCATTCCGTTCGGCCGCGGCGACGCTCCCTCGGTGGCCGCGACGGGCGATGGCTACGTGGTGGCGTGGCACGCCTACGACGGCTACTACGCCGCGACGTACGCGAACGGGGCGGCGCAGGTGGCGCGCATCGGCGACCTGAACGGCGAGTGCGGCGGGGCGAAGGTGGCGAGCAACGGCAACACGATTCTCGTGGCCACCTGCGGACGCGACCTGTTCCTGCTCGACCGTGAGCTGCACGTGCTGAAGCAGATGAAGCTCGCCACGAAAACGTGGCAGGGCACCGGGATGGCGGTCACCGCGATCGGCGACGAGTATCTGGTCGCCGTCGCGTCGCGCGACTTCCCGTACCCGGTGGTGACGCAGAAGGTCGACGCCGCGGGAGACCTGCAGGCCGCGAAGCCGGTGACGGGCTCGCAGGGGTCGGACAGCATCGCCATCGCCTCGAACGGCAATGAATCGCTTGCGGTGTGGCGCGAGCGAAGCAACATCGTAGGCCGCGTCATCGCGCGCGACGGGAGCCCCGGCGAACCGCGGACCGTCGGCACCGCGGACGTCACTCTTCCTCATCCCGACCGCGCGCTCTACGCGCCCGCGGTCGCCTGGCGGGGCGGCGAGTACCTGATGCTGTACATGCGCGGCGGTTATGACCTGCCGCGGGAGATGTTCCTGGCGCGCCTCGACGCGGCCGGGGCGCAGGTGGGGACGCCGGTGCTGATCGCGACGGATCTCCGCGCCCACGACTCGCCGGACATCGCCGTGAAGAGCGACGGCAGCGGCGCGGCGGCGTGGCTCGACGAGCAGCGGTCGGTGCGCGTCGGCCTTTTCGACAGCGCCTCGATCGGCACCGGCACGCCGTTCCGCAAGATCATCGACGCGGCCAGCGGTGCACACGAACAGTTGCTGCCCGCGACGGAGCATGTGGGAGGTCAGGCCGTAACGGCGTGGCTCGACCGCTCGATCGGCACGAGCAACATCCGTCTCGTCCGGCCCGGGATGCCGCCGCTGCTGGTCGCCTCGAATACGGACGCGCACTGGCTCGACGTCATGAACGACGGCGGCACGATCTGGGTGGCCTGGTTCGGCAAAGGGAAACTGGGTGTGCGCCGGTACACGGCGGCCCTCACTCCGATCGACGCGGAGCCGCGGCTGTTCGATCCGCCCGCGCATGCATCGGTCGCGGTTGCCGGCGCCGCGGGCGACGGCGCACTCGCCGTCTTCTGGCGCACCGCGCCGCTCGACCACTCCAACGGCGATCTCGTGGCGAGCGTCCTGCGCGCGGACGGGACGACGCGCGAGCTCGCGATCTCCGGCGAGACCGAGGGCGACGAAGACGACGCCGTCGCGGTGTGGGACGGCGCGCGCTTCTTCGTCGCGTGGCGGTATCACGTCATCGACATGGGCAGCCCCCCGTTTCCGCGCCCGGCCCCGATTCGCGCACTGCATGTCACCCCGGAGGGTGAGGCAGTCGAGGGCTCGCCGATCCAGCTTCATGTCGCGGACAACTTCACGCGCGGCCTGAAAGCCGCGCCGTCGCCGCAGGGCATCGTGCTGGCGTGGATGGAGCTCGGGGACCTCTCCTCGAGCATCTCGGGCGTGACGCGCGTGGCGCGCTACACGGGCGCAACGCCGCTCCATCCCTCGGCGCCGCTTGCCGCCGGCCGCGGCGTGCTCGGCGACATCGCCCTGCTCGCGAACGGTGAAGTCGACGTCTACTGGTGGAGCCACGACTTCGGCAACTACGAGACGGCGACGATCCGTTACGAGCGTCTCTCTGCGGCGCTGGAGTCGCAGGGCGATCTCTTCGTGACGCAACCGTTCCCGGTCAGCGACCAGAGCGTGGAGCTCGCCGCCACGGTCGCCGGCACACTTCCTGTTGTCGTCCACACGCAGGTCGACGACTCTGCGGCGGCCACGGGGATCTCGCGCTTGTTCGTACGCCAACCGCCGGTGCCGCGGCGCCGCGCGGTGAGGTAGTGCTGCGAAAACTGCCCACCGATAAGCGAATCCATCGATCGGCGCGAGGAGCTGAAGCACCTCATGCAGCCCACGTGCGTCGAGACGTCGAAGCCGCCGTAGGCGGCGAAAGATCTGTAGACCCGGCCTTCAGGCCGGGTAAGGCTCGAGGAGGCAAGGCAAGCCCGCGAAGCGGGCGACAGCATAGGGTTTGCGCGTACCGCTGTTCTGTCGCCCGCTTCGCGGACTCGCCTTCGTGGATCCCACTCGATACCCGCCCTGAAGGGCGGGCCTACAGATCTTCCGCCGCCTACGGCGGCAGCGATAACTCGCTACGTGCCTACAGGCGCGCCTACTCCGTCCCCGCGAACAGCGTCGGCTCCGCTCCGGCGGGGACTTCCTCGTCTTCATCGAGAAAGTTCGAGACCCCGACTCCGACGAGGCGGTAGCGCGCGTCCGGTTTGAAGTCAAAGCGGTCCAGTAGCGAGACGGCGATGTCGCCGAGTTCTTCGCCGCTCGCGAACAGCTCTTTGGGACTGAGCTGGCGGGTGGCGGTCTGGAAGTTGGGGGTGCGGAGCTTGACCGTGACCGTCCGGCCGCGCATCGATTTCTGTTCGAGCGTGGTCCAGAGCTTCAGCGCCTCGGCGCGGATCCAGGCTGCCGCTTCTTCGCGGGGGATGTCGGTGGCGAAGGTGTTTTCGCTCGACCATGACTTCCGCTTGCGCGACGGCTCGACCGGGCTTTCGTCGATGCCGCGGGCGAGCTCCCATAGCCGGGTGCCCCATTTGCCGAAGCGGGCGATGAGGTCGGCCTGCTCGAACTGGTGGAGGTCGCCGACGGTCTCGATCTTCATCTCGTGCAGCACCGCCTCGGTGGCTTTGCCGACGCCCGGGATTTTGCGCACCGGGAGGCCGACGAGGAAGCGCTCCACCTGGTGCGGCTTGATGACGAAGATGCCGTCGGGCTTGCGCCAGTCGGAGGCAATCTTGGCCAGGAACTTGTTCGGGGCGACGCCGGCGGAGGCGGTGAGGCGCGTCTCTTCGCGGATCTCGCCGCGGATCTTCTCCGCGGTCTCGGTGGCGGTGGGGATGCCGGTCAGCTCGTGGGTCACGTCGAGATAAGCCTCGTCGAGCGACAGCGGCTCGACCAGGGGCGTGTGCCTTTCGAAGATCTCGCGGATGTGCTTCGAGACCGCGCGATAGCGCTCGAAGTCGGGCGCCAGCCAGACCCCTTCGGGGCAGAGCCGCCTGGCGCGGGAGGCCGGCATGGCGGAGTGGACGCCGAATTTGCGCGCCTCGTACGACGCGGCGCAGACGACGCTCCGCTCGCCCGCCCAGCCGACGATCACCGGGCGTCCTTTCAGCGACGGATCGTCGCGTTGTTCGACGGAGGCGTAGAACGCGTCCATGTCGATGTGAATAATCTTCCTCACCTGTGAGAATCCTAACTGAGACGCCCACTCCCGCCTTTCTCGTCGACCGTTCCGTGCTGGCCCGCAACTGCGCGCGCATGCGTGAAAAGGCCAACACTTCGGGCGTGGCGTTCCGGCCGCATGTGAAGACTCACAAAACGGTCGAGATCGGGCGGATGCAGCATGGGGGAACGGCGGGGCCCATCACCGTTTCGACCCTTGCAGAAGCGGAACATTTCGCACGCGACGGTTACCGCGACATCACCTATGCCGTGCCGCTCGCGCCGGCGGCCGACAAGCTCGAACGGGTGGCCGCGCTCGGCGTCCGCCTGGACCGCCTGAGCGTGCTCGTCGACTCGGAGCGGACGCTTCATGCGCTGGAAGAGTTTTCTACGGCTCGTGGAGTGACGTTCGACGTGTTTCTGAAGGTCGATTGCGGCTATCACCGTGCCGGCGTCGATCCCGACAGTCCGGACAGCGTCCGTCTCGCGCTGGCGCTCGGGCGCTCGGAGGCGATCCGTTTCCAGGGACTGCTGACGCACGCCGGGCATTCGTACAACGCGCGCGACGTGGAGGAGATCCGCCGCATCGCCGCCGAGGAGTCGGGCTGTCTAACCCGCTTCCGCGCGCTCCTCGCCGCCGAGGGATTGGGCGACGCACGCCGCAGCATCGGCTCGACGCCGACGGCGGCGGTGGTGGAGCGTTTCAGCGAATGCGACGAAGTTCGCCCCGGCAACTACATCTTCTACGACGCATTCCAGGCGACGATCGGCTCGTGCAGGCTCGAAGACGTGGCGGTGTCGGTGCTGACGACGGTGGTCGGCTCGTATCCGGAGCGGGATTCGCTCATCGTGGATGCCGGGGCGCTCGGGCTGTCGAAGGACGTAGGGCCGGAGCACATCGTCCGTTCCTTCGGCTACGGGCTCGTCTGCGACGTGGATCTGCGGCCGTTGCCGATGCGGATCGTGGCGCTCTCGCAGGAGCACGGGAAGATCGTCTCGGAGGCGCACGTGCCGGTAGGGACGAAGCTGCGCATCCTCCCGAACCACTCCTGTCTCACGGCGGCGATGTACGAGGTGTATCAGATCGTCGATCGGGGGAAGGTGGTGGATCAATGGAAGCCGGTGCGGGGGTGGTGATTGGTTGTCAGTTGTCGGTTGTCGGTTGTCCGAACCGTTCCGGGCTTGCGGGAACGGGGAGGGTGAGGGCGGGTTGGAGCGCCGGTCTTCGACCGGCCGGTCCGCCGGCCTTCGGCCGGCAGTCCGACGCCTCTGGCCTACTTGTGGCCCGGACTTTTAGTCCGGGCCGGCACTCGGGAAGCTTTTCCCAAGAGCCGGCCGGACTAAAAGTCCGGCCCACATTCGCGACACGGTCCTCCGGAGGGATACTGCTTTGACCACCGACAACCGCCAACCGACAACCTTCCTCTACGACGGCCCCGCCAAGGCGCGCCACACCTTCCTCTTCGCCCATGGCGCGGGCGGGGCGATGGACACTCCGTTCATGAACGACGTGGCCCGCGGGCTGGGGGAGCGGGGGATTCGCGTCGTCCGGTTCGAGTTTCCGTACATGGCGGCGCGGCGGACGAGCGGGAAGCGGGGGGCTCCCGACCGGCAGCCTGTCCTTTTGGAGACATTCCGCCGCGTGATCGACGA
>Ga0190275_10001332_pt1 | contig 18484 bp, 17 predicted proteins | sample Popmic550T_FD_133745 | JGI IMG/M metagenome (GOLD analysis project Ga0190275, IMG submission 133745) | Populus adjacent soil microbial communities from riparian zone of Yellowstone River, Montana, USA - 550 T | ecosystem: Environmental > Terrestrial > Soil > Riparian zone > Trees stand | place...
CCTGATGGAGGGCGATTGGGGCGATTGCGAGCTGCTGATCGTCGATCTGCCGCCCGGCACCGGCGATGTCCAGATGACCCTGATCCAGAAGTGGAAGCCGGCCGGCGCGGTGATCGTCTCGACGCCGCAGGACCTGTCGCTGATGGACGCGACCCGGGCGATCGACATGTTCCGCAAGATGGGGGTCGAGCCGATCGGCCTGATCGAGAACATGGCCGGCTATGCCTGCCCCCATTGCGGCGAAATCAGCGATCCGTTCGGCTCAGGCGGGGCGGAGGCGGCGGCAGGCGTGATGAACATTCCCTTCCTGGGCCGCATCCCGCTCACGATGTCGATCCGCGAAGCCTCCGACGCCGGCGTGCCGCCGGCCGCGGGCGAAGGCGAGGTGGCGGACCTCTTCCGCGCTCTGGCCGTTGCATTGCTCGAGCAAGTGAAGGAGGCCGGCCATGCCGCTCGAACGTGACGAGGAGATTTTCGACCTGCTCGCCGGCACCCGCACGATCGCCATGGTCGGCGCATCGGACCGGCCCGACCGGCCGAGCTTCGGCGTCATGGCCTATCTCCAGAGCCGCGGCTACCGCGTCTTTCCAGTCAATCCGCAGATCACCGGCGAGCATGTCCACGGCGAATATGTCTGGCGCGAATTGGCCCAGATCGGCGTGCCGATCGACATGGTCGACATCTTCCGCCGCCCGCTGGCGGCGGGCGAGGCGGTCGACGAGGCGATCGGGGCCGGCGCCAAATCGGTCTGGCTCCAGATCGGCGTTATCAACGAGGAGGCGGCGGCGCGCGCCGAGGCGGCCGGCCTGAAGGTGGTGATGAACCGCTGCCCGAAGATCGAAATCCCGCGGCTCGGCGTGCCGCCGGTCGGCGAAGGCCCCTATTAGGGTCGCCGCCGTTCGAAGAATATCGCCGAATAGCCCCGATAGACGCCTTCGCCGAACGGGGTGTAGCCGAGCTTTTCGGCGACCCGGATCGAAGCCGCATTCTCGACGTGGATCAGGCAGACTGTCCGCGGGATGGCGAACCGCTTTTCGGTCCATTCGAGCGCGGCGGCGGCCGCCTCGGTGGCATAGCCCCGCCCCTGCGCCCAGGGAGCGATCGCCCAGCCGGCCTCGGGGGAATCGTCGAACGCCGGGCCCAGCCGGCGCTTGAAATCGCCCAAGCCCGCCTCGCCGACGAAGCGGCCGCTTTCCTTCTCCTCGACCGCGACGAAACCATAGCCGATCAGCGACCAATGGCCCGCCTGCCGCAGCAGCCGCATCCAGGCCTCTTCGGAACCGGCGGGGTCGCGGCCGGAATGAAGCGACATGGCCGGGTCCGCGCACATCTCGGAATAAGCCGAGAAATCGGCCGCCGCGTGATGCCGCAGGATGAGCCGCGGCGTTTCGGCGATGATCTTCGCGGACCGAGCTTCCATCTTCGTTTCCCCCGCCTCGATGACTGCACCGGCCGGGTGCCTGCGCCGGGAAGGCCGCTCGGTTATTGCTCCAAACAGTCCGGCGGCAAGCCCGGGCCCAAAAAATTCCCGCGAACGATCCATTACGATCGTTCGCGGGTCGGAGCGGAAGCGGCGGCGGCTTGGGTATTGCCCGATCACCTCAGGCGATCCCGGCGCCGGTGCCGGCGTACATGACCGCCAGGGTGCCGGCGAAAACGCTGAGGCTGGTGAGCGAGGCGGCGGCGGCGAACATGGCATTGCGGATCATCTTGCTTCTCCCGATCGTCCTCGGCGTCATTGCCGGGACAGGATTTCAATGAAATGTGGGTCAGGCGAAATCGCTTCAGGCGATCCCGGCGCCGGTGCCGGCGTACATGACCGCCAGGGTGCCGGCGAGAACGCTGAGGCTGGTGAGCGAGGCGGCGGCGGCGAAAATGGCTTTGCGGATCATCTTGTTTCTCCCAAATCGTGCCTGGCTGGATTGCCGTGGCAGGACCTTGTTAGCCCGTTCGATTCGCCGCATCCTGAGCCGGACATGGAATCATCCTGTCCCAGAATCTTTCCAGAATTGGGGCTGGGGCCCGAGCTTCCCGGGCGCGCGCGGGATTGTCGAACCCGCATGGGAATTCTGCTACGATCGCGAGCGCCCCCGGCTACTAGGCGGCGGGCAGGCCGTCGGGGACGAATCGAAATGGCTTCATGCAGGACCGGCTGACCTTCGGCGACTTCACGATCGACCGGGGGGACGAGCGACTGCTCGGTCCCCAGGGTCCCGTGCGGCTCGGCAACAAGGCCTTCCGGGTCCTGCTCCAGCTCGCCGAGCAGGAGGGCAGGCTGCTGACCAAGGATGCGCTTTTCTCAACGGTATGGGACGGCACGATCGTCAGCGAATCGGCGCTCACCTCGGTGATCAAGGAGCTGCGCCGCGCGCTCGGCGACGAATCGCGCACCCCGCGCTACATCGAAAGCATTTACGGGCGGGGCTACCGGTTGCTGCCCGAAGTCACGCACGGACGCGGGCAACCCGTTTGCGCGGAGCCTGAAGCCGCCGTGCAGGCCGACAGGCCAGGCCAAACCTCGCTCGGGAGGCCGCCCTTGCTTTATATTCCGGCTTTTGACGACATCGCCCTGCGCGATTCGCAGCCGCACCTCGCGGCGGTGCTGCGCGAGGAGATTTTGTTCGCCTTGTCGCGGTTTCGCGACATCAGGCTGGTCTCGGATGCCGCGACGAGCGACGCCGCCACGGCGGGCGGCTATGGCGAGCGCGATTATCAGCTCTCGATGAAGCTGATCGCCAATGCCGGCTCGGTGCGCGCCTTCGCCAGGCTCTGCCGCCTCTCCACCCAGGCGATCATCTGGGCCGACAATATCGATCTGGCCGACACCAGCCTGGGCCCGGATGTCGACCTGTTGGTTCGCAAGATCGCGGCGGCGGCGCTGCCGCGGCTGCACGACGATCTGCTCTCCCACCTTCCGGCCCAAGCGCAGGACCTTTACGATCTCTATTTCCTGACCAAGCTGAAAATGCGGGGTATGAATTCCTTCGCCGAGGCGCAGGAAGTGGCCGCCACCTGGGAGCGGCTGATCGAGGAGCATCCGAATTTCGCCCCGGCCTACCCACCCCTCACCCGGCTCTACAATACCGATTATTGCTATTCGGGCCTGGGCTCGACCGGCGAAGAGGAACGCCGCCGCGCCTACGAGCTCGCGCATCGCGCCTTCGCGATCGATCCCACCGAATCGCACCTCCAGACGGTGAAGGGCTGGTCGCACCTCTGGGCGGGTGAAACGGCGCTGGCACGGCAGCATCTGCAGGAGGCGCTCCGGCTCAATCCCTACAACCAGAGCCGGCTGGTCGAGGTGGCGACCGCCTTAATGTATCTCGACGATCTCGACGGCGCGGCCGAATTGCTGGAGCGGTGCCGCAACCTGACCCCCTTCGCCACCGAAGCGCCGCACGAGGAACAGGGCCTGCTTCATCTTCTTCGCAGCGAGTTCGATCCGGCCGCCGAGCAACTGGCCCTGGTCCGTCGCCACCATCCCGACGACCGGGCGGGGACCGAACCGACCATCAAGGGCGAGCTTTACGCCTTGCTGGCCGCCGCCGGGCGGAAGGACGCCGATCTTGCGGCGCGCGCGCGCAATTGGCAGGCCTCGATGGCGGGGCGTTGGTGCAAGGCCGAGCCGCTGGACGAAGATCGCCTCAAGCAATGGGTTCTCTACCATTGCCCGTTCCAGAATGCGGCGCGTCGGGACTGGATAGTGGACTTGCTGGAGCGGGCGCTGGGAGCGGCGCGTCGAGCGCCACCCCGCACTGGCGGGCGAGCGCGTCCACGAACACCGTCCTCACCATCGCCGGCCGAGACCGCCGGGTAGATTCCCCAGCCATCGCCGCGACGAGGCAGGCGCGTGCGTCGATCCGCTTTTGCGACACTTGCCCCGCGGCCAGCCACGCGCTCAGCCGGTCCTGCGTTGCCGCGGGCAGCGGCGCCGTCCCGACCAGTCCTTCCCAGCTGCGCTCCACATAATGCGTGGCCGCCGCCGTCCGGAGCAGGGCGCGCGCGTCCACGGCCGCCAGCACCTTCTCGCGCATCGCCCGGCAAAGGGTGGCGCGGATATCCACCAGCGGCACCGACATCGGGCGCCAGCCCCACTCGGCGGGTCCATGGACGAGGGCGACCTCATCGTCGCCGGTGATTCTCCCGCTTGCGTAGGCGCGATAGATCGCCCCCACGCCGACCATCCCGAAATCGTCCATCTCCGCGGCCCGCAAGGCGCCGATGCTCGACGCTCCCAGAATCCGGACACCCTCGGAGAGGAGCAGCAGAATCTCCTTGTGGCGGACCGCCGGGCGATGGTCGAAATAGCCGTCGATCAGGCAGATCGCGCGCGGCCGCTCGGCTCGGAGCCGAAGCAGATCGCCCGCCTCGGCCGGGGGCCGCCATTCGACCCCCGCATATTCCTCGCGATCGCTCGGCGGCAGCGAGGGACCCGCAAAGACGGTCACCTTCATAGCGGCGGCCGCCGGCTGCGCTTGAGCGAGCCCAGGCCGGGCACGAACAGCTTGACCACCGCATATTCTTCGGACCCGTCATCGAGCCGCTTCACCGCGATCTGGCGATAGCCAAGCTCGGCCAGCCTTTCCGCGCCATATTCCCACCCCGGCGGCCGCGCCTCGATCTCGTCCCACCTTCGCTGCCCAAAGCCGGGCGGCAGCGGCTGCACGGCTCCATTTTTCGGTTCGGCCGCATAAAGCGACGGCAGGAAGTCGTCGCGAACGCCGGAGATGAAGGTGAGCCGGGACTGCATCGCTTCGGCCATCGCCTTGAACAAGGCGATCTCGGGATCGCCGTGCACGGCCGTGCCGGAAAAGCGCCGACAGCCCGGCCCGAACTCCGCCTCGCCGTGGATCGACACGATGAAAGCCGGCGCTCCCGTGATCGAATCGGGGGAGAAAATGCGCAGCGCGAGACCGAGTTCGCGGCAGCGGTCCCGCCACAAATGCAGCCAATCGAAGGGAATGCTGTCCACAGCCAGGGAAGATGCCAGCCGGGCCGACCGGGCGGAGCGATCCCAGCCGCCGATCGTGTCGCGCTCCACGACCTCATTGAGGGCGGTCGTCAATGCCTCGCCTTCGGTTGCCCCGAGGCCAAGGCCGGTGCTCGACCGGTGGAAATAGGATGGGGCCATTGCGCCGGTCAGATCGAGCGACACGCAGGCGTGCGGGACATAGTGGGTTCGGCCCGAAAGGAGATCGGTCGCCGAGCACCATTGGATGGGACCCGCGTCGGAACGCGGCCTGGACCGAACATTGCCGTAGTCCGAGAGATCCGGCGCGCGCTGCGCTTCGCCAAGCGCCTCGAACGCGCAACAGGGCCCGTCTGCGATCGCCTTCTCGGCGTGATCGCATTCGATAGCCTCGCAAAGCGCGCCGATCCTTGCGCCGATCGGCGACGCGCCCTTGCCCTGGTGCACGCTCAACGACCGGCCGGCCGGTCGCAGGGCCTGCCAGACCGGAAGCCCGAGGCGGTCGAGCCCCGTTACGTCGGCGAGGCGCGTGACGCCGTGCCCCCGCGACACGCGAAGAACGCGTTCGAAAAACGGTCCCGGCGCAACCGTCCGTCTCTCACCGTCGGGGCCGAGAGGACGCGGCGGCGGCGTCTCGGGCGATTTTCTATCCGCCGCCCACCTCGTTACCGCCGGAGTCGTCGCCGATGTCGGCGCCGCTCAGGCCGCGGTCCACGTCGCCTTGTTCCTGCTGCCCCGGTTGCGGCTCTTGCGCCGGCTGCGGTTCGGTTGGCCTCTTGTCATTGCCTGTCATAGTCCTGTCCTCCCGTGCGGAAGGTTCGGCGCCGGAACGAGCCTTGCGCGCCCCCGCCCCCGTCCCACCGCATCCAAAGCCGGATTGGCCCTATCTAATTACCAGCTTTTGCTCGCGAAACAAAGGCTCGCGCGCCGGGGGGACCGTCCCCTAGTTAGCGCGCCCTATCGCCGCCGCGCTCGCCAATTGCGTGTTGGTCGCGTTGAGCGAGGAATCGGGCGTCAGCAGCCGCACCCGCCGGTTGGCGAAATCCACCGACACCCGGTCGAACAGCTGCAGCGCGTCCATGCCGAGCAGCAGCGCCGGCCGGTCGATCAGCTGCAGTTGGCGGAAGGGATGGACGTCGGCGAAGGCGACCGGAAGGTTGCGGATGTCGGCGGTGCCGATCCGGATCTGCCGCGCCATGCTGTATTCCGCGGTGAACCGGCCGCCGGTGACGCTCATCAGTTCGACCGGCGCCGTCGGCCCGAGGCGGCGGCGGCGCTCGAGCGCGCGGCGCAGCGCCAAATTGCCGACGGTGATCTGCGCGCCGGTGTCGACGATGACGTAGACCCGCTGGCCGTCGACCGAGGCGTCGATCAGCATCAGCCGGCCGAAGCGGCTGCGCGCGGTGATGACGATCTCCCCTTCCGGCCAGCGCTGCTCGTTGCGCCGCGCCGGCATGATCGTCATTTCCTGCCGCTCGAAATCGAAGACGATGCGCTGGCGCTGGAGCGCGTCGACGCCGAGCATGCCGGCCGCGCCGAGATTGGAGCGCAGCAGCGCCGGCGCGTGGATGTCGCCCATCGTCCGCTGGCCGATCCTGAGGCCCGGGACGACCACGGTCGGGATCCGGCTCACCTCAGTCATCGAATGGACGACCGCCGTCCGGCCGGGGCCGAGCTCGAGCCGGCTGGCCAGCTCGCGGGAGATGATGGTTCGTTCCGAGCCCGTGTCGACGATGAAATTATAAGGGCCGTGACGGCCGATGCTGACCGGCACCGTCATCCGGTCGTTGGCCTCGATGCCATAGCCGAGCGTCTCGGCGGCCTGGCCGTCGGGCCTCGTTGCCGGCGCCGGAGGCGCGAGCGGGACCGCGGCCGCGGCCGGCGGCTCCTGCCCCCTTAGCGGCGAAGTCAGCGCCAGCGCGGCGGCGATCCCCGCAAGCCACAAGGGGGACGGCCTTTCCTTCATTTCACGCATCCCACCAATCCTCTCGGCGGACAGGATATACTTCTTTCGGGAAAAGCGAAGCCGCCTTCGACAAGGCGCGTCCCGGCTTAGACCACGGCCATCGCCCGCTCGCGCAGTCGCTCGACCGCCGCGGCGTGGATGCCGGGCGTTGCGACGAGGACCCCGAACGCTTCGCCCGAAGCGGTGTTGAAGGCGAGCGGCTGGCCGAGCGCGCCGCTCACCGTCGCCCCCGCTTCCTCGGCGATCAGGGCGGCGGCGGCGATATCCCATTCGAAGCCCCATTTGAGCGTCGCGACGAGATCGGCCTCGCCCGCGCCGACCAGGGCGATGCGCAACGCGATCGAATTGGGCCTCGGCACGGCGACCAGGTCGCGGTCGATGGCGGGCAGCTTGTCCGACGGCACCCGCGCGCCGACGAGCCGCTCACGCGGGCTGGCGCGGAGAGGAACGCCGTTGCGCCGGCTCCCCTCGCCGCGCGCGCCGGTCCACAGCTCGCCGCGCACCGGCGCCGCGAGCACGCCGAGCACCGGCACCCTGTCTTCGACCAAAGCGACCGAGACGCACCAGCCTGGGCGATCGCGCAGATAGTCGCGGGTACCGTCGATCGGGTCGACCACCCAGAGGCGCTGCCGCTCGATCCGATCGGAATCGTCCAGCGATTCCTCGGAGAGCCAGCCGGCCTCCGGATCGAGCGCGCCCAGATGCTCGCGCAGATAGGCGTCGACCTGGAGATCGACGTCGCAGACCGGATGGCCGGGCATTTTCTCCCAGGTCCTGTAGTCGGTTCCGCAACGGCCGGCGGCGATCCGCCCGGCCTCCGCGGCGATCCTGGCGACATCTTCAAGCACCGGCGACCATCATCCCTTCGATCCGCATCGTGGGGACGTTGACCGTGCGGCGATGCTCGAGGTCGTTCGCGCGGGAGAGCGCGCGGAACATGTCGATCAAATTGCCGGCGATGGTGATCTCGGCGACCGGCGCGGCGATCTCGCCATTGGCGATGATGAAGCCCGAGGCGCCGCGGCTGTAATCGCCGGTCACCGGGTTGACGCCATGGCCGATCATCTCGGTGACATAGAGGCCCTCTTCGATGTCGGCGATCAGCGCGGCGGGGGTGAGCGCGCCGGGTTCCAGATGGACGTTGGTCGCGCCCGCGCCCGGCGCGCCGCCGATGCCGCGGCTGGCATGGCCGCTGGTCTCCAGGCCCAATTGCCGCGCCGAGGCGCTGTTCAGCAGCCAGCCGGTCAGGCGGCCTCCGTCGATCAACCGGCGCGGCGCGGTCGCCACCCCCTCGCCATCGAACGGCTTGGACCTGAGGCCGCGGCGGCGATGCGGGTCGTCGACGACGACGATGTCGGGATCGAACAAATAATCCTCCTCGCGGCCGAGCAGGAAGCTGGTCTTGCGGGCGATCGCCGGGCCGGCCATCGCGCCGAGCAGGGCGCCGAGCAGGCTGCCGCCGACCCTTGGATCGAACACGACCGGCATCGTCCCGCTGGCGAGCCTGCCGGGATCGAGCCTTTTCACCGCGCGCTCGCCGGCCAGCCGCCCGATCGCCTCGGGCCCGTCGAGATCGGCATAATGGCGGGTCGAGTGGCTGGCATGGTCGCGCTGCATGCCGCTGCCGAGTCCCGCGATCACGCTCGCGGAAGCCGAATAGCCGCTGGTCGCATAGCCGCGCGCGAAGCTTTGGCTCGTCGCCAGCGCGACGACGGTTCGCCCGGCACTTACGCCCGCCCCTTCCGAATTGGTGACTCCGGGAACGGCGCGGGCGAAGTCCTCGATCGCGAGCGCGCGCTCCTTGAGCGCGGCCGGCGAAGGATCGGCGCCGTCGTCGGCCTCCAGATCGGGCGCCTCGCCGCGCAGCAGCCGGTCGTCCGGCGCGAGGCCGGCATAAGGATCCTTGGGCGCCTCGCGCGCCATCGCCGCCGCGCGCTCGACCAAAGCGGTCAGCGCCTCGCCCGACAGGTCGGACGAAGAGACGCTCGCCGACCGGCTGCCGACGAAGAATCGGAGGCCGATCTCCTCGCCCTCGGAGCGGGTGACGCCCTCGAGCGCGCCCAGGCGAACCTCCACCTCGGTCGAGGAATCGCCGATATAGAGGACGTCGGCGGCGTCGGCGCCGGCCTTCAACGCGGCATCGACCAGGGCGCCGGCGCGGCCTTCCGCTTCACGAACATCGAGCATCGGGGCGAGGTAGAGGCTCGTACGCCAAAAGCAAGTTCAAGCGTTGCCGACCACCCAGCAGGCGGCGAACATCAGGAGGCCGGCCATGCGGTTGGAACGGAACTTGGCGAGCGCGTCGTCGCCATCCTCGGGCTTCAGCGCGGCCACTTGCCAGATAAGGTGCAGCGCCATCGGCGCCAGCCCCAGCAATGCGAACCATTCGCGCCGGACGAAATGGAGCGAGACCGCCCAGAGAACCAATGCGATCAGATAGCAGAGCGCGACGCCGAGCCGCGCATGCCTGCCGAGCGCGAGCGCCGAGGAGCGGACGCCGACCAGCGCGTCATCCTCCTTGTCTTGGAGCGCGTAGATCGTGTCGTAGCCGATCACCCAGAAGACCGCGCCCGCCCAGAGCAACCAGGCCGCCGGGTCGAGGCCGCCCTCGACCGCCGCCCAGCCGACCAGGGCGCCCCAGGAGAAGACCAGGCCGAGCCAGGCCTGCGGCCACCGGGTGATCCGCTTCATGAACGGATAGACCGCGACCGGCGCCAAGCTGGCGAGCGCCACGCTCTGCGCGAAGCGGTCGAGCTGGAACAGAACGGCAAGGCCGATCACGCTCATCGCCGCCAGCAGCGCCCAGGCGGCCCGAAGCGACACGCGCCTGCTCGCCAGCGGCCTGAGCCGCGTCCGCTCGACCCTGGCGTCGAGATCCTTGTCGATAATGTCGTTATAGACGCAGCCGGCGCCGCGCATCGCCCACGCCCCGAGCGCCAGCCACGCGATCAGCACCCAGCCCCGCTCGCCCATTCCCGCCAGCGCCACGCTCCACGCGCACGGCCAGAACAATAGCCACGCCCCGATCGGCCGGTCGAGCCGGACCAGCGAGGCATAAGGCCGCACCCGCGCCGGCAAGGCGCCGATCAGGCCCATTTGCTCGCTGTCGGGGACGATGTCGCTGTTGCTGGCCACGCCTTCTCCCTTGCCGTAACGGGAGCCATGGTCGCAACCCCCGCCTGGCCGCCGCATAGCCTGCCGCGCCTTTATGTTGATCAGCCGCTCGCGCAAGGCCTCAGCCTGACGGTCGACGGCAATTATCTGGCCGCGGTGCTGCGCCTTGGGCCGGGCGACAAGGTCAAATTGTTCGACGACCGCACCGGCGAATGGCTGGCGAAGATCGCTGAGGCCGGCAGGAAGCGGGTCACGCTGAGCGTCGGAGAGCGGCTCCAGGAGCGCGAGAGCGTCCCCGATTTGTGGCTGGTCTTCGCGCCGATCAAGCGCGGCCGGATCGACTGGCTCGTCGAGAAGGCGACCGAGCTCGGAATCGCCCGCCTGCTGCCCGTCATCACCAACCGCACCATCGTCGAGCGGCTCAACCTCGAGCGGCTGCGCGCCCACGCGATCGAAGCCGCCGAGCAATGCGGGCGCACCGCCTTGCCCGAACTCGCCGAGCCGCAAAAGCTAGACGCCGTCCTCCAATCCTGGCCCGAGGACCGCCTTCTCTATTTCGCCGACGAAGGCGGAGGCGAGCCGTTCGCACCGACCCCCGGCCCCGCCGCGATCCTGATCGGGCCGGAAGGCGGCTTCACCGGCGCCGAGCGCGCCGCGATCCGCGCCCTGCCGCGAGCCCGCTCGATCACGCTCGGCCCCCGAATCCTGCGCGCCGACACCGCCGCGCTCACAGCGGTCAGCCTGTGGATGCGCGCCGCCGGCGATTGGTAGCTGATCGAAACCCGCTGGCGGCTTCACCCTCCCGCCGCTAGAGGGCTGCGATGACGACCCGCACCGACACCGGCAAGGACGAGCCGACGATCGAGAGCCGCGACGACCTGCTCGCCACCTTCGCCGCCGGCGAGAAGCCGGCGCAAGCCTGGACGATCGGCACCGAGCACGAAAAATTCGTCTTCCGCTGTCGGGACCATAAAGCGCCTTCCTATGACGAGCCGGGCGGCATCCGCGATTTGCTGCGCGAGATGACCGCCTTCGGCTGGTCGCCACTCGTCGAGAATGGCAACGTGATCGCCCTGACCGGCCCGGACGGCGCGATCAGCCTCGAGCCCGCCGGCCAGCTCGAGCTCTCCGGGGCGCAGCGCGCCCACCTCCACGAAACCTGCCAGGAGGCCGGGCGTCACCTCAAGCAGGCCAAGGCCGTCGGCGAGAAACTGGGCCTCGGCTTCCTGGGCCTCGGCATGTGGCCCGACAAGACCCGCGCCGAGCTGCCGGTCATGCCCAAGGGCCGCTACGCGATCATGCTCAACTATATGCCCAAGGTCGGCAGCCTCGGCCTCGACATGATGCTTCGGACCTGCACCATCCAGGTCAATCTCGATTACGCCTCCGAAGCCGACATGGCCCGCAAATTCCGCGTCGGCCTCGCCCTCCAGCCGCTCGCCACCGCTTTGTTCGCCAATTCGCCCTTCACCGAAGGCAGGCCGAACGGCTTCCTCTCCTTCCGCTCGCACATCTGGTCGGACACCGATCCCGACCGAACCGGCATGCTCCCCTTCGTGTTCGAGCAGGGCTTCGGCTACGAGCGCTATCTCGATTACGCGCTCGACGTGCCGATGTATTTCCTGTTCCGCGACGGCAAATATCTCGATGTCGCCGGCCAATCGTTCCGCGATTTCCTCGACGGACGCCTGCCCGGGCTGCCCGGAGAGAAGCCGCGCGTCTCGGACTTCACCGATCATCTCTCGACCATCTTTCCCGAAGTCCGCCTCAAATCCTTCCTCGAAATGCGCGGCGCCGACGGCGGGCCGTGGAGCCGGATCTGCGCCCTGCCCGCTTTGTGGGTCGGCCTGCTCTACGATGATTGCGCGCTCGCCGCCGCCTGGGACGAAGTGAAGGACTGGAGCATTGAAGCGCGCCAGGCCCTGCGCGACGCGGTGCCGGCGCAGGGGCTCAAGGCGATAACGCCGGACGGCGAGACGCTGCAGGCGCTGGGCAAGCGCATCCTCGCTTTGGCCGAAGCGGGCCTCAACGCGCGCGGCTGCCTCAACGCGTCGGGCGACAACGAATCGGGCTTCCTCGACCCGCTCCACGAAGTGATCGCCTCGGGCAAATCCCCGGCCGAGCGGCTGGTCGACCGCTATCATGGCGACTGGAATCAGGATATCTCCCGAATCTACGAAGAGGAAAGCTTCTGATGCCAAAGGACCAGGCCCGCCAACGCCGCATTCTCTATCCGCCGATCGAGCCCTATGAGACCGGCCGGCTCGACGTCGGCGACGGCCATGAGCTTTATTGGGAGCGCTGCGGCACGCCGGGCGCCAAGCCGGTCATCTTCCTCCACGGCGGCCCGGGCGCCGGATGCAGCCCCGATCATCGCCGCCAGTTCGATCCGGCGCGCTACGACATCTTCCTGTTCGATCAGCGCGGCTGCGGCCGCTCGACGCCCTACGCTTCACTGGAGGCCAACACGACCTGGCATCTGGTCGCCGACATCGAAGCCTTGCGCGAAATGGCCGGGCACGAAAGCTGGATGGTCTATGGCGGCTCCTGGGGCTCGACCCTGGCGCTCGCTTACGCCCAGACCCATCCGGCGCGCGCCACCGAGCTGGTGCTCAGGGGGATCTTCACCTTCCGCCGGACCGAGCTCGACTGGCTCTACACCTATGGCGCGTCCGAGATCTTCCCCGACAAATGGCCCGAATTCCTCGCCCCGATCCCTGAGGAGGAGCGCGGCGATATCGTCGCAGCCTACCAGCGCCGCCTGACCGGGACCGACCTCGCCGAGCAGCTCGTCGCCGCCAAGGCCTGGAGCAAGTGGGAAGCCGAGACGGTGACCCTGCTGCCCGATCCGCACGTCATCGAGGAATTCACCAACGATGAATTCGCGGTCGCGATCGCCCGCATCGAAAATCATTACATGGCCAACAAGGGCTGGCTCGAAGAAGGCCAGCTCATCGCCAATGCCGGCCGCCTCGCGTCCATTCCCGGCGTGATCGTCCAGGGCCGCTACGATTGCTGCACGCCGCCTTCCACCGCCTGGGACCTCAAGCAGGCATGGCCCCAGGTCGAGCTGAACATCGTCCCCGACGCCGGCCATCTGTTCAGCGAGCCCGGAATCACCGACGGCCTGATTCGTGCGACCGACCGTTTCGCCTCGGCCTAGATCGGCGTAGGACTATTTTCCTGGTTGCGCGTCCGGTTCATTTCGCCGAAAGCAGAATCTGTTTACCGCTGAAATTGCACGGTCTGTCGTGCAGGCCTCTTAGGACGGGGAGTTATACAAATGCGCAGGTTCCTCACGATTTCTCTGGCGGCGACGGCCGCGGCCCTGGCTGCCCCGCCCGCGTTGGCCCAGGCCCAGCCCTGGACCGCGTCGGGCGAGCTCACCGACGCCGACGCGCAGGGCGACGAGGAGCACCGCTACGACGATCACCGCGTCCGGCTCGAGGCCGGCCAGCGCTACCGCCTGTCGGTCAATTCCGAGGCGTTCGATCCGGTCGCCAGGCTGCTCCGCGCCGGCCAGACCGAGGTGATCGCCGAGAATGACGATTTCGGCGAAGGCCTCAATTCGCGCATCGCCTATACGCCGACCGAGAGCGGCGATTATGTCCTGCGCGTGACCGGCTTTTCGGCCGACGCGCGCGGTGCCTATACCGCCGAGGTCGCGCAGCTTCCCCCTCTGCCGGCGCCGATCTCGCAGCCCGGCGAGACCGTCCCGGTGACCGGAAGCTGGGCGCTCTGGCGGGGCGAGCTCGCCGCCTCCGATCCCGACCGGGACGGCAAGCATTATGACGATTATCTGATCCGCGTCGCCGCGGGCCAGGTGCGTTATATCCTGCTCGAAGGTCAGGAGTGGGACACGCTCGTCCAGGTCTATCGCCTTGACGAGCGCGAGGGCAGCCCGATCGAGGAGGACGACGATACCGGCGCGGACACCAACTCGCTGCTCGCCTTCGCCCCCGGCGAAGCGGGCGACTATATCGTTCGGGTGACCTCGTTCTCGGAGAATGTCACCGGCGCCTACCGGCTCTGGGTCAGCCAGTAATTATTCGGCCGCCACGGGGCCGGACACCCGGCCCCAACGCGGCTTCAATCGGTTGATCAGCCGCGGGATGGGGCCGTTGCGCTCCATCCAGGCGGCATATTCGACATAAGCGGGATCGCCGGACAAATGCCGCTCCTCGGTCCGCGCGCGCCAGTAATAGACGGCGCTGACCAGGCCGATCAGGGCGGTGTTGCGGATCATGTCGACCGGGTTTCCCGACACCGACAGGAAGGGCAGCACAGCGCACCACCAGAACAGGTTCTTCGACACATAGGCCGGGTGCTTGGTCCAGGCATAAGGCCCGTGGGTCAAGATTCCGCGGTGGGTGAGGTTCGAAAAGCGCGGGCCGAACGCGACCGTCGCCCAGGCGTAGACCCCGGTCAGGAAGACCAGCCAGGCGCCCCAGAAAGCGGTCAGCAGCGGATAGCCTTCGAACCAGAAGGTCCAGCCATCCGATCCGGCCGTTCCCATATGATAATCGAGCGGGTCGCCCGCGCCCATCATGATGAAGGGCGGATAGCAGAGCAGGGCCGCGGTCCAGCCCGCCGCATAGGGGTTGGCGGTGCGGATATGGGCGTCGAGCGGCTTCATCGTCAGGACGTAGCCGACGGTCGCGAAGATGACGTCGATCATGAACATGACCTTGATCAGCCAGAAAGCGAGCTCGACCGGGTTGGAGACGATCACGGCGGAAGGGATTCGGATCGCGTCCCACCAGTTTCCGGGCACGATCGACAGCATGAAGGCGAGGAAGAAGCCCTTCACCGCCCAGGCGCGGAAGAAATGCGCGAGCTCGGTGCGGTCGGCGAGGTCGCCGCGGCCGATCAGGAGCTGGCCGAAATGCCAGGCGCCGTCCCTGGGCTGCTTGAGCCGCCGGTCGAGCCACAGGACATAAGGGACCGAGAGGACGAGCATCGGGATGACGGCCGCGCCGAGCACGTACATCGAAAAGAGATAGGGCCCCTGCCAATAATAGCGTGCGACGCAATAAAGCGAGCCGATCACCGCCCAGATCCCCCACAGGCCGACGATCTTGGCGAGGCTGATGTCGCCGATTTCCCTGAAGCTGCGCGGCGGGCCGTCCCAGTCGATCCCGGTCGAGGGATTGCGGTGGACCTTGTCGACCAGCACCGACCACAGGACCATCGGAATGCCGCAGGCGAGCAAGGCGGTCAGCGCCGCGAGCGGCCCCTCCATCCCGTAAGCGCGCGAGATCGCGGTCCAGCCGAACAGCCCGGCGAGCCCGGCGATGCCCGTCATCGTGCTGACCGCGGATTTCGGGCGCGGGTCGTGGCGGAAATCGGGGTCGATCTCGAGGGCGGGCTTCAACGGCGCGTTCATAAGAGAGCCGCTTAACCCCAAACCGTAAGCATCGCGTGAACGCGGGAGACCGCTGGCGCCGCGCCGACCCGGGCCGGATAGCGCCGCGCCAGCGCGTCGCGACCTGCCCCTCCCGATAATTCCGTTTGAAATGAGGGGAGTTTTGGCCAATGACGCCTCCCGGTGGACTTTATGGGAGCCTGAGACATGCCCAACGCCTTCGGCACGGACGGGTAAGCACCTCCCAATTTGGCCATTCGCGGCGAACGCGCTCACCCTGCAACCGTTGGTATTGACAATCGTTGACCTAGGGTACGGAATCCGCCGGCGACATGGCAGGAGCGCAGCATGACGACCTATATCGGAACCCCGGCCGACGACACGTATCAGGTCGTTCCGGGCGACATCATCCTCGAAGCGCCGAACCATGGCTATGACAGTGTCTACGTCCTCAGCAGCAACTGGACTTTCACTCTGAACGCGGGCTCGCATGTCGAGCTGCTCGGCGTCCATGATGAACATCGTACCGAGAGCATCAACCTGACGGGCAACGAGCTCGGCCAATATATCTCCGGCAATCGCGGCAAAAACATTCTTGATGGCGGGGGCGGTGCCGACCTCCTTTATGGCCGTTTCGACGACGACACTTATTATGTCGACGGCGACGATTCTGTGATCGAATATTTCGATGGGAATTTCGACATCGCCTACGCCCGCACCAGCTGGGTGATGACGCCGGGCGCCTATATCGAGGTGCTCGCCACAGTGAACAATTTCGCGACCACGGCGATCGATCTGACCGGTAACGAGCTCGACAATTATATCACCGGCAATGCCGGCAACAACACGCTCGACGGCGGCAGCGGGGGGTCGGACACCCTCTGGGGCCGCGAAGGCGACGACAGCTATTTCGTCGACGATGTATTCGATTCCGTCATCGAAACCGCCGGGCAGGGTTACGACATCGTCTACGCTCGCAGCAGCTTCACGCTCGCCGCCGGCCTTTCGGTGGAGGTGCTGGCGACCGCCAACAATCTGGCGACCACCGCGATCAACCTCACCGGCAACGAGCTCGACAATTACATCACCGGCAATGCGGGCAACAATGTGCTCGACGGCGGCACCGGCTCGGACACCTTATGGGGCCGCGAGGGCGACGACAGCTATTTCGCCGAGAGCAACGACGTCGTCCTCGAATATGCCGGCCAGGGCTATGACATCATCTATGCCCGCGGCAATTTCACCCTCGGCGTCGGGGTCGCGGTCGAGGTGGTCGGGACTGTCAACAATTTCGCGACCAACGACTTCGCTCTGACCGGCAACGAGCTTGCCAATTATGTCAGCGGCAATGCCGGCGCCAACACGATCGACGGCGGGCTCGGCGCCGACAATCTCCAGGGCCGCGAAGGCGCCGACACCTTCATGTTCAGCACGACGCTGGGCGGCGGCAATATCGACACGATCCTCGATTTCGGCAACGGCGCGGACCGGATGGCGCTCGACGATGCGGTCTTCACCGGGCTGGCGACGGGGGCGCTCGCCGCCGGCGCCTTCCGGACCGGCGCGGTCGCCCAGGATGCCGACGACCGCATCCTCTACGACCCTACCAACGGCGCGCTCTATTTCGACGCCGACGGCAACGGCGCCAATGCCGCCGTCCACTTCGCGACCTTGGCGACGGCCCCGAACATCACCGCCGCGGACTTCATCGTCTTCTAAGACAGGCAAGTCGATCGCGAACGGCGCCTGCGCGGACGTCCGCCGCACCAGGCGCGCCCTATCCGCGCCCGCGCCGCGAACGATGGATCGCCGCGACCACCGTATTACTCCCGGATTTAGCGCGATTTTTTTAGGACTTAATTATCGCGCGCACCGGCATAAGCGGGTGTGGGCGGAATGTTTTCGCTCCCGCCTGAACCGAAATCTGCAAATTCCGGCGCGGCGATCCGCGCGTGATGCGTACGCGATTTGAGGATGCATGCAGCTCCTTGGCTCCCGTCCAAGGAGAATGACCATGGCGATCTTCACAGTCGGCCCCAATTCGACCTTCCCCTCGATCGCCGCCGCCATGGCCGCCGCCGGACCGGGCGACACGATCCAGCTCGAGGCTGGCTATTCGAACGAGACCGCGACCGTCACCCATTCCGGCATGATCATCACCGGCGAGGCGAGCTCGACCGGAATCGTCCTCCAGCTCGGCGGCGGAATCGCCACGGTGACTCTCGCCGGCGAAGCGCCGTTCAACCTCATCGACGCGCCCGACGGCAACGGCATCCTGGGCAATGACGGCGCCAATCTGATTACCGTCACCGCGGGCGCCGACGCCGTCGCCGGCGGGCTCGGCGACGACCGGCTGTTCGTCGATTACCGGCTCTCGACCGGCGCGGTCACCGGCGATTCGACCTCCAACGTCGCCGAAGCGGGCGGCGGCGGCCGGCTGGTGACGATCAACGGCGGCTTCGAGCATTTCACGATCTGGACCGGCTCGGGCGCCGACACGATCACCACCGGCGCGGGCGACGATGACATCCGCACCGGCGAGGGCGCCGGCACGATCACCGCCGGCGAGGGCGCCAATATCGTAATCGGCGGCAGCGGCGCGGACACGATCACCGCCGGCAGCGGCGGCAATTACGTCGACGGCGGCGACGGCACCAACACGATCACCACCGGCGGCGGCGTCGATACCATCCTCACCGGCAACGGCGCCGATACGATCGTCGCCGGCGCGGGCGAGGACCGGATCACCGTCATCGGCGGGCCCGACACGGTCGATGCGGGCGCCGGCAGCGACCTTTTGGTCGTCGATTATTCGGCCGCCGTCACCGCGGTGACCGGCGGCGTGACGGGCGGCAATCTGGCTACCGGCTATACCGGCCATCTCGCCGACCTCGAGAGCGCGATGGTCGATTTCGTCGAGACCGAGCGATTCTGGATAACGACCGGAACCGGTAACGACGCGATCGTCACCGGGGCGGGCGACGACCGGATCAGTACGGGCGACGGCGACGACATGATCGACGCCGGCGCCGGCGCGGACCGCCTGATCGGCGGCGCCGGCGAGGATGCG
>Ga0190275_10001333_pt1 | contig 18479 bp, 17 predicted proteins | sample Popmic550T_FD_133745 | JGI IMG/M metagenome (GOLD analysis project Ga0190275, IMG submission 133745) | Populus adjacent soil microbial communities from riparian zone of Yellowstone River, Montana, USA - 550 T | ecosystem: Environmental > Terrestrial > Soil > Riparian zone > Trees stand | place...
CAAGGGCAGCTCGATCTCTCCCTCGTCCGCCAGCGGCCCCGTCACCAGCGCCAGGTAGCGCTTGTCCACACCCCTCCCACCGAAGGCCGAGCGCAGTGCATGCCACGCCTCACGCGTGCGCGCCGCGAGCAGCACCCCGGAGGTCTCGATGTCCAGCCGGTGACACAGGCCGCCCTCGCGCGGGTCTTCGGCGGCCTCGGCGCACTCGGGGTAGCGGGCCACGATCGCGTTGGCCACCGTGCCCGTCTCTCCCGGCCGCAGCGGATGCGAGGGCCGTCCCGCGGGCTTGTCCACCGCCACCACCGCCGCGTCCTCGTACAGCACCTCGAGCGGGAAGCCCGCGTCCGGCACCGCCTCGCGCGTCTCCTCCTCCCACTTCACCGTGATCTGCTGGCCCGCCGCCACCAGCAGGCCCTTCTTCGCGGGGCGCCCGTTCACCTTCACGGCACCCTCCTCGAAGAGGCGCTTGAGCTTCGCCCGCGACAGCCCGAGCGCCTCTCCTACGAAGAGATCCACCCGCTGGCCCGCCTTCGCGGCCTCCACCGTCAGCGTATGAAGCTTCTCTGCCTCGGCGCTCACTCGGCCAGTGCCTCGTAGACTTCCTCGGCCGTCTGGAACCGATCATCCGGCTCCTTGCGCAGCAGCTTGTGGGCCACTCGCGCCAGCTGAGGATCTCCCTTCAGGTTGATGCCCAGGATGGGCGCCGCCTCCACCTCTAGCACCTGCTGCCACAGCGCACCCGGAGTCTTCGCGTCGAACGGCGGCCGCCCTGTCATCAGCTCGTAGAGGATGACCCCCAGGCTGTAGAGGTCCGCCCGCGCATCCAGCGGCTCTCCGAGGATCTGCTCCGGAGACATGTACCGGAACGTGCCCACCATGCGCCCATCCGCCGTCAGGCCCGCGTCGTCCGCCAGGAACTTCGCCAGCCCGAAGTCCATCAACCGCACCTGCCGGTCCTCATCCACCATGATGTTGGAGGGCTTCAGATCGCGGTGCATCAGCCCGTGCCCGTGGATGTAGGCCAGTGCCTCACAGATCTGGAGCATCGCGTCCTTCAGGCGGCCCATGCGCTCGGGGCGGTTGAGGTCCTCGGTGCGGGCTTCCTGGATGCGGCGCTCGACCAGCTGGACCTTGGGATCCGCCACCTCGAGCGGCAGATCGAAGCCTTCTGGGTCATCTGTGTCCGGCTCATCCGCCGCGTCCGCCAGCGCGCGGACCGACGCGGCCCCGGCGTGCATGCCCGCGTCCTCGCTCGGCTCCTCCTCGGAGAAGGCGGCCAGGTTGAACGGCATGGGGCCGTCGTCGCCGCCCGAGTCCTCGTTGTCATCGCCCCAGGACCCCGAGTCCTCTGGGATCGTCCGCGCTCGCGGAGAGGAGATGGAGCCCGAGGGCGACAGCAGATCCACTCCTCGGAGGTTCAAGTAGTTGCGCAGCGTGAGCCCCTCAATGAGCTCCATGACGAGGTAGGGGTAGCCCTGGAAGACGCCCACGTCGAATACACGCACCACATTGGGGTGCGCCAGGTCCGCCAGCGTCTCGTACTCACGAGCCAGCCGGCGCGCCGCTCGCGTGTCCAGGGCTGGACCCGCGGAGAGCAGCTTGAGCGCCACGGGATCGCTGGTGCGGCGGTCCAGGGCCCGGTACACGGTCCCCACACCTCCGCTACCAAGCGTCTCCAGGACGCGGTAGGGACCAATCAACTTAGGGGGCATGAGCAGCCCCGATCCTACGGAGCAGGTCACTGCACGGTCAAACACGCTTGGGGGTGTTCTTCTGCAGGGAGGACACCCTGTCCTCGCGGCCACCGCGTGCATGTGCGCCGCCCACCCTCACCGGGCGACCGGTCAGGGCCTTGCGGCGACCGTTGGCCCACACGGGCGTGGACGGCGCAAGGCCGGGCCTTTAATGTGCAACGCTCCATGGAACGCCCCTCTGCCCTCAGCGCGCTCGAACAGCAGGTCAAGGCCCGTCCCTTGCCCCGTCATGTGGGCATCATCATGGACGGCAACGGCCGCTGGGCGGAGATCCGCGGCGTGCCACGGCTGGAGGGGCACCGCGAGGGCTCGGCCAGTGTGCGCGAGGTGACTCGCACCGCACGCCGCGTGGGTGTCTCCGCGCTCACCCTGTACGCCTTCTCCTCGCAGAACTGGGCCCGCCCCGCGGACGAGGTGGCGGGGCTCATGGAGCTGCTGCGCGAGTACCTCCAGAGCGAGCGCTCGGAGATCCTCGACAATGGCATCCGGCTCAACGCCATTGGCGAGGTGGACAAGCTTCCGCGCTACGTGCGCGAGCCGCTCGACAGGCTGCGGGTGGACTCCGCCCACAACCAGGGCATGGTGCTCACGCTGGCGCTCTCGTACGGCGGCCGCGAGGAGCTCATCCACGCGACCCGGCAGATTGCCCAGGCCGTGGTGGCGGGCGAGCTGGATCCCGCGCGGATCGGCGAGAAGGACATCGAGTCCCACCTGTGGACGCAGGGGCTGCCGCCGCTGGACCTGATGGTGCGCACCAGCGGAGAGTTCCGCGTGTCCAACTTCCTGCTCTGGCAGATGGCGTACGCGGAGCTGTACTTCGCGGATGTGCTGTGGCCGGACTTCCGGACCGAGGCCTTCCTGCGGAGCCTGGCGCACTACCAGCAGCGAGAGCGGCGCTTCGGGCTGACGTCCACGCAGCTCCAGCGCGAGGACACCCAGCGGGCCAAGGCGTGAACGAGAAGAACAAGAACCTCGTCGTCCGGTTGGTCTCGGCAGTGGTGCTGCTGCCGGTGGTCCTCTTCCTGCTGTGGAAGGGAGGCGCCTGGAGCGCGGCGCTGTTCGGCGTGGCGGCTGCCGCGTGCGCCAGCGAGTACTACACCATCACCCTGAAGCACCTGTACCCGGCGACGTGGGTGGGCATCGTCCTGGCGGGGTTGATGCCCTGGCTGGCGCTGCTCGGCCCCGAGCACGTGGGGCAAGGGGCCTTCTGGGGGACGGCGGCCCTGTTCTTCTTCGCGTGGACGTACCACCTCATTCGAGGCCCGCTGCCCGAGGCGCCCCTGCGCGCGGCGCACCTGATCACCGGCTTCCTCTACGCGGCGGTGGGGCTCACGGCCATGTCCGCGCTGCGCGTGGGTGAGGGGGGCATGGCCTGGGTCATCTGTGCGCTCGTCATCACCTGGGCCAACGACACCGCCGCCTACTTCGCTGGCCGCTTCCTGGGCCGCCACAAGCTGTATGTGGAGGTGAGCCCGAACAAGACATGGGAGGGCTTCTTCGGAGGGATGGTGGGCTCGGTGGCGGGCATGTTCATCGCCCGGGCCGGCTTCTTCCCCGAGTTCACGGTGGCCGACTGTGTGGTGCTGGGAGTGGTGGGAGGGATCGCCGGTCCTATCGGGGACTTGTGCGAGTCCATGCTCAAGCGTGCCTATGGGGTGAAGGACTCGGGCAAGCTCATCCCGGGGCACGGCGGCATCCTGGATCGGATTGACGCGCTGATCTTCAACGCCCCCCTGGTGTTCATCTACGTGCAGTTCGTCCGCGGGTGGCTGCCCTAGCGGCTGTGTGCTCGGCCGGGCAATGTGGATGGATGTGCGTTGTCCTGGCTCGCTGGCGCGATTAGTGTTGCCGCCATGCAGAGTATCGGGTTCTTCGCGCTCCTGCTCGGGGTGCTGGTGACGGTGCACGAGCTGGGTCACTTCCTCGTGGCGAAGGCCTGCGGGGTGAAGGTGCTCAAGTTCTCCATTGGGTTTGGGCCCAAGCTGCTGGGCTTCACCAAGGGGGACACGGAGTACCAGCTCGCGCTGTTGCCGCTCGGCGGCTACGTGAAGATGGCGGGGGACATCCCCGGCGAGGAGATGGAGCCGGGAGAGGCCCACCGGGGCTTCCTGGCGCAGCCGCCGTGGAAGCGCATGTTGATCGTGCTCGCCGGACCGGTGTTCAACCTGGCGTTCCCCGTCCTGGTCTACTTCTTCGTCTTCCTGGGGCCGTACGAGGATGTGTCCACGCGCGTGGGCTACGTGGCACCCGGCTCGGCCGCGGCTGCCGCGGGCATGCGCCCGGGGGACCGGATCCTCGCGGTGGATGGCGAGAAGGTGCGGACGGACAAGGAGGTCGACGAGGCCTTCATTGGCAAGTTCGAGCGTCCGGTACCGCTGACCGTCGAGCGGGATGGCAAGCAGCTCATCGTCGAGGTGACGCCGCTCAAGAAGGTGGAGTCGTCGCCCATCGAGACCATCGAGCGGGGCGTGCTGGGCGCGGAGCCCTATTCGCAGCTGCCGACGGTGGGCGTACCGTCGGGCTCGGTGGCAGAGCAGGCGGGGCTGAAGACGTTTGATCGGATCCTGACCATCAACGGGACGTATGTGCCGGACGTGGCGTCCCTGTACCAGGTGCTGGATCGGGAGCAGGGCCCGCTGGAGCTGGTGGTTCAGCGCTCGCCTTCCGTGGAGGTGGGAGCCATCACCGTCCGCATGCCGGACGCGGTGAAGGTGAAGCTGGACAAGCAGCCGGGCGAGGGGTTCGCGGCGCTCGGCGCGGAGCCGGTGGATCTCTACATCGCGTCCGTGGCGCAGGACAGCCCGGCGCGGAAGGCAGGCCTGCGGTCCGGGGACAGGCTCGTGGCCCTGAATGGCGAGACGCTCCAGTCCTTCCACCTGTTCCAGGTGAAGCTCGGCGCGATGGGAGAGGCGCCCTTCAAGCTGACGTGGCGGGGGGCCGAGGGCGAGCGCACCGAGGAGCTCGCGCGGTCGACCCTGAAGAGCGTGGACGCGATCGGCAACACCCACACGTACCTGGGCGTGGGCGTCGTGCAGTGGAACGCCGGTGCGCCGCCGGAGACGGTGAAGCTGGATTACTCGGCGGGCGAGGCGCTGGGGCAGGCGGTGCGCATCGTCCCGGCGATCACCAAGCAGACGGTGAAGGCCGTGGCGGGGCTCATCACCCGGGATGTGCCGCTGAGCTCCGTGGGTGGACCCATCATGATGTACCAGATGGCAGCGAAGACATCCGAGCAGGGCTGGGACTCCTTCCTGCAGCTGATGGCGATCATCTCCATCAACCTGGGCGTCATGAACCTGCTGCCCATCCCGATCCTGGATGGCTTCCACCTGGTGGCCGCAGCCTGGGAGAGCATCCGCCGGCGGCCCATCCCCGTGCGCGTGCGGGAGGTCGCCAACGTCATCGGCTTGGCAATGCTGGTGGCGCTGATGCTGGTGGCGTTCTTCAACGACATCACCCGGTGAGCATCGCGTTGGGAAAGCTGCTCGCGGTGGCGCTGGGGGTGGGGTTGTTGACGGGCTGCGCTTCGCGCGCGGCCCGGCCGGCTCCGAGCGCTCGGGCAGAGCCGTCCACGGAGGGCAAGGCACCGCGCACGTACCTGGGCGAGGGGCTGGCCTCGTACTACGGCCCGGGGTTCCACGGCCGGAAGACGGCGAATGGGGAGCGCTTCGATCAGAACGCGATGACGGCCGCCCACCGGACGGTGCGCTTCGGCACCTGCCTACGGGTGGTGAACATGGAGAACGGGAAGTCGGTGGAGGTGCGCGTCAACGACCGAGGGCCCTTCAAGGACGACCGCGTCATCGACGTGTCCCTGGGCGCGGCCCGCAAGCTGGAGATGGTGGAGAAGGGGCTGGCTCGGGTGCGGCTGTACCGCTGCAAGGACGAAGAGCCGAGCTCTGCCTTTTCCATCCCGCTCCAGGCGCTGCCGGGGTAGAGGAGGGCTGTGTTCCTCTCGCTCGATACCTCCACGCTGACGCTGTCGCTCGCCCTCGTGGAGCGGGTGGGCGAGGAGGTGCGCGCGATCGAGCACGTGGTGGTGGGGCCTCCTCAGAAGCAGAGCGAGGTGCTGCCAGGTGTCATCGGTGAGCTGCTCGCGCGGCATGGGGTGAAGCTGGCGGAGCTGGAGGGCCTGGCCGTGGGCCTGGGGCCGGGCTCCTTCACGGGCCTGCGCATCGGCCTGGCCTCGCTCAAGGCGCTGGCCTACGCGGCGCACCTGAAGGTGGCCGGAGCGTCCTCTCTGGCGGCAGTGGCGCTGGAGGGGCCCGAGGGGCCGCCGCTCTTCTGCCTCGCGGTGGCGCGCAAGGACGATCTGTACCTCGGGGCGTACCAGCGGCGCGGGCACAGCGTGGAGGCGCTGGAGCCTGAGACAGCCATGTCTCCAGAGGAGGTAGCGGCGAGGATGGCCGCCGAGCCCGAGGCGGTCGCGCTGGGGCCCGCGCTCACCGACTATCGCGCTGTCCTGGAGGCCGCGGGCGTGGCTCCTCAGCGGCTGTTGCCGGGGCCTGCGTTCCCCTCGGCGGTGGAGCTGGCGCGGCTGGCACGCTTCCCGGAGGCACAGCCCCTGGAGGCGATCTTCACGCTGGAGCCGCACTACGTCCGGGCCTCCGAGCCCGAGCGCAACCCAAAGTTCCCCCCGCTGCCTGGGCCCGCCCCCACCGCTCGCCTGAAGGACGATTGAGCGTCAGGCGCTTCCCAAGGTGCATCGTGACTTGCCTCATTTCCTGTCAAGGACATGACCTCTTGGTCCGCTACCTCCTTGTCACCTGCTTTCTGCTCGGCCTTGGCTGTGCCTCAGCTCCCAAACCCGCGCCCACGCCCGCCGTGGCGCCCGCGCCCAAGCTCAGGTCCCTGCCTTCGGCGGATGATCTTCCGTATCTCTCGCCCTCGGAGATCGTGAAGCGGATGCAGGGCTCCCCGGTCAAGTATCGCGTAGAGCCAGACGACTCACCGCCCGGCGGGGCCGCGGATTCGCTCTGGCCAATGGGGATTCAGCCCGTCGATCTCCCTCGCGTGGTGGTCGAAGACGGGAGACGGGTCGTCCAGGAGTGGCCCTTGGAGCCGAAGATGGAAGCGCTGATGGCTCAGGCCGTGAAGCACATCGAGGCCCAGCGCCTTGAAGAGGCGGAGAAGATCAGCAATCAGGTCATCGCGGAGTGTCGGGACTGCTATCTGGCTTTCGAGCACCTCGGGGAGATCGCACTCGCCCGAGGGGAGCCCGCCGCCGCGCTCGGCCACTACCAGAAGGCGTTGCAACTCAACCCGGATGACTCCCAACTCCACTATGGCCTGGGCAGAGCACTTGTGCGGCTCGGCCGACTGAAGGAGGCGCGTGAGGCGCTGGCCTGGGCGTTGGTCCTGGGTCCCCGCGACGCCACCCTGCGCAGGCTGCTCGGGGAGTTCGAGGGGGTTGGGATGGTGTTCAAGGGGGACGTGCTCATTCCGCGGGGCTTCGCGTACAAGCGAGGAGAGGAGATGGTCGTCCTGTACGATCCCCTCTACGGCCCCGCCTGGCTCGCCTTTGGCGCGTGCAAGGCGCTCTGGCACGCGGATGCTGAGCACCGCAAGGAGATGACCGGCCACACCGAGCACTTCTTCAACTCCATTGAGGACTTCGAGTGTGTCAGCGCGGCCGCTCATGTCCATGAGACTCAGAAGGCGCAGAACGTGGAGGGACCCATGGATCCCACGCTGGATCGGTTGTTGGACGTCATGCGCGACGGCATGTTCTCGGAGATGGTGCTCTTCGAGACCATGTCGCGCATCTCCCCCCAGTTCACCCTCACCCTTGATGATGAAGGCCGGCGGAGGATGTGGCAGTACGTGCTCAAGCACGTGCTCGTGCCCGTGGGTGCGCAGGGCGGATCCGCCCCATGAACTCACGTCTGCTCGCCGAGAAAGAGGGCCCCGGGGGCCTCGCGGGCCTGCTGACCACGGGGCTCATGGTCATCGTCTCTGGGGTGACATTCCCGTAGGCTGAGCTTCTCCCCTGCTCAAGAGGGTGTTCCATGGCCCATCGTCTGACCGCAGTGCTCATGATGGTGGTTCTGGCCAGCGCGTGCGCCACCACGCGCGTGGTACGCCTCGACACGGGGCAGGGTGCGCCCCTGGAGTACCGGTCGCCCACCTCGAACAAATCCGTCGAGGTGGGCGCGGACGAGTTCGAAGAGGCGTTGACCCTGCTGGTGCTGCATGCCCCCCTGACTCTTCGCCATCCCCAGCAAGGCTGGCTTGTGCGCACCTCCTCCTCAAGTCCCACCCAGGCCCCCCGTTGGCAGGACCTGGCGCGCAAGGGCCTCGGAGGCCTCTGCAAGGCGGGCCAGCCGAAGGATGACTGCCTGTCCGTGCTCGATGACGTCATGGGCTTCAGCCAGTGGGACAAACTGGGGATAGCTCTGGGCCTGTCGTTCGACCCCATGCGCGAGAGCATTGCCCACGCGGTGCAGAACACCCTGGCCCCTCAGCTCTTCTGTTCCGTGCTCGCCACGGGCTTGGTGACGTGGGTCTTTTTGGCGGCCAACCCCGAGCCCATCTTCACCAAGGCGGCTGCGATTGTCTCAGCGGTGATGCTGATCTACCTGGGCGTGGACGCCTTTCTGGCAGTGCTGAATGCGAGCCTGGAACTGAAGCGTACCACCGACCGGGCCACCACCTTTGAGGAGTTGCAGGAGGCCAGCCAACGCTTCGCGCGCGCGGTGGGACCGGAGGTCGCGCGCGTCTTCGTCCTTGCGACGACGGTGGTGGTGACCCGGGGCATGGTGGGAGGTGCCGCATGGCTGGCCTCACGGTTGCCGATGCTGCCCAACTTCTCGGAGGCGGCGACACTGGGGGCCTCGCAGGTGGGTGTCAGGTTGTCGGAGGTAGGGCAGGTGAGCGCGGTGGCTGTTGTGGAAGGCAACATCGTCATCACCCTGGCGCCCACGGCAGTGGCTATGGGTACGATGGGCTCGGGCAGCAAGGGAGGTTCAGTTTCCACACAAGGAAGCGGAACCAACCTTACGACGACTCGCCAGAGCGGGGGCACCACCTACCGCTTCAATACGGGACATGGCTTCAATCGAGCACACAGATCAGGAACGGACCTCAGGAACACAGACCTGACCCCGGATGAGGTCGAGAATGCAATCATGGACCACTTGAATGCTTTCCGTGCTTCTGGCGGAGCTCTGCCTACGGTGAGCGGCGGAGTTGTGCCGCAGCCCTACATAGGAAGAGTCGGGGTGGGAGGACATACGATCGGGTTCTCCGCAGTTCAGACGCCGGGTGGCACGGTTTCGGTTGGAACCTATTACCTGCTTCCCTGATGGGTGGTGAGATGGCCTCTCTCATCGAACTGTTTGACTCGATACCCGAGGAACCAGGACTGGCCCGCAGCGAAGCTGAGTATAGACTCGTTGAGGAACTCACATTCAGTTCGCCAGCAGCTATTTTGGAGTTCCTGGAAACTGCGCTCAGCAGGGATGTGCTCTTGGTTCCAGTCTGGATCAGAAATCTTGCCTATCGGCTAGCGTGTTTGCAGGAGCCAGACAATCCGTCGCTGTTGCGCAGGGCGGCGGCCGATCTGAGATTCGTCGGGCCCGATTGGAACAGTATTGCCGACGAGTTGACGCGGCGTGCTGAGTCCCTTGAGGGCAAAGACATCGCAGGTGAGTAGGCGTTCACCCTCACCCGTGCAACACCGCCGCTCTCAAGGGCGGCGCTCCAAGCGTCTATACCCCCCCCGGGGTGTAGGGCAGCTTCAGCTTGAAGGTGGCGCCTCGACCTGGCCCGTCGCTGTGCGCCGTCAGTGAGCCTCCCAGCACCTGGGCTGCAATGGCGCTGGAGTGAAGTCCGAAGCCATGCCCCCCGGTGCGGGTGGTGTAGCCGTACTCGAAGATGCGCGTGAGCATCTCCGGTGCGATGCCAACGCCGTTGTCGCTCACCCGGATGAGGAGCTGCTCGGGCTCGGGGTGCTCGAGCCTCAGGGTCAGGTGCCTCCTGTCCGTGGCAACCTCATCCAGGGCGTACTTGGCGTTGCTGATCAGGTTCACCAGGATCATCAGCACCTTGTGCTTGTCCGTCAGCACCGGCGGCAGCTCGGCCAGGTGCTTCTCGACCCTCACCTCGTGGCGGCTGAGCCCGGCGGCGTTGATGCGCAGGGCGTCGTCGATCAGCTCCCCGAGGGAGATGAACTCGAGCGCCTGAGGGGGCCGGGCATAGCTCTGCTGGAGGTTGACGATGCTACCAATGTGCTCGGTGTACCTGCCGAGATCGCCCAGCAGCGAGTGGATGCGCTCGCGCTCCTCCTCCAGACTCTGCCCGAGCTGATTCAGGTAGGAGGGGATCATCCTCCCGCGGTTATCCTGGGTGAGGAAGTCAGGCAGATCCCCCTGGTGCTGCTCGAGCAGGGCCGCGACCTTGCGCACGCTGGCGAGCTTCAGCTTGCCCAGCCGCTCCGTCACCAACAGCGTCGAGGTCTGCACGCTGTTGAGCACGTTGCCCACGTTGTGCAGCACGTTGGTGGCGATCTCCGCCATGCCGGCCTGCCGGGCACTCTCTACGAGCTGGTGGTGCACGTCCTTCAGCTCGCGGGTGCGCTCCAGGACTCGCTGCTCCAACCCTTCGTTGGCTTCTCGCAGGGCCTCCTCGCGTTGCTGGACGCCGTTGGCCATCAGCTGGAAGGCACGCGCCAGCTGTCCCAGCTCATCATTGCGAGCCGTGTTCATCCGGACAATGAAGTCGCCCGCCGCCACCTGGTCCGCGGCCTGGTTGAAGTCCTTCAGTGGACGGGTGATCTGGAGCTTCATCACCAGGTACATGATCCCCAGCCCCACGAGCAGCGCCAGGAGGCCCAGCCACAGGACATAGCGGGCCGCGAGCCAGGCCGGCCCTGTGACTTCGCTCCTGGGCAGCACGGTGACGAGGTTCCACTGAGGCCCTTCCAGCCGGGCCACGGCGAGGTAGGTGTCACCCTCCTCGTTCTCCAGGACGATCTGCCCAGGCTGGCGGCGCCTCACCTGCTCGAAGATGCTGCGCAAGTGTGCCCTCGGCCCGGCCTGCTCGGCGGTCTCCAGGATGTTGTGCGTCTCGACGGCATCCTCCGTCATCAGCTCGGGGTGGGCGATGAGCAGGCCATCGTCCCGGAAGATCAGGTTGTACGAGCCGGGCAGCCGGTCGTGGAGCGTGCGGACCATCAGCTCCTTGAGGAGGACGTCATGGCTGATCGTCGCCACGTGCCTGCCCTCCAGGTCCAGCGGGGTGGAGACGGAGACCATCCAGCTCTTGATGACCGTGTCCGCGAAGATGCCGCACCAGGCCGTCTGCCGCTGCGGGTTGTTCTCGGGCAGGCTGATCGTGAAGAGCTCGAGGCTGGTGAGCGGCGGGGCGGTCTCGGCGTCCAGGACCCAGGAGGGGCTCTCCGGCCAGTAGATGGCGAACAGCTTCTCCGGCAGGGTGATGTAGGTGTTGGTGAAGCGCGTGTGCAACGCGGGCCCGTACTGCGCAAGCACGTCATACGCGGCCAGGATGCGGCGCCGGAGCTCCTCATCGAGCGGAGCGTCTGCGGCGATGAAGACTCCGGGCATTCGTGTGCCATCGAAGTGCTCGGCACGGCTGCGGACCGTGCCGTCGGGCCTGCGCGCGAACAGGGTCTCGAAGCGGGGCGCCGGATCTTCCTGACGCAAGGCCTGGATCCGCTCCGCCAGCGCCTTCTTCAGGACGGTGTGGTTGTCCGCCGCCAGCATGAAGAGCGCCTGCTCCTGCTTGGCGCGCTCGGAGACATACTTCTCCAGGTGAGAGAGGGCCGCTGTGCGCAGCGAGCCGACCATGTGGAGGTAGCTGAAGAAGGTCGTCAGGCCGATGAGCGCCGCGATGGGCACGCCCATCTTGAGGAGTGTGGAGCGGGCCAGGGAGCCATTGGAGCGGGGAGGAGGGGAGGGAGTTGTCACTCTGGACCTTGCCCACGGTGTGTCGAGGGTGCGGCAGCTTACACCCCCGCTTTCGGAGGCTCGTGCGACTCCAGTGCGAGCTGGAGTCTGTGTGATTCCCGTAGGCCTTGTTCCAGGAGGCTCGCGCACGGGGCTGGGCTGGCGTAAAGGGACGCGCCATGAACGAGAACGTACGGATCGCCGTGGTGGGGGCCACGGGAGTGGTAGGCCGCGAGGTGCTCTCCGCGCTCCTGGATCAGGGAGTGCCCTCCGAGCAGCTCACCGTGCTGGCCTCCGAGCGATCCGAGGCCGTGGAGCTGGAGTACGGCGAGGACACGCTGGCGGTGGAGAAGACCACGCCCGAGGCCTTCCGCGGCGTGGGGCTGGCGCTGCTGGCCACGCCCTCGGATGTCTCCCGCACGCTGGGGCCCGTGGCCCAGGCCGCGGGCGCCTGGGTGGTGGATGCCAGCTCCGCCTTTCGCGCCGACGGCACCGTGCCGCTGGTGCTCCCCACCTTCAACCCAGAGATGCTGGGGGCTCCCTTCAAGGGCCGCATCGTCAGCGTCCCCTCCGCGGTGTCCAGCGCCCTTGTCTCGATCATCGCGCCGCTCCAGAAGGCCTTCGGCGTCGTCCGCGTCCAGGTGACGGCGCTCATGGGGGCGTCCTCGGCGGGCGTGGCGGGGGTGACGGAGCTGGAGAAGCAGACCGCCGGCCTGCTCTCCGGACGGGAGTCCGAGCCGCACGTCTTCCCCCACCGCATCGGCTTCAACCTGGTGCCCCAGGTGGGCCCCTTCATGGCCAGCTCGCCCTGGACCGAGGAGGAAGCAGGCTGGACGCTCGAGGCGGCGCGGCTGTTCGGCGCCCGGGGTGAGACGCCTGTCGTTGCCGGCACCGCCGTGCACGTGCCTACGTTCTATGGCCACGGGCTGAGCCTCCACGTGCAGCTCAAGACCGCGGCTCCTGTGGAGCAGGCCCGCGCCGCGCTGAAGGCCTCGCCCGCGCTCAAGGTGTTGGATGGCCCCGCGGAGAAGGTCTACCCCATGCCCATGCTCATTGCGGGGGACGCTTCGGTCCACGTCGGCCGGTTGCGCACCTTTCCCCAGGCCCCCGAGTGGCTCACCCTCTTCGCGGTGGTGGACAACGCCGGGCGCGGGGGGGCGCTCAACCTGGTGGAGGCGGGGCTGCGGCTCCTCCAGCGCGCTGCTTGACAATTTGGCACACCCCCTGGACCGGGCCTGCCCATTTGGCGGGGTTTGGGGGGGAGAAGCCGGGGGAATGAAGGAACTCCCCCCCCGTTTCAGATGGCCCCCCACTTGCTAGGGTCTCCACCGTCCATGCGTTCCTTGCTGATTGCCCTCGCCCTGCTGACCGCGCCCGCTGCTTGGAGCCAGTCGACTGCGCTCCAGCTCTCGCTCCCGAACAACGAGACCGAGCTCCGGGTCCCCAAAGAGCCCTGTGACCTGGTCCGATCGGTCACCTGGGCCCATGCCGTGACGTTCGTCCCGTGCGATGACCTGCGCTTCTGGTTCGCCACCTCCTGTGGGGATGAGCCACCCAGTGGGTCGGACGTGATTCACACCGTGCCCAAGGCCAACCTGCCTGGCACCCCCACCACCGGCAACACGGTGACGTTCGAGGTCAGCGAGCTCCCGCTCTTCAACGATGCTGCTTGCCCGGCTGAGCAAAAGGAGGAGGAGTACAAGCTCTGCGCCTCGGTCCCGGTGCCTGGAGGGCTCGCGACCGACTGTTCTTCTGGCTCGAAGAACTTCCACAAGAGCAACGTCGATGTCGTCTATGACTCCTTGCCGCCGGCTGTCCCGACGATCGACAACGTGGCGGCGCTGGACAAGGCGCTGTCCGTGCGAGTAGCTGCCCCGGAGGACGCCAGCCGGCTGAAGCTCCAGATTGTGCGAGCGGATGGGACCGGCGCGCGGACGGTGGATCAGTCCGTGGACCAGACGCTGTTCCGCGTGGAGAACCTGGAGAATGGGGTGACGTACAGCGTCACCGCGACGGCGGTGGACGCGGCGGACAACGAGAGCGCGCCCTCCGAGGCCCAGACGGGCACGCCGGTCCTCACCCGCGGCTTCTTCGACAGGTATGTCGAGGCCGGCGGGCAGGAGATGGGCGGCTGCGGCGCGGCGGCGGGCGGTCTGGCGGGTGGCTGGGTGCTGGCCATCCTGGGATTCTGGCTGTCTTCAAGGAGAAATCGGTCATGAGTCGAGCAGTGGCCCTCGGGGTCCTCGCGCTCCTCGGTGCGCTGCCGAGCCAGGCGCTGGAAGTCTCGGACGCTCCCACGCTGTCCACCCATTCGCCGCGCACGGGCGCCCTGGAGTTCAAGCTGGGCGGCTACAAGCCGCGCATCGACACCGAGGCGGGTCTCACGGACACGCCCTACGCGAACACCTTCGGCAACGAGTCGATGCTGCTCTTCGAAGTGGAGATGCAGCGCTACTTCTTCCAGCGCTTCGGCTCGGCGGGGGTGGGGTTCTCGGCGGGCTATGCGGAGAAGTACTCGGACGCCGTCACCGAGACGGGCGAGCTGGCCGCCGAGAAGACGGCACTCAAGGTCGTGCCGCTGAAGCTCAATGCCCTCTACAAGTTCGACTATGCGGCGTTCCGCTGGGGAGTTCCCCTCGTGCCCTACGGCAAGCTGGGGCTGATCTACATGCCGTGGTGGATCAACAAGGGGGACAGCACCCAGCAGCTGGACGATCGCTCGGGCAAGGGCGGGCGCTGGGGCTACGGACTCACGCTGGGCGCCTCGTTCCTGCTGGACGTGCTGGAGCCCCGCCTGGCGCGGGACTTTGACACTGACCTTGGCGTCAACCACAGCTACATCTTCGCGGAGTGGACGTACGCTGAAGTGAACAACTTTGGCAGCTCGGGGCTCGTTCTCTCCAGTCGGCACTGGATGTTCGGGCTCGCCTTGGACTACTAGACCGCTCGTATGCGGTCTTCCCTGTCCCCGTCCCTGAGCGTCCCGCTGTCCGTCCTCTGCCTGGTGGCCGCGGGGCTGCTCGCTCCCGGCTGCCACCGCGCGGCGAAGCCCGAGGTGGGGCCCGATCGCACGGTGGAGGCGGGCCTCCCGGTGGGGTTTGGCTCGGCCCAGGAGGGCGCGCCCGAGGTCACCTGGAACTTCGGGGACGGCACGCCGACCCAGAAGGCGGCCCGAGTCTCCCACGCGTTTCCACGCTCCGGCACGTTCACGGTGCAGGCGCTCGAGGGCGCGACGGAGCTGGGCCGCGCGCTCGTCACCGTGGTGCCGCGGCCAGTGCTGCGCGCCATCCCCGCGGACGCGACGGTGGCCATCTACGTGCCCCAGCTCCGCGGCTCGGTAGAGCCGCTGGTGGACTTCTACGAGCGGCTCGTGGGCCCCGACATCGCCCGGCGGCAGATCGAGGAGGCGCCCTTGCTGCCCATGATCCTCCAGAGCGTCCGAGGCGACACCAGCATGGTGGATCCGGAGGAGGGCTTCGGGTTGTTCTCAGTGCCCGTCTTCGAAGGCTCGGTGGCGGTGCTGGGGGTGGTGGACGGCCCGGCGGCCGTGGAGGCGCTCGTCCGGGACTTCGAGTCCGAGGGGCTCACGGCGCAGCGGCAGGCGGACGGCAGTGCTCGCATCGAGCTGCGCGAGTCGGAGCCCCTCACGGTCTTCGTCGACCGTGGCTACCTGTACCTGGCGATGCCGGACACGGAGGAGGCCAAGGAGGGCGAGCCGGTGAAGGCGTCGCTCTCGTCTCCGGACGCGAAGGGGCTGCGCCGGTACGTGATGGGGTTCAGCGGCCCCGGCCTCTCCGAGTCTCCGCTGCTGGCGACGCTGCGCGGCAAGGTGGAGGAGGGCAACCTGTACCTCTTCACCCGCTTCCCGGAGAAGGAGCAGGCGGATGGATTCCCTGGGTTCTTCTCGTCGCTGCGGGTGAAGGAGGGGCGCGCGGAGCTGGATGGCTTTATGGCCTCGGACAAGGTGCTGCTGTCGGGCAAGCAGGGCCCCGTTCCGACGCTGTTGGAGAAGGCGCCGGTGGGGCCTGTTGCCGCGGCGATGGTGTCCATTCCGCCGGATGAGCTGGCGAAGGCGCTCGTCGGAGCTCCGGGGTCGCCGCGGCGCGCGGAGGCGCTGGACTCCTGGCGCAAGGAAGGGATCGACGCCGAGGCGCTGATCAGCGCGGTGCGGGGGGATGTGACGCTGCTGGTGTACTTCGACGCGCCGGCCTTCTACCGGAACTTCCTCACCAACAAGCGTCCCGAGCCGCGCGGCGCCGTGCTCCTGGAGGCGGGCCTCACGCGTCCCGAGCCGGTGGTGGCGGCACTCAAGAAGGCCTTCGAGGCGGGCTCGTGGAACGTGGAGACGATCCAGGAGAAGAGCGTCACCCGGTTCCGGACGCGGTTGATGGACCAGCCGATGGTCTTCACCGTGGCGGCGGATCGGCTGTCGCTCCAGGCGGGCGAGGCGCTGGAGGCCAGGCCTCGGGAGAACGTGGCGGCGGGGCTGCGCGAGCGCTTCGGTGCCAGCGCGTTCGGGCCGAGCCACCTGTCCCTCATGGTGGACATGGGGCGGCTGCGCGCCGAGATGGATGCTCCCGGGCAGGTGCCAGGGGTGCCCGCGGGGCAGCTCGCGGCCGCGAAGGCCTTCGGCGGGGCGTTCCTGGATCAGCTCACTCCCTTCGAGCACGCCTTTATGGACCTCTCGCCCGAGGAGGGCGGAGCGCGCCTGCGGGGGCGGATCGTGGTGAGGACGCGCTGAGATGGCTTCGATCACCGTCCTCTACTTCGCTGCGGCGCGTGAGCGCGCGGGAACCCAGCGCGAGACCCTGGAGGTGTCCGGGGGGATGCGCGTACAGGAGGTGCTGCGGCTGTTGGCGGAGCGTCACCCCACGCTTGGACCGCTGCTGCCGCACCTGCGGGTGGCGGTGAACCAGGAGTTCGTGGATCCGTCGGCCGAGGTGCCAGTCGGGGCGGAGCTCGCGCTCATTCCTCCAGTGTCGGGAGGCTCCGGTCTGTTCTCGGTGGTGGACCGGCCGCTGCGGCTGGAGGACGTGGTGGCGGCGGTGTCGGGCGAGGCCTACGGCGGGCTGGTGACCTTCTCGGGCTCGGTGCGCAACCAGACGAAGGGCCGGAGGGTGCTGAGGCTCGAGTACGAGGCCTATCCGCCCATGGCGGAGAAGCGGCTGGCGGCGATTGGCGCGGAGGTGGCGGAGCGCTTCCATGGCACGCGCCTGGCGATCATGCACCGGGTGGGGACGCTGATGCCGGGAGAGCTGGCGGTGGTGATCGCCGCCGCGGCCCCGCACCGCAAGGAGGCGTTCCTGGCCTGCGAGCACGCCATCGAGCGGCTCAAGCAGGACGTCCCCATCTGGAAGAAGGAGTTCTTCGAGGACGGCGAGGTCTGGGTGGGACTCGGCCCCTAGTGGACGCGGAGGTTGGCCGGCACGGTGACCTGGGTCCCGCCATCGGACTTCTGCGCCTTCTCGGCCTCGTTGATGGGCCGCAGAGGTGTGTCGAGCCCCAGCGCCTTGCGTCGCTCCAGGTCCTTCTCCTTGGCGGCCGCGAGCGCCCGGGCGTTGTTCTCCTGCATCTTCACCGGAGTCGGCCCGGCGATGAGGAACCCCACCGGCGCGCTCAGGAACAGGACGATGACCATCGCCAGCCACGCGAAGTCCCTGATCCGGTACTGCCCCACCCGATCCTTCGCCACCGAGTGCTGGACGATCAGGTGGAGCTGGCCCTCGGTGAGCCGCAGAGTGGTGCCCTCGAGCAGCTCGAGGGTGGCGCGGCCCTCGTGCTGGACCAGCTGGGCGCGGGGAACCTCGCTGAACGCATCTCCCTTCGTGCTGCGCTCCAGCTTCACGCCTGGGGGCACGAAGATGCGGTAGCCGTGCTCCGTGCGCTCCGCCAGGAGGAAGGGCTCCTCCGGCAGGGTGAAGCCATAGAGCGGCAGGGGTGCCTTCTCATCCGGCGCCGCGAGGACGCGGGGCTGCTCGGGACCGAAGCTCCAGGCTTCGGCCAGGGAGGTACCCCAGTACAGCTCGCAGAAGAGGCCGGCGTTGACTTGGCGATTCATGGACCGTCCGAGAATAGAGCCTTTACCCCGCATCGGCAGCGCCCGCGTCTCGTGGAGGGCCACCCGCGTCCGGAAGGCTCCCCGGATCGGTCGGTCCCCCGGCATCCGAGGGAGGACGCCCCCCATCGAGTGCTGGCACTGCACTGGCCGCCTCCCGGACCTCGGGGGGTGGACGCCCTCCGTCTGACACCATCCCCGTTCCCGAGGTTCCCTCACCATCCCGAGTGGGCACACCCGCGACCCCAGCATCCAGAAGAGCAGGCGCTCCGGGGGAAAGAGAGCGGCCCGGGTTGGAGGAGGGCAAGGCCCGGCGAACCTCCGCCACGGCCACGGTCAGGATGGCGGCGGCCAGGGCGAGGAAGCCCACGGTGTTCGCCAGCGTCTCCACCTTGGCGGAGACGGGCCGCCCGCGGGCCAGCTCAACGCTGAGGAAGAGCAGGCGCCCTCCGTCCAGCCCTGGCACGGGGACGAGGTGCAGCAGCGCGAGCGCCACCGAGATGGCCACCAGCACTCGCAGGAAGGCGTCCCAGCCGGTGGAGGCCGCCCCCGAGGACTGTCGCACTACGGCCACGGAGCTGGGGGGCTCTGCCTCCGGGGCCGGTCCAGCCACCGCGCTCCAGACGAGCGTGAGCGCCTCGGTGGCCACGCGCTGGGTGTGCACCAGGGACTGTGTCAGGGCCTCGCCGGGCGGGTGCTCACGGAAGACGTACTGCTGGCTCACGCCGATGCGGCCCACGCCGCGCTCATCGGGGCGGGGGCGCA
>Ga0190275_10001334_pt1 | contig 18478 bp, 13 predicted proteins | sample Popmic550T_FD_133745 | JGI IMG/M metagenome (GOLD analysis project Ga0190275, IMG submission 133745) | Populus adjacent soil microbial communities from riparian zone of Yellowstone River, Montana, USA - 550 T | ecosystem: Environmental > Terrestrial > Soil > Riparian zone > Trees stand | place...
GGCGCCGCGGGCGCGCATGGCCGTGAAGGCCGCGTGGCCCGGCGTGTCGAGGAACGAGATCAGCCGCCCGTCGGGCAGCTCCACGTGGTACGCGCCGATGTGCTGCGTGATGCCGCCGGCCTCGCCCGCGATCACGTTGGTCTTGCGGATGTAGTCGAGCAGGCTCGTCTTGCCGTGGTCCACGTGGCCCATCACGGTCACCACCGGCGGGCGCGGCCGCAGGTCGGCCTCGTCGTCGCCGGCCACCGCCTCCTCGGCCAGCTCGCTCCCGTACTCCTCCTCGCGCACCGCCTGGAACCCGAACTCGTCCAGCAGCAGCTCGATCTGGTCGAAGTCGAGGCGCTGGTTGATGGTCACCATCAGCCCCAGGTTCTTGAACGCGCTCCCGATGATCTGCGCGGCCGGCACGTCGATCAGCTCGGCCAGCTCGGCCACGGTCAGGAACTCGTTCACGCGCACCTGGAGGGCCTCCTCGGCGCGGCGCGCCTTGTCGGCCTCCATCCGCTCCTCGCGCATGGCCCCGCGGTCGATGTGCGGCCCACGGCGCTTCTTGCGCCCGCCCGACTCCATCGCCGCCATGGTCTTGCGGAAGGTCTGGTCCACCGCCTCCTGGTCGACCCACCCCTTCCCCTTCTTCCCCTTCTTCTTGTCCTTCTTGCCGGCCGAGGCGCCGGCGCCCGGCGTGGCCGGACGCGCGCCGCCACCCTGCGCGGCGCCGCCGCCCTGGCCCTGGGCCGGGAAGCCGGCGCGCGCCGACTGGGGCGGGCCCGCGGGACGCGCCGGGCGCGGCGGGAAGCCGTCGCTGGCGCGCGCGGGGCGCGGCGGCTCGGCCTCGCGCCGGGGCTCGCCGGGCGCGCCGGGGCGCGCGGGGCGCACCGACGGCGGCGGCGTGGGGCCGCGGTCGCGCGGCGGGGCGCCGGGCGTGGCGCTGGCCGCCGGGCGGAACTCGTCGCGGCGCGGCTCGCCGGGGCGGCCGCCCTGGCGGAACTCGGGGCGCAGCTGGCGCCCGCCCTCGGGGCGCGCGGGGATCGGGGCCGGGCGGGCCGGCTCGGGGCGCGCGGCCTCGGGCTGCGCCGCCTCCGGGGCCGCGGTCTCCTCGTCGCCCCCGGCGCGGGCGGGCTCCGGGCGCGCCGGCTCGGGACGCGCCGGCGTGGGCGCGGCGGCCTCGGCAGCCGGCGCCTCGGCCGGCGTCTCCGCGGCGGGCGCGGCGGTCTCGGCCACCGGCTCGGCGGCGGGCGGCGGGACGGAAGTGTCCACGATCACGGTGCCGCCGGTGGGCTCGCGCCCGCCGCTGGTCACCAGCTCGGCGCCGCGGTCGGCGGCGGCCTCGGCGGCCTCGGCCTCGATCGCCTCGGCGGCGTCGGCCGTGGGCGACGCGGTGCTGTCGGCGCGGGCCTCGGGCGCGGCGGCGTCCGCCGCGGCCGGGGCCGGGGCGGCGTCGGGCGCGGCGGCCTCGGCCGTGGCGGACTCGGGCTCGTCGCCCTCCTCGCGCTTGCGGCGGCGGCGGCGCGGCGCGCTCGCCACGTCGCCGATCGCGGCTTCCACCGCCTCGCCCACGTCGCGGTGGCCCAGGCGGCGCTCGCGCTCGATCCACGTCCTCACCCGCGCCACGTGCTCTTCGGAGATATCCGACATGTGGCTGCGGACGGGAATGTCCATCTCCCGCAGGAGCTGCACCAAGGACTCACCCGGTACGCTCAGTTCCTTGGCGACTTCGAAAACACGCATCAGTGCAGCTTTCCTCCGTGACTCGTCTTACTCGTCCTGCGGGATGGGTAGCGCGGCGGCGAGCTCCAGCGCGCGCCGCGCAAAGTTCCGGTCCGTGAAGCCCAGCGCCGAAACGTCGCCGCGCCCGAGCGCGGCGCCGATCGCGCCGCGCGTCAGGCACACGGCGAACGGAACGCCACGCGCTTCCAGGAGCGGAACCAGCTTCTTGCTCTGCGTTGGAGAGGTGTCGACGGCGAGGAGGACGGCCACGATCTCGCCGTCGCGCACGCTCCGGCGCGTGGCGTCGGTGCCGTGCACCAGCGCCCGCGCCCGGGCGGCCAGCCCCAGGAGGTCCAGGAGCCTGCGCTCCGGCGCGGGTGCTGCGCCGCTCATGTCGCGATCAGTCCGAGACGGCCAAGTTCTCTGCGCCGCCGCCACGTGTCAACCCTTTCGTGGCCCCGGCCGCCTCGCCTTCCTCCTCCTCCGTGCCGCTCTCGGGGGCGTCGCCGGCCACCTCGCCGGCCGCCTCCGCCGCCGCGCCGCCGGACGCAGTCGCGCCGTCCGTCTCCGCGCCGGCCTCGGGGGCGCCTTCGCCCTCGCCCTCGTCCTCCTCCACCGTCATCTCGTCGATCAGCGTGGCGATGCGGTCGGCGTCGGCGTCGCTGATGGCCGGGATGCGCGTCAGTTCGTCGCGCTCCAGGTCGATGATGTCGAAGAAGGTGTTGTACCCCGCGGCCTGCAGCGCGGCCAGCGTGGCCGGCGGCAGGTCCAGGTCGGTCAGCGGGAAGTCGGACGAATCGTAGCCGTCGTCGCCGCTGGGGCCGAACAGGGCGCGCTCGGCGCCGTGCTCCAGCCACTCGCGCGAGCCGTACAGGTCGAGCTGCCAGCCGATGAGCTGGCTGGCCAGGCGCACGTTCTGCCCGTTGCGGCCGATGGCCAGCGAAAGCTGGTCCTCGTCCACGATCGCCGTCATGGTGCGCGCGTCGTAGTCGCTGATCACCTTGGCCACGCGGGCCGGGGCCAGCGCGCGCTTGGCGAAGATCTCGGGGTCCGGGTGCCAGGGGACGATGTCGATGCGCTCGCCGCCCAGCTCCTGCACCACGGCGCGCACGCGCGAGCCCTTCAGCCCCACGCAGGCGCCCACCGGGTCGATGCTCTCGTCGCGCGAGCTCACCGCCAGCTTGGTGCGCCCGCCCACCTCGCGGCTCACCGCCTTGATGTCCACGATCCCCTGCTGGATCTCGGGGACCTCCAGCTTGAACAGCGCGGCCACGAACAGCGGGTCGGCGCGCGACAGGATCAGGCGCGGCCCCTTGGGCGTCTCCTCCACCTTCTTCAGCACCGCGCGGATCGTCTCGCCCTGGCGGAAGCGCTCGCGGGGGTTCTGCTCCTTCCACGGCACGATCGAGTCGGCCTCGCGGGCGCGGTTGAGCAGCACCACCAGCTTGCCGCGCTCCACCTGCTGCACCTCGCCGCTGAGCAGCTCGCCCACGCGGTGCTCGTACTCGTCGCGGATCTTCTGGCGCTCGCCCTCGCGCACCCGCTGCAGGATGCGCTGCTTGGCGGCCATCACGGCGTTGCGGCCGAACTGCGCGAACTCGACCGGGACCTCCATCACGTCGCCGACCTCGAAGTCGGGGTCGTCCCAGCGCGCCTCTTCCAGCGAGATCTGGCGCGAGGGGTCCTCCACCTCGGCCACCACCTCGCGCAGCACGGTGATGTTGATGCCGCCGGTGGCGTCCTCGATCTCGATCTCGGCTTCCACGTTGGGGCCGTAGCGCTTGGCCAGCGCGGCCAGGATGCCGTCCTTGATCAGGTCGTACAGCTCGTCGCGGGAGATCGCCTTGTTGGCGGTCATCTCGCGGAATGCTGCGAGAACCTGTGTCGCGTTGTTCATGGCCTCGTCCAGTTGATGATCCGCGGAAGCGCTCGCCCGTTCAGGGCCGCTTTCCGCCCCACCGATACACCAGGTGCGCCTTGTCGACCTCGGCCAGCGGGAACTCCACGTCCTCGCCACCCTCCAGCCGCAGCGCCACCGATTCCTGTCCCTCGTCGCCCTTCAGCCCCAGCAGCTCGCCGTCGAGCCGGCGCGCGCGGCCGGCCAGCGTGCCCTTGCCGCGCACCGACACCTCCTGCCCGGCGAAGCGGCTCCAGTCGCGCGGGCGCACCAGCGGGCGCTCCACGCCGGGCGAGCTCACCTCCAGCAGGTAGCGGTCGGACAGCCCCTCGTAGGCGTCGAGCATGGGCTCCAGCGCGCGGCTCACCGCGGTGCAGTCGTCCACGCCGATCGACGGCTCGCCCGGCACCGAGTCGGGGCGGTCGATGCGCAGGCGCAGGATCGGCCGGGCGCGGTTCCCCGCGACTTCCAGCTCCACCAGCTCGTACCCCAGCTCGCTCACCTGTCGCTCGATGTCGGCGGCCAGGCCGCCCGGGGCTGCGTCGGGCATCGCTGCGTGCTGTTCGGGATGATACGGCAACAAAAAAAGCGGGGGCGACCGCTCCCCACTTCAGAACGACGATCCGCCCGAGGGCGCCCGTCAACCTCCGAACCGAGACGAATATAGGCCTCGGCTGGCCGTCGTGCAACCCTGCGGCGCCGTCGAGCCCCGTGGAGCGGGCGTTTCGACTCCGCGCGCCTGCCGCAAAATCCACTCCGGCGGCGTCCGCCCGTCACCGCCCAGCCAGCGTGGGGCGGAGTCCCTTTTACTCACGCAGAGCAGAAGAGGAGCGGAGAACCGCGGTAAGACGTTCGAGCGAAACGACTTTCGATCACCCCGTCCCGGGCGGTTCTCCCCCTTCTCCCGCAGTTCGGGAGAAGGGGGCCGGGGGGATGAGGGGCCGTCATCACGCGGCGCGGCCCTGCTGCGCGGGGCGGAGCGCCCAGAGGCGCAGCACCAGCTCCTCCATCGCCTGGCGGTCGCTCATCGAGGCGGACTTGAGCAGGCGGTCGCTGCGCAGCAGCTCGGCGAGCGCCTGGTCGATCTCGGGCAGCGTCCACTTGCGCGCCTGGGGGACGATGCGGCGCGCCATCCAGCGCTGGAACGGCTTCAGCTCCGCCTCCAGCGCCTTCTGCCCGCCGGCGCACACCAGCCCCACCTTCAGCAGCTGGCCGCCCATCCCGATGACCAGGCTGACGCCGCTGTCGCCCTGCTCCAGGAGGATCGGGAGCACCTCCAGCGCCTCGCGGAAGCGGCGCTCGGCCACCAGGTCGAACCAGGCCCAGCGGTCGGCCCGCGGGATCGATCCGCCCACCGCCTTCACGTCGTCCAGCGTGATCCGCTTCCGGTCGTTCACGTAGCCGACCAGCTTCTTCAGCTCGGCCACCAGCATCCCCAGGTCCACCCCCATGGCCGAGACGATGGCGCGCGCGGCGTCGGCGTCGAACTCGGTGTCGTACGTCGCGCGCGCCTCCTCGATCAGCCACCCCGGCGCGTCGTCGGCCGCCAGCGAGCTGAACTCGATGCTCACGGCGTGCTTCTTCAGCTCGTCGTAGAACCTGGCCTTGGAGCCCTGCGGGATGGAGGCGGAGACGACCAGGACGGTGCCGGGCTCGGGCGCTTTCGCCGCGGCCTCCACCACCTCGCGCCCCTTCTGCCCCAGCCCCTGCGCGTCGCGGACGACCACCACGCGGTGCTCGGCCATCATCGGCGGCGTGGCGAGGGTGGAGGCGAGCGCGTCGGCGTCCACGTCGGAGCCGCGGAGCTGGTCGACGTTGAAGTCGCGCGTGGCCTCGTCCAGGTAGGCGGCGACCACCTTCGCGACGGCCTCCTCGCGGAAGAAGTCTTCGTCGCCGAAGAAGAAGAACGCACCCCCCGCGGTCTTTTCGCGGAGAGTGCGGGCGAGCTGGTCGTAGCGGATCTGCGGCACGCGGGTGGCCGGAGCGGCTGGGGTGAACGCGCTAGGGCTCGATCCCCTCCGGGACGTGCCCGGTGCTCACCGCCACCGCGCCCTCGAGCGGGCCCTGGGGGCGGAAGAGCACGTCGTGGTACGGCATCTCGCGCACTCGCACGCCGATCTCGGCCAGGCGGCTGGTGAGCCCCGTCGCCTCCTGGTGCGCGGCCGTGGAGAGCAGGCGGCGGAGAAGCTGGCGCGACGGCGCCTCCACCGCAACGGCGGGAAGGCTGCTCACCGCCGGCCGCGGGCGCATCAGCGGCACCCAGGCGGCCACGGCCACCATCGCCGCCACGGCCACGGTGCCCAGCGCCTGCGCCGGCCCGGCCAGCGAGCGCTCGCGGCGGGCCTCGAAGTCGGCCTGGTGCAGCCGCCAGCGCAGCCGCTCGCCGAAGTCCTCCGACACCTCCAGCTCGGGGAGGCCGCGGAGCACGTCGGTGCCGCGGCGCAGCACGCGGTCGTAGTGCGCGCAGCTGTCGCACGCGTCGGCGTGCGCCTCCATCGCTTCGCGCTCGGCCCACGACACGTCGTGGTCCAGGTACGCCGAGTACCGCTCGAGGTACTGCTGACAGTCGATCATGGCCTGTGGCACCGCGTCCCGGAGTCCCCCGCCGGCCCCACCCGGAGCCGGCGACGTTTCGTTGTACGCGCGGTGCCTCCGGGAGTTCCCATCATTAGGGGAAGATGAAGTTCCGCGCCAGAGGCGGGATCGCGAACGAGAATCGTCGCAGGCGTTCCGCGGCCGGATGGCGTGGGTCGGCTCCCGGTCTCACGGGGACAGGTAGTACCACGCTCCTCGACCACGGGTCGCGCGTGACCGGAAGGGCGGGCGCGTGGACAGGGGGCCCGCGCCCCGACGGTCATCCGCCGATTCGTTCGAACCCGATGTCGTCCATGCTGGAGCCGAGCGTGAGCCGGAAGTCACCTTCATAGGGAGGAAGGTTTGCCGAGCACACGACCAGGTGGAGGTCGAACACCCCCGGGCCTCGCAGCGCAAAGTCCTCGAAGGTCGCCTTGCGGTCGACGATCTTGTGGTTGATCCCCAGCCATGCCTCGTTCGCCCGGTGGAAGTACACATAGAAGGCGTCCAGCGAGCGCGCCATGCCGGAAGGGATGGACACACCGACGGTGCTCACGCCTTTCCACTTCATCTCGTACAGTTCGAGCGTGCGGGTGCCCGGGGACTCGTGCTGGTCGATCCGCGTCACGTAGGCCACGCACTCCCGCGCGATCTGGTCGCGGTGGAGGTTGTGGACCTCGATGTAGAAGTAGCGTGCCCGCGGGTTCGATTCGTGGGGGTCTTCGTACGCGGACGGGGGAACTGTGAGCGCGAAGCGGTTGCGCCAGTGCGGCTGCCACTTCGGGTGCTGCTGCACCTTGCGGTAGATGAACTCGGGGAGGGTTCGACGGTCCGAGAAGGGAAAGCAGTTCACCTGGAGGTACTTCATCACCCCATCCTCCGGGAGAACCCCGTCCTCGCGGAACGCGAGGATCTCGAGCTGGAGGTACGTGGCCAGGGCGAGCTCCTGGTGCGAGAACAGCGAGCCCCGGCACGCATCCCTCCCTTCGAGCCGTTCGCGCCTGAAGTCGATGAACAGCAGGTATTCCGACTCGCGCAGCTTCCGGAAGATGTTCTCCTGGACACCGTGCAGCGTCTGCTCCGCCACGCCGATGTAGGGTTCGTATCCGAGCTCTCTCAGCTCGGCCGCCACGCGGTGCGCGATTTCCACCTCGGATGTTTCCTGCTGCTGGCCGCAGCTGATGAACACCCTGGCGCGATCCTGCTCGCTGGCCTTCGCCATGATCACGATCCGGGTCCGAGGTTCACTCGAATGCTCACCGCAGCACGCCAGTCCGAAGCTAGGCCTCCCTTTTCCCAAACACAATCGGAACGAAATCTGTCCTCCCGGCAGGGGCCGTACGGGGCCTGGGGGGAAGAACGGAGGCGGGTCGCCCGGAATCCGGCGGCCCGCCCCATCGAGTGTAGCGTCGGACGTGGTCTAGCGTTCGATGGCGATCGCTCCGTTCGCGGGGTTCAGTCCAGCACCGGGGCGATGATCCGCGCGAAGGAGTTGCGCGCGCGGTTCAGCCGGCTCTTCACCGTGCCCAGGTTGGTGTCGGTGATCTCGGCGATCTCCTCGTACGTCTTCCCCTCCATCTCGCGCAGCATGAACACAGTGCGGTGGTGCTCGGGGAGCTGGTCCACGGCCGCGTCCACCTGGGCCTTCAGCGCGCGCTTCCGGAACAGGTCGTCGGGGCGGTAGGTGTTGTCCTCCCACTCCAGCGGGCGCTGGTCCTCGGTGCGGTTCTTCAGCAGCGTCTGGAAGAGCACCAGCGGGTTGCGCGAGCGGTTGCGCAGCTCGTTCTTCGCCAGGTTGCTGGCGATGGTGTAGATCCAGGTCGAGAACTTCTTGCTCTGGTCGAAGCGGTGCAGGTGCCGGTAGACCCGGATGAACGTCTCCTGCACCAGGTCCTCGCCGCGCTCGCGGTCGCCGGTGGTGCGGTAGACGAAGTTCAGCAGCCGGTTCTGGTAGCGCTCCACCAGCTCGTCGAACGCGCGCCGGTTGCCGGCGAGGAAGGCGGCCACCACCTCGCTGTCGTCCAGCGTCTTGAGGCCGGCTTTTTCGCGCGGCGGTGCGTGGCTCTGGGCCAGGACTTCGAACATGGGACCCCCTTGTGAGGAACCGCTTTGTGGCAGGCTTCGCCACATGCTTGAGGCACGCGCCATACCGGTGTGCGACTGCGCGTAAAGCCTTGTATCCGCTCGTCTTTTGCCGCCCGCGCCCGGCGGGCCCGTCCCGATTCCGTCCACCGCAGGGGACGCTTCGCGTCGCCCCGCGACACATCCCGCCCCGCCTGGGCCCTGCCGGAGAACGCGCCGCCGGCTCCGCGTCTGACGGGGCGTCCTATCTCCCGAACACGAACCCGGCGGCGTACAGCAGGGTGCAGATCGTCTTGCCGTCGGTGATCTCGCCGTCGCGCACCATCCGCAGCGCCTCCGAGAGCGTCACCCGCACCGGCTCCATGAACTCATCCTGATCGTACGACGTCTGGCCCTGGGAAAGATTCGTCGCGAGGTAGAGATGGATGCGTTCGTCGGTGAAACCCGGCGTGGTCCAGATGGTGGTGAGGTGGCGAAGCTCGCCGGCGACCACCCCCGCCTCTTCCAGCAGCTCGCGCCGCGCGCATTCCTCCCACGGCTCTCCCGGGCGTTCGGGGCGCCCGGCGGGAACCTCGTACAGCCACCCGCCGGCCGCGTAGCGGTACTGCCGCACCAGCAGGAGGATGGGATCGTCGCCATCGACGTCGCTCAGCACCGGCAGCACCGCGCTGGCGCCCGAGTGGCGGATCATCTCCAGCTCGCCCGTGGTGCCGTTGGGGAAGCGGACCGTGTCGATCCCCAGGTCCACGATGCGCCCCCTGTGAACCGGCCGGCGCGAGATCATCCCCGCGTCGGCCGGATCCGGCTTCTCCGTCTCGCTCATGTCGTCCGTGTGAAGGAAGATGGAGGCCGAGCGCCCCGCGCTCAACCGGTTCGAACGAACGTTAACTCAGTGCTAATTGAACAGCACCCCGGCAAACGCCGAAGCCCCACGGCCACCCGTGGGGCTTCGTCCGACCGTCGTATCGACGTCTGACGGAACAGTCGACGCCTCACCCCCGCGTCCGCCGCCGCCTCGGCCTCGGCGGGTCGCGGTCGGGGACCGCCGGGAGCGTCATCGTCCCCCCGCCGGAGTCATACCGATTCGGCTGAATGAATGTGCATTCCTCCATTCCTCCACGGACGAATCGACTCACCCTTCCGTAGCCGCCCTTCGGAATGCACAGTTGATTGCCCGATCAGGTATCATATCATACCGCTTTCCCCGGCATCGTTCGGATTCCAGGCTGAGCTGGCTCTCACAGAGGTCACAGAGGACGCGGAGAAAAACTCTGTGACCTCTGTGAGAAACCATGGCGGACCCGACTCGCGGACGATGCCTGGTGATCGGGATCAGATCGCCGCCCGACGAACCTGCGGGGCAATTCGCATTCCCTGTGCGCGGAAAAACAGCGGCGGCACGAGACCTTTCGTCTCGCGCCGCCGCTTCTCGCATCCTCCCCTGATCCGCCGACGTCCGTGCGGGTCCGGAAACGCACTCGCGCACCTGTAAAATCCCGCCGCGGGACGAGTCCCCTACTGCGCCGCGATCCCCTGCGGCGCGACCGCGCGAAGCCCCTCGAACGCCTCCGAGATCGGAACCGAATACGTCCCCTTCGCACCCGCGGCGGCGGCGAGCACGCGGCGGATCGCGGCGCGGTCCACGCTGGCGGGGTCGTATCCGGCACCGATCAGCGCCTGGATCACGCCCTCGGTGTGCACGCGGCTGCGCTCGTAGAAGTCGGGGAAGATGCGCAGCTCGCCGTTGCGCGCCACGATCGGGTCGTAGCGGATGACGAGCGGCACCGGCACGGCGATCCGCGTCGCGCGCGTCTGGCTGGGGCGCGCCAGCAGCCGGGTGATCTCCTGCGCCCCCACCGAGCCGCCGTTGCGCGCGTGGAGGGTGCGCGCCAGCTCCACGATGTCGTTGTTCATCATGCGGATGCAGCCGTGCGACGCGGCGGTGCCCAGGTCGCGCACGTGCGGCGAGCCGTGGATGTAGTAGAGCGGCGCGAAGAACAGCTTCACCCGGCCCATCGGGTTGCTGGGCCCCGGCGGGGTGAGCACGGCGTCGCGCGTCCACTCGCGCCCCTGCGGCGGCCGCCACCACGGGTTCCACTCCGCCGTGGCGATGGTGAACCGCCCGTCCGGCGTGTCGTGGCCCGGCAGCCCCACCGAGACGCGGTAGGTCTTCACCAGGCTGTCGCCGTCGTACAGCCGGAGCCGGTTCTCGGGGATGTTGATGTCGATGCGCAGCGCCGACACGGGCGCGGCCGCGGCGCTGTCGGTCGCCGGCGCCGCGGTCTGCGCCCGCGCGGCGTGCGCGAAGGCGGCCGGGAGCGCGAGCGCGGCTGCAAGGGTGCGGAGCTTCACGGTTTCGAATCGGGATCGGGAGGAGCGAGACTGCCGACCGTGCGGCAGACGGGAACGCCGCGCGCACCCAAAGCTAACGCCGCGAACCGCTTGCGCCAACGAGGCGAGGGGCGGCTCAGCCGCTTCCCCCGTGGAGGGAGGTGACCGCCTTCTCGCGCAGTTCCGCAAGCATCTGCCCGAGAACGCGCCGGATGAACACGCCCAGCCGCATCTGTAACACCGTGGATGACGCGGGGAGCAGTTCCCGCAAACGAGCGGTGAATGGCTCGGCGACCGCATCGGACAGGAGCAGCACTTCGTCTTCCGCATCCGGGTCCACCGGGAGTTCGACGGCGAATCCTTTCGCAACGTTCGCCCACGCCGGCGCGCTCGCTTCCATCGCGACGCGAACCGCTTTCGCACTGACGGCTAAGCGATAGCCAGATCTCGGGGTCGGCTGGCGAAACAGCGAATCCGAACTCGGCAGGAGTTGCTGCGTGATCGTGATTTGCCCCTCCGTACGCAACGAGGTCGCCTGGCGCTCGAACTCGGCGGCAATGGCCTGCAGCAGGTTCAAGCCGGCCGCATCCACCTGCGCTTGTGAATACCCCCCTCGTGTGAGATACACGGCACGCAGGTTGGCCGCCTCCTCTTCAGGATCGGGAGCGGCCGCAGCCTGCAGCGTCTGCTCCACGAGTTGGATCGCCTCCGTCGTGCGGTCGAAAACGAATTCGACAAAGGCCTGTGGCTCGCCCTCGTCCGCCCTCCGGAGTGCGGCGAGGTACGCCGGCTTGTGTTCGACCAGGATGAGCAGCGGTATGGAATGGCTGCGATAGGTGAACACGGACGCAAGCGCCCGCGCCACTCTCCCGTTCCCGTCCGCGAACGGATGAATGCCGACGAGTGCATAGTGGGCGTACGCCGACTGGAGCACGGGGTGAGCGCCGCGGAACTCGTCGGTCCGTAGCTCCTGAACCAGGCGGTGCATTTCCGTGGGCACCAGGTCCACCGGCGAATAGGCGTGAAATCCGCCATCCGGGAGCCGCACGTGGTTCGGCATGGACTTGTACTGGCCCTTGGGGAGGGGATGGTTCTGCCATCCGACTTCCGTCAGCACCGGGTAGGTGTCCTGGGATTCGCAGATGCGCTCGTGAAGCGCGCGGATCCACATCTCCGAAACCGGCTCTCGTTCGGTCGCGAGATCGACCACGTATTCATAGGCGTGCATCTGCGATTCGATCAGCGAACGCACCTTTTCGCCGCGCGCCTCCAGCACCGACTCCCACGCCGCGGTCTGCAGCGCGATCGTCATCGTGAACCCGCGGTCCACGTCGTACAGCCCCTCGATCGCTCCGGTATCGACGGCTGCCGCGCGCATGGCGATTCGATGCGCCTGGGCGAGCTGGTCGCGCGGCAGCGAGCCCGGACGGGGGAGGCCGGCGACCGACTTCTCCCAGCGGGCGTCGTCGAGCGGAAGTTTCGCCCACTCCGCGAACGAAGGGAACGATCGATACGCCGCATCGATCTGGTGAACGTTCATCGCAGTATGCGGTTGATGACTGGCACGATCCTGCCGGAGGATACGCCCGGCGCAGCCAGATCGGCAACAGCGTTACTCGTCCCACAGCCGAGTGGTCCGCCCATAGCCTACCGAGCGCGCGGAAGAATGCCCGAACCGGTTGGCGGAGGGGTGTCGCCCGAGATTGGCGCAGAGGCGCAAAGGGGAGCGGGGGTGCGGCGGATGATCTCCGCCGCACCCCCGCGATTCCCATCTACGATTCCTGAGCCCCAGCGGACGAGCCCGGGGCGTGCGTCAGGGCGTGAACGTGGAGTTCTGCGCCTTGGGCGTGCCGCGGCCGCCGGGACCGTAGACCGCGGTGACAGAGGCATCGCCCCAGTTGCTGCCGTCCATGTCCGAGTTGTCGAGCGCCGGGTTCTTCAGCTCGCGGCTGACGCCGTTCTGGGCCGAGATCGCCGCGCTCGCGAACTGGGTCCGGTCGATGGTGAGCGTGTCGGTTCCGAACACGCGCGCGATCTTGAACGCGCCCAGGCTGTTCGGGAACCCGATCAGGGTGTGCACGTAGTCGACCGGCACGCCGCCGTTGTTCGTGGTGTTCGTGGTTTTCCCCAGCGTGACGTACGCGCCGGGCTGCACCACCACCGCCGCCGAGATCGGCTGGTACGCGCGGCGGCCGGCGGCCGCCGAGTCGGCGATCACCAGGTTCTGCAGGTTCACCTTGCGCGTGCCCGCGTTGTACAGCTCGATCCACTCGCCGTTCGCGTCGCTGATGGTCCCCCCCGGGTTCACCAGCATCTCGTTGATCACCAGCAGGTACTGCACGTCGGTCTCCACGAACAGCGTGAAGCTGAACGACACCACGGTGGCCGGCATCTGGAGCTGCAAGGTCTTGGCTCCCGACACGGCGTCCTTCGCCAGGATCTGGTGGTAGGCGAAGAACGGCTGGTTCGCGTGGGTGAAGGATTCCACCCCGTCCGCGTTCGCCACCGTGATCTCGCCCGAGCCGCTCGTGACCGTGGGCCCGGTGTCGAAGAACACCTGGACCCCCTCCGGGTCCGCCACAACGCCGTCGGGGGTGCCGATGGCCTCGTTCATCAGGTTCTGCACGGTCAGGTCGAACTGGAAGATCTCGGTCCCGCCGTTGTAGCTCACGTTGCTCGACGTGAGCTTGAGGTAGATGTTCTGCCCGCCGACGATGACGCCGGCGCCCTGGCCGCCGGCGCCGGCGGAGGAGGGCCGGCAGCTCACCGCGCCCGAGGTGGTGGACCCGGTGCAGTCGAACGCCTGGACGGCCTGCAGCGGGATCGGCTGCTGCCGCACGCCGCCCGGGGCCACGGGCTGCTGCTCGGCGCAGGCGCCCAGCGCCGCCGCGCCGAGCACGGCGGGGATGACGAGCCGGCCGAAGCCGGAGACGAACGAGGTGGAACGGGGCATGGGTCTGTTCTTCGTGGACATGGGTGCAAGCAACTGTGGAGGTGGTACGATCCTGCCCCGTGCCGCCGATACTCCGCGAAGCGGGCACTGCGTTGCGATCCTCGCGGCGAAGCCGAACCGCTTCGCGCGAGAAGATCACAGGCCGGATCCGACGCTTCCGAAGGAGCGTGAACCGGCACCGTTCAATCGGACGTCGCCGCCCGATATGATGGATGGACGCTGTGATCAAGATCCCGCGGCCGTCCGCCACGTCGAGAGCGTGGCGGGGTCCCCGGCGTTTCGGGGAAGCGGGTGTGACGTCGACGGCACCCGGGGAAGGCGGAACTGCTCGCGCGAAAGGAAGCCGTGCGGCTTGCCCCTCGCGCTTGGACCGCCCTGTGGAGAGGGTACCTGAAGACGCTGGGAGGGAAGACTCCAGGAAGTGCTGCAAACCTAACACATGTTCAGGCGCAAAGCTACGGTGCGGCCGGATTCAACGGATCGGGCGGGGCGAAACGCCGCGGGGGTGCGGCGGATTCTCTCCGCCGCACCCCGCGACTCCGTCTACGATTCGCGTCCCCCGGAACGACGCCGGGCGTGCGTCAGGGCGTGTACGTGGAGTTCTGCGCCTTGGGCGTCCCCCGGCCTCCGGGGCCGTAGACCGCGGTGACCAGCGCGGAGGCCCAGTTGCTGCCGTCCATGTTCGAGTTGTCCAGCGCCGGGTTCGTCAGCTCGCGGCTGACGCCGTCCTGCGTCGAGACGGGGTTCGCGTACTGGGTCCGGTCGACGGTGAGCGTGTCGTCGGTCCCGTAGACGCGCGCGATCTTGATCGCGTCGAGGCTGCTGGCGAGCGAGATCGAGCCACCGAAGGCGTAGTCGACCGGCACGCCACCGTTCTGGGTGGTGTTGGTGGTGTTGCCCAGCACCACGTAGGCACCCGGGAGCACCACCACCGACGAGCCGATCGCGTGGTACGGCCGCCGGCCCGAGGCCGCCGAGTCGGCGATCACCAGGCCCTGCAGGTTCACCTTGCGCGTGCCCGCGTTGTATACCTCGAACCAATCGCCGGTGGTTTCGATGGTTACGCCCGCGGAGTTCACCATCACCTCGTTGATCACCAGCAGGTACTGCACGTCGGTCTCCACGTACAGCGTGAAGCTGAACGTCCCGACGGTGGCCGGCATCTGCAGCTGCCAGGGCTTGGCCCCCGACACGGCGTCCTTCGCCAGGATCTCGTGGTAGGCGAAGAACGGCTGGCTCGCGCCGGTGAAGCTGTCCGTCCCATCCGCGTTCGCCACCGTGATCTCGCCCGAGCCGGTCAGGACCGTGGGGCCGGTGTTGAAGAACACCTGGATCCCCTGCGGGTCGGCCACGACGCCGTCGGGGGTGCCGATGGCCTCGTTCATCAGGTTCTGCACCGTCAGGTCGAACTGGAAGATCTCGGTGCCGCCGTTGTAGCTCACGTTGCTGGAGGTGAGCTTGAGGTTGCTGTTCTGCCCGCCGATGATGACGCCGGCGCCCTGGCCATCGGTGCCGGCGGACGAGGGCCGGCAGCTCAGCGCGCCCGAGGTGGTGGAGCCGGTGCAGTCGAACGCCTGCACCGCCTGCAGCGGGATGGGCTGCTGCTGCACGTCGGCCGGGGCCACGGGCTGCCGCTCGGCGCAGGCGCCCAGCGCGGCGGCGCCGAGCACGGCGGGGATCACGAGCCGGCCGAAGCCGGAGACGAACGAGGTGGGTCGGGACATGGGTCTATTCGACGGGGACGTGGACGCAAGCAACTGTGGACGGGTACGATCCGCCGGAACTCCGCGAGGCGGGCATGCACTCGAGCGGACGTGGCCGCGCGATGCGATGAATCGAGGGAGCAAAGACCCAGAAAGTGCTGCAAACCTAACACATGCCCGGGCACGAAGCCACGGAGCGGCCCGATGAAGCAAATCCGAGCGCGCGGAAGGATCGCGCGCAGCGGACCGGGCCGCGGCGGGGGGAATGCGAAAACGCCCGCGCAAGCCGATGTGGCTTGCGCGGGCGCTTCTGTTTTCGTCAGTGGTCGATCAGGGACTCGAACCCCGGACCTCTCGCATGTGAGGCGAGCGCTCTAACCAACTGAGCTAATCGACCGTTATCGCGGGCCGGCTTGCACCGCGCCCGCGCCAGGAGATGGGCTGCTGCCTGCGGGGCCCTGACCCTTTGTCCCCCAGAAATCTCAAGTACCCCGTAGGGGAATCGAACCCCTGTTTACGCCGTGAGAGGGCGTTGTCCTAGGCCACTAGACGAACGGGGCGTGACCCTCAACAGACTCGAAATTTACCCGCGGAACCCGGTTCTGTCAACCGCCCGGCCGCTGCAGCGGGGGTCCGGGCTCCTGCGCGAGAGGCGCCGCCCGGATTCGAACCGGGGGTGGAGGATTTGCAGTCCTCTGCCTTACCACTTGGCTACGGCGCCGTACTGCCGCACGCCAACTTGAGGCGGGCGCGAAAGAGCGGGCAACCGGACTCGAACCGGCGACCTCAACCTTGGCAAGGTTGCGCTCTACCAACTGAGCTATGCCCGCGTTTTCGAGCCCCAAATGTATCCGCCCCCCACGGCAGGGTCAACCCCCCCGCCGCGGAAAAATCGTGCATTAGCGCGCCATGAGCCCGCCCGCGGCGCGTTGACAGGGGTGCCCCGCCGCGCTAGCGTGCCACGCCTGAGCGCCCGCGCCCGCGGGCCCGCCCACCTCCCATTTCCGCCGCGGGGCCGCACGCCCTTGACCATTCCGATTCGCCGCGCCGCCGGGGTGCTGCTGGCCCTGGCCCTGCTCCCCGCGGCCGCCCGCGCGCAGGGCCCCGACGCGCGCACGCTGCAGCGCGGCTGGCTCGAGTTCCGCGCGGCCGGCATCTACCAGCAGTTCGACTCGCGCTTCGGCCCCGGCGGGAGCGAGCCGCTGGGCGCCGCCTTCCAGGCGCGGCTGAGCCCGCTGGCCGACAGCCTGCTGAGCCCCCTGGTCGGCCCCGTGCGCACGGGGCTGGCCGCGTTCTTCGCGGGGACCGCCGGGCAGGTGGAGAACCCCGTCACCCCGGCCGAGGTGAGCGGCGGCACGCTGCGCGCCGAGCTCGCCAGCGACGTGCGCCGCGCGCCGGTGTCGCTGGCCTACGGGCTCACGCGCCGCATCACCGTGGCGGTCACGGTTCCCTTCGAGCGCAACGGCACGCCGGTCACCGCGCTGGGGCTCACGGGGAGCGGCCTGGGCCTCAACACGGCGGCCACCGAGAACGCCGCGATCCTGGCCAGGATCAGCCCCGCGTACGCCGAGCTCGGCCGCTCGGCGGTGCTGCCGGTGACGGGGACGCCGGCCGCGGTGGAGCTGCAGCGCCGGGTGCTGGCGCTGGCCGACGACACGCTGCGGCTCCCCACCTCGGTGCTGGGCCTCGCGGCGCTGCGCGCGCTGCCCAGCTCGGCCGGCCTGCTCACCCGCGAAGACACGATGGCGCTCGGGGCGTCGTCCGCGGCCACGCAGTACTACCTGGGCGACGTGGAGGCGAGCGTCCGCCTGCAGCTCCTCAACACCACCGGCGCCGCATCCTACGCCCTGGCGCGCCCCGGCGGCGCGCGGGCGGCGCTCACCGTCACCGGCCGCTTTCCCACCGGCCCGAAGGCGGACACGGCGTTTCTCCTCGTCCTTCCGCGCGAGAGCGGGCACTTCGGCGTGGCGGCGGAGCTCACGGGCGACGCGTTCATGTCCGGCCGCTTCTGGGTGAGCGGCTCGGCGGGCTTCGCGCAGCTGAGGGGGACCGACGTGCTGCGGCGGCCGTTCTCGGCCACGCGCCCGTTCCCCGAGGACACCTTCACCAGCGTGTCGCTGCGCCGCGAGCCGGGGGCGCGGATCCGCGCCATGCTGCTGCCGCGCTACCGATTGACGCGCGAGATCACCTTCGCCGGCGGCTACCGCTTCGACCACCAGGGCGCCACCTCGTACGGTGGGGGCGATGCGGACGTGGTGCTGGGGCCGCTGGAGCGCACCGAGGCGTGGACCGGCCACAGCGTGAGCCTGGGCGCCAGCTACAGCACCATCGAGGCGACGGAGACGCGCCGGTCGGGGCTGCCGTTCGAGGTTTCGCTCCTCTACCACAACACCGTGGCGGGGAGCGGATACGCGCCGCACGCGGGGACGCTGGAGGTGGTCGGCCGCTTCCTCTACCAGGCCGTGGGCCGCCCGCGCCGCGCGCGCGCCGACACGGTCGCCGCCGACAGCGCGGCCGCCCTGCCGCCCCCCGCGCCGCCGAGCCGCGTCACCCCCGCGGGCGAGCCGACCACCACGCCGCCGCCGTCCGCCCAGCCGCGCCCCGCGCCGCCCGCCGCGCCACCCCCGGCGCAGCCGAACCCGAACACGCCCACACGCCCGTCCATCCTGCCGCCCAACGAGCGCCCGCCGGCCGCCCCACCGCCGGCGCCCGCTCCCCCGTCCGCACCCCCGTCGGCACCTCCATCCGCCCCGCCGACGGCACCGCCGACGACGCCGGGTGGTCGATAAAGCGGAGGAATCGGAGCAGGGAGACGGCGGGAAAACGTCGAATCCGTCGAAGGAAAGAAGTCGTCGCTTGGGCTGGCGCCGCATCGGGCGGCAGGCGTAGGATCTACGGGCGGAGCGACGAAAGGCTCGAGATCGGCGGAGATCGGCTCGCTCGTCGAACGAATCGCCGGCGCGGCGCGGGGGACGAAAAAAACCCAGGGCCTTGCACGAGGCACCTCCGGGAATCATCCTTTTACGTCGCTAGACACACAGATCGCCGTACGCACGCGCGGCCTCGCGCCGGGATCCACGCCCGGCCGGCCGTTTTCCATCCCCGCGCACCCGGGAGACTGGCAGCGATGGCGTCGTCCCTTCCCGTAGTCCAGATCCCCGCGCCGGCGCGCTTCGGGCAGACCCTGCGGCGCGACCGCTGGTGGGCCTCGCCGATCTTCTCGGCGGCCAC
>Ga0190275_10001335_pt1 | contig 18477 bp, 18 predicted proteins | sample Popmic550T_FD_133745 | JGI IMG/M metagenome (GOLD analysis project Ga0190275, IMG submission 133745) | Populus adjacent soil microbial communities from riparian zone of Yellowstone River, Montana, USA - 550 T | ecosystem: Environmental > Terrestrial > Soil > Riparian zone > Trees stand | place...
CCAGTCTACGGCTGCGGCATCCCAGGCTCTGGCGGACGGATCGCGGGCGTCGTGACCGAACTGTGACGATCCCATGGGAGCGCTCCCTTGACTTCGTGGGAGCGATCCCATAGCGTGACTTCCGATCGGTGGGATCGCTCCCACGACACCGTGGGGTAGAGCGATCGGCTCGAAACCCGAACATCAGTACCACCTGCAATACACATCAAACCCTGACAACACAAAGGAGTGACAGTGAACTCACGTGCCTTCCGCAGGAGCGCCGTGGCCGTCGCCGCGTTCTCGGCTTCCGCCCTCGTGCTCGCCGGCTGTGCGGGCAGCAGCGGCGACGCGCCGTCTGCCGACCCGAACGAGGAGATCACCCTCACGATCGCCACGTTCAACAACTTCGGCTACACCGATGAACTCCTTCAGGAGTACATGGATGAGAACCCGAACGTGAAGATCGTCCACAACAAGGCCGCCGAATCCGCCGACGCCCGTGCGAACTACTTCCAGAAGCTCGGCAAGGAAGGCCTCGCCGACATCGAGGCCGTCGAGATCGACTGGTTCGCCGAGGCCATGCAGTACTCCGACCTGCTGGCCGAGGTGCCCGACAGCGCCAAGGGCCGCTGGCTGGACTGGAAGGAAGCCGGCGCCACCGACGGAGACGGACGCCTCGTGGGCTTCGGAACCGACATCGGCCCCCAGTCGATCTGCTACCGCTCCGACCTTTTCGCGGCGGCGGGCCTGCCCACCGACCGCGCCGACGTCGCGGCACTCTTCGAGGGCGACTGGAACCACTTCCTCGACATCGCCGACCAGTACAAGGCCGCCACCGGCAAGCCGATGATCGACTCCGCCAATTCGGTGCTCCAGGGCATCGTCAACCAGATGGAGTTCACCTACGACGAGCCCGACGGCACGGTGATCGCGACCACCAACCCGGAGATCGAGGACGCGTACAACCTCGTCGTCGAGCGCGCCATCCCGAACTCGGCGTACTCCGGTCAGTGGAGCGACGACTGGAACGCGTCGATGACGAACGGCGAGTTCGCCGCGATGCTGTGCCCGGGCTGGATGCTGGGTGTCATCTCGGGCAACGCTCCCGACGTCACCGGGTGGGATGTCGCAGACGTCTTCCCGAACGGCGGAGGCAACTGGGGCGGCTCATACCTGACCGTCCCGGCCAACGGCGCCAACGTCGACGCAGCGCTCGCGCTGTCCGACTGGCTGACCGCTCCCGAACAGCAGATCAAGGCGTTCGCCGAGGCCGGCACGTTCCCGAGCCAGCTCGAGGCGTACGAGAACCCGGAGCTGACGGACTTCATCAACCCGTACTTCAACGACGCCCCCACCGGTGAGATCGGCGCCAGCCGCGCCGAGGCCGTCACGGTCGCACCGTACAAGAGCGCGGACTACTTCAAGTACCACGACGCGCTCCAGAACGCGGTCAACCGCGTCTTCGACGGACTCGAAGACCAGCAGACCTCCTGGGACACCTGGGTCGCAGAGGTCGAAGCCTTCTGATGATCTGATCGAGAGCGGGCCGCGTCGCGTCGTCACGAACGCAGCGGCGCGGCCCGCACTCGTCCCTTCCGCCGATCCCGCCGATCCCGATACGGAGCCCTCACGTGACCGCGACCGACACCCGCAGAATCCGGACGTCACCGGAGTCACCCCCACCCGGCGCAAAGCAGCCGCGGGTGCTGTCCTTCAGCCATCGACTGAGCAAGTGGGATCTCAAGCTCTCGCCGTACCTCTACATCTCCCCGTTCTTCGTGCTCTTCGCGATCGTGGGCCTCTTCCCGATCGTGTTCACCGCGATCATCTCGTTCCAGGAGTGGGACCTGGTCCGCAATTCCGGAACCTTCGTCGGATTCGACCAGTACACCTGGATCCTCAGCCAGCCGCAGTTCTGGACGGCCCTTCGCAACACCTTCAGCATCTTCCTGCTGTCGTCGGTGCCCCAGCTGATCATCGCGATCTTCATCGCGGCGATGCTCGACCGCAACATCCGCGCCAAGACGTTCTGGCGCATGAGCGTGCTGCTCCCCTTCGTCATGGCGCCCGTCGCCGTCGCGCTGATCTTCAGCAACATGTTCGGCGACAACCACGGTCTCGTGAACAACATCCTCACCGACATCGGCCTGAACCCGATCCCATGGCACAAGGACCCGTTCTGGAGCCACGTCGCGATCGCGACCATGGTCAACTTCCGCTGGACCGGCTACAACGCCCTGATCCTGCTCGCCGCCATGCAGGCGGTGCCGCGCGAGTACTACGAGGCGGCCACCGTCGACGGCGCGAACGCGTTCCGTCAGTTCTTCAGCATCACGCTTCCGTCGCTGAAGCCCACTCTCATCTTCGTCATCATCACCTCGACGATCGGCGGCCTGCAGATCTTCGACGAGCCGCGCATGTACGACAACACGGGCGAGGGCGGGCCGGCTCAGCAGTGGCTGACGATCACGCTGTATCTGTACAACATCGGCTGGGGCGAGTTCAACTTCGGCCGCGCCGCGGCACTCGCGTGGATCCTGTTCATCATCATCCTGGTCATCGGGCTGATCAACCTGCTCATCACTCGTCACCTCGTGCGCGACGAAGGCGGTCGAGGCGTGGTCCGTCCGCGCCGCGGCCGGAAGGGAATCCAGCGATGACCTCCATCAGCACCCCGCCCCTCGCGATCGTCGAAGACGGGATCCCGAACGCGAAGGCGAGCCGGCGCAACCAGCGCACCACGAAGATCCGCGGCGTCCGCGCCGGGAAATGGGTCTACCTCGGCCTCGGTGTCGTGGCCGTCTCGGCGCTCTTCCCCTACTACTGGTCGTTCCTGATCGGCTCGGGCGACGCGTCCACGATCAACGACCCCGACATGTCGTGGCTGCCCGGCGGCAACTTCATCGCCAACGCGCTCTCGGTCGTGAACGACCCGGCAGTCAACTTCTGGCTCGCGCTGTGGAACTCGATCTTCAGCTCGACCGTGATCGCGGCATCCGTCGTGCTCTTCTCCACCCTCGCGGGGTGGGCCTTCGCGAAGCTCAAGTTCCGCGGGGGCAGGTGGCTGCTCGCGTTCATCGTCGCCACGATGGCCGTGCCGATGCAGCTGGGTGTCGTGCCCCTGTACATCCTGTTCGCCGACATCGGCTGGACCGGCAACATCGGGGCGATCATCATCCCCGCGCTCACGAGCGCGTTCGGGGTGTTCTGGATGACGCAGTACCTGAGCCAGTCGGTTCCCGATGAGCTGATCGAGGCGGCGCGCGTCGACGGCGCCTCGCAGCTGCGCACCTTCTGGACCGTCGGCGTCGTGGCCGCGCGTCCGGCCGCGGCGATGCTGTTCCTGTTCACCTTCGTCAACGCGTGGAACAACTTCTTCTGGCCGTTCATCGTGCTCGACCGGCAGAGCCCGACGCTTCCGGTCGCGCTGTCGCTGCTGCAGTCCAACTATTTCGTCGACTACTCGATCGTCCTCGCGGGCGTACTGCTGGCCACCGTCCCGCTTCTGATCCTGTTCGCCGTCGCCGGCAAGCAGCTCGTCAGCGGCATCATGGCCGGTGCGGTGAAGGGCTGAGATGACCACCGAGATCAGAGAGGCCTCTGCGCGCATGCCCGAAAGCGGTCCGCGCGCGTTCCCGACGAACTTCCTGTTCGGTGCCGCCACGGCCGCGTACCAGATCGAAGGTGCCGCTCTGCAGGACGGGCGCCGCGACTCCATCTGGGATGCCTTCAGCCGGGTTCCCGGTGCGGTGATCAACGCCGACAACGGCGACGTGGCGTGCGATCACTACCACCTGTACGGCGACGACGTGGCGCTCATGAAGTCCATGGGTCTGCAGACGTACCGCTTCTCGACGTCGTGGTCGCGCGTGCGCCCCGACGGCGGCGCGCTCAACATCGCCGGCGTCGACTTCTATCAGCGCCTGGTCGACGAGCTGCTCGATGCCGGCATCCTGCCGTGGCTGACGCTCTATCACTGGGACCTCCCGCAGGCGCTCCAGGACAACGGCGGCTGGGCCGTGCGCGACACCGCCGAGCGCTTCACCGAGTACGCGCTGGACATGCACGACGCCCTCGGCGATCGGGTGAACGTGTGGACCACGCTGAATGAGCCGTGGTGCTCGTCGTTCCTCAGCTACACCGCCGGGCTGCACGCTCCCGGGCACTACAGCAAGACCGAGGGGATGCTGGCCGCCCACCACCTGCTGCTGGGCCACGGTCAGGCGGTTCGGGAGCTGCGTGCGCGAGATTCCTCCCTCAACCTGGGCATCACGCTCAACCTCACGGTGGCCGATCCGGTCGACCCGACCGATCCGGCCGACCTCGACGCGGCACGGCGGATCGACGGGCAGTTCAACCGCTGGTTCCTCGACCCGATCTTCCGCGGCTCGTACCCGCAGGACATCTTCGACGAGATCGCCGACGACGAACTGCGCGCGGCGATCCTCCCCGGAGACTTCGAGGCGATCTCCACCCCGATCGACACCTTGGGCGTGAACTACTACCACGGCGAGTTCGTCGGCGGCAACGCGCCGCTCGTGCCGCCGAAAGCCGGCGACGCCCCGACCGATCGGCTCGGCGAGTCGCCGTTCCCGTCGTCGGACGGCATCTTCTGGCACGAGCGCGGGCTGCCCCGCACTCCCATGAACTGGGAAGTGCAGCCGGAAGGCCTCACCCGCCTGCTCGTGCGGGTGTCGGACGAATACGCGGCGCCCGCCGGCACCGCGCTGTTCGTGACCGAGAACGGCGCGGCGTACGACGACGAGCCGGTCCTCGAGGACGGTGTCGTGCGGGTGCACGACGACGAGCGGGTCGACTTCGTGCGGCTGCACCTCGCGGCGATCCTCGACGCGGTGGATGCCGGTGTCGATGTGCGCGGATACTTCTACTGGTCGCTGCTCGACAACTTCGAGTGGGCATGGGGCTACGAGAAGCGATTCGGTATCGTGCGAGTCGACTACGACACGCAGGAGCGCTCGATCAAGGACAGTGGCCGGGAGTACGGCCGCATCATCAGAGCGCGAGCGCTCGATGACATCGAGCCGACGTCGGCGATAGCAGGGGCGTAGCATTCGGAGGCATCCGAACGATCCGAGAGGGCACGGCATGAGCGCCGACACGACGACCGACGCTGCGCGAGCGCCCGCCACGATCGAGGAGGTCGCCGCGGCCGCGGGCGTCTCTCGCTCGACGGTGTCGCGGGTCGTCAACGGATCGACGGCGGTGAGTCCGAGCGCGCTCGAGTCGGTGCAGCGGGCCATCGCCGAGCTCAACTACGTGCCCAACCGCGCCGCGCGTTCGCTCGCCAGGAGGCAGACCCTCGCGATCGCGCTCGTGGTGCCCGAAGACACGACCCGCTTCTTCGGCGACCCCTTCCTCGCGTCGGTCGTGTCGGGCATCAACGCCCGCCTCAGCCGCTCGGACTATGTGCTCAACCTGTTCATCGCGAGCGATGACGCCGGCGACAAGACCACGAGCTACGTGCGCGGCGGCAGCATCGACGGCGCGATCATCGTGTCGCACCACACGAGTGACACCTTCATAGACCGCATCGCGGCCGCGGTGCCGGTCGTCTACGGCGGCCGCCCGGTGCGCGACCGTGAGAACGCCTATTACGTCGACGTCGACAACATCCAGGGCGGACGCGAAGCCACGTCCTACCTCATCGAGCGGGGGTATCGCCGCATCGGCACGATCACCGGTCCGCTCACGATGCCCGCCGGCATCGACCGCCTGCAGGGCTTCCGCGACGCGCTCGCCGCCGCGGAACTCGACGAGGACACGGTGGAAGACGGCGACTTCACCGCCGACGGCGCGGCGGGCGCGATGCAGCGCATCCTCGACCGGGGTGAGCATCCGGAGGCCATCTTCGTCGCGAGCGACCTCATGGCCCGCGGCGCGCTGTCGGTGCTCGCGGCGGCGGGCCTGCGCGTGCCCGACGACATCGCGATCATCGGCTTCGATGACTCCCCCGTCGCGACGTCCGTCTCGCCGCAGCTCACCACCGTGCGCCAGCCGTCCTTCGCCCAGGGCGAGCAGATGGCCGAGGTGCTGCTCGCCCTGCTGGCAGGACGCGACCCGCAGCACGTGACGATGCTCGACACCGAGCTGGTCATCCGCGACAGCGCGTGACGCGCGCTCAGGACGTGAGGCGGGCGAGCAGCTCGCGGTAGCGCGCCGCCGTGCGCGCGACGACCTCTGCGGGCAGCTGTGGCGGGGTGCCCGTCTTGTCCCAGTGGGCGGCGAGCCAGTCACGCACGATCTGCTTGTCGAAGCTCGCCATCCGCTCGGCGGGGGTCGTGCCCGACCGCCAGGCCGCGGCATCCCAGTACCGCGACGAGTCGCTCGTGAGCACCTCGTCGGCCAGCGTCATCACGCCCGCCTCGTCGATGCCGAACTCGAACTTCGTGTCGGCGAGGATGAGCCCGCGCGCCTCGGCGATGCGCGATGCGCGCCGGTAGACCTCGAGCGACAGGTCCCGCAGCTCCGCCGCGCGCTCCACGCCGACGAGCTCGATCGTGCGCTCATATGAGATGTTCTCGTCGTGCTCGCCCATCGGAGCCTTGAACGCCGGCGTGAAGATGGGCTCGGGCAGCCGGTCGCCGTTCTCCAGGCCGGACGGCAGTGGGATGCCGCACACCGTGCCGCTGTCCTGATACTCGGTCCAGCCCGATCCGGTCAGATACCCGCGAACGACGCATTCGATCGGCTGCATCTCGAGGCCTTTGACGAGCATCGCCCGCCCGACGACCGCGGCGGGGATCAGTGCACGGAGTCCGTCGGCATCCAGCACACGATCGGCCGCGAGATGGTTCGGGATGCCTCGCTCGCCGTCGCCGCCCGTAACGAGCCGGTCGAACCACCACAGGCTGAGCGTGGTCAGCAGCACCCCCTTGTCGGGAATGCCCGGTTCGAGGACGTGGTCGAACGCGCTCACCCGGTCGCTCGCGACCACCAGCATCAGATCGGCACGGGCATCGCCCGGAGAATCGGCGGGCACGTACAGATCGCGCACCTTGCCGGAATAGACGTGGCGCCAGCCGGGCAGAGCGAGGGGGGAGGTCACCGGCCCATTATCGCGCGGGGGCCGAGGAGGCCGTGGCGCGCATGCCGGGGCTACGGCGTGCTCTCGTCGAGGTACGCGAACGCCTCGCCCAGGAGACCGTCCCAGCGTTGCGCCCCCGCGCCGATGCCGATCGTGAGCCATTCGCGCATCGTGCGCTCGCGGATGACCATGCGCTCAGCGACGCCCTCTTCGACCAGCTCGGTCGCGCGAGACTCGGGAACCTTCACGACCAGCCCGCCGAGATGGCCGACGAACGCGAAGACCTTGCCGCGGACGCGCAGCCCCTGACTGCCGAACATCGGGCCGATGTCCACGTCCGGACGCTCCAGATATCGTTCCGCGATCGGATCGAAGATCGCATGGGCCCGCTCGAGCGTCTCGGCATCCTTCGTCACTCGTCATCCTCCTGCGGCCACGGTAGCCGCCGTGTCCGACGTCCGGTGTATAGTCCAGTTGGACTATACGAAACGGGGTGATCGGGTGACGGATGCCGCAGCGAAACTGACACCGCTCGGAGTCGTCGTCCTCGCTCTCCTGCGCGAGGGCGACATGCATCCCTACGAGATGCTGCGGCTGCTGCGGCAGCGCCGCAAGGACCGGGTGGTCGCGATCTCCAACGGCACGTTCTATCACACCGTGTCGCGGCTCGAAGCGGCCGGTCTGCTCACCGAGGTCGGGGTGGATCGCGGGGGCAATCGTCCCGAGCGCACCACGTATGCGCTCACGGCCCAGGGCTACGACATCGTGGCGGACTGGGTGCGCCGCGAGCTGCCCCGGATCGACCGGCCCGCGCAGTTCCGGGTCGCGCTCACCGAAGCGCACAACCTGCCGCGCGACGAGGTCGTCGATCTCCTCACCGCGCGCCGCGCGCTCGTCGCGGCCGATCTGGCCGCCCACCGAGCGTCGCTCGCTCGCACGCATTCGAAGGAGGTTCCCGCGCAGTTCGTCATCGACATCGAACGCGCAGAGGCGATCCTCGCTGCCGACGTGACGTGGCTCGACGGGCTGCTCCTCCGCCTGACCGCCCGCGAGATCGCGTGGGGATGGTCGGAGATCCCGCCCGACACGCTGGAGAAGCTCCGCGCACACCGAGAGGCCCTCACGACATGACCGATCCTTCGACCCGGTTGTCGAGGAGCGGCGAAGCCGCGTCTGGAGACACAGGAACCGTCGGTACTCGGGCAGCGGCATCCGTTCGCCGCACGAACCCTCGGGAACGCAGTCCGTGGCCGGCACTCTGGGCACTGGTCATCGGGTTCTTCATGATCCTGGTCGACACGACGATCGTCTCGGTCGCCAATCCGGCGATCAAGGCGGCGCTCGACCCTGATACCAACAACCTCGACAACGTGGTGTGGGTCACCTCGGCCTACCTGCTGGCCTACGCGGTGCCGCTGCTGATCACCGGACGCCTCGGCGACCGATTCGGCCCGAAACGGGTCTACCTGGTCGGGCTGGTGGTGTTCACGCTCGCCTCTCTCTGGTGCGGGTTCTCGGGCACCCTCGAGATGCTCATCCTCGCCCGCGCCGTGCAGGGGCTCGGCGCCGCGCTCATGACACCGCAGACGATGGCGGTCATCACCCGGACGTTCCCGCCCGATCGACGTGGAGCGGCGATGGGCCTGTGGGGTGCGACCGCCGGCGTGGCGACCCTGGTCGGCCCGCTCGCGGGCGGACTGCTCGTCGACGGCTTCGGGTGGGAGTGGATCTTCTTCATCAACGTGCCGGTCGGGATCGTGGCCTTCATCATGGCATGGGTGTTCGTGCCGAACCTCCCGACCCACCCGCACCGCTTCGACATGCTCGGTGTCGTCCTGAGTGCCGTCGGCCTGTTCCTGATCGTCTTCGGCCTCCAGGAGGGGGAGCACTACGACTGGGGAGTGATCTGGGGGCCGATCACCGTCTGGATGCTGATTCTCGCGGGTGTCATCGTGATGGGCATCTTCATCTGGACGCAGGCGCGGACCAAGAACGAACCGCTCGTGCCGCTCGAGCTGTTCAAGGAGCGCAATTTCGCGATCTCGAACCTCGCGATCGCGACGGTCGGGTTCACGGTGACCAGCATGTCGCTGCCGCTGATGTTCTACATCCAGCTGGCCCGCGGACTCACCCCCACCCAGGCCGCCCTCCTGCTGATTCCGATGGCGCTGCTGACCGGCGTCCTCGCGCCGTTCGCGGGCAAGCTGCTCGACCGGACCGACCCCCGATTCCTCCTCGTGCCGGGCCTCCTGCTGGTCTCGGGATCTCTCGCCTGGTACGCGTCGCTCATGAGCGCCGACACCCCGATCTGGATGTTCCTGCTGCCCTCGGCGATGATGGGCATCGGCAACGCGGGCATGTGGGGGCCGCTCGCGACCACCGCGACGCGGAACCTGCCGATGAGTCAGGCGGGTGCGGGCGCCGGCATCTACAACACGACGCGCACCGTCGGCTCGGTGATCGGCTCCGCCGCCATCGCGGCCTTCATGCAGAGCCGCCTCGAGGCGAATCTTCCGGGTGCCGGCGACGCGGCCGGGGGCTTCGAGGGGGGCACGCTGCCCGATTTCGTGGTCGACGGCTTCTCCACCGCGATGGCGCAGGCGATCCTGCTGCCCGCCGCCACTCTGCTGATCGGTGTCGTGGCGGTGCTGTTCCTCCGTCGGCCGCGAGCCTCAGGCGATGCCGAATGGCACGCCGCGAACCGCGCTCTCGCGGCGGAAGCGGCCGCGCGCGACAGCGCGGACGCGGCAGACTGAATCGGGCAGCCCGGAGCGGGCTCAGTCCTCGACGACGCGGGCGGCGATGTCGGTGCGGTACTGACCGCCCTCCAGCCCGATCTGCGCCAGCGCGAGATACGTGCGTTCGCGGGCCTCGGCGAAGGTGGTTCCGAGGCCGACCACGTTGAGCACGCGCCCGCCGGTCGCGATGAGGGTGTCGCCGCCCTCGGCGGCGGTCGCCGCGTGAGCGAGGTGAACCCCCTCGACCGCGGCGGCAGCATCCAGTCCCGACAGGGTGCGGCCGGTCACCGGCGCGGCCGGATACCCCTCGCTTGCGAGCACGACGGTGACGGCGACCGCGTCGGCGAAGGCCGGGCGCGGGCGGTCCTCCAGAGTGCCGGATGCCGCGGCCAGCAGCAGCTGCGACAGCGGATCGAGCAGGCGCGGAAGCACGACCTGGGTCTCGGGGTCGCCGAAGCGCGCGTTGAACTCGATCACCTTGACGCCGTGCGGGGTGAGGATCAGGCCGGCGTACAGCAGTCCGATGAACGGGGTGCCCTCGGCATCGAGCTGCCGGATGACCGGCTCGGCGATGTCGCGGGTCACGAGGTCGACGAACGCCTGCTCGCCGCCGAACGGCTCGGCCAGCCACGGCAGCGGCGAGTACGCCCCCATGCCGCCCGTGTTCGGCCCAGAGTCGCCGTCACCGAGGCGCTTGAAGTCCTGCGCGGGGCTGAGCGGCAGCACGTGGTCGCCGTCGCTGAGGAAGAACAGCGACACCTCCGGGCCGGAGAGGAACTCCTCCACCAGCACCGCGCCGGACGGCAGGAAGGATGCCGCATGCGTGAGCGCGGCGGTGCGGTCGTCGGTGACGATCACGCCCTTGCCCGCGGCGAGGCCGTCGGCCTTGACGACGTACGGCGAGCCGAACTCGTCGATCGCGGCGGCGGTCTCGGCGAGCGTCGTCGCGCGGATCGCACGGCCGGTGGGCACGCCCGCGGCATCCATGATCCGCTTGGCGAACGTCTTGGATCCCTCGAGCTGCGCGGCCGCCCGACCGGGGCCGAACACCGGGATGCCGCGCCCCCGCAACGCGTCGGCGACGCCGGCGACCAGCGGCGCCTCCGGGCCGATCACCACCAGGTCGATGTCGTGCTCGTTCGAGAATTCAGTGACGTCGGCGGGGCTGTTCGGGTCGAGCTCGACGATCATGGCATCGCGGGCGATGCCGGCATTGCCTGGGGCGGCGAAGACGTCGTGCGGAGCATCCTCCGAACGCAGCGCGAGGATGATGGCGTGCTCGCGCGCGCCCGAGCCGAGGACGAGGATTCTCACACTGTCAGACTACCGACGGTGCCACTCGGCCCCAGCGGTGGGAGAATTGGCTCATGGCAGCCAGGCGCGGGGATCCCGCCGGCGAGAGCGTCGACGATGAGCACGTCGTCGATCAGGAAGTCCTGCCCGTCGTCGTCCACCACTCGCCGCGCTACGGTCATTTCCTCGCCATCGGAATCGTCGTGGGCCTGCTCGCGGCTGCCGTCCTCACCTTCCTCTCCGGGCTCGACGACGACCCGGGCGGCCCCATGTCGACGGGAGTCGGGGGAGTCCTGCGCGTCTTCGCGGTCTACGCAGCCGTGTGCGTCGGGGTGGGCCTGCTCGTGATGGGCCTGCTCGCGATCACGCTGGATCGGCACTCGCTGAAGCGGGCCCGAGCCGCCCACGCGGAGCACGCCACCACGCTCGTGATGAACCTCGATGCGCCGGCGAACGACGACGTGCCGCTCTGGGTGCGCGATGCCGACGACCTGACGGGGCCGCGATAGCCGATTTCGGTGTCGTCGCGCTGGCGTAGCGTGAACGGATGCCGCGCAGAATCACGACCGATGAAGGCCGCGCCGCGCTCGCCGCGGTGCGCGCGGCGGCCGCGGACTCGCGGACGCCGGTGCGCGCCGACCTCGCGACCGCAGTGCGCTACCTGCTGCAGCTGCTCGCAGAGAAGGCGCCTGGCGGCGCGGTGGAAGTGCGGGTGCCGCCGTTCGGCGCCGTGCAGGTGATCGAGGGTCCGCGTCATACCCGCGGCACGCCGCCGAATGTCGTCGAGACCGACCCGGCGACATGGATCGCGCTGGCGACGGGCGAGGAGAAATGGGCGGATGCCGCGGCCGCCGGCCGCATCCGCGCTTCCGGCATCCGCGCCGACCTCACCGACGTCCTGCCGCTGCGGCCCTGATCCCCGGCGCCGCCGTTCCGCCCGCGGTGAGAGAATGGTTCCATGGCCGACCAGCCGGAGACCCCCGACGAAACCGATGCCCCGGCATCCGTCGTCTCGAACGACGCCGAACCCTCGGCCATCATCGTGGACCACATCGAGACCGTGCGGGTGCGCCGCGCACCGAAGTACTCCGTCTTCCTCGCGGTCGGCGCGGGTCTGGGCATCGTGGTCGCGATGATCCTGACGTTCGTCTACAACGGCACCGCCGGCATCAGCCCCAACACCGGGCTGGTCTACTCGCAGACGCAGGTGTTCGGCTTCCTCTCGCTCATCTTCGTCACGGTCGGCGTGGTGGCCGGCGGTGTGACCGCGCTGATCCTCGACCGGGTGCTCGCACGGCGCACCCGCGAGGTCACGGTCGACCGAGAGAGCGTCCGCATCGAGGACTGATCCCGTGACGCCCGGGGTCAGGCCAGTTCGGCGATGATGGGGTGGATTGCCGCGTCGAAGGCGACGACGTCTCCGCGCAGGCCGTCGGTGACGGCGATCGTGAGCGATCCGATCCACCACACGCCCCGCTGGGTGAGCGGCAGCACCTGCACGTTCAGCTCGAACGAGTGCGCCCTGCGCCCGACCTGGCGCTCGTGCTCGGCGATCGCGCTCGCGTAGGCGCGGTAGGAGACGCCGGGCTTGGCGGCGGAGTCCTTGCGGTACCGCTCGTGTGCGGATTGCGAGAACGCGAGCGCCTCGCCCGCATAGGGCAGGATGGCGTCTCGCAGCACTTCCGAGCCCTGCGCGGGCAGCGCGACCAGGGTCTCGAACCCGTCGACGAGCTCGAGCGGCACGGGCGAGGGGTGCGCCGTCGGCTCGACGGTCATCGCCCAGTACTCGCGCCATTGGCGTTCCAGCAGCGCCTGCGCCTCCTCGGCGCGCTCATTCACACGCGGAGGGATGCCGCGCAGGTGCGGCAGCTCATCGGGGGAGCGGATGCCGAGGACCTGGCGCAGATACAGGGCAAGCAGAACCTGCCGGCCCGCGTCCTCGCGGATCAGCCACTCTGGAGAGCCCGTCCCGCCCATGCCGTCCAGTCTACGGCGGGCCCGGACACCGGTGCGGGAGTCGCGGAGGGGTTTGGGGCGCGCGTGCCCGATCGGGCGCAGGCTGCCCGCCCCGATCGAAGGATCCCGCCCCGAACCGGGAGACGGCTCCGGCGACGAAGCGCGCGGCATCCGGGCGACTCGCCCGCCGGTAGGCTGGAGGCGTGGCCTCACCCTCCCGCGACGCCCCTTCCTCGTCAGGAAGTGCGCCAGTGAATCCCTATGCCGCGGCCGGGGTCGATACGGCTGCGGGCGACCTCGCGGTGGAGCTGATGAAGTCGGCGGTGCGGCGCACGCACGGCCCCGAGGTGCTTGGCGGTGTCGGCGGATTCGCCGGCCTCTTCGATGCCTCCGCGCTGCGCACGTACGCCCGGCCCCTGCTGGCGACGAGCACCGACGGCGTGGGCACGAAGGTCGCGATCGCCCAGGCGATCGACAAGCACGACACGATCGGGCTCGACCTGGTCGGCATGGTGGTCGACGACATCGTCGTGGTCGGCGCGAAGCCGCTGTTCATGACCGACTACATCGCGTGCGGCAAGGTCTTCCCCGAGCGCATCGCCGATATCGTCGGGGGCATCGCGCGCGGCTGCGCCGAGACCGGGACGGCACTCGTCGGCGGCGAGACCGCCGAGCACCCCGGCCTGCTCGGCCCGAACGATTACGACGTGGCGGGAGCCGCGACCGGCGTCGTCGAGGCCGACCGCATCCTGGGCGCAGACCGCGTGGGGGCGGGCGACGTCGTCCTCGCTCTCGCGAGCAGTGGTCTGCACTCGAACGGGTACTCGCTCGTGCGGCACATCGTGACCCGTGCCGGCATCCAGTACGGCGACAGCGCGGCCGACTTCGGCACGACGTGGGGCGAGGCCCTGCTCGAGCCGACTCGGCTGTACACCTCTCCCCTCCTGCGCCTCATCGCCGACCTCGGCGGTGCTGATTCAGGCGGCGGCGTGCACGCGCTCAGCCACGTCACCGGCGGCGGCATCGCGGCGAATCTCGCGAGGGTCCTCCCGCGGGGCACGTGGGTCGAGGTGGACCGGTCGACCTGGTCGCCTCCGCCGGTGTTCCGCGTGCTCGCCGATCTCGGCGGCCTCGGCCTCGAGTCGACCGAAGGCACCTGGAACCTCGGCATCGGCTTCGTCGCCGTCGTGGCGGCCGACCAGGCGGAGGCCGCGGCGTCCTCCCTGGCGCAGGACGGCATCGCGGCGTGGCAGGTCGGCGTCATCCGCGACGGCTCTCGTCCCGACGACGCGCACGGCTCCTTCGAGCAGGGTGCGAAGGGCGTCGACGGCGGAGCGGTGCGACTGGTCGGAGCGTTCGACAACGGCGGAGCGAGCTAGATCCCATGTGCGGCATCGTCGGAATGGTCGGGCAGGGCTCGGTCAACCAGGAGATCTACGATGCCCTCCTGCTGCTGCAGCATCGGGGGCAGGATTCGACCGGCATCGCGACGGCCGAGCGCAACGGCGTCTTCCACCTGTTCAAGGCGAAGGGGCAGGTGCGCGAGGCGTTCCGCACGCGCGACATGCGCGGCCTCCTCGGCGACATCGGGCTCGGCCACGTCCGCTACGCGACGAAGGGCACGGCATCCAGCGAAGAGGAGGCGCAGCCCTTCTACGTGAACGCCCCGTACGGCATCGTGCTGGTGCACAACGGCAACCTCACCAACACGCGGGAGCTCACCGACGAGCTCTTCCACACCGACCGCCGCCACCTCAACACGAGCAGCGACACCGAACTGCTCGTCAACGTCCTGGCGAACGAGCTGCAGGCGTCGATCTCCGGCGCCGAGCTGAATCCCGAGCAGGTCTTCCAGGCCGTCTCGCGGGTGCACGAGCGTGTGGAAGGCTCGTACGCCGCGATCGCGCTCATCGCCGGATACGGTCTGCTCGCCTTCCGCGATCCGTTCGGCATCCGTCCCCTCATCATCGGCACGCGCCCTTCGACGGGCTCAGGGACCGGCAGAACGGCCTACGAGTGGATCGTCACCTCCGAGTCGCTGGTGCTCGAGAACGGCGGCTTCGACGTCGTGCGCGACGTGCTGCCCGGCGAGGCCGTGTTCGTCGACCTCGAGGGGCATCTGCACACCAAGCAGTGCGCGTCCGATCCGAAGCTCGTTCCGTGCTCGTTCGAATACGTCTACCTCGCCCGCCCCGACTCGATCATGAACGGCATCTCCGTCTACGAGGCGCGCCTGCGGCTGGGCGAGCGTCTGGCAGACACGATCGCGAAGTACACGCCGAAGGGCACGATCGACGTCGTCATGCCCATCCCCGACTCGTCGCGGCCGGCGGCCATGCAGGTCGCCCGCAAGCTCGGACTCGAGTACCGCGAGGGCTTCTACAAGAACCGGTACATCGGCCGGACCTTCATCATGCCGGGGCAGGCGGTGCGCAAGAAGAGCGTGCGCCAGAAGCTCAACGCGATGTCGAGCGAGTTCAAGGGCAAGAACGTGCTGCTGATCGACGACTCGATCGTGCGCGGCACGACGAGCAAGGAGATCATCCAGATGGCCCGGGATGCCGGAGCCCTGTCTGTCACCTTCGCCAGCGCCGCCCCGCCGGTCCGCTACCCGCACGTGTACGGCATCAACATGCCCTCGCGGCACGAGCTCGTCGCACACGGCCGCACGATCCCGGAGATCGCCGAGGAGCTCGGTGCGGACTACATGGTCTACCAGGAGGTCGACGACCTCAAGGCGGCGATCCTCGAGGGCTCCGACGTGGAGGACCTCGACATGAGCTGTTTCGACGGCCGCTACGTCACCGGCACGGTCTCCGAGGAGTACCTCGCCTGGGTCGAGGGCTCGCAGGAGAGTTGAGCCGGACCCCGGACCTCACAGGTCCTGGTGATACTCCTCGATGAGGTGGTCCACGACCGCGGTCATCGCGGCATCCTGGCCGGCACCCGCTGCGGTCGCCTGCTCCGCGACCGCCCGCTGGCGCTGCGCGGACGTGCCCGATTCGGAGATGGTCAGCACACGCTCGACTTCGGCACGACAGCCGAGGGCCTCGGCATCCTCCGCCAGCATCTCGACCAGCTCGGCCATGAGCTGCGGGAACGGCACGATCGTGTTCGCCCCGAAGTCGATGAGCCCTTCGGTGACGCCATACCGCTGGGCGCGCCAGCGGTTCTCGCCGATCAGGAAGCGGTCGTAGATGCGCCAGCGCTGATTGCGTATGCGCAGGCGCCAGAGCATGCGCATCAGGCATTGCGTGACCGCCGCGAGGGTCAGGGCGTCCTCGGCACGCGGCGAGACGTCCATGATGCGGGTCTCGAGCGTCGGGTAGTGGTGCGAGGGCCGGATGTCCCACCAGATCTTCGAGGAGTCCTCGATGATGCCCAGGTCGACCAGCACGCCGACCGATCGCTGCAGCTCCGCCCAGCTCTGGTAATCCGGTGGCAGTCCCGTGCGCGGCAGATTGTCGAACACCGAGATGCGGTACGACGCGAGACCGGTGTCCTCCCCCTGCCAGAACGGCGACGAGGTCGACAGGGCGAGCAGGTGCGGAAGGAAGTAGGGCATCTGCCGCAGCAGGTCGGTGCGCAGCGCGTTGTCGCCGATCCCGATGTGCACGTGACAACCGCAGATCAGCAACCGCCGCGCGACCCCGGCCAGGTCGCGCTCCAGCCCGCGATAGCGCTCCTTGTCGGTGCGGTGCTGCGTCTTCCAGTCGGAGAACGGGTGGCACGATGCCGCGATCGGAGCGAGCCCGGCACGCGCGGCATGCATGGATATCGTGGAGCGCAGCCGGCGCAGATCGTCGCGCGCGGCGCCCACCGACGGGCACACCTTCGTTCCGATCTCGACCTGGCACTGCTTGTACTCGGGACTGACCTGGTCCTGCAGGTCGGCGCGGCAGGCCTCGAGAAATCCCTCGGGCGCGACCCCCAGCGCCCGGGAGTCGCGGTCGACGAGGAGGTACTCCTCTTCGATGCCCATGGTGAACTCCGGTCGCTCCATCGCGGCCCCCTTCCGTTGCCCTATCTCAGCGCTCGCGCGCGCCCACGGCAAGGGCGTATGCCCGACCGGACCGGCCCCTAGGCTTGATCAGTGACCCCTGCTCCTCGACCACTCTGGCAGGGCAGGTCCCTCGCCGTCATCGGCATCGTCCTCTTCGCGTTCTCGCTGCGCTCGGCGGTGGCATCGCTCTCGCCCCTGATCGACCACATCACTGTCGACTTCGCGATGCCCTCCGCGATCATCGGGCTGATCGGCACGGCACCGCCGGTCTGCTACGCCGTGTTCGGCATCCTGACCCCGCTCTTCGAACGCCGGCTCGGACTCGAACGACTCACGGTCATCGCGATCGCGGTGGTGACCGCGGGCACGGTGCTGCGCGGCTTCGCGAGCGATTCCGTAACCCTGCTTCTCGGCACGTCGCTGATCTTCGCGGCCGTCGGAGTGGGCAACATCCTTCTCCCGCCGCTCGTGCGGACGTACTTCCCCGATCGCATCGGGCTCATGACCACCATCTACACGACGACCATGGCCGTCGCATCCTTCCTTCCTCCGCTGGTCGCCGTGCCGGTCGCCGACGCGTCCAGCTGGCGGTTCTCGCTCGGCCTGTGGGCCGTGTTCGCCGCGATCGCGCTCATCCCGTGGATCGCGATGCTCGTGCGGGAGAGGGCGAGAACCGCTGACGAGGATATCGAGCCGCCCAACCCGCGGGTCTTCGGGCGCATGTGGCGGATCCCGCTCGCGTGGGCCCTGGCGGTCGGCTTCCTCGCCGCCGGCACGATCGCGTACACGTCGTTCGCCTGGCTGCCGCAGCTGCTGGTCGACACCGCCGGCGTCACGCCCGCCGCCGCGGGTGCGCTGCTCTCGCTTTTCGCCGCCATGGGCCTGCCCGCTTCTCTGGTCGTGCCCCTCCTGGTGACGCGGTATCACGCGACCCGGGTGCTGTTCGCAGTCGCGGTGACGTGCGGTCTGACGGGTCTCGCGGGGCTGCTGTTCGCTCCGGAGGCCGCGCCGTGGCTGTGGGTCGCCCTGATCGGGCTCGAGCCGCTGCTGTTCCCGCTGACCCTCGTGCTGCTCGGACTGCGCACGCGGACGCACGAGGGATCGGTCGCCCTGAGTGGCTTCGTGCAGAGCATCGGCTACGGGATCGTCGCGCTCTTTCCGGTCGGCATCGGCCTGCTGCACGGTGCGACCGGATCATGGACCTGGCCGATCATCGTGCTCGCGGGAGTGGTCGCGGCGGCGATGCCCGCGGGAGTGGTCGTCGCCCGTCGCGTCACGATCGAGGACGAATGGGAGCGCCGGTACGGGGCGTGGTGAACGCGGGGACTCCCAGGAACTTCGCGATATATCGTGTTAGCGTCGCGGCATGCACCCTGACTCCCTGCCCCGCCATGCAGATCAGGCCGCCGCATGGGGCGGGCAGCACCTCTCGAATGACCTCGAGCGCACGGTCCGTGCCG
>Ga0190275_10001336_pt1 | contig 18468 bp, 15 predicted proteins | sample Popmic550T_FD_133745 | JGI IMG/M metagenome (GOLD analysis project Ga0190275, IMG submission 133745) | Populus adjacent soil microbial communities from riparian zone of Yellowstone River, Montana, USA - 550 T | ecosystem: Environmental > Terrestrial > Soil > Riparian zone > Trees stand | place...
CCCGGTCCGATCGAGATGTCGGCGCCAGGCACTAATTCGCGGATCATGGCAACGATCTCGACAAGTGACGGCGCCTCCCCGGTCGAGATGTGATAGGTGTCGTGGCTGTGCGACGGTTTGTCGAGCGCCTTCACGATACCGTCCACGCAATCATCGATGTAGACGTGATCGACGCGGAAATCACCGCCGCCCGGTAAGTGCAGCGCGCATCCCGCAACGGCCGCGTCGACGAAGATTTTAGGAACGCGCGGGCGCGGTAGGCCCGGTCCATAGACCCAGCACGTGCGCACATGAATGATTTCCATGCCGTGGGTCGTCACGTAATCGCAAGCGAGCCGCTCGACGGCATATTTTGAGATTCCGTACGGGGCGAGCGGCCGGTTGGGATGCGTCTCGTCGATCTTGTCCTTCTCAAAGACGCCATAGGTCTCTTCCGACGAGAGATTGATCATGCGCCGCACGCCGTTGAGACGCATTGCCTCAAGCACATTGAGGGAGCCGTCGACGTTGACGCGGAAGGTGCTGATCGGAGTCGCTAGTGAGTTGGTGACACCCACGACTGCCGCACAGTGCACTACTGCGTCCGGCTTGCGCTTCTGAATGAGGTCGACGACCTGCGGCCATTCGGTGATCTCGCCCTGCACGAACTCGATGTTGCGATGCTCGGCAAGAGTCGCATCGAGCCGCGGCGAGCGCACGATATCAAAGGCGATGACGTTGTCGCCGCGTGCGGCGAGATGTTTCGCCGCCGCGGATCCGATGAACCCGGCACCGCCTGTGATCAGAATGCGAGCCACGGTCAGCCTAATGACTTGCTGGTTGAGGGGCCTTGTTTAGATCTCATTGCCTGCCCCGCCGGTAGCCGTATGACGTAGGATCAATTCAACTGTATCCGGTCGTATCCGACAATATGGCAATTTGGCTCCGCTGGCTAAGTTCGGTGGTGAGAAAGCACTGGAGTCTTCATGCGGATCGCCACTCAATTTCGCCCGCTCCGCGCGACGCATCCCCGCGCGTCGAACGTGGGCGACTTAGCCGCCAACTCCCGTCAATCAAAGGCGCTCATGGTGCACGCGCGAGATCATCGCGGGCTTGTGTGTGCTCCGGGCATCGGCGTAAGAGTCCCAATTGAAAAAATTCCCAGCAGGAAATCGCCATGTCCCGTAGGGCGGAGCGCATTCTAACCACCCACGTCGGTAGCCTGCCGCGCCCGACCGACCTGCACGCCATGGGCGTCGCGCGCCAAGGTGGTGCGACGGTTGATGAAGCGGCTTATCAGGCGCGTCTAAAGTCCGCAGTCGCCGAGATCGTGACGAAACAGGCGTCGCTCGGTCTCGACATTGTCAACGATGGCGAGTTCAGCAAGCCGAGCTTCATCACGTATATCAACGAGCGACTTGCCGGATTCGAGCAGGACACAGAATACGAGAACCGCAGTCCATGGGCGGGCTCCCGAGAGGTGTTGGACTTCAGCGACTACTACCAGCCTCAGCTCGCTAACATTCATACCCGGCACAAGCATTACGTCTGCAGCGGGCCGGTGACCTACCGGGGCGAGACGCAACTCAAGACCGACCTCGGTAATCTCAAGGACGCGCTCAAGCGCGTGAACGTCACCGACGCATTCGTTCCCTCGACCTCAGTATCGAGCATCGAGGACTGGAACCGCAACCGTTATTACCAGTCCGAAGAAGACTATCTCGGAGCGCTCGGCGATGCGATCAACGTCGAATACCGTGCAATCGTCGATGCCGGATTCATGCTACAGGTCGACGATCCCCATCTCTTGACGTACTATGTTTGCCATCCCGACAAGACGATAGAAGACTGTCGCAACTGGATCACGCTCCGCGTGGAGGCGATCAATCGCGCTTTGAGGGGTATTTCGCGCGACCGCGTCCGATTCCATACCTGCTACGGCATCAATTTCGGTCCACGTGTGCACGATATTGAGGTCAAATACATCGTTGACATCTTGACGCGTCTCAACGTTTCCGCCTTCTCGTTCGAGGCTGCCAATCCGCGTCACGAGCATGAATGGACATCTTGGCGCGATGCCAAGCTGCCGGACGACGTCATCATGATCCCCGGTATGGTCACACAATCGAACGTGATGGTCGAGCATCCGGAAGGGATCGCGCAGCGTTTGAAACGTTGGATCGATGTGTTTGGCCGCGATCGCGTTATCGCAGGTACGGATTGCGGGTTCGCAAGTTTCGCCGGCAATGATGAGATTCATGAGAGTATCGTTTGGGCAAAGCTCGAGGCACTATCCGACGGCGCTCGCATCGCTTCGAACCAAAGCGTGGCCGCCTAACACTCAGTGGCATCACGAGGTCAAAGGCAGCGGTCATGGCGGTTGCCGGCATTCAAGCAGCACGGGGACGCTTCCGGACACTCCCTCGAAAACTTCGGTGCGCGCTCCAAGACGTCGAATGAAACAATGTCGCTCGTTTACGGACTGCGTGTCGACGTGTTAGGTTGGAGTGGACATCGGGACGGCGGCGCAAGACCGCGACGAATCTGCCCGACCGCGGGTCATCAGGGAGGATCACATGACAAGGGTAACAATCCGCGGAGGCGTGGGCCGCCGCGATGTGCTCAAGGGCGCGGCTGGCGTGGCCGCGGCGGGTCTCGTCAGCGCACCGATGGTCGCGCGGGCTCAGCAGAAATTCGTCTGCCGCATGGGGCATTCGGAGGCGATTGGTTCGCCGCTGACCGATGCGTTCGCGAACTGGACAAAGGTGCTCAATGAGAAGAGTGGCGGGCGCATCGACGCGCAGCACTTCCCGGCAAGCCAGCTCGGCAGCTACACGCAGAACATCGAGCAGAATCGGCTCGGCACCATTCAGGTGACGACCGGCGGACCGGACACCGAAGAAATCATGGCGCCCGAGATTGCCGCGACGGGCGGTGCGCCGGGCTTCATCTACCGCGACGAGGCGCATGTCGATCGCGTACTGCAGGGTGACATCGGCCGCGAGATCTCGCAGATCGCGCGCGCAAAGACCGGCGTTGAGTTCGTCGATTACGGTGAGGTCGGCTTCCGCCACATCCTGTCGAAGCGCAAGGTGACCAACCTTGAAGAGCTGAAGGGCCTGAAGATCCGTACGCCGGAGATCAAGCTATGGGTCGATTTCTGGAAGAAGCTCGGCGCGAATCCGACGCCGCTCGCCTACGCGGAGCAATACAGCGCGCTCTCGACGGGCTTGATAGACGGGCTTGAGGCCGATGTATTCTCGATCAAGGGGTTCAAGTGGGGCGAGCAGGCGAAGAACTTGACCTACACGTCGCACTGGTTCCTTCCGAAGGCGACGCGCGTCAACGCCCGCTGGCTCGACTCGCTCCCCCCCGACCTGCAGAAGCTTGTGCGCGACACCGCCAAGGAGGTGTTTGCAGAGCAACGCAAGGTGAACCGCGCCAACGCGGCGAAGACGCTGGAAGAGCTGAAGGCCGCGGGTGTCACGGTGCATCAGATCAACGACACGCCGAAATGGCGTGAGGCAACTGACTCGCTGTTCGCTGAGTTCGGTGCGAAGAGCCCGGCCACCAAGGCGATGATCGACCGTATCCGCAGCCTCGCCGGCTCAGCCTGACGTCTAGCCGGCGCGGAGGCCAGAGCCTCCGCGCCGCGCGGAAGAACAGCATGAATTCGGATGTCGCCGTGAGCGCGTTGCCGGCCCCCCGTGCGCCGGTGATGGCGCGCATCGCGGGCGTCATCGATCTCGTTGTCGAAACTGTCGCGGGGGCGCTGCTGCTGAGCACGCTCGTCATCGCGCTGACCCAGGTGTTCTGGCGCTACGTGCTGAACAACTCGCTGAGTTGGCCCGAGGAAATGGCTAAGTTCGCCTTCGTCTGGTTCGTGTTCCTCGGCGCCGCGATGGTGACGCGGCGTTCGCGCCACATCGTGATCGATCTCGTGCCCCGCTCGCTCGGTCCAGACGCGCTGCGCATCCACTCAATCGCAGTGCGGGTGATTTCCGCATCGGTCGCGGCGTTTCTCCTGATCTATGGAGCCGATCTGGTTTCGAAATCGACCTTCACGTCGCCTGCGCTGCAATGGCAGTACACCTATCTCTATCTCGCGATCCCGGTCAGCGCGGCGATTTCGCTTGTCGTCCTTTCGCTTGAGCCGATCGATGGCGTCCGGGGCGCCTTTGCGCCGCCTCTGGTCGTCGCGGCGGGTGTCGCGCTCTACTTCGTGATGGAAAGCGCAGCCGGTACCAGTTTCATCGGCGCGTTTGGCGTCGTCTGGCCGCTTGTCATCATGGCAATCGGCCTGATGCTGCTTGGCATTCCGATCGTCGACGCGCTGATCTTCGGCACCTTCGTGGCGTTCCTGCCGCAGGGCGAACTCGCGCTGCTTCCCGTGCCCCAGGGCATGGTCAATTCGCTGGACTACCTGCTGCTCGCGATCCCGTTCTTCATGGTGGCAGCCGGCATGATGAATGTCGGCGGCATCACCGAGAAGCTCATCGCCCTGGCGAGTACGCTGGTCGGCCATTTCCGCGGCGGGCTTGGTCACGTCAACGTGCTCACCAACACGCTGATGGGCGGCGTGTCGGGTTCCTCCACCGCAGACGCGGCCGCCATCGCCAAGACCATGGTGCCGGCGATGGAGCGGCGGGGGTACCCTAAGCCGTTCGGAGTCGCGCTGACCAGCGCGGCGTCGATCCTGGCCAACATGATCCCGCCGAGCCTCGGGCTCATCATCTTCGGGGCGCTTGCGAGCGTTTCGGTCGGCGCGCTGTTTGTTGCGACGATTATTCCCGGCCTCCTGATGGCGCTCGCGATGTCGATCGTCGTGCATTTCGAGTGCATCCGGCGTGGTATCGGTGAGCGTGGCGAACAATCGAGCTGGGGCACGCGCGGTGCCGCGCTCAAGTCCGCGCTGCCGGCGCTTGTGCTGCCTATCATTATCGTCGGCGGGATCCGCTACGGTGTGTTCTCGGCGACCGAAGCCGGTGCGGTGGCGGCGCTGTATGCCGTGCTGTGCGGGGTTTTCATCTATCGCGCCGCAAACGGTGCGACCCTGCTGCATGCGCTGCGCGAGTCCGTGGCCGAAACCGCGACCGTGCTGGTGGTGATCGCGGCGTCCGCACCGTTTGCGTTTGCGCTGATTATCGAGCAGGTGCCGCAGAAACTCGCCGCCTCGATGGCGACGCTCTCGGGCGACTGGATTCTACTGATGCTCGTAATCAACGTGTTCCTGCTGTTCGTCGGGCTCGCGATGGAGATGATCGCCTCGATGGTGATCTTGGTGCCGCTGCTGGTGCCGATCCTGAAGTCCGCCAACATCGATCTAGTGCACTTCGGCGTCGTCATGGTGGCGAACCTGTGCATCGGCGCGCTCACGCCCCCGCTCGCTGTGCTGGTGTTCACGGCGGCGCGCGTGACCGACACGCCGATTCATCTCGCCTATCGCGCGTGCCGGCCGTTCATGGTTGGGCTTCTGATCTGGCTCGCGATCATCTCGTTCATTCCGGCGCTCAGCCTCTATCCGGTGAAGTTGTTCGGACCATGAGTTTTTCGTTCACCGAAGACGTCGTCGCGTTGCCGACTGGCGCATGGGCGGGCGCGCACCGCCGCACCTTGCGGTACGGAGACAAGCCGGTGTTGGCGCTCACTCAGGGCAAGCATCGCAACTACGTCTATCCAGTGTTCACACCGCAGGGTTACTCGGTGACGTCGGAGCATCCGGCGGATCATCCACACCACAATTCGTTCTGGTTCGCGGCGGATCACGTCTATTGCCGCCTGCCCGTGACACACGGCAAGGGCTACGAGGACTACACGTACAACATCTACCTCAACGACACATTCCAAGGGCGCGCGCCCGGGCGCATCGTGGAAACCGCCTATACGGGCATGCCGGAAGACGATGCGTTCCGCATCGTGCAGACGCTCGACTGGCGCGGGCCCTCCGAATGGGCGGCGCCGGATGGGCGGCTCGCGGCGCGGGAGACGCGAACGCTCCTGATCCGCCGGCAGGCGGGCGCGCATGTGATTGACGTCCAGTCAACACTCGCGGCGGTCGACTGGGACTTCACGCTTGGGCCGACGCGCCACGCCTATTTCAATGTGCGCATTGCGGACTCGATGATCGTTGGGCTCGGCGGCGTAGTGCGCGACGATAGAGGGCGCATCGGCGGCGATGCAGTCAGCGGCTCGGACGCGCGCTGGGTCGATTTCTCCGGTCCGGTGGGCGGCGGGCAGGTGGCGGGTGTTGCGGTGTTTCCTGATCCACGTGACCATAAGGACATGTCGTGGTTCGTCGCCGACTGGGGCGTTGTGACGGTCGGGCCGTTCCGCCTCAAGGGCGTGCTGGTGCGATGCGGCGAGGAACTGAAAGCGCGCTATCGTGTCCTGGCTCATGACGGCGATGCGGATGCCGCTGGCGTGGCAGATGCGTATCTGGCTTTTCTCAAGTCCTGAACCATGTAGGCCAGGACTTATCGGCCGGAATTGGCTTGACGCCTCTCACGTGTACGACCAGCGCGTCGCGCCAGGACGGCCCTGCATTCGAGCTGCGCGCATGCGCACGCGGTGGCCGACGAAGCTATTAAGCTCTCCGGCACCGGCGTGATCGAACTGCACTATCTTGAACACGGTTTCCGCGATGTGACAGGACTTCGTGCAGTTTTGCGCCCGGCAGCGCACACGGTTCGGCGACCCGTGACTGGCTGAAGGTGCTCGCCGTCATCGGCGATGCTGGGTTGCCGGTCGAGCGACCCGAAATGTCGACAGCGTCGTGGAAGAGAATGTTCAGCAAGAGTTACGTGGGTCGTGGTATGAAGATAGTCGCGTCCACTTCAACCAGACTAACGAGCTCATCATGACCTTCTCGCTCTCCACGCTCAGACATAACGGGAGACCAACGCCGGTCATCGAAACGCAAGGCCGCTACTATCCGCTTGCTAGCGTTGCGCCCGAACTCGTTCGCACGGTTCCATCGCGCGGGCTCATGAATTTATTTGACGATTGGGCGAGCGCGGAGGTGACGCTGTTGAAGCTCGCAGAGCGGCTTGAGAGGTCACACGACGGCACAATTCTTCCCGAACCGGATTTCATGACGCCGCTGCAGTATCCGAATAAGCTTATCCTCGGTGGCGCGAACTACTACGAGCATATGCACAAAGACGCCAAGATGCCGGACTTCCGCAAAGAGAATGCGATTCCGGTATTCTTTCTCAAAGCGCCGACGACAAGTTTGGTCGGCTCCGGCAAGACCGTTCGTTATCCCACCCAGTCGAAGAAAGTTGATTGGGAAGTCGAGCTAGCGCTCGTGATCGGTCAACGGACACGCCGCATCGCCGAAGCCGACGCTCTGAAGGTAGTCGCTGGATACGCCGTCGGCCTCGATCTGTCCGCGCGCGACTGGCAATTCCATCCGAAGCATCCGTTCAAGTTCGATCTGTTCGGCGGCAAGGCGTTCGACGACAGCTGCCCGGTTGGGCCAAAGATCGTTCCAGCGCGCTTCGTGGATTCGGGTAATCTGCGGATCAGTCTGTCAGTGAACGGCGAGACGAAGCAGGACGCCAACACCAGCGACATGATCTGGTCCGTCGCAGAGGAAATCGCGTCCATCTCGGAGCATATGACGCTAGAACCCGGCGACATCGTGCTGACGGGAACGCCGGCCGGCGTCGGGATGGCGACCAACACCTATCTCAAGACTGGTGACAAGATCGACGCAGAGATCCAAGGCCTCGGCAAGCTCAGCGTCGAGATCGTTCCGGATACCGACGGAGCCTGATGACGGAGACGCATCCGTCATCGCGCGGCGGCGCGGCGCCTCCACCCTCCACGCCAACGTGAGGGCCAACTCGCGCTGTTCGCAAAACGTTCCGACTGCTAACGGCGCAACCATCAGCGCTAGCCACAATGAGGGCTGAGCCGCGCAAGGAAGCGTCGTAATCGCTTTGACCGCTCTTTGCATCCGCGATGGCGGGAACGCCCTAGCGACACCCGAGATCGGGGTCTTGCAGGAGCAGCGAAGCGAGTTCCTTGTGTGTGCTCATGAATTCGCGGACGTCGTCTTCGATTTCAAGACCGGGATGAACCACCGTCCAGTAATGAGCTGCTCTGATGAATGTCAGAAGCGCGAGCAGATACTCGACGCGTTTGGCGCCGAGGGTTCGCCGCAATGCCTGCCGGGCGCGCTCGGACTGCGTCGGTTCTACAAAGATCAGCGCGGAAGCGGCAAAAATCCAGTCTTCAACCTCGCTGTCCGGGGCGGGCCAATCGATCGGCTCTTTGATAGCCGCCAGGCCCGCATAAACCGGGTCGAGCTCTCGCCGCCACGGCGGCGCCGTCTTGAGAAGCTTGAGGGCCTGCTCGATGCTTTGGGGCGCAGCCAAAGCATCGCCCGATGAATGGCCATACCCGACCAGAAATCCGCAGTGGCGAACGATGCAGTAGCGCACTGGGCAGAAGCGCGACAGAAAGACGAACAGCCGCTCCTTGAAGAGCGAGGGAATGGGATTGTCGAGATAAGCCGACCTGGCGAAGTCCCAGAGCTTCTCGATGATCTCAGGCGCATCCGGGGCCGACATGAAGAAATTGGGTATGAGCCCGAAGCGCCGGATGACTTCGCGGTGGAGCGGACCGAGGTTGGTCAGGGCGGTGGCCGCGAGCCGGTCAGGGTCACGCTCACCGCGCTGCGCGAGGTCGATGATTTTCCTGGCCAGGGTTTGCTGCACGACCGGAGGCGGGCCGTTGGGGTGAAGAGAACGACAAGCAATGTCATAGGCCTCCCCCAAAGCCCGGGTCTCCTCGGCGTCGAACCCGCTATCCCTGAAAATCGGTACGATGTCCGCGGCCGGCAATGAATTCAGAAGGATATTGGAAGATTGAGGCATCGCGCTCTCCTGCCAAAGGCGGGAGCGCTGCCGCGTCTCTCAGCCACTGACGCCCGATCACGTCGTGTCAGTGATGTAGGAAATGTAGTGGTTGATCCGTCCGATAACCAGTGTACGGCGACCCAATATTTTCACACAAAAATCGTGCGTCCTCAGTAGCCGCGTGGGCCGTCTTTCAAGAATCGCCTGCGATTCCCTGAGCACGCTGAATCCAGCAAAGCTTCGACGCCGCTGGAGGTCTGCTTAGGGTCAATCGCGTCGGTTGAGCAATCCCGTTGGCATGTCGGCTTTACCCCCGACTCCAGACATGTTGCTGCGTTGCCGCGATCGGTCGCAACGGGCCAGACTCAGACATCACTGCGCGGGCGCGAACGCGCGAAGTCAGTGGGTTGGTCTCAGCACATTGGGCTCACGGATCGCCTGAGCGAGGCAGCCGACGAGCACCCCCATCCAGAGGCTTGGTCAGAAACGCGGTCCCGCAATCCTTCAGTGCGCGGGACCGGTCCTCCGCGGTCGGATAGGCGGTCACGATAATGATCGGCGCTCTGTGACGCACCACGTTACATGAGGGCTGCGTTGATCCACAGATGGGTGAGGATGCTTGCCACGTAGCCGAGTGCAATGGCCCAGGCCCATCGAAGATGGTTGAGAAACGTGTAGTGGTTGCGCACGAGTCCCATCAGCGCGACGCCCGCCGCCGTGCCGATGGACACGATGCTCCCTCCGACACCGGTGCTCAGGGTGACGAGCATCCATTGGCCGCTCGACATATCCGGGTTCATGGTGAGCACCGCGAACATCAGCGGGATGTTGTCGAACGCCGCGCCCAGCACACCGATCGCGATGTTGGCGACGGTCGGTCCCAGGTCGACATAGAGAAAATTCGACAACAGCGCGAGATAGCCGGCGACGCCTAGCCCTGCGACGGCGAAGATGACGCCGAAGAAGAACAGCAGCGTGTCCCATTCCAGGCGCCTGATCTCCCGGAAGGAGTCGACCGCCATGGCCGCGTCGTCGCCGCGGCGCCGCCCGATCCGCTGCAGGATGTAGCCATACAGTTGCAGGTATCCGAGGCCCAGCATCATCCCGAGCGCGGGCGGCAAACTGAAGAGGCTCTTGAACGTGATGGCGGTCGCGATGGTGGCCCCGAATAGCACCATCACGACGGCCGCGCCTGGCTTGAGTTTCCTGGTTTCGCGCGCGGGCTCCGGCATTCCTTTCGGTACGCCGAAATGCATCAGCGTCGCCGGCACGAGGAAGTTCACCAGCGCCGGGAGGAAGAGATGGAAGAACTCCAGGAATTGCAGTTTGCCCTTCTGCCAGACCATCAGCGAGGTGATGTCGCCGAACGGCGAGATGACACCGCCGGCATTAGCGGCTACCACGATGATGATGCAGCCCATGACGATGAACTGGTAATTGCCGACGCCGACGGCCACCACCACGGCGCCCATGACGAGCGCGGTGGTCAGATTGTCGATGATAGGGCCCAAGAAAAACGCAAGCCCCCCGACCAGCCAGAAAAGCTGCCGATAGGAGAGGCTCATGCTGGTGAGCTTGGTCCGTATGGCGGCGAAGACGCGCCGCTCCTGCATCGTGTTCACGTAGGTGATTGCCACGATGAGGAACAGCATCAGCTCGCCATAGTCGAGGATCACGTGCTTGGCGGCGGCCTCGAGCGCGGCGCTCTGGCCATGCACCGCGTAGACGATGCCGAGCAGCGCCCAGATAAGGCCCGCCGCCAGCATGACAGGTTTCGATTTGCGCAGTTGAATGACCTCTTCGACGGCCACGAACCCGTAGGCGACGAAGAAGATCAGGAGCAGCAGATAGCCGACGGGATGCTGCGTCAGGTCGATGCGCGCCCCCGCCTCCGCAGCATGCAAAGGTGCGGGAGCGGACAGGAAGAGGGCAAATGCCGAGACCGCCACCATCGACGGACGTCCGGCAAGACGCAAACTCGTCACCCCCTGTCGACGAATGTTGAACGCCATTGTCGCCCGCTACCTTGTGGGGAACACAAGGGCGGCGGTCGCGTCGACCTGCCACGACGCTGTCCCCGACCGCGCTTTTGCATAAATCCAGACTTTGGATCGATGCGCGCTTGGGAATATTGCCTACGGGCTTATGGCGAATATTACCTACGCGCTTGCGTAGGGAGTGAAGGAGGACGCATCCTCGCCAAGGGCGAAGACATTTGAGTTCGGCGAGGAGAGACCGAATTGGGCTCCGTGGTCGGCGGATCCGGTGGCGGGATTGCAAGGCTGGGCTGGGGTGCCGGCGGCTGGTTCCGCGAGCTGGCGCCAGCGCAGTACGCCCTGATCGGCGGCGTTTTCACGGCCGCGTATCTTGGGCTCGAATGGCTCACGCGCGTCCATGAGCTTGAAGCTCTGGGCATCACCCTGTGGAATCCGGTGAAGGCGCTGAGCCTCGGTTTGTTGCTGCTCAAAGGCGTAGCCTATGCGCCGGTGCTGTTTCTGGCGGCATTGCTCGCCGATCTCTTCATCTACGGAGCAGCCAAGAGCCTCGCTTCTATTGTTGCCACGAGCGTGGTCGTTGCGCTCGGCTACGCGGGGCTCGCTGCAGGCCTCACGAGAGGACTGGGCTTCGCGCTTTCCCGGTCGGACCTGCGCAATGTCATCGCGGTACTTGTGACGGTGCCGGCAGGGACCTTCGTCATAGCCTGTTTTTATTGCGCGTTTCTGATGTTGTTCGGCGACATGCCGGCAAGACAGTACTGGGAGGCGGTAACGCATCTTTGGGTCGGAGATACCGTCGGGATCATCATTCTCCTCCCCGTCGCCATGGCTTTCTCCGGGTCGGTCCAACGTCTCCTCGATACAAGATCAATGGTGCTGCTGATCGACTCGATGGTTTTTGTAATCGGGGCCCTGATCGCATTGTGGTTGATCTTCTCCTTCGAGGGAGCCCGCGAGTACCATTTCTTTTATCTCCTGTTCCTGCCGGTGAGCTGGATCGCGATGCGGGCCGGCTTCGCCGGAGCCGCGGCGGGCGTATGTGCCGTCCATCTGCTGCTGCTAGCTGTCATCAGCTGGGGAAGCTATCCCGCGAGCACCTTCATGGGATATCAGCTCCTGGTCCTGGCCCTCGCATTCAACGGGTTACTGCTTGGCGCCGTCGTGGACGAGCGCCGCAGATCGGACGAGCTCTTGCGCGAGCAGCATGCCGAAGTGGTCCGCATGACCAGGCATGCGACGGCGGGCGCGATGGGCGTTTCACTGGCGCACCAGATCAGCCAGCCGCTGTCGAATGTCGCCATGTACCTTCACGTCGGCTCGCGGCTTTTGACCGACAAGCCTGCCGATCCGGCGCCGATCGCCGAGTCGCTTGAGAAGGCGACAAGCCAATTGCGGCAGGCGAAGGACATCCTCCAGCGTCTTCGGGATTTCGTCTCGCGAGGAACGCTTAGGCCAACTCCCACGGACCTGGGTGCACTGGCGCGTAAGGTGATGGCTCTCGCCGAAGACGATGCAAGGGCACACGGGGTGTCGGTTCGGCTCGAGGCTGCGCCGGTCCCTCCGGTCACCATCGACGCGCTTCAACTCGAGCAAACGCTGATCAATCTGATCAACAACGCCATCGACGCCGCTGCAGACGCCGCCGGGTCGCCTGGCTGTGTTACCATTCGTGTGGCAGCGGTCGACAACGGGGTACGGATCGAGATCGAGGACAATGGCCCGGGCGTGTCCGACGTCGTGGCCAAACATCTGTTCGAGCCGTTCGTCACGACAAAACCAAGCGGTATGGGGCTCGGCTTGGCGCTATCGCGCGAGTTGATCAGCGCGCATGGAGGGACAATCGACTGGGAGCGCGTCCGACCGGATGGGGGCGCTCGGTTCATGATCGACCTTCCCTTGAACTCAGAGGCCGGCCATGGCGCATAAGCGCGTCGTGCATGTCATCGATGATGAAGCCGATGTCTGCGAAGCCCTCAAGGTGCTGTTGCATAATGCCGGGATGGAAGCGCGCACCTATGCGTCGGCTGAGGAGTTCCTATCCGAAGTCAGGCTGAGCAGGCCCTTATGCTTGCTGGTAGACCTGCGCTTGCCGGGAATGAGCGGGCTGGAGCTCGTACATCAGTTGCAACAGGGGCCGATGTGCCCGGTCATGGTCATGATTACTGGCCACGGCGATGTGCCGCTCGCCGTCAAGGCAATGCGAGCGGGCGCCTTGCACTTTCTTGAAAAGCCGTTTGAGCCGGCAGAACTCCTTCAGACTCTTGAAGAAGCGCACGAGCGCGTCAACGAAATGGTTGCCGAGGAAGAAACGCGCGCGGCGATCGAGGCCAGATACCAGTCGCTCACGGCCCGCGAACAGGAGGTGATGGCGCTCCTGGCTGAAGGGATGCCGACAAAGCGGCTTGCCACAACACTCGGAATCAGCACGCGGACGGCCGAACATCATCGCGCAGCTGTCCTGCAGAAGATGGGCGCACCGACGGTGTCCCACCTGTTGCGCATGAGCATGAGCATGAAATCGCGGAATGCACCTATACGGTCATAGGTAGTTTTTACAATTCAGGGCCGGCGTTGTCCGCCGTAGTCTCGGATAGAGGCGTCGCTTTCCGGCAAGGTCCCCTCGTCGCCCCAACCCCAACGGAATCCGGCGTCTCGCCAACTGTGCGAGGTCGCGGATGCGAAAAGGAGCCTTGGTCGCGGATCCACGCTGTCGGAAAGCCGATGCGCTGAGCTCTGATGGTTCTGGAGATACTCAAGCACCTTGAGAAGGTCGAAGCCAATCACATTGTGCTGGGCGAACGTGAAATCGTACCGGAGATGGTCAGCGCCTCTTCCAAGAAGGGCTCACCTTGAAAAGGAGAAATGAACGCGAACGACGGAGGGGTACCATGAACAAGGGCTTGGGAGTATCCGGTTGGGTCACCTTGCTGATAGCGGCTGGGATCTTCATCCTGGTCGCCACGAACAATCAAACGACTGGCTACAGACAATTGCGGAACGACGCACAACGTTCAATGCAGGAACGTCACGAAGGTGCGATCCGCAAGAGTGATCAAGCTCGCAATGATCCTGTCTCGCTGTTCAAGGCCTCCCTCGCTAGCGCGTCGCCATCGTCCGGCTCCGCCCTCAAAGGCATGGTGTATGTGCCGGCCTATTCGACGATTCGCCTGGCAAGTGGTCGCTCGCGCCTCGATCTTGCAACGACGTTGAGCATCCACAACACCTCACGAGACAGGGCCCTTGTCCTGGAACGGGTTGATTATCACAACACCGAGGGCGACCTTGTTCACGCATACTTGGAGACACCGATTGCTCTCAAGCCATTTGGCACCATCGAAATGTTCGTGTCGGACGATGATAGAAGCGGAGGAGGAGGAGCGAATTTTGTAGTGCACTGGAGCGCCACAGAGCCGATCACCAAGCCTATCATGGAAGCCGTAATGATGGGGGCGATAGGAACGACAAGTTATTCGTTCGTTAGCCAGGGGCGCGTGGTTACAATGAATGCCGAGGAGTAAACGCCCCGTGAGATGCTCCATAGTCGGCCAATATGCGAATCGCCCTTCGCTCCTATCTCCAAGGTATTGCTGAAATGATCGCAAGCATGGCTCGCCGCGCTGCGGTGCCTATTGCACCAGCTTCAGTGCGTCGGAAAAGAACGTCGGGCCGCCGAAGTTGCCCGACTTCAGCGCGAGGACCATCTCGCGGCCCTTCATCCCGGCTGTGCGCAGCACAGGGACACCAGCCGCGATCTCCGGCCCGACCAGGAACGCCGGAATGCCGAGGCGATCGACCACCGCGCCCGAGGTTTCGCCGCCCGCCACGATGAGGCGGCGCACGCCACGCTCCACAAGGCCTACGGCCAGCGCCGCAAACGCTTGCTCGATCGCATGGCCCGCCACGTCGCGGCCATGCCGCGCCTGAACCGCTGTCACCTTGTCGGGCGCGGAACTGCTCGCAATCAGGATCGCTCCGCCGCCAAGGCGTTCTGCGGCCCAGCCGAGAGTCTTCCCGATGAATCCTTTGTCTGCGATGACCGCGTCGGGATCGAGCCGCAGCACCGGCATCACCTGCTCGGCCGCAACGATCTGCGCGAGCGTCGCCTGCGAACAACTTCCGGCAAGGCACACCGCGGGGCCGCCGACCGGGGCGCCAAGCGAAGACGCATTCGGAGCCGATGCGCGAACTCGGCCGGTCGTCACGAGGCCTCGTGCGAGACCGAGCCCGATACCCGATGCGCCGACCGAGAGGCGATGATCGATCGCCGCGCGTCCAATCGTTTCGAGATCGGGATCGAACACCGCGTCCACAACCGCCGCTCGGACGCCCGACTCCGCAAGCTGCTTGAGCTTCGCGCGAACCGCATCGGCGCCCTTCGACACCGTCGCAATGTCCACGAGGCCGGTCTTGTTGCGGCTCTGCCGCGCGAGAATGCGGACGAGATTCGCATCGTGCATCGGATTGAGCGGATGATCCTTCAGCGGACTCTCGTTCAGCGGCACCGATCCGACGAAGAGATTGCCCTGATAGACGGTGCGGCCGGTTTCGGGAAAAGCCGGGGTCACGAGCACGATCGGGTCTTTTGAATCGGCTTGGAGCGCATCCGTGACCGGGCCGATGTTGCCGGCATCGGTCGAATCGAAGGTCGAGCAAATTTTGAACAGTACGTGATCCGCACCCCGCGCGCGCAACCACTGGTCCGCAGAGCGCGACAGCGTGACGGCTTTGCTCGCCTCGATCGAGCGGCTCTTTAGTGCCACCACGACGGCATCGACTTCGGGCAAATCGAGATCGCCCGGCACGCCGATGGTCTGGACTGTACGCAGCCCGGCCTTGGTCAGCGTGTTCGCAAGGTCGGACGCGCCGGTGTAGTCGTCGGCAATGCAGCCCAGAGCGAGGGTCATGACCGCCCTCCCGAACGCGCATAAGGCGCGAACCAGCCAAGGCCTGCGACCGTGCCGGCGCGCGGGATGTATTCGCACCCGATGAAGCCGTCGTAGCCGAGTCGGTCGAGTTCCTCGTACAGGAACGGATAGTTGAGTTCTTCCGCGTCGGGCTCGTGGCGCGACGGGATGCTGGCGATCTGGATGTGTCCAATGACCGGAAACATCGCGCGCATGGCCATCGTCACGTCTCCGTGGATGATCTGGCGATGGTAGACGTCGAACTGCATTTTCAGATTCGGCAGGCCGAGGTCACGGATCAGGCTTTCGGTGAACGCGAAGTCGTTGAGGAAATAGCCCGGCATGTTGCGGCCGTTGATCGGCTCAAGCAGCAGGTCGAGGCCCGCCGCGCCGACCTGCTCCGCCGTCCAGGCGACGGCCTTGCGGTACGCGGCAAGCGCTTTCGGATCGTTGCGATCGGCGTTACCCGCCATCAAATGGACGCGCTTCACGCCCGTTGCGGCCGCGTAGGTCAGCGCCGTAGCAACGCCGTCGCGCAACTCGTCGAAGCGATCCGGGAGCGCCGCTAGCCCGCGCTCACCCGCCGCCCAGTTGCCCGGCGGCAGGTTGAAAAGGGCCTGCGTCAGCCCGTTACGCTTCAGGCGATCCGCAATCGCTTCCCGCGGATGCTCGTAAGGAAACAGATACTCCACCGCCGCGAAGCCCGCCTGCGCTGCTGCATCGAACCGGTCGAGGAACGGCAGCTCGTTAAACATCATGCTCAGGTTCGCGGCGAAGCGGGGCATTGGTCCTCCGTGACTATCGTTCTCTTTGTTGCGGCCGTCTGTGCGCCTCTCCTGGCAACGGCGTGCCCGAGAGCCGCGCATAGACGCGGGCGACCGAGGCATCGTCGTCACTTCCCATGCCCGAGCCCGCGGCCATCAAGAACATCTGCAATGCGGCGGCCGCCATCGGAACGGGAAATCTTGCGCCGCGCGCCATGTCCTGGACGATGCCGAGATCCTTCACGAAAATCTCGACCGCGCTGCGCGGCGCATAGTCGTTGTCGAGAACATGCGGCACGCGGTTCTCGAACATCCATGAATTTCCCGCGGACGCCGTGATCACCTCGTAGACCTTGCGGATATCGAGGCCCTGCTTCGCCGCAAAGGTGATCGCCTCGCATGCGACCGCGATGTGCGCGCCGGCGAGAAGCTGATTGACCATCTTGAACGCGGCCCCGAGACCCGGCTCGTCACCGAGCTCGTAGAGCTTCGCCGCCATCGCATCGAGCGCGGGCCTCGCCTTGGCGAGTGCTTCCGGCCGCCCGGAGGCGAGCACCGTCAGCTGCCCGTCCGCGGCGCGCTGCGCACCGCCGCTGATCGGCGCATCGAGATAGAGGCGGCCCGTCGGCTCCAGTCGCGTGGCAAATCCCCGCGCCAGCGCCGGGTCCATCGTGGCCGACGAAATGAACACGCCGTCCGTCGGCATCGCGGCGGCTACGCCATTGTCGCCGAACAGGATCGTCTCGGTCTGCGCAGCATTGACCACGACCGAGACGATGAAATCGGCGCCTTTCGCGGCCTCTGCGGGCGTCGCCGCAGTCCGCCCGCCCCGTGCGGCCAGACGTTCCATCGCGGCAGCACTGGTGTCGCAGCCGCAGACATCGAATCCTGCGCGCAATAGCGACAGCGCCATGCCGGAGCCCATCGAACCAAGCCCGATGACCGCCGCGCGTCCGCGCGAGGCCGCTTGGCTTTCTCCGGCTTTGCTTTCCGACTGGCTCGTCATCGGGCGTCCCTGAGCTTGTCGATTTTTTCGTTCGTCGCTGCTATCGACCCATAGCAGGGATCGGCGCGGCGTTGAAAGATGCGGCTGCACAGTCTTCCCGCCCGAAATCGAGGAGAGGCACACGCGATGAGTGAAGCAAAGATTCGCGAAGACATCTGCCGCTTCGGACGCTCGCTGTTCGAGCGTGGGCTGACGCCCGGCTCGTCGGGCAACATCAGCGTGCGGCTGCCGGACGGCGGCTTCCTGGTGACGCCGACCAACGCCTCGCTCGGCTTTCTCGATCCGGCGCGGCTGACGCGGCTCGACGCGCAGAACAAGCTCGTCTCGGGCGACGCGCCCACGAAGGAAATCCCGCTCCACTCGGCGCTGTACGAGACGCGGGGCGCGGCACGCGCGATCGTTCACCTGCACTCCACGCACTCGGTCGCGATCTCGATGCTGCCCGAGGTCGATCCGAAGGCCGTGCTGCCGCCGCTGACAGCCTATTACCTGATGCGCGTCGGGAAGACCGCGCTCGTTCCCTACTATCGGCCGGGCGACGCCGCAGTCGCGGGCGCGATCCGTGGCCTTGCCGGGCGCTATTCGTCGGTACTGCTCGCCAACCACGGGCCGGTCGTGGCAGGCGACTCGCTGGAAGGCGCCGTGTTCGCAACCGAGGAGCTTGAGGAAACCGCGAAACTCTATCTGCTGCTGCGCGGCCTGAACCCGCGTCATCTCTCGCCGCAGCAGGTCGACGACCTCGTCGCGACGTTCGGGCTCAAGCTGTCCGACACCGACCACAACCACTGACGCGGTTCGCCGACGCCATCCCCGGCGCAACGCTCGATATTCCCGGTGATCTCAACCGGTCGCCGCAACACATTGGCTAAATCGCTCTGCTGGCGACTGGAAGTCGAGCGTTTTCCTGGGCCGCTCGTTGAGCTGGCGTGCCACCTTGTTCAACTCGGCCTGGGA
>Ga0190275_10001337_pt1 | contig 18452 bp, 15 predicted proteins | sample Popmic550T_FD_133745 | JGI IMG/M metagenome (GOLD analysis project Ga0190275, IMG submission 133745) | Populus adjacent soil microbial communities from riparian zone of Yellowstone River, Montana, USA - 550 T | ecosystem: Environmental > Terrestrial > Soil > Riparian zone > Trees stand | place...
ACCTCCGCAGACCCCGCGGTCAGGCGGCCAAACTGTTGTGTGGAGACCGCGCGGTGGACGGCCAGGGTTGCCTCGTCGAAGCGGTGCTGGCTGACGACAGCCACCTTCCCGCCGGTCGCCCGCTGTACCCAGAGGAGCCGATCCACCGCCTCAAGCGTGACATCGACGGGCTTTTCGATGATGACGTGTTTGCCCGCTTGTAGCGCGGCGATGGCGTCCCCGGCGTGCATGCCGCTGGGGGTACAGACGCACACGGCGTCCAGCTCGACCTCGGAGAGCATCTCCCCGAGGCTGTAGTGTGACGAGCACCCATACTCCCCGGCGAGCTTATCTGCCAGCCCGGGCACGACGTCGGCAACGGCGACGAGCTCGGCCTCTTCGAGGCCGGCGATGGCCTGCGCGTGGTGTGGTCCGATGACGCCACATCCGAGAATTCCGAAGCGCACCCTATCGAGGGTCACCCTGTTCACCCTCTCCCTCGAATTTCCCCTTTTGTTGCCACTCACGTGCACGGTATCATGATTTGTGGCACATGCCATCCGTAGTAAAGGACACGGCATGTGCCACACGGAGCCGAACAAGGCGCCCACTTCCCCAACCCTCGAAGGGTGAACTGCCAAAGGCACATAGTAAGTGTGCGGTAAGAAGAACGAGACCTCAGAAAAAGCTACTGTGAACTCCAAACGACCGATCACGTTTGGAGCATTGCGCCGTTTCAGCCAAGCAGGGTTCGAGTAGAAGGTGGCGATCGCCTGACGCCGGGCGACACGTAGGGAGGAGGCGCAACCATGACGAACAACGGTCGGGAGCAGGCGGCGACGCTGGAACGCACGCTCGGGCTAGGGACGGTCGTCTTGATCGGGCTTGCGTATATGACCCCTTTGATCGTGCTTGGTACGTACGGGGTCGTCGCCCAGCTCTCCGAGGGGACCGTCCCGACCGCCTACCTGGTCACGCTCGTCGCCATGCTGTTTACCGCCTTCAGTTACGGGCGCATGGCGTCACTCTATCCCGTGGCCGGCTCTGCCTACACCTACGTCGGGAAGGAGATGGGGCCGCAGTTAGGGTTCCTCTCTGGCTGGCTCATCCAGCTCGACTACTTCTTCCTGCCGATGGTGGCCTGGCTTATCGGCGCTGCCTACCTATCGGCACAGTTCCCTGGTGTTCCCACCCCTGTGTGGATCCTCGCCTTCATCCTGATCACCACCGTCTTGAACGTGGTCGGCATCAGGGTCGCCGCCCGCGCCAACTTCTTGCTGATGGTGCTCCAGCTGCTCGTGCTGGGCATTTTCGTCGTGCTTTGCCTCACGTATTTCGTCACCGGGGACACCGGTGCCAGCCTCGTGAGTCCATTCTGGAACGAGAACACCACGCCGGCGGCCATCGCGGCCGGGGCCGCCCTCGCAGCCTACTCCTTCATCGGCTTCGACGCCGTCACCACACTCACCGAAGAGACCCGCGATGCCCGTCGCACCATCCCGCGGGCCGTGCTGATCACCGCCCTGCTCTGCGGCGCTTTGTTCGTCGTCGCAGCCTATGCCACGCAGCTGGCCCACCCGGGCGCCTCGTTCAAGAACCCTGATTCCGCGGCCTTCGAGATAGCCCGCACTGTTGGCGGCAACCTGTTCGCCTCCTTCTTCCTCGCAGGTCTCATCGTTGCCCAGTTCGCGGCGGGACTCGCCATTCAGGCCACCTCCTCGCGGCTGCTGTTCGCCATGGGGCGCGACGGCGTGCTCCCCCGTCCCGTCCTCGGCTACCTCCACCCCCGCTTCCGCACCCCGGTCTTCGGGATCGTCCTGATCGGTATTGTCGGCCTCGCCGCACTGTTCCTCGACGTCGCCACCTCGACCTCGTTCATCAACTTTGGCGCCTTCAGCGCGTTTACGCTGGTCAACTTGAGCGTAATCGCTCACTTCGTGCGCAACCGGCCGCAGCGTGGCGCATCGGCGCTGCTCGCGTGGATCGCGCTCCCCCTGGCGGGGGCGATCGTCGACTTCTATCTGCTGACACGCCTGGACATTCGCGCCGTCATTTTCGGTGTGGTGTGGCTGGTGATCGGGGTTCTGCTTCTGACCTATCTGACCCGCGGTTTCCGCCAGGCTCCGCCCCAGTTGAGTATCGACGAGGGAACGGAGCCAGCACCGTGAGCCGCACAGACCAGGGAGAAGGGAGGTGGCCAGAATGCCGGAAGCGCTTAACGTGGCGCTCGCGCAGCTGAGCCCCCGCTTGCGCGACACCCAGGCCAACCTCGCAACCATGCGCAGGATCGTCGCTGGCCTTCCTGAGGCCGACCTGATCGTCTTCCCCGAGCTCTACCTGAGCGGGTACGTGCTGGACCGCGTCGGGGAGCTTGCCATCCGTCCGGACGGCCCGGAGCTGCAAAGCATCGCGGACATAGCGCGGGAGGGCTCCACCGCCCTGATATTCGGCGCGCCGGAGCACGTGGAAGGCGGGGCGGCCAACTCGGCCTTCTGCGTGGACGAGCGCGGGAACATCGCCGCGGTCTACCGGAAGGTGCAGCTGTTCGGCGGGGACGAGACCGACGCCTTCATGGCGGGCGACGAGCTGCTGGTCGTGGGGCTCTGCGGAGTACAGATGGGGCTCATGATCTGCTTCGACGTCGAGTTTCCCGAGGTCGCGAGGTCTCTGGCAAGGGGCGGAGCAGACCTGCTCGTCACGATCTCAGCGAATATGGAGCCCTTCGGGAACGACCACGCGGTGTTCGTATCGGCGCGGGCGCTGGAAAACGGACTGCCACACGTCTACGTCAACCAGGTAGGCCTGGCGGGAGACCTGAACTTTGTGGGGGGAAGCACCGTCGTCTCCGTGGACGGGGAAGTAGATGTGCAAGCGAGCTCCTCGGACGAAGATGTACCGGAGGCGAGCCTGCTCCTTCCGGCCGAAAGCAGCGTAAGGCAGGACTATCTGGGCGAGCTGAGATCCCCGATGCCCGGTGTCAGGAACGTTATGTCCGGTGCGGAGGCCGAAACGCGGACACGTATACAAGGTCGTCCCCGAACGCGTCCTCAAGGCAACCTTTAGAGATGGGCGAAGACTAGCTTCAGACCCGTTCGCCGTCACCCAGGGTTCACGCTACACAGTCGGTCTGTTTACCTCGCTCCTGCCGGATGTGTCGGATGTCTCGTCCGCGATGGCGGCCTGTTCTTCGGCGTCGACTTCGCCGCGCTTCTCGTCCCCGTAGACCATGAGCGTCGAGCCGACTATGGCCAGCACGATTCCAAGGGTGCCGTAGATGGTCGGCAGCGTCTGGTAGACGGCGAGCGAGATCAGGACGGTCAGCACCGGCGCGAGGGCGTTGGTCGTGGGTGCCACGATCGACGCCTTGCCGCGGCTGAGGGCCATGACGAGGAAGAGGGCGCCGACCGCATTCAAGAGCTGCGTGCCGAACGTTAGCGTCGGGGCCTGCCAGGGGGCGCCTCCCGGAAAGCCTCCCATCATCACGAAAGCCACGGGTACGAGCAAGAGACCGCTAATCGTCATGTAGCCGAAGGTGGTGCCGTCGTTTACCCCGACCGTGGCGGCCTTGCGCATGTAGTACGCTTGAACGCCCCAGGCCAGCGTGATGAGCAGGGCCAGGATCAGCCACGGGCCCACGGCGGCATCACCGGTGTCGCCCGAGAAGTTGAAGCAGACGAGCGCTACTAAGGCCAGAACTATGCCCACCTTGGTCAGCAAGAGGAGCCGCTCGCGCAGGAGGAAGGTCGCCATGAGCACCGTGATGCCAGGCGAGAGGGCCACGATCGGGAAAATAAGGTAAGCAGGCCCTATGGTAAGCGCCTTGAATAGCACGAGCTGCCCGCCCGCACCCGTGAGCCCGATCAATAGCCCGTAGAACGCGGCGATCGGTCGCCGGTCGAAGGTCCTCTCGCTGCGCAGTATGAAATACGCGGGAATTAGCATGGTTAGAGACCAGATGATGTAGACCATCTCGTCCGGGTAGCCATACTGCTCCGTCGGCAGGCTGGAGAAGGCACCCCACACGCCCCAGAACACGACAAGTAGTGCCGCGTAAGGTATCCAGCTTCGTGAACTCATCTCTACGGTTCTCCTTTCCCAGATACTTGACTCTTAGCTCGCAGTCCCTGATCGGCCGATGGCCTCGACATCCAGCGGTTCGCCAGCGAGTTTTGCCGCGTAGATAGCCGCCCCTACAACCGGCGAATACAGAGGTTCTCTCAGCTCGTATCCGTCGTGCAGATGCCCGAGGGCTGCCTCGAAGCCTTCGACGACGGGACGCGCGTTGAACACACCACCGGAGTAGGACACAGGAACGTCTTCGTCCAGGCCGAAGTCCAGTAGCCGCCTGGTGGTATCCACGAGACCCGCGAGCTCGTCGGCCGCCTCCGACAGGATCAGTGCCGCGTGCTCGTCCCCCGCCTCCGCCGCCCCGGCGACCACCCGACTGAGGGCCGCGATCTCGCTTCGCCCGCCTTGCCAGCGGTTGAGAACGACGTCGACGAGATCCAGGTCGGCCTCTAGCGCCAGGTGGGTGCGCAATGTTTTGTGCAGTGGTCCTGCGGGCAAACGCCCGTCGCCCATCCGGGAGAAGGCGTTCAACCCCTTGATGGCGATCCAGTAGGCAGAACCCTCGTCGCCGAAGAGCTCACCCCATCCCCCAACCCTGACCCCATTCCCGGCCCTCTCACCGTAGGTTATGGACCCGGTACCGCTTACCATATTTATGCCGTCGATCCCGCCCAGCGAACCCGCCCATCCGCAGACGGTATCGTTGTCGCACGCATACCGGCCGTGCCCGAGAATCTCTCCCGGAACCGCATCGAGGGCGGGCACATCGCCGCTCACCTCACCGTAGGTCGGAAGCCCGAAAAACGCGTAGCGGATGTCCGCCGGCGTGACCGAGGCCATCTCGCACACTTCGTCGATCCCCTGGCGCAGTACCCGGCCCACCAGGTCTATGCCTTCCGAAAAGTAGTAGCAGGAAGGAGCCAGTGCCTGCGCGGCGATGCGTCCGTCTTCACGAAGAAGACAGAGCGCCGTCTTCGTGCCCCCACCGTCTACGCCGAGGTACATCACGAACTCCTCTCCGGCAGCGGATGAATGGAAACCCCCTTTACCACGCGATTGACCTCCTGATTGGGGAACGGATTGTCCGGCGTGTAGCCGAGCTCGAGCGAGAAGCAGAGGCCGAGAAGCTGGGCGACCACCACGAACGGCAGCGCGAGCGCCGCATCGTCCACCCCATCCACACCTTCCGCAAGCCACAAGCCTGGATCTCCCGCCCCTGCATCCGTCCCGGAGACCGCAATGACGTTGCCGGAAGGCATCGAACTTTTCAGCTCGGAGAGAAGGTCCAGGTCGTACTTGCGCGTGTGCTCATCCCCCGAGACGTAAAGGATGGCGAGGGTTCGGTCGTCCAGGATGGACTTCGGTCCGTGCCTGAACCCCAACGGAGACTCGAAGTACGTCACGATCTCGCCCGCGGTCAGCTCCAAGAGCTTGAGCGAAGACTCGTGGGCGAGCCCCTTGAGGGGACCGCTACCGAGGAAGACGACCCGCTTGTAGCCCGAGGAGGCCAATCGTCGGATGTCCTCCTGACGGGTGGCCAACATCTTTTCTGCGGCCGCCGCAAGGCGTCCGACCAGCGCGTCGGAATCGGGCACTGCGCCCAGGACGAGCCAGGCAACGAGGGTCATCGACGTAAAGCTCGAGGTCATGGCAAAGCCCTGGTCGTTGGTGGCCTCCGGCATCAAGAGGACTGCTGACCCATCCGCCCGCGCGTGCCTCTCGTAGAGCCGGCCGCCCCTGTCGCAGGTCAACACCAGGTGGTGGCACTCCGACAGAAGACGGTCCGCCAGCTCGGTCGCCGCCACGCTCTCCGGGCTGTTGCCCGAGCGCGCGAACGAGACCAGCAGGGTGGGCCCGTCGTCGACGAAATAATCCCTCGGGTTGGAGACGACGTCCGTGGTCGCGACTGCGTCCACGCGGCGCCCCGTCCGCCGGGAGAGCGCCGGGGCCAGGATCTCTCCCGCGAAGGCCGACGTGCCTGCGCCCATCAGGATGATCCGTAGATCCGGCCGGTCCATCAGCGGCCGAAGAAACGCATCGATATAGTCCCGCCGCGAGGCCACCATGCGCTCTGCTTCGCGCCAGACGTCTGGTTGCTGAGCGATCTCGCGGGCCGTCGTACCCCCGCCTTGCCTGGCGCTCTGGTCCACGAGTAGTTTCGTATTTCCGCTCAAATCCAGGCCTCCCCTTTTTTCTGCTTGCAGGCGACGGCGTAGTCCTCCAGCGTGTCGCGTACGCGGTCGAAAACCAGAGCGTCGGGCACGCCGTCCAATCGGCCCTGGCGCACGTGTTCGTACTGGTGCGGTAGGTACTGGCTGAGCAGGGTCTGTGGTATCCCCCGAACCGCCAGGTTGGAGAAAAGGAGCTTCCGCGCGTCCTCGACGTCAGGATACGCCCAGTAGTAGCGGATCCTGTCGCTGTAACTGTACCTTCGCAGGAGGCGTTGGGCCCTCGGTCCGCCCGGATAGTAGCCTTCCCAGTGCCCCGGTTCCTCCTGCATCCGGCGCTCCACGACGGATACCAGCTTCGACCGCTCTCCCTCCGCCACCAGCTCGTCCTCGATCGCGGCTAGCGCGAACAACGCCTCCCGCATCGCGAACGTGAGCGCGGGGCCCACCTTGAGCACCGCCCAGTGATCCTCCACGAGCGCCGCGAGGTTAGCCCGCGTCTGGTAGTCCGTGGAGTGGGCCTCGAAAACCAGCCGACCGCTATCGTCTAGCACGCGTTGAAGCTCTTCCGTCGCGGATCTCTCGTAGTCGATCACCCGCTCGAGGTCGAATTCCACGCCGGGCTGCACGACCAGGGCTATCACCCGATCCCAGGCCCCATCTAGCCCCTGCGCGTGGAAAGCGCCCTCGTGTGCCGCCAGCGTGGCGCGCGCCGCGCCGGCGGAGGTCGGGGTGAGTTTGCCTAAAGCCTCGTGGGCCCCGCCCGGCACGGGCACCTCCGTCCCCACTACGTAGACGAGGTCCTCGGAGGATGCTGCTTGCTCGGCCCTGCCGGCGAGCATCGCGGCCCTTTCGGCGACGACCTCGTCGTCCAGCGGTTCCGTGTCGTCTGCGCAGGCCATGCTGCAGTCGAGGTGAATCTTGGTGAAGCCGGCAGCCACGTAGAGCGCCACGAGATCTCCCGCGTGACCCATCGCCTCCTCGGCCGGAAGCCCCCTCCAGCGATTGGGACCGAGGTGGTCGCCACCCAGCACGACGCGATCTTCGGACAACCCGTGCCTCCTCGCCAGGTCCATCACGAGCGTCCTGAAATCCTGGGGCTTCATCCCCGTGTAGCCGCCGAACTGGTCAACCTGGTTCGAAGTGGCTTCCACCAGGAGGTATCCGTCGTCGTCTAAGGCCTGTAGCACCGAGGCCTCGATGACCAGCGGGTGCGCGGAGCAGACGGAGTACATGCCCACAGACTCACCCGACTTGTGCCTCTCCACGGTGTCTAGCAACAGACGGCCCACTAGTGCTCGCCTCTCGCTAGCTTGTCCACGACCCACCGCCTGCGGCCGGCGTTTAGCAATCGTACTCACCCTCGCCGACCCACACGCGGATTCCACCAGCGTGCAAGCGTCCTGCCTCGCTTATCGTCACCATTCGCATCCCACAAACTCCGTGCGTGGTTCCTCCTCCAGAAAATCGGGTTGCGAATGGTCATTCCCTTTCGACCCCGATCATAAACGTGCAAATAAAATCAGATACGCGCAAACGGTTGTGTCACAAGATCGCAAGAACCCGGATACGAGCGAAACACAAGCCAAAAAGCATTGCTTGGCGCGATGCAGAGCGATGCCTGATGAGCGCAACATGGAGCTCGGCAGGCTCAACAGGCGTGATCCTCTCCGTTCCTGGGCCGTGCCGTCGACTGGCTGGGGTGATCTGATCAAGAATCCAGCGCGAAAGAACCTATCGTCGGTCTCGGACGAAACGGGACATCGATTTTGGTCTCTTCTCGACGTAGAAATGCAAATTCGATGTTCGCAAGAATTACGAGCAACGCTACCCGGAGAGCACTAATCCGCTTGGTCGGAAAGATCTCGTTCGAGGAGCTAGGGGAAAGGTAGAGAGAGTTGGAAGAGAAAGGTCAACAGCTCGGCGGCGAGGGCTTGTTCCTGCGCCAGGCGACCGGCTTGGTACGCTCGTGGAGCGTTTACGATGTCTTTGCCTACGTTGGCGGCACGATGAACCCGTTGGTGTTCCTGTTCATAGCCGCTTCGGCGGTCTTCTGGCCCGACGGCAACATAATAACCGGATCGATCTTGAGTGGAGTACTGGTGTTCTTCATGATCATCGTCTACGCTGGTTTGATCACCACCTTGCCGAGGTCAGGTGGCGACTACACCTGGCTCTCTCGGATCTTTGGCGGTGCGTGGGGGTTCATTATCGCCTTTCCCGCCTGGATCTTTATCCTGTGGCAGTGGGTTCCTATACACGCTCAGATCCTCGCGCAGTTCGTGATTTCTACTGTCCTCGTGGTCCTCAGTTACGAGTTCGGCGGTAATGGCTGGATACAGGCGGCCAACTGGATCAATGGTCCGCATGGAATTTTCTTGACCTCCATCATCTCCATCGTTTTCGTCTGCTGCTACATAGGCTTCGGGATGCGTACGTACGCGCGTGTTCAACGAATAACCTTCAGCGTAGGTTTGTTGGGGCTCATCTCTGCCATCATCGGGATGTTGCTTATGTCGCGCGGCGCTTTTGTCGGTGGTCTCAACACGGCAATGTCTCAACTCTACGGCACCTCCAACGCCTACGAGGCCATCATGGCGGCCGGACAGAAAGGAGGGACGACCCCGGTAACCCCCGGAACGCCGGCGATCCTTGGTAGCCTGGCTTTGATACCTTTGCTGTTGTTCTGGTGCTTGTGGCCAAATTGGGGCGCGACGCTTGCTGGCGAGCTAAGAGGCGCCAATGATTTCCGGCGGAACATCTGGGGCATGCTGAGTGCCCTGATCTGGACTGTCGTGACGGCCGTGGTGCTGACAGTCCTGTTCGCGCGGATGATGGGCTGGGATTTCTACAACGACACCTATCTTGCTTACTATGGCGGAAATTCTCCACTTCCCCTGTTTCCATATCCTCTGATGTTGTACGCGCTGGCCGCTGGCAACACGGTCTGGGGGCTTTGGATCCTGATCTCGTTCGGCATGTTCTTCTGGGCCTGGTCGGGATCGGTCTTCCTCTCTTCGACCCGTGTGATCTTCGCGGCCGCCTTCGATAGGCTGCTTCCGGAGTTTATGGCTGACGTTAGTCCTCGGTTCCGGTCTCCGAACAACGCGCTGCTTGCCATGGCGATTCCGTCGGTGTTCGTCTCGGCACTCTATGCCTACACAGGGTTTTCACGCTTCACCCTCGACGCCACGGTCGTGATCGCGGTGTCATTCTGGGCAACTGTTCTGGCTGGAGTCTTGCTTCCCTGGTTGAAGCTCATCCGCGGGGTCACGGAGCGGATGGATGAGTTCGGCACCGAGGTGATTCCCGTCTACGACCACGAGGTGGTAATCGCGACCAAGGAGCTAATCGACCAGGGTGTCGAAGCGATATGCATTTGTTGCCTGTTCTCCTACGTGAACGACGCCCACGAGAAGCACATCGGTCACATCGTCGAGCAGGTGCTTGCGGAGCACGGTATGGAGACCCCTATCTACTACTCCTGCGAAATCCGCCCGGTGATTCGGGACCAGTCCCGGCTCAACAGCGTGATCATCGAGGCCTACGCCGCCGCCCGCGGGCGCGAACAACTCATGGCCGTAGAGGAGGCGGCACAACGGCAAGGCTACCGTCACGGCGTACAGACGGTTCTCTCCTACGGCGGCCTTACAAGCATCCGCTACCCGCGCCTTCACGAGACCATGATCTCCGGGCCGGTGGGGGCATCCTGGGAGCAAGGTACGTGGGTGAGCGTATCGGGGCTGGTTCGATCCTGGTGACGGACATGGGAGGCACGAGTTTCGACATCGGCGCGGTTACCCGGGGCAACATTCCCATAGACAACGAGCCTACCCTGGCGGGATTCAAGCTGAACTTGCCGACTATCGCGATGGACACCATTGGGGCGGGAGCTGGCACGATCATCAAGGTCGATCCGTTGACGGGCAAAGTGAGCCTCGGACCGGTGAGCGCCGGGGCTGTGCCCGGACCGGTGGCCTTCGACATGGGGGGTACAGAACCAACGGTTTGCGATTGCGACGTCGTCATGGGTCGTCTGAATCCAGACTATTTCCTCGGAGGGAAGGTGCCCCTCGACGTCGAGGCGGCCAGGCAGGTGTTGCAGGAGAAGGTCGCCGGGCCACTCGGGATAGACCTGTACGAGGCGGCCGAGGGTATGGCGAACCTGCTCGAAATGGAGGCCCGCGATGCCATCAGGCGGACCATCTCCGCTCGTGGTGTGGATCCTTCCGAATACTATCTTATGGCCTACGGGGGGTCTGGCCCTCTGCACATGGCCGAATACATCAGAGACCTGGGCTTCACCGGGGTCTGGACGTTTCCGTTCGCCGCCGCCTTCTCCGCTTTCGGGTGCACGACGGCCGATTATCTGCACCGCTACAGCCGGTCTGTGCAGCTGAGATTCCGCCCCTGGCGGGCGCCGATCACCGAAGACAGGTGGCCGTGGCAGTCGATTCCATCTGGTCCGAACTGGCGGACAACGCCAAACAGGAGATGTCGGCCGAAGGTCATGACCTCCGCGAGGTGAAACTGTATCCGTTCGCCATGATGCGCTACACCGGTCAGCTCGAGGATGTGGAAGTTCCCGCGCCGACGTTCCGGCTAGAGTCGGATGAGGGTCTGGACCGGCTGGTGGCCGAGTTCGACCGGATCTATGAGGCGATCAACAGATCCGTGTCCCACTACAGGGAAGCCGGGCACACCATCACGGAACTCGGCATGATCGCCAGGGTGGAGAAGGTGAAACCCAAGCTGACCAGGCGGTCACTAGAAGGCGAGATCCCGCCGGAAGAAGCCCGCAAGGGCAAGAGGAAGATGTACTACGGACGTGCCTGGGTGGAGGCGGAGTTATGGGAAATGGACTCGCTACGGCCAGGCAATCGGATCTCTGGCCCGGCGATCGTCGAGCACCCCGCGACCACGCTCGTGATCCCGGCAGGAGATCTGGTATGGGTGGACGAATGGACGATCCTGCACTACGAGCACGGTTCCTGAACTCAATTTCTCGAAAGAGCGGAGGTTCAATAACCAATGGTCGTTGTAAGTAAGGCCGAAAGTGAACCAACTGCCCTGAAGGACCGCCTGCTCGAGAGCGAGCGCAGCTTTCGGGAGTCCGGATACTACGATGGCATCTCCGACCTGAGATCCCGTAAATCCGATCCCTTGAAGTACGAGAGCCTGCATACCAAGTTGCGTTCTGTGGTGGTGTCGGCGAGGGAGATGGCCCGACGGATCTCAGCGTCGCCGGGCGTGCGAGAGGTCGGAGAGATGGTCGTTGCGCTGTACACGCCGGAGGGGGATGCGATCAGCCTTTCGACCGGGATCATGGTGCATGTGCACACTGCCAGCCGGTTCATAAAGTGGATGATCCGGAACGGTTATGAGGCCTCCCCTGGAATACGGCCCGGTGACGTGTTCGCCAACAACGACGCGTTCATCGGCACCGTTCAGGTGCCCGACGTTATTGATGTGGTGCCGATCTTCCACGAAGAGGAACTCGTAGGATGGGTTGGAGCCGTCTGCCACGAGCTCGAAGTAGGCGGCGTTACGCTGGGTGGAGATGTGGCCCTTGCCCAGGAACGCTTCGCAGAGGGGCTATTCGTCTGCGCCGAGAAAGTCGGGGAGAACGACGAACTGAGGCGCGATTATCAGATCCGCTGCGAGCGAAACCTGCGCATGCCGATCTACTGGATCCTCGACGAGAAGGCGAAGGTTTCGGCCTGTATCGAGGTGCGCGAGCAGGTCAAGGCGCTCATCGACCAGATCGGGCTAGACTACTACAAGCGCGCCACCAAGGAATTTATCGAGGAAGGGCGGCGCGCCCAACTCGCCCGCGTGCGGCAGTTGATGGTTCCCGGGCGCTACCGCGGACACACATTTTACGGGCACGTGGTCGAAGGCAAGCAGGGCGTGCTGCCCATGGGTAATCGCAACTTTCTGTATGCCATTCCATTCGAGTTGCAGGTCAGTGGCGACGGGAGGCCGCATCTGGACTTCGACGGTACCGGCTCCTGGGGCTACCATTCGATGAACTGCACTCCCGCCGGTATGGACGGCGGGTTGTTCGTCACCCTCACGCAACACATGAATTTCGACGGCAAGGTCAACGACGGTGTCTGGTTGGCGACCGACATGAACCTGCCCGAGGGGACGTGGACAAACCCCGACCATCATACGGCCGCGACAGCCACCTCCTGGGCTCTGCTGCTTCCGGCCTTCGGATGCTTCCAGAGGCTCCTCAGCCGCGGCTTCCTGGCGCGAGGCTACAAGGAAGAGGTGTTCGTCGGTCAGGTCAACAGCCCCATGATCGAGATGGGCGGGCAGAGCCAGTACGGTGGCATCTTCGGCATGGCGCTCTTCGAGTGCGCGGCCGCGGGTAGCGGCGCTCTGGGCATAAAAGATGGTCTGGACACCGCGTACGTGGGCTGGAATCCCGAATCTGATATGGGCAACATCGAGATCTGGGAACTGGGTATGCCCATGGTGTATCTGGGGAGAAGCATCACGCCCAACTCCGGAGGCTATGGCCGCTTCAGGGGAGGCAACTCTTTCACGTCACTCTGGCTCGTTCATAGGACTCCGCAGTTGATCATTGCCACCTCCGAGCATTCCAGCAGGGTATTCGATAACGCAGGGATGTGCGGCGGCTACCCGGCGCCAACGGTTCAGTTGCACTACGCAGCCCACGACGTACAACTCGAAGAGATGATCGACCAGCGCAAGCCGCTGCCACACTCGCTGGGGATCGATCCCACGATTACCGACATGGAGTCGCTGGTAATGGGCCGGGTCAGGGAGGTAGAGGGCCCATACCTGGCCGAACCCCTCGAGGAGGGAGACCTCTTCGCCCACTCGTACAACGGCGGGGGTGGGTATGGGGATCCCATAGAGCGAGACCCGGCCTCGGTGGCACGAGACGTGGAAAATGGATACGTCACGCCAGATACTGCGGAATCCGTCTACGCCACACTACTGAATCACGAGGAGGGCGTGTGGAGCGTAGACGCCGAAGCCACCGGTGAGCGCAGAGAGGCCATACGAAAGGCGCGCCTGGGCAAGGCCGTGCCGGTCAGGCGGTGGCTGGAGCACGAAAGGGAGCGGGTAGCGCGCAAGAACCTCGTCGACGAAGTTCGGGAGATGTACCGGGACAGCATGCGGATGTCACCCCGCTTCGCGGATGAGTTCCGTGAGTTCTGGAACCTGGCCGAGGACTTCGAATTCTAGTGGGAGGAGGTCGGTAATGGCGACCTATGACGAGGGTGTGATACGCGATCTGATCGACGGCCAGCTCCCCTGGCCCACCACGAAGGCCATAATGAGCCGTTACAAGGACGACGGTCGCTTCGGCACTTACCTTTCGATCTTGCAGGATCGCGTCTCCTGGTCCGAGCGCATTTTGTTGCCGCTAGGCGAGCACATCTACATCGTGCAAGGTGAGAACGGGCGGACCGTAAAATGCGATTGCGGGTACGAGTTTGGGGATTATCGGGAGAACTGGAAGCTCAACTCCCTCGTGCACGTTCGTGACACCAGGGAAGACATAGAAGAGATATATCCCGGCAGGCAGGCTTGCGATCCGGACTGGATGGAGATTCGAGAATTCATCTGCCCGGGTTGCGGGACGCTGTTGGAGGCCGAGGCTGCCCCACCGGGATTCCCCATCGTCTTCGACTTTCTACCTGATCTCGAGACGTTCTACCGGGAGTGGTTGCGGCAACCGCTACCGGAGGAGCCGTGAGCCCCGATCGTCGCTTAGCAACCGACGCAGCAGGATCGACATGAGGATACGGCGCTGAGGAATCCGTTACTCGTGCAGTGTGGACCAGGGGGAAGATGAACACCGAGGTAATAGTTACGTGTCCCGTAACAGGAGCGGGGGACACGGTTGCCAGGCATCCCGGCGTTCCGGTCAGTCCCGGGGAGATCTCGGCTGCGGCTATCGAGGCGGCTAAAGCCGGTGCGGCCATCGCCCACATCCACGTGCGCGACCCTGCAAACGGCAAGGGCACCAACGATCCGGCGCTTTTCCGCGAAGTAGTAGAGCGCGTTCGCGAGTCGGAGACGGACGTAGTAATCAACCTGACTGCTGGCGGAGGCGGTGACTTTATCCCCAACGACGAAGTGCCCGCCGAGGGTGCACCGGGCACGGATATGCAGACTCCCGAGGAGCGCCACGCCCACGTGGATGAGCTCCTGCCGGAGATCTGCAGCCTGGACTGCGGCTCCTACAATTTCTCCCAATTTGTGTACATGAACCCGGAGCCTTGGATCCGACGGCAAGCCAGGCTCATACAGGACGCTGGTGTCAAGCCCGAGCTCGAGTGCTTCGAGCTGGGACACATCCGGCTGGCGAAACAACTGATCGAAGAGGGCCTGATCGACCATCCTCCCTTTTTCCAGCTTTGCCTTGGTATCCTCTGGTCTGCGGAAGCCGATACCCAGACGATGCTCACGATGCGAAACGGGCTGCCAGAAGGCGCGCATTGGGCCGCGTTTGGCACGGGACGAATGCAGTTCCCTATGGCGGCACAATCGGTGCTCCTGGGCGGACACGTCCGGGTCGGGCTGGAGGATAACCTGTATCTGAAACGAGGTACGCTCGCCACAAACGCCCAGCTGGTGGAGAAAGCCGTGCGGATCATAGAAGACCTCGGCGCCAGGGTACTCAGCCCGGCCGAAGCCCGCCAGAAACTCCACCTGAAGGCTCGTGGCTGAGCGGTTCGGGCGAGGATGGAGCAAGGAATGAGGGGACCTGATGAGTCACCCGAAGCTCCCATGTCTCTGTATTCAGCGCAGGTCCTGCCCGAGTGGATCGACTACAACGGCCACATGAGCGAGGCTTTCTACGTTCTCGTCTTCGGGTATGCGACCGATGCGTTGCTGGAGACCATCGGAGCGGATCGCCAATATCGCGAGCGTACCGGTAGCTCCGTCTACACGTTGGAGGCCCACATCATCTATTTGAAGAGCGCGAAAGTGGGAGAGCCCTTGCGCATAGAGACCCGGCTTCTCGACCTCGATCACAAGCGCGCGCATATCTTTCACGCCATGCACCAGACCAGGCGGGACGACCTGCTCGCGACCGAGGAGGCGCTGCTGATGCACGTGGACATGTTATCGGAACGCTCCACCCCCTTCCCTCACCAGATCCATTCCCGATTGGAGGATTTCCGGCAAGCCCACGCGGGCTTGCCAAGGCCGAAGCGAGCAGGACACTCCATAGCGATCAGTCATTGATCACAAAACCTTTTGGCCGGTAGAGATATCGAAGGGTGGTCCCGAGCCTGTCTCATCGGTCCAGCAAAGCGGGAGCCAGCCTACGCCACCCCGAGAATTCTTCGAAAGCAGTTTCGGCCAATATCTGCACGCAGACCTGGGTAGCACCCGCGGACAGGTGTCGTTCTATGCGCTCGCGTATCGCCTGTTCATCGCCCCACGCCACCAGCGCTTCCACCAAGCGCTCGCTGCCACCATCGACAAGATCCTGTTCGTTAAAGCCCTGCCTCAGCCAGCTATTTCGGTAATTGGGAAGCAGAAGGTACTCGTGTAGATGGGTTCGCGCCAGCCGCAGCGCCTGCTGACGATCCGTGGTTGGAACCACTGCTTGCTCGACCGCCAATATCGCCCTCTCACCGAGAATTTCGCGGGCCTCGAACGTGTGCTCAGGCGTAACCAGGTAGGTATGAGCCCCGTCAGCTCGTTCCGCGGCGAGCATCAGCATCTTCGGACCAAGGGCAGCCAGTACACGTGGCGGCCGCTGTTCAGGCTTCGCGGCCGTATACGGCGACGCGTCGACCCCTTCGAGGTATTCGCGCATCGCGGAAAGCGGTGGCCTGTGAATGTGACCTCGCTGCTCCAAGAGTGGCCTGTGGCCAACCCCCAACCCGAGCACGAACCGCTTCGGGTACGCCTCCGCGAGCGTCAGAGAGGCCGCGTTGGTGGCCATCGCGTCCCTGACATAGACGATGGCGATGCCGGTAGCGACAACGAGTGTCTTCGTGGAAGACAAAAGAAGCGACGCATTGACGAACGCTTCCCTGCCCTGGTCCTCTCCGAACCAGAGCGCTGCGTAGCCGAGATCCTCCAGTTCAGCAGCAGATTCTTTGGCTCGAGATGCGGGCAACGAGTCGAGAGCGAAGGTCCAGATCGCTACCGGTCCGCCCACTACATGCTGCCTTTCCTGGTTTGAGGGAACCAAGCTCATACCTCCCCTACTCATCTGGAGCGTGGTAGTTATCGTGTTCACGCCCAACCCATAGTACAGACCGAAGGGAGCGTCGCGCGTCGACACAGGCGAAGGTAGGGTAGGGTGAAGGCCGCCTGCCGACAAAAACCTACAGCGGAGGACGAGATGCATCGAAAGAATTCACCGGAAGAGCTGCGCAGCTACCGCTGGTACGGGGTAAGGGATCTGCGCTCGTTCGGTCACCGCTCGCGGACCAAACAGATGGGCTACGCCGAGGAGGATTATCGGGGCAAGCCCGTCATCGCCATCATCAACACCTGGAGCGACATAAACCCTTGCCACTCCCATTTCCGTGACCGGGCCGAGGAGGTCAAGCGGGGTGTCTGGCAGGCTGGCGGCTTCCCGATGGAGATGCCCGCGATCTCGCTCTCCGAGCCCTTCCAGAAGCCCTCCACCATGCTCTACCGCAATCTCCTGGCGATGGAGACCGAGGAACTGCTACGGTCCTACCCCGTAGACGGGGCGGTATTGCTCGGTGGCTGTGACAAGACCACCCCGGCACTGCTCATGGGTGCCATAAGCATGGACCTGCCCACCGTCTACGTCCCGGCAGGACCGATGCTGCGCGGCAACTGGAGGGGACGAACCCTGGGAAGCGGCAGCGATGTGTGGAAGTACTGGGATGAGAAGCGGGCCGGCACCATAGACGAGCATGCGTGGGAGGAGATCGAAGACGGCATTGCCCGCTCACCAGGACACTGCATGACGATGGGAACGGCCTCCACCATGACCGCCGCGACGGAGGCCCTCGGCATGACCCTCCCTGGCGCGTCCTCCATCCCCGCCGCAGACTCCAACCATTCCCGTATGGCCTCCGAGAGCGGGCGCCGGATCGTAGAGATGGTGTGGGAGGACTTGAAGCCTTCCGACATCCTCGACGGCCGGGCCTTCGACAACGCCGTCACGGCGGTGTTGGCGCTCGGCGGCTCGACCAATGCCGTGATACACCTGATCGCCATGGCACGCCGCAGCAGCGTGCCGCTGGACCTCGACCGCTTCGACGCGCTCTCGAGGACCGTTCCCGTGCTCGCCAACATCAGGCCGAGCGGCGAGTATCTGATGGAGGACTTTTTCTACGCCGGAGGTCTGCGTGGTCTGCTCTCCAGGCTGCAAGGCCATCTTATCCTCGATCGTCCCACCGTAGGAGGTCGCTCTTTGAGGGAGGATCTCGAAGGAGCCGAGGTCTATGACGACCGGGTGATACGGACGGCAGGAGATCCCCTCCAGCGAGAGGCGGGACTCGCGGTGCTGCGGGGGAACCTCGCCCCCGACGGCTGCGTCATCAAGCACTCTGCAGCCGAGCCCCGCCTCCTGAGCCACACCGGTCCGGCCGTGGTCTTCGACGGTTACGATGACCTCGAAAGACGCATGAACGACCCGGCGCTGGAGGTCGACGAGAACTCGGTGCTCGTGCTCCGGGGGGCCGGACCACTGGGCGCGCCTGGCATGCCGGAGTGGGGGATGCTACCGATCCCGGAAAAACTTCTCAAGAGGGGCGTGCGTGACATGGTTCGTATCTCGGACGCCCGCATGAGCGGGACCGCCTACGGAACCTGCATCCTGCACGTCGCCCCCGAGGCCCACGTCGGCGGACCGCTGGCCCTGGTACGCGAAGGCGACCTTATAGAGCTGGACGTTCCGGGCCGGCGCCTGGAACTCCGTGTCACCGGGCAGGAACTGGGGCGTCGCCGTGCTACCTGGGAGGCCCCGAAACCACACTACGGGCGCAGCTACGGTGCCATGTACATCCGTCACGTCACCCAGGCCAATGAGGGCTGCGATTTCGACTTTCTCGCCGAAGGTCCCGCGGTCGGAGAACCAGAAATTCACTAACCCAGGGGTGGCGATGCACCATACCCCTGGGTGCCACCGGCTATAGGTGATAGTTCAGTGCGTCGAGAGCCATCGGATCGACGCACAGGTTGGTCAACCCTTGCCAGAGAGATAGTCATCTCTGCTCATGTAGCCACCGTCCGTCTCCCATAGAGTTC
>Ga0190275_10001338_pt1 | contig 18448 bp, 13 predicted proteins | sample Popmic550T_FD_133745 | JGI IMG/M metagenome (GOLD analysis project Ga0190275, IMG submission 133745) | Populus adjacent soil microbial communities from riparian zone of Yellowstone River, Montana, USA - 550 T | ecosystem: Environmental > Terrestrial > Soil > Riparian zone > Trees stand | place...
GACGGGGATCGTGTTCATGTTCGCCCCGCTCCACCACCCGGCCATGAAGCACGTGGGCCCGATCCGCCGCGAGCTGGGGATGGCCACCATCATGAACGTGCTGGGCCCCATCACCAACCCCGCGGGGGCGCGGCGGCAGGTGGTGGGGGTGAGCGACCCCGCGCTGCTGGAGCTGATCGCCGGCGCGCTGGCCGAGCTGGGGCACGAGCGCGCGCTGGTGGTCCACGGGGAGCCGGGGATGGACGAGCTGAGCCCGATCGGCACCACCGAGGTGCTGGAGGTGCGGGACGGCCGCTGGAAGCGCCGCGTCTTCGACCCCGCCGCCGAGCTGGGGTGGGAGCGCTTCGCCGCGGCCGGGCTGGAGGGCGGCGACCGGCAGGAGAACGCGGAGAAGGTGGAGGGCGTGCTGCGCGGCACGGTGCGCGGCGTGGCGCGCGCGGCGGTGGCGCTGAACGCCGGCGCCGCGATCTACTGCGCCGACCTGGCGCCCACGCTCGCCGACGGCGTCCGCGCGGCCGAGGCCGCGCTGGAAGCTGGGCAGGGGTGGGCCAAGCTGCGGGAGTTGCGCGCCGCCGCGGGGTGAGCCGCGCCGCCGAATCCGGGTGACTGGAGGGTCCTGACGATGCTGAGACTGCTTTCGACTCGCCGTTTCGCCGCCATCGCGTCGGCGGCGGTGCTCGTGACGGCGGCGTGCCCGCGCCCCGGTGCGCCGCCCGCGCCGCGTTCGGCGGGCGGGGACGTCACCGGCACCTGGCTGCACCGCCAGCCGCCGATCCGCGAGGCGATGGAGCTGCGGATCCGCGCCGACAGCGTGCTGGGCGAGGGAACGTACGCCAACGCGGCCGGGCGGTCGGGAACCAGCACGATCGTGGGGAAGTGGGACCCCTCCGGCGCCGTGCGGCTCGACATCCTGCGCGACACGGGCGAGCGCGAGCTCTGGGCCGGCACGCTGCGCGGCGACACCCTGGCCGGCACGCTCACCGTCGCCGGCCAGGCGCCGCGGCCGTTCGACTACGTCCGGCAGCGCTGAACGGCGCGGAGCGTGACGGCGGCGGTCTTGAGTTCACACGGAGTCAACGGAGTTAGCCGGAGTCAACGGACGCGCTCCGTGCACTCCGTTGACTCCGTGGCAGTAAACCGGTGTTGTCGGACTAGCTGGGAGTTACCGCCCTAAGTAGAGCTACGACAGCGGATTGAGCTATTGTGACACTTTCGCACTTTCACGTGGGTGGGATAGGAACTGGGATAGGTTCACGCCGCCGTCGGAATCGCGGAGTCCGGACGCTCCGTCTCCCGAAGAAAGCGGCGCATCCTCCTGCGTGCCTCGGTGGCGCGGGCGCGCAACCGCTCGTTGTACCGGTCATGGTAGACCTCGCTCGCGCGCGGTCCGTGTGCCCCATGAGCCGGCAGGACCCGGCATCCTGCTCTAACTCGGACGCCAGATCTCGTTGCTTGCCTGCTGGTGCTCGACACCCGCGATCCGTTCCACAGGCTACGCAGGCCCGCGACCGACCCCATCCCCTGCTGATCGACTTGGAGAGGCTCGACAACGTCGAGGCGGGGGAGACCGAGCGCTGAGGGCGCATTAACGAGCAAGAGATCGGACGTGAGGCGCGAACGGCGGCGCCCGCCTGCCGAGAGACACCTTTGCAGCCGGACCGGTGCGCGGATTATCTTGCGACGGTCCGGCGCTGGTTCCTCCGTATGCTGCCCCTTCCGGTCGGACGAACGGACCCCAGTCGATAGTTCACGGCTCAAACGCGCGAATCTTCATGAGTGTCTCCTTCGAACACGACGTCTTCCTCAGCTACAGCACTAAGGACAAGAGGATCGTACACTCGCTGGCCGAGCGGCTAAGGCTCGACGGCCTGCGCGTGTGGGTGGATGAATGGAGCATCAGGCCGGGAGATCTGATCGGCCTGCAGATCCAGCGCGGACTGGAGCGGTCCCGCACGCTTGTCATGTGCATGTCTCCAGCGTACTTCGAGTCCGCTTGGACGACGCTGGAGCATCAGACGCTCCTCTTCCGCGACCCCACAAACGCACAACGCCGCTTCATCCCCCTGCTCATAGCCGACTGTACCGTTCCCGACGTGATCGCCCAGTTCGCGTATGTGGACTGGCGCGTGCCCATGGACGAGGCGTACGGCAAGCTCCTGAACGCGTGCCGGGGCGAAGTCGCCAGACCTACAGATCCCGAGCCAGAGGGTGGGACGGCGCCGACGGAGACGCTGCCGGAGCCTGCGGATACAGTCGAGGCGGCCGCGCCGACCGGGGGGAGTGAGGGCGGGGATCCACCGCAGGCCGAGGCTGTCCCCGGAGTGGACGGCACGGAGCCGCTGCCACCGCGCGCCGTGCTTCAGGGTCACAGGGGAAAGATCAAGGCGGTCGCCATCACACCGGATGGGCGGACGATCGTTTCGGGGGGGACCGATCATGGGCTCCGGGTTTGGGACCTCGAGGAGGGCAGGTGCCGCGCAATCCTGGAGGGACATACCGACTTCGTCACCGGGGTTGCCATCACGCCGGACGGCCGCATCGCGGTGTCGAGCGGGGATGACCAGACGCTGCGTGTCTGGAGCCTGGAGGAGGGCCGCTGCCTAGGCACGATCAAGGGGCACAAGGCGAACGTCAAGTGCGTCGCGGTCTCGGCCGACGGTCGGACCGTGGTCTCAGGGGACTGGGAGGGCCATGTGGCCGTGTCGGATTTGATGACGCGGACACCGATTTCCAGTTTCCTGTTCGAGACGGAAGTCACGTCGATCGCGATCACACCGAACGCCGAGACGGCCGTCGCAGCGGGGTACAACAGTACGGATCTCTGGGTACTGGATCTCGCGACCGGCCAGCGCCTCTCCACGCTGAAGGGCCACTCCGACGGCGTCTACGACGTGGTCCTCACCCTGGACGGGCAGAAGGCTCTCTCGGGCAGCAAGGACAACACGCTGCGAATCTGGGATCTTGAAGCGGGCACATGTGTCGCTACGCTGGAAGGACATTCCGACTCCGTGTCCTGTATCGCGATTGCGCCCGACGGACGGACGGCCGTGTCCGGCGAATCTACTTGGCGGACGGCCGTGTCCGGCAGAAACGACACTCTGCGCATTTGGGACTTGGAGACGGGGGGGTGCCTTGGCATGCTCGGCGGCCACACGGGGAACGTGAACTGCGTGGCGATTACTCCAGACGGGCGGACGGTCATCGCGGGCGGGGACAACCGTACGTTGTTTGTGTGGGACCTGCCGCTGTTTTCTTCCGACACACGAGCAGTCGCGGCCGTCCGCTACACGAACGCCAAGGTCGTCCTCGTGGGCGAATCGGGCGTGGGCAAGACCGGCCTGGCGCTGCGGCTGGCGGAGGACCGCTGGGAGGAGACGGAGTCCACGCACGGCATGGGGGTCTGGCACCTCCAGCTCCCCGGCGTCACCACGACGGAGATGGAGCGGGAAGTTTGGCTCTGGGACTTCGCCGGCCAGCCGGACTATCGGCTCGTCCACCAGCTGTTCATGGACGAAACGGCGCTAGCCCTGCTCGTGATCGACGCGCAAAAGGACGACCCGTTCGAGCCGCTGGGGCATTGGGAAAAGGCGCTGGCAGCCGCGGTCAAACACGATCCTGTCAAGCTACTGATCATCGCGCGGTCGGATAGGGGCGGACTCACGATCAGTAGCGCCAAGCTCGAACAGTACCTCCTGGAGCACGGCTACACCGGTTTCCTAGGCACCTCGGCCAAAACCGGCGACGGCTGCATGGAGTTAAGGACGCTGGTCGCCCGACACATCCCGTGGGAACGGCTGCCCTGGACGTCTACGACCCGCCTCTTCAAAACGCTCAAGGACGAGATCCTTCGGATCAAAGAGAAGGGGATCGTGCTGGTTCGGATCTCCGAACTGCGCCAGCGGCTGCAACTGGAGATGCAAGACGAACTCGTCACCGAAAGGGACCTGCGCGTAGTCGTCGGCCTCCTGGAGGGGCAGGGGCTCATCAAGAAGCTCGCCTTCGGTGATGTGGTGCTCCTCCAGCCGGAGCAGATTAACAACTACGCGTCCGCAGTGGTCCGCAACGCTCGAGAGAACACCGACGAGATCGGGTGCGTGCTCGAGCGGGCGGTCCTCGAGGCTCAGGTCGACTTCAAGGACATGCAGCGTCTCGAGGAAGCGGACGAGAAAATCCTGCTGCGGGCGATGCTGCAAACCTTTCTCGACCGATCCCTCTGCGTCCGGGAGGAGACGAGTGCAGGCACGCAACTGGTGTTTCGATCCTACTTCAAGCAGGACCGCCCTCAGATCCCCGAGCAGCCAAATATCGTCGTCGCCTACGACTTCGAACGCCCGCTCGACGAGATCTACACCACACTAGTCGTGCGTTTGAGCTACACTGAGCCCTTCGAGGTAGATCAGCTCTGGCGCTACGCGGCGGACTTCAAGACGCTCTCCGGCAGGCGCGTCGGCCTGCTCATGACAAAGACGTCCGGCGCCGCCGCGGAGATGAAGGTGCACTTCGAGGCGGGGGTCCCCGTCGATACGCAGGTATCCTTCATCAAGTACATCCACGAGCACCTGAAAAAGAAGGCCCGCAATATCACCCGCGTCCGCTCCTACGTCTGCCCGCACTGTAACGCGCCGCTGGAGAACCGCATGGCGATCCGGAAGCGCTTGGAACTGGGTAAGACGGACATTCTCTGCGGCCAGTGCGAGGAGCGGGTGCTGCTGATCGATCTGATCGAGCAGAAGTTTGCCTCGGACGAGTTCCTGATCGCCGTGCATGAGATGGACACCCAAGCCCAGATCAACCTGGACAAGGAGAGCCTGAGGTTGATCCTGGTCGGCCATGCCTTCTCCGTGGCTATGGAAGCGGGACAGACCTTCCAAGCCGCCCCCCTAGACGAGGCAGGGACCGACGGCTTCATCGAGTTCAGGGACGACCGCGGAGAGCTTAGTGGCAGGCGCGTATTCCTGGTGCTCTGGTCGGGCGATTCCCGCATCCGCGGGTTCACCACCGATCACGGGACCGACGACGAGGAGGCCTTTTCCATCGAGGATCCACGACTGGTTGCATCCTGGCGCGGATCGGTGCAGCCGGTGGTGCTGGTGATCCGCAACTCCGAGGGCCAGATCCGCTGGATGAATCTGACTGATGCCCTGAAGCGGCATGACCCGGGAGACCGACAGATGCTTTTCGGCGGGGAGCCATTCACCGCCCTTAACGTCGCCCTGATGCGGAACCGGATGCTTGCGTGAACCACGCGGACGCCACGAGGGGCCGGCCGCCCGGCAGTGCGGATGCACCAGCGCACCAGTTTCTACCGGGCTCTGCGCCGTCCCGGAATTTCGTAGGCTACCCGGTCGCGGCCGAAGAGGGGGAACTGAGTGGCGCCGTCAGAACTGGACCCCCCTCAGGATGCAATCGGTTGTAGCGAGCGGAGGGCATACCTCCTCCCGAGTCCGCCGTTCCCTTTTTGAGGTCTGCACACGAACGCCGCCGGAGTGCATCACACTCCGGCGGTGCTGCAACTGGGATAGGAGTTGGGATAAGTCGCGCGGCAAAGCCGGGCATTCCCGCCCGTGAAGTCCGGTGGGCTCTTCCAGGACATCAAGGATTAACAACAAATTACCGCACTTTCACGAATCCGATTGCTGACTCCGTGTGAAATTGTCGGTTGGAGGCAGGCTACGACGTCCGGACCGGCGATCGAATTTTCAAGCGAATAGATCGGAAAACGACTGCGCCCGCGGGGAGAGTTCTCCCCGCGGGCGCTCGTACTTCGTGGCTTTCCCGACTTCTACAACCCGTACACCGCTCGCAGATCCCAGGGGCCGGGGATCGGCGAAGGGGTGGAGGGCTCCAGCACCACCATGCGGCGGTCGGCGCGGGAGATCTTTCCCACCACGAACGGCACCGGCTCGTCCTTGACCATCGCTCTGCTCCTTGCTTGGCGCACGGCTGCCGGCAGCCGCAGCCCCAGGGTGCCCACGCGCCGCTGGGCGGCGCGTCGTGAGCGGAAAGGGGTGCGGTCTCGGGGCATGGGTGCCGGGTTTGGGGTCAGTACTTGCGGATCACGCCGACCACGATGCCCTGGATCTGCACGCGCTCGGCCGGATAGTACATCGGCTGCATGGTCGGGTTCGCGGGCTGCAGGCGCACCCGGCCGGCCGGCTCGCGGTAGAACTTCTTCACCGTGGCGGCCTCGCCGTCCACCAGCGCCACCACCATCTCGCCGTTGTCGGCGGTCTGGCGCGAGTTGACGATGATGTAGTCGCCGTCGCGGATCTGCTCGTCGATCATCGACTCGCCCTTCACCCGAAGGACGTAGTTGTTTCCGCGCCGGACCATGTCGTGAGGCACCGCGACGGTCTCCTTCTCTTCGTAGACCTCCAGCGGCAGGCCGGCCGCGACCGTGCCGAGGAGATCCAACTCCACCGCGAGCGAGTTGGGGTCGGTGCGCACCACCTCGAGCGAGCGGCTCTTGTTATAGTTCTTCCGGAGAAAGCCCTTCTGCTCCAGATTGGTGAGATGCTCGTGGACCGTCGCCAGCGAGGAATATTCGAACGCCTGGGCGATCTCCTCGTAGCTGGGCGAGTAGCCGTTGTTCTCGACGAAGCTCTCGACGTAGTCCAGGATCTGCCGCTGCTTCTTGGTGAGCGCCATTGCGCGTCTCCGGTGAGGCTTTCAGGGTTGCTCCGAACAAGAACCGAAGCGAATATACCCGAAGGCATACCGAAGCGCAAGGAAAACAAAACGATGGTGAGGCCAAACATCTTAGACCGCATCGTGGAAGTCAAACGCGACGAGGTCCGCGACCTCTCGGGCCGGGCCTCGGAGCTTTCTTCGCGGGCGAAGGACGCCCCGCCGCCGCGCGGTTTCGCCGCCGCGCTGCGCCACCCGTCCGAGGTCCGCCTCCTGGCCGAGGTCAAGCGCCGCTCCCCTTCCGCCGGCGAGATCCGCCCCGGCGCGGATCCGGTGGAGGTGGCGCGTGCGTATGAGCTTGGAGGCGCCGCGGCCCTCTCCGTCCTCACCGACACGCGGTTCTTCGGCGGCGAGCTCGACTTCCTGGTCCGCGTCCGCCGGGCGGTCGGTCTCCCCGTGTTGCGCAAGGACTTCGTGATCGACCCGCTGCAGGTGCACGAGGCGCGCGCCGCCGGGGCCGACGCGGTGCTGCTGATCGTCCGCATCCTCGCCGACGCGCAGCTCGCGGAGCTGCACGGGGTGGCGCGGGAGCTGGGGATGGACGTCCTGGTCGAGGTCCACACCGCGGAGGAGATGGCGCGCGCGCGGGCGGCCGGGTGCACGCTGGCCGGCGTGAACAACCGCGACCTGGCCACGTTCACCACGGATCTCGACCTCTCCATCCGCCTCGCGAGCGGCGTCTCCGAGGAAGTGACGCTGGTGGCGGAGAGCGGGATCCGCACGGCGGAGGACGTGGACCGGCTGGGCGCGGCGGGGTTCGACGCGATCCTGGTGGGCGAGTCGCTGATGCGGCAGGCGGACCTGCGCGCCGCCGCGGCCGCGCTCGCCGGGCGGCCGAAGCGGGCGCGCGGATGAGCGGCGCGTGGCCGCCCGCGGTGAAGGTGTGCGGGCTCACGCGGCCGGGCGACGCGGTGCAGGCGGTGGAGGCGGGGGCGCGCTACCTGGGCGTGATCCTGGCCCCGGGCGGTAAACGCACGGTGACCCCGCAGGCGGCGGCGGTTATCTTTGGCGGCCTTTCCGCCCGCCGCACCGGCGTTTTCGTGAACGCCACCGCCGACGAGCTCCGCCGCGCCGCGGAGGCCGCGCGGCTGGACGTCCTCCAGCTGCACGGCGACGAGCCGCCCGAGCTGGCGGCCGCGATGCGCGCCGAGGGGTTCACGGTGTGGAAGGCGGTGCGGCCGCGCGGCGGTGACGAGTTCGCCGCCGCGGCCGTCCATTACGGGGACGCGGTGGACGCGCTGCTGCTGGACGGCTACAGCGCCGAGGCTCGAGGCGGCACGGGAACGGCCTTCCCCTGGCGCGAAGTGGCCGCGCGGCTCTCCGCGCTCCCGCCCGGCGTGGCGCTGGTCGCCGCCGGCGGGCTGCGTTCCGACAACGTGGCCGAGGCCGCGGCCATCCTCCGTCCGGCGATCGTGGACGTGAGCTCCGGCGTGGAGACCGCGCCCGGCGTGAAGGATCCGGACGCCGTCCGCGCCTTCATCGCCGCCGTCCGCGCGCTGGGGGATTGACGGCAGGTTGCAGGGCGCGGTCCCGACGATGGTGTCGAGCCGGGACCGCTGGGGTGTCACACAGAGGCACGGAGACACAGAGAAACAGAGGAGCGCGAGCCGTTCCTCCGCTTCCTCCGTTGCTCCGTGTGAAACCGTTGTTCTTGCCGGCCGTAACGCACTCACGCACCTGTTCGCGGACCATGCCCGCGCGCAGATAATCGTTTGCACGACGATGGATAGATGACGATCGAGCTCGACGCCGTTCCAGGAATCCCCAGCGGCCGCTTCGGCCCCTTCGGCGGGCGCTTCGTCCCGGAGACGCTGATCGCGGCGCTGGACGAGCTGACGGCGGTGTACGCCGGCGCGCAGGCCGACCCGGCGTTCTGGGACGAGCTGCACGCGCTCTGGAAGGACTTCGTGGGGCGGCCCACGCCGCTCTACCGCGCGCGGCGGCTGGGCGAGGCGTGCGGGGGGATCGACGTCTTCCTCAAGCGCGAGGACCTGAACCACACCGGCGCGCACAAGATCAACAATTCGCTGGGGCAGGTGCTGCTCGCGCGGCGGATGGGGAAGGCGCGCATCATCGCCGAGACCGGCGCGGGGCAGCACGGAGTGGCCACGGCCACGGCGTGCGCGCTCTTCGGCCTGCGCTGCATCGTGTACATGGGCGAGGAGGACGTGCGCCGGCAGGCGCTGAACGTCTACCGGATGAACCTGCTGGGCGCCGAGGTCCGCCCGGTCGCGAGCGGCACCCGCACCCTCAAGGACGCCACCAACGAGGCGATCCGCGACTGGGTGACCAACGTGGGCGACACGCACTATATCATCGGCTCGGTGGTGGGGCCCGACCCGTACCCGCGGATGGTGCGCGACTTCCAGAGCGTGATCGGCCGCGAGGCGCGCGCGCAGGTGCGGGAGAGCGAGGGGAGGCTCCCCGCCGCCGTGGTCGCCTGCGTGGGCGGCGGATCGAACGCGATCGGGATGTTCCACCCTTTCGTGGGCGACGCCGGCGTGGAGCTGATCGGCGTGGAAGCGGCGGGCGACGGGGTGGAGACGCGGCGCCACGCGGCCACGCTCACGCTGGGGAAGCCGGGGGTGCTGCACGGCTGCCTCAGCTACCTGCTGCAGGACGAGCACGGCCAGGTGGCCGCGGCACACTCGGTGAGCGCGGGGCTCGACTACCCGGGCGTGGGGCCCGAGCACGCGTTCCTCAAGGACAGCGGCCGCGCGCGCTACACCTCGGTTACCGACGCCGAGGCGCTGGACGCGTTCGGCCGGCTGGCGCGGCTGGAGGGGATCATCCCGGCGCTGGAATCGGCCCACGCGATCGCCTTCCTGCTGCGCGAGGGGGCGGCGTGGAAGGGGCGCGGCCCGGTGCTGGTGTGCCTTTCGGGCCGTGGCGACAAGGACGTGGCGCAGGTGGCGGAGCTCACCAGGTGAGCCCGAAACCGGGAGCAGCTCGCCCGCGTCGCCGAAATCCCCCCAAACCCGTTGTGAAAGCTGGGGTTGGCGGTTAAGCTATCGCACCCCACGCCCGGAACGCCTCGCCCCTTCCATGACCCAATCCGCGACCCAGACCCTGGCCGTGACCCCCGGCGGCGCCCCGGAAGGCGCCGCCGACGTGCGCGTGCAGGTGCAGGAGGCGCTGCGCGGGGTGGCCAAGGCGTGGCGCACCCACCTGCTCTACGAGGGGAAGTCGCCGGCGCTCGACCGCATCGTGGAGGCGCTGCGCGAGACGCTGCGGCGCACCTTCGCCGCGGTGCCGTTCTTCACCGTCACGGTGGAAGAGCGCGAGCTGCTGTGGGAGGGCGTTCCCGTCTACCACGGCGAGGACGGGGCGCGGGGCGAGGGGGTGCGCGAGAACCTGGCGTTCACCCTCTACCGCGACGGGGTGCGCGAGCTGTCGTTCCACCGCGGCTTCGAGCGCGAGGAGGTGGACCTGCTGCTGGAGCTCCTCGCCCGCGTCAGCCGCATGCGCGGCGAGGAGCAGGACGACCTGCTCACCATGCTGTGGGACCACGACTGGTACCACCTGCGCTACCGCTACGTGGAGGCGCTCCCCGAGGGCGCCGTGCTCCCCGACGCCAGCGGCGAGCCGCTCGAAGCCGTCGAGATCGAACCGCGCGAGGAGGTGGAGGCGGCGGCCAGCACGGTGTCGACCGACGACTTCCGCGGGGCGCTCTACTTCCTGGACGCCGAGGAGCTGCGCCGGCTGGAGGCCGAGCTCGCGCGCGAGATGCGCCGCGACCTGTGGACCGACGTGCTGAACGCGCTCTTCGACCGGGCGGAGGACGGCGGCGCGCTGCGGCAGGAGCAGATCGTGGGGATCCTGGGCGACCTCCTCCCGATCCTGCTGGGGTCGGGGAAGCTCGACACCGCCGCGCTGGCGCTGGGCGAGCTGGTGAAGATCGCCACCAGCGGCCGGCGCATGGCCGCGCCGGTGATGAAGCAGCTCCGCACCCTCTTCGAGCAGCTCGCCGAGCCCGCCACCGTGGCCGAGCTGGTGCGCACGGTGGAGGAGGCCGGCCCCGCCGTCTCCGAGGCGTCGCTGGGGGCGCTGCTCGCCTTCTTCCCCCCCGAGGCGCTGGGGCCGCTGCTGAAGGCGGCCGAGACCACCGCCTCGCCGGCCGTGCGGCGCACCGTGCAGGCCGCCACCGAGCGCTTGGCCGGCGGCGCGCGCGAGCACCTGTCGCGGCTGCTGCTGGAGCAGGACGCGGCGGTGGCGGCGGGCGCCGCGCGGCTGGTGGGGCGGCTGCGCGTGGCCACCGCGGCGGGCGACGTGGCCCGGCTGCTGCGCCGCCCCGAGGCCACCACCCGCCTCGCCGCGGTGGAGTCGCTGCAGGAGCTGCGCTCGGCCGGCGCCAGCGAGGCGCTGGAGAACGCGCTGGACGACGACGACGCCCGGGTGCGCGTGGCCGCCGCGAAGGCGCTGGCCGCGCTGCGCTACGCCCCGGCCCGCGCCCGGCTGGAGGCCGCGCTCGAGGGAAGGCGCCTGCGCGAGGCCGAGCTCACCGAGCGCATCGCCTTCTTCGAGGCGTACGGCGGCCTGGCGGGCGCCGAGGGGGTGCCGGTGCTGGAGCGCATCCTGAACGGCCGCAGCTGGCTGGGGCGCCGCGAGAGCCCCGAGGTCCGCGCCTGCGCCGCGCGCGGGCTGGGGAAGATCCGCCATCCGGCCGCCGAGAAGTCGCTGAACGCCGCCGCCGCCGACCCCGACCCCGTGGTGCGCACGGCGGTCAGCCACGCCCTCAAGTCGCTGCGCCAGTGAGCGACCTCCTCGCCCCCCCGGCCGACGCGGTTCGCAGCGCCGCCCACGGCGCCGGCCTCACCGCCGAAGACCGCGACCTGCAGCGCAAGGGCCGCGACTTCCTCTTCGCGCTGGCCGGGGCGCTGCGCGCGCTGCAGCTCTACCCGCTCGAGAACCAGGCCGTGGTCGACGCGCTGAACGCGCTGGAGGCCGCCGCGCTGGCGGTGCTGGGCCCCGACGACGAGATGGTGGTGCGCTACGTGGGCGACTTCTTCTTCGTCAACGACATGCGGTTGCGGGTGGACCTGGCCAGCTACGCCACCTACGGCCAGGTGGGGCGCGCCCTGCAGCGGCACCGCATCGGCCAGGTGGAGGTGTTCCGCGGCGCCGAGCGCGGCGAGTGGACGGCGCTGCTGGCGCTGGTGAACAGCGACCCGCAGAGCGAGGAAGACCCGTTCGGCGCCTTCTTCGACCGGCTGGGGCGCACCGCGGTGCTGCACCTTGGCGTGGGGCCCGACCGCGACAGCGAGCGCGACCCCACGGGCGACAAGGGGCGCCAGATGGCCAAGCGCACCTACGCGCAGACCGTGGCCGTGGCGCGCGAGGCGATGAGCGGGCTGCGCATGGGGCGCGGGGTGAGCCTGCGGCCGGTGAAGCGCGCGGTGCAGGCGATCGTGGACCAGGTGCTCACCAACGAGGCCTCGATCGTGGGCCTCACCACGCTGCGCGACTACGACGAGTACACCTTCACCCACTCGGTGAACGTGTGCATCTTCTCCGTGGCCCTGGGGAAGAAGCTGGGCTTCACCAAGGGCCAGCTCTACGAGCTGGGCCTGGGCGCGCTGCTGCACGACGTGGGGAAGGTGCGCATGCCGCTGGAGCTGATCAACAAGGCCGGCCCGCTCACCGCCGAGGAGTTCCCCGTCCTCCAGGAGCACCCCACCGAGGGGCTGCTCTCGCTCTTCGAGATGCGCGGGCTCTCGGAGGTGCCGCTCAGGGCGATGCTGGTGGCGTACGAGCACCACATGAAGGTGGACCAGACCGGGTACCCGCGCTCGATCCGCCGGCGCGAGCCCACGCTTTTCGGGCGGATCGTGGCGGTGGCCGACGGCTTCGACGCGGCCACCACCAAGCGCAGCTACCAGGCGCAGCCCTGGCCGGCCGACCGGGTGCTGCGCGAGATGCGCGACAACACCACGCGCGGCTTCGACCCGCTGGTGGTCAAGGCGTTCATCTCCATGACCGGGATCTACCCGGTGGGGAGCGTGGTCATCCTCGACACCTTCGAGCTGGCGGTGGTGGTGCAGACCAGCCCGAACCCCGAGTGCCTGCACCAGCCGGTGGTGAAGGTGATCTTCGACTCGATGGGCGTGCCGGTGGTGCCCGCGCGCCAGGTGGACCTTGCCGAGACCGACCCCGCCACGGGGAGCCCGCGGCGCACCATCATCAAGACCACCGACCCGGACCGCTACGGCATCAATGTCGGCGACTACTTCGTCTGACCGCGCCGCGCTGGGGCGCGCCTTCGCCGCCGCGCGCGCGGAGGGGCGCGCCGCGCTGGTGCCCTACGTGACCGCCGGCCACCCCACCCCCGCCGACACCGCCGCCGTGCTGCGCATGCTGGCCGACGAGGGCGCCGACGTGATCGAGCTGGGCGTGCCCTTCAGCGACCCGCTGGCCGACGGGCCCGTGATCCAGCGCTCCTCCTTCCGCGCCATCGAGCAGGGGGTGGACCTGGCGTGGACGCTCGCCGCGCTGGCCGAGTTCCGCCGCGAGCGCGACACCCCGGTGGTCCTCTTCACCTACCTCAACCCCGTGCTGCACCACGGGCTGGACCGGTTCCTGGACGAGGCGGCGGAGGCGGGGGCGAACGCGGTGCTGCTGACGGACCTGCCGGTGGGCGAGGACGCGGAGCTGGAGGCGCGCTTCGAGGCGGCGGGGATGGACCTGATCCGCCTGGTGGCGCCCACCACCACGCCGGCGCGGGTGCGGGTGATCGCCCGGGCCGCGCGGGGGTTCCTCTACTACGTGTCGCGGACGGGGGTGACCGGGGCCAGCCAGGCGCTCTCGGCCGGGCTGGCGCGCGAGGTGGCCGAGGTGCGCGCGGTGACCGACGTCCCCGTCGCCGTCGGCTTCGGCATCTCCACCGCGGCGCAGGCGGCCGAGGTGGGGCGGATCGCCGACGGGGTGGTGGTGGGGAGCGCGCTGGTGGACCGGCTGGAGCGCGGCGGGCTGGAGGCCGCGCGGGCGCTGATGCGGGAGCTGCGCGGCGCGGTGGAGGGCGCGGCCCACGCCTGAGCCGGTGCGCGAGCGAGCGTTCTCCGCCGTGGTGACGGCGGTCCTGCGCGGCTACGCGCGGGCGCTGATCTGGCTGGGCGCCCTCGTTCTCGCGGGCGCCTGGCTGCGCTGGCCCCCCTCGGCCGAGGGGTACGCGGGCGCGGCGGTGGCGGTGCTGGCGGTGGCGGCGCTGCGCTACGGCGCGGTGCAGCTCAGCAAGTTCGCCTACGTGACCATGACGGTGGTGCCGGTGGGGGCGCTCACCCTGCTGGGCGAGCCGGCCGCCGCGGTGATCGCCGCCGCGCTGGGCACCCTGCTGGGCGACTCGGTGCGCGGGAAGCAGGTCTTTCCCGCGGCGGTGAACGCCGGGCGCGAGGTGCTGGCCGCCACGGCCGCGGCGGGCGTCTACGCGGCGCTGCGGGTATGGACGCACGACCCCTCGCTGGACGGCGCCGCGGGGCCGCTGGGCGTGAGCGCCATCCCCGGGCTCGCCTTCTACTTCCTCTCCTGGTTCACCTTCTCGCGCGGGCTCTTCTACTTCTCGCTGGCGCTGCGCGGCAAGCTGACGCCGGCCGAGTGGAGCATCATCCTCCGCTACGAGTTCGTCTCGGCCGGGCTGGGGGCGATCGCGGCGCTGCTGGTGACGGCGGCGTTCTGGTTCGCGGCCGAGGGCTTCGGCTGGATGCTGATCCTCCTCCCCCTGGCCGTGGTGGGCGTGCTGGCCCGCGCGCTGGTGGTGGAGGCGATCGCGAGCGAGGAGCTGCGCAAGGTGGTGGCGATGGAGGCGGTGATCGCCGCCGGGATGCCGCTGGAGGAGTCGCTGGCGGGGATCGAGGGGCTGGCCGCGCGGCTGGTGGACTGGACGCGGCTGCACATCTACACCGGCGAGGCGGGGCGCCTGCGCATGGTGTACCCCGGCGAGGGCCGCGGCCCCGGCGCGGTGCCGGTGGACGGGCTGCGCGACCAGGCGCTGGCCGGCGAGGGCGCGCTGGTGGTGGAGGACGCGCGCCGAGACCCGCGCCTGACGGGGCTCGCGGGCGTGCGCTCGCTGGTGATCCAGCCGCTGCGCTACGGCCGCATCACCCTGGGCGTGCTGGAGCTGGCGCACCACCGGCCGCGCGCCTACGGCGTCAACGAGGTGCGGCTGATCGAGCGCTTCGGGCGGCAGGTGTCGCTGGCGCTGCAGCTCGACTCGCTGGTGCGGCCGATGACGCTGAGCGCGGCGGAGATGGAGGGGCAGCTCCGCGCGCTGGGCGGACGGTTGTCGGAGCTGCGGCTGAGCGGGCACGGCGTGGCCGGCCACGCCGCCGAGATCCGCGGCCGCATCGAGGACCAGGGGCGCCGCACCGCGCGCGGGCTGGAGGCGACGGAGGCGCTGGCCGCCGCCGCCGAGGCGATCGCGGGCGACGCCGGCGCCGCCGCGGCCGCCAGCGGCGAGGCGGGGACGATGGCGTCGGAGAACCGCGCCGCGATGCGCGAGGCGATCGAACGGCTGGTGGAGCTGCGCGACTTCGTGGACGGCGAGGCGCGCGAGCTGGGCCTGCTGGCGCGGGCGTCGGACCGCATCTCGGACCTGGTCGCCACCATCCACGACATCGCCGAGCAGACCAACCTGCTGGCGCTGAACGCGGCGATCGAGGCCAGCCGCGCGGGCGAGCACGGGCGCGGCTTCGCGGTGGTGGCCGAGGAGGTGCGGAAGCTGGCCGACAGCAGCGGGCGCGCGGCGGCGCAGGCGCGCGAGATGGTGGAGGGGGTGCGCGGGCAGATGGGCGCCGCGCTGGGGCGGATGGAGCAGGGGGCCGGGCGCGTGGCCAACGTGGGCGACCTGTCGCGCGCCGCGCTCGACTCGGTGGACCGCATCGTCGCCGCCGCCGCGAGCTCGGCGGAGGTCACCTCGCGGATGGCGGAGCAGGCGCGGGAGCAGCGGGGGCGCGTGGCCGGGCTGCGCGACGAGATCGCCGCCGTCTCCCGGCTCGCCGCCGCCAACGGCGAGGGCGCCACCTCCGTCGCCGACGCCGCCCGCGAGCAGGCCGACACGCTGGCGGAGATCGAGCGCTCCGCCGCCGCGCTGGGCGAGGTGTCGGCCCGGCTGAACAGCTACATCGCGCGCTTCAGCGCGATGACGTAGGAGCGTCTTATTGTATCCCGCAGGGCCGTTCCGCTACGTTTGTCCGCGAGATTGGTCCTCCAAGAATTGAGAATACGAGAGGATTTCGATAAGAACATCATCTGTATGGCGCGATGAAATCATAAAGTTACGCGCGTTACGCCATGTCAGATAATTGATCGACGGTATGCTAGCGGGTTTTGCCAAATAGTACATATTGGCAGGTTGCTCGAATCGGTCATCGAGGCATAACACACGCGTGGGGCTGATCGGAACGTGTACGCTCGTTCCAGGAGAGCGAAAACCAAACCTCTCTCGTACAGGATGGACCATGACCACCGGATCGTCACACGTGATAAATGAGGCTGTGTCAGCGGATAGGACCGACCAGCGCTTTGAAATGATCGTTTTTGCTAAGCTGGTCGCGTTTCGGTGTATCGCTGACACGAACATTTCTTGAATCTCGGAATCATTCAGATTTGCGAAACGTCCCCAGTCAGACGGGTCAACCGGCACTTTCCTATCCTGATAGATAATCTCAGTTATGTTCGGATTACCACCGGTGTCGCGTGGTAGCCGCCCTAACTGCTCCACGATGCGCTGATGAGTGAACTTGTGGTATTCCAGCCGGTTGGGATTCCGCAGGTATAATGTTGCGATAAAGAGCGCGATGATTTTCCGATACGACGGATTCTCAAAATCCAAGGCGTCCTCTGCAAACGCTTGCCAGAGGGGAGCTACGATTCCCTCCAATCCACTTAACCGCTTTTCCATCTCGTATGATCGTGTGCCCTGAACTGAGCGCGGTGAATATAGATGCTCTTGAACGCTGACGTGTTTGATAGATGCGCGAAACGGATCTCCACCCTCTTTCCCGAAGCACCATACCTCGGGGTACTCTGTGCCCGAGGTTTCCGGTAGCGCAAACGCCCGTAGGTACATTCGAGGGACCCAGTGTTGGCGCTTCGGGCTGCTCATGCGGTACGGATTTGAACGGGGTTAGCGTTCGGAAAGGCGGAAAGATGCGACAGTTTCTCAATGCGTCGACATCCGCCCGAAGTTCTCCTACAACATCAATCGACGGGGTGGTACGGACAAGTCCCCGATGACGCAGTCACCGGCGCGGCGCTTGGCGAGGTCTCGGCTCGCCGCAACAGCTATATCGCGCGCTTCAGCGCGATGACGTAGGGCGGGCGGGGGGCGGGGGAGATTCCCGGCTCGATCTGGGGATGCGAAATGCCGGCTCCGCCAGGGCCGCATTCCGGTGTTGCTGGGTGGCGTGCGCCACTCGTTGCTCCGCCGGGCGCGCCTCCCGAAATCTGGTGTGCGCTCCCGCACAGCCGCATCTTTCCGCTGCCGTGCGGCGCGCCCGGCGACCCTGCCTTCATGGTACGGAGCCGCGCGGGCGACGCATCCCCCGGCTCCCTCGCCCGTTCTCCTCTCACGCATCCCGATCGTGGAATTTCGACGCGCCCGGTCCTTCATGACTGACGAGGAGCTCTGGTTCGCAAATCTCCCGGAGACGGAGGTGGAGATCGTGGTGGGTGGCGGCCCGGACGCGCCGGACCCGGACCGCGCGGCGCAGGCCGCCTGGGCGGTGGAGCGCCTGGACGCCCTCTTCAAGCGGGCGAAGTCCTACTTGGACCACTTCGTCGACCGCGAGAAGCTGGGCCGCGGCGAGTGGCGGCTGGATTCCGTGGTGCTCGGGCGCTGCGACTGCGACCGCGCGGACGAGCTCGACCTGGTCCTGGGGCTCCCGATGGACGACGGCGAATGGACGGTCCGCTTTCGGATCGCCCCGCTGGACATCACCGGCTTTTTTGCCGTGGAGCTCCGCCGCCGGGTCATCTGAGGGCCGCGAATCGCTCCTCGGACATCCACCGTATGGCGTCGGTCCGCGGGACGCGCGGCGGTTTAAGATCGTGAAAGCGGGGCCGTGGTTGCGACCGTGCAACCCGCGACCCTGCTTCTTCGTGCGATTCATCCGCCGGCCACCGGCTCAGCGCGCCTGCCTCAGCTGCAGCAGGTGGTCGATGAGCGCGCGGAGGGCGGGCGAGGCCTGGCGCCGCGCCGGGTAGTAGAGGTAGTAGCCCTGAAATGGCGGGCAGTACTCCTCCAGCACGGCAACGACCTCGCCGCGGTCCAGGTACGGCTGCACCCCATCCCCCATCCCGATGGTCAGCCCCAGGCCCGCCGTCACCAGCCGCATCATGAGGGAGAAGTCGTTGGCGACGACGCGGGCCGGGACCACGACGGAGAAATCGCCGCCGCCGGGCTCGGTGAATTCCCATCGGTACGGCGGGGCATCCCGACTGGGCCGCCAGTTGATGCACGCATGCCCGCCCAGGTCGCGGGGGTGCTCGGGCCTGCCGTGTCTTGCGAAGTATTCGGGCGATCCGACCACGACCAGCCGCTGCGGGCCGGATGCGGGCACGGCGACCATGTCCTGGTCGATGACCTCGCCCAGCCGCATGCCGGCGTCGTAGCTGGCCGCGACGATGTCGCTCACGTCCTCGTCCACGATGATGTCGAGCTGGACTTCAGGGTACGTCCGCAGGAACCCCGCGAGCGCGGGCCCACGCAGGAACCCGTCCGCCCCGGCGCTGATGTTCAGCCGGATCGTCCCCCGCGGCTCATCCGCCA
>Ga0190275_10001339_pt1 | contig 18443 bp, 18 predicted proteins | sample Popmic550T_FD_133745 | JGI IMG/M metagenome (GOLD analysis project Ga0190275, IMG submission 133745) | Populus adjacent soil microbial communities from riparian zone of Yellowstone River, Montana, USA - 550 T | ecosystem: Environmental > Terrestrial > Soil > Riparian zone > Trees stand | place...
CCGCGTGATCACCGCGGCGGCGGCGATCATGGTCACCGTCTTCGCCTCCTTCATGATCGGCGACGACCGCATCATCAAACTCTTCGGCCTCGGCCTCGCCGCGGCCGTCTTCATCGACGCCGTCATCATCCGCTCCGTCCTGGTCCCAGCGATCATGCAGCTGTTCGGCGAGAAAGCCTGGTGGCTGCCGGGCTGGCTCGACCGCATCCTGCCGCGGCTGCACGTGGAGCCGGCCAAGGGGGATCCGGCGCCGACGGGGGAGCATCCTGTGGTTCAGGCAGTCGAGAAGTAGTTAGGGACGAGGGTTGGCGGGGAAGGGGTGCCGATACCCCTCCCCGTGAATTTGTCGCTCCGCGCCCTATGGGCGCGTTGCTCCGGATGTTGGAGCGCGACCTAAAGGTCGCGCGGATGACAGATTGCATTTCCGCGCGCTTCGCGCACATTCACGGGGAGGGGTATCGGCACCCCTTCACGGAACGCATCCAGCTAGCGGCTTAGGTGCGAGGAGTACGCGAGCTTCCCGTCGCCTTTATCTCGAGCTTCCCTACCCTGGGCCGTCCCGATGACCTGTGTCGCTGAGGGGTCTGGTTGCCCTCCATTCGAATGTGCGCGACAGCGCGCGATATGCAATCTGGCTATTGCGCGACCTTTAGGTCGCGCTCCAACATCCGGAGCGACGCGCCCATAGGGCGCGGAGCGACTGAATTCGAATGGAGGGCAACCAGACCCCTCCCCCACCAGCCCTCCGAACTACGCAGCCTTGGTGACCTTGTTCGACTTCAGACACCGCGTGCAGACGTAAGTCCGCAGCGGGCGGCCGTTCTCCTGGATCCGAACCTTCTGCAGGTTCGGATCGAAGCGCCGCTTGGTGGCGACCATCGAGTGGCTTCGCGACTGGCCGAACGCCGGTCCCTTGCCGCAGCTGTGACATACCTTCGCCATCGGGTCGCGGATAGTACCCTTTTCGGCAGTTAGCTAAGTGGACTAATGCTGGGGACGATTTCAGCGGTCAAACCGAGGGGGGAGAGAAATGAGTGGCGAGGACTTGGACCACGTGAATATGCACGAGGCGAAGACCCATCTCTCGAAGCTGGTCGAGCGGGTCGAACGCGGTGAGGAAATCGTGATCGACCGTGCCGGCAAGCCGGTGGCCAAGCTGGTCCCCTTGCCCCGGCCGAAAGCGGGCAAGCGGAAACTCGGTGGCTGGGAGGGCAAGGTCTGGATCTCACCGGACTTCGACGAGCGCGACGAGGAGTTCGAGCGTCTGTTCCACGGTGGCGAGCTTCCTCCCCTGGAAAGCGAGGACGAGCAGTGAGGCTCCTGCTCGACACCAATGCTCTGCTGTGGGCTCTCTCGGACCCGGACCGTCTCGCCAAGTCCGCTGCCGAGGCGATCCGCGAGCCGACCAACGAGGTCTTCTCCAGCGTGGTCAACGCTTGGGAGATCGGTGTCAAGAGAGCAAAGGGGCGCCTGAGAGGCGAGCTCGACCTGGAGCCGATGCTGGATCTCCATGACTTCAAGGTCCTCCCGGTAACGATGGCTCATGCTCTCGCGATCGAATCGCTTCCCCCTCAGCACCACGACCCCTTCGACCGCATGCTGATCGCTCAAACGCAGGTCGAGGGTCTCGTGCTCGTCAGCTCCGACCAGAAGATGCTCCGCTACGAGATCGCGGTGCTGCCCGCTCGCTAGCCGAGCTGGCGCTTCAGCAGCGCCATGCGGGCGACCGTGAGGGCGGCGTTGCGGCCTTGGTCGCGCTTGCCGCCGCCGGCCCGGGCCAGGGCCTGCTCCATGTTGTCGCAGGTGATGACGCCGAAGGCGCAAGGGACGCCGGTCTCCAGCTGCACGTCCTGGATGCCGCGGGCGGCCTCGGCGCAGACAAAGTCGTAGTGGTCGGTCTCGCCGCGGATGACGACGCCAAGACAGGCGACGCCGGCGTAGCCGGCTTCGGCGAAGGTCTTGGCCGCGAAGGGCAGCTCGTAGGCCCCCGGCACCGATACCTCCGTGACCGCGGTGGCGCTGACGCCGGCGATCTCGAAGCCTTCGCGGGCGCCGCTCAGCAAGCGCTGGGCGAGGTCCTCGTAGAAGCGCCCGACGCAGACGCCGAAGTGCAGCGGCGCCAGCGTCTGCCGCTCCTCGTCGCCGAACCGCTCGAGGAAGGCGCCCGCCTCAGCCATCGGCGGCCTTCGCGTCGCGTTCCTCCTCGTCGCGGATCATCTCCTCGTCGAGGGCCAGGCCCTGATGGTGCAGCGAGTGGCCCATCTTGTCGCGCTTGGCCCGCAGGTAGTCCTCGTTGTGGGTGTTGGGGTCGGACTCGATCGGCACCTGCTCGGAGACCGAGAGGCCGTAGCCCTCGAGGCCGACGATCTTTTTCGGGTTGTTGGTGAGGATGCGGATGCTGGTCAGGCCGAGGTCGCCGAGGATCTGGGCGCCGATGCCGTAGTCGCGCAGGTCGGCGGGGAGGCCCAGCTTGAGGTTGGCCTCGACCGTGTCGGCCCCCTCCTCCTGCAGCTTGTAGGCGCGAAGCTTGTTCAGCAGGCCGATCCCGCGGCCCTCCTGGGAGAGGTAGAGGAGGACGCCCCGGCCCTCCTCCTCGATCATCGCCAGCGCCGCCGCCAGCTGCTCGCCGCAGTCGCAGCGCATGCTGTGGAAGACGTCGCCGGTGAGGCACTCGCTGTGGACGCGGACGAGCACGTCCTCGACTCCGTCGACCTCGCCCTTGACCATCGCCACATGGTGTTTGTCGTCGATCAGCGAGCGGTAGCCGACGGCGGTGAAGTCGCCGAAGGAGGTCGGCAGCGCCGTCGAGACGACCCGCTCGATCAGCTTCTCGGTGCGGCGGCGGTAGGCGATCAGCTCGGCCACGGTGATCATCTTCAGGCCGTGCTTGCGGCAATACGGGATCAGGTCCGGGACCCGGGCCATGGTGCCGTCGTCGTTCATCACCTCGCAGATCACGCCGGCCGGGGTGAGGCCGGCGAGGCGGGCGAGGTCGACGCTGGCCTCGGTGTGGCCGGTGCGCTCGAGCACGCCGCCGTCTTTGGCCCGCAGCGGGAACATGTGGCCGGGGACGACGATGTCGCGGGGTCCCGAGTTGGGATCGATCGCGACCTGGATCGTGTGGGCGCGGTCGTGGGCGGAGATGCCGGTGCTGACGCCGCCGGCGGCCTCGATCGTGACCGTGAAGGCGGTCTGCAGCGGCGCCTCGTTCTTCGCCGCCATCAGTTTCAGGCCCAGCTGTTCGCAGCGCTCGGCGGTCAGCGCCAGGCAAACCAGGCCGCGCGCCTCTTTGGCCATGAAGTTGACCGCCTCGGGGGTGGCGAACTGCGCCGCCATCACCAGGTCGCCCTCGTTCTCGCGGTCCTCGCCGTCGCAGACGACGACCATGCGCCCGCGGCGGATCTCCTCGATCGCTTCCTCGATCGTCGCGAAGGCGCCCTCCGCCTCGACCATCACGTCTTTTTCCTCGGCCTCCGTCATCTGGCTCACGCTCGCTCCTTTCCAGCGAATGGTGCCAATAACCGCTCCACGTACTTCGCCACGATGTCGCACTCGACGTTCAGCTTGCTTCCCGGCCCGAGCTCACCGAGGTTGGTCCGCTCCAGGGTCTCCGGGATCAGCGAGACCTCGACCCAGCCCTCGCCCAGCTCGGCGATCGTCAGGCTGACGCCGCTGAGGGTGATCGAGCCCTTGTCGACCGCGTAGCGCAGCAGCCGGGGAGAGAGGCCGACGCGGACGCGACGGGCGAAGCCGTCCTCACTGGTCGCCAGCACCTCCCCCACGCCATCGACGTGACCCTGGACGATGTGGCCGCCGAGCCGGCCGGACGCCTGCATCGCCAGCTCGAGGTTGACGCGGGCGCCGGCCTCGATGCCGCCGAGCGCAGTCACCTCCAGCGTCTGGTTCATCGCCTCGGTCTCGAAGCCGTCGGAGGAGGACGCCGTCGCAGTCAGGCAGATGCCGTTGACGGCCACTGAGTCACCAAGCGAGATTTCGGGGGCAAGCGCGGTAGCGATGCGCAGGCGGGCGCCGCCGGTCCCGGAATCGACCGACTCGACCTTGCCGACGTCCTGGATCAGGCCCGTGAACATGTCACCACTCCTTGTAGCGGGCCGTGATCAAGGTGTCCTCGCCGACCTGCTCGGACTTCGACTCGAGGGCGGGTAGGCGCGCGGGTCCAGTCACGGGGGGAGGATCCAGTGGCGAGGGAGCAAGGAGCATGGGCGCGATGAAGGTACGGGATTCGTCGAGCTGGTTGGCGGTGAGGAAGGATGAGGCGAGGGTGCGGCCGCCCTCGAGGAAGAGGCTCGTTACGCCGCGGCGGCCGAGGTCGGCGAGGGCGGCGCTGACGCGGTCAGCTGGGGTCGAGCCGCTGGCGACGAGGATCTCGGCGCCCGCGTCGGCGAGGGCGCTCGTGCGGGTCGGGTCCGCATCGGGGGAAGTGACGACGAGGACCGGGGACTGGTCGAGGGTCGCGAGAAGCTGGGAGCTCAGGGGGAGGCGGGCTTGGGAGTCGAAGACGACGCGGAGCGGCTGGCGGGCGTCGGGGTGGCGGGCGGTCAGCAGGGGGTCATCGGCGAGGACGGTGCCGATGCCGGCGGCGATCGCATCCGATTCGGCCCGCCAGCGGTGGACCAGCGCGCGGCTGAGCTCACCCGAGATCCAGGGAGAGTCGCCAGGAGCGGTCGCGGTGCGCCCGTCGAGCGAGATCGCCAGCTTCAGGGTGACCAGCGGCAACCCGGTGCGCGCGTGCTTGCGGAAGGACTGGTTCAGCAGCCGCGCAGCCGCGGCCTCGGCACCAGCCGCAAAAGCAACCTCCACCCCCCCGTCGCGCAGGATCCCCGGCCCCCGCCCCGCCGCCTTCTCGCTCGGATCCTCGGAGGCGATGATAACGCGGACGATCCCCGCCTCCAAGACCGCCTCCACACAAGGAGGCTGCCGCCCCTGGTGAGCACAGGGCTCCAGCGTCACGTACATAGTCGCCCCCGCCGGATCCTCCCCCCGCTCCCGGCAATCGGCAAGAGCCGCCCGCTCCGCATGCAACCCCCCCAGCTCTGCATGAAATCCCTCGCCAATCACAACTCCGTCACGCACGACGACCGCACCGACGAGAGGATTCGGACTAACCCTCCCGCGCCCGCGCTCAGCCAGCTCCAACGCCCGGCGCAGATGCCCTTGATCCGTGGCTGTGACCTGGCTTTCCATCATTGACTGACTGGTCAGTCAGCCAACTCTACCGCGCCTGTTGCACGGGGTTTAGGCGATTCTCGCGCGGGTGGCTTCGGGGGAGGGGCCGAGAACGGACATACTTGCCCGCCCGCAGGCCCCTCCCCCGGAGACAGGACCCGCGCGCCGCAAGCGCGAATACCCTGATCACCGTCCCTATGAAGCTGATCATCCAAATCCCGTGCCTCAACGAGGAGCAAACGCTCCCCGCGACGATCGCCGACCTCCCGCGCCAGCTCCCCGGCTTCGACACCGTCGAGCTCCTCGTCGTCGACGACGGCTCCACCGACCGCACGGTCGCGGTCGCCCGCGAGCACGGGGTCGAGCACATCGTCCGCCTGACCAACAACAAGGGCCTGGCGGCGGGGTTCCAGGCCGGGTTGGATGCATGCCTGAAGCTCGGCGCCGACGTCGTCGTCAACACCGACGCCGACAACCAGTACAAGGGGTCCGACGTGGCGAAGCTGGTGGCGCCGATCCTCGCCGGCGAGGCCGACATGGTCGTCGGCGACCGCCAGGTCGGCCAGATCGATCACTTCTCCGGCTCGAAAAAAGGCCTGCAGCGGCTCGGCAGCTGGGTCGTGCGGCGGCTGTCGGGGACCGAGATCACCGACACCACCTCCGGATTCCGCGCCTACAACCGCGAGGCGGCGCTGCAGCTCTCCGTCGTCGACAACTTCACCTACACGCTGGAGAGCCTGATCCAGGCCGGCAAGATGCTGGTCGCGGTCGACCAAGTGACGATCGGGACCAACCCCCAGACCCGCGAGTCGCGGCTGTTCGACTCGACCGGCGCCTACGTGCGCCGCAACGGGCCGGCGATCCTGCGGATCTACGCCCGCTACGAGCCGCTGCGCGCCTTCGCCACCGCCGGCCTCGTCGTCCTGCTGCTCGCCCTGGCCGCCTGGATGCCGTTCCTGATCGACTGGGTCTTCAACGGCGACAACAGCGGCCACGTGCAGTCGCTGATCCTCGGCGCCGTCCTCTTCATCGCCGCCGTGCAGCTGTTCGCGCTGGGGGTGATCGGCGATCTCCTGGCCGGGCAGCGAGTGATGACGCAGCGGGTCTTCGAGCGGGTGCGGCGGGTCGAGCTGGCGCTCGGCGTCGAGCCCTCGCACTACGAGCCCGGCCGGCCGCGCGACTGATGGAGGCCGGCAAGGAACGCTCTGCCTCGGCTGAGTACGGCAAGACCGCCAGCTTCCTCGCTGTCGGCGTCGGCCTCACCGGGCTGATCACCTACGCCTACTTCCTGATCGCCTCGCACACGCTCTCCAAGCCCGACTACGGGCAGATCACGGTCCTCTGGTCGGCCGTCTTCATCACCATCTCCACCCTCTACCGGCCGGTCGAACAGCTGCTCTCGCGCCACATCTCCGAACGGCTGGAGAGGCGCGAGCCGATCGGCCAGGAGATGCGGGTCGCCTCGACGATCCAGCTCGGGCTCGCGCTCAGCTTCGCGGTCCTCGCCCTGGTCCTGCGGGGGCCGATCCAGGACGGCCTGCTGGAAGGCAACGAAACGCTCTACTGGGTCTTCTTCGGCGCCGTCCTCTTCTACGCCGCCAGCTACTTCGCCCGCGGCTTCCTCGCCGGGCAGCGCCAGTTCGGGCCGTTCACTGCGCTGATCCTCTCCGAGTCGATCTTCCGCACCCTCTTCGCGGTCCTCGTCGCGATCGGCCTGCTGAGCGGGCAGTCGTGGGTCGCGGTCGGCATCGTCGCCGCCCCCTCGCTGTCGCTGCTGGTGGTGCCGCTGGCATTCGCGCGGCGGGCGAAGCGGGAACGGGAGCGCCCGCAGCCCATTGCCGAGAGCGCCGAGCACGAGGACTTCTCGATGCGCCACGGCGGCGGCTTCGCGGCGGCGGTGCTGGTGATCATGTTCAGCGAACAGGCCTTCCTCAACGCCGGCCCGCTGATCGCCCGCAGCCTCGAGGGCGCCGCGGCGGCGGGGTTCATCTTCAACGTGCTGATGATCGCCCGCGCCCCGCTGCAGCTCTTCCAGGCGGTCTCGACCAGCATCCTGCCCCACCTGACCAGCCTCCACACCTCCTCCGACCCCGATAGCGAGCGCGAGTTCCACCGCTCGGTGCGCGGGGTGCTGCTCGGGGTCGCCGCCTTCGCCGCTTTCACCGCGATCGTGGTCCTGATCGCCGGGCCGCAGCTGATGCAGATCGCCTTCAGCGACAAGTTCACCTACGACCGGGCCGGCTTGCTGCTGGTCACGCTCGGCATGGGCCTCTACCTCGGCTCGGTCACCCTCAACCAGGCCTGCCTCGCACAGGGGCAGGTGCGGCGGGCGGCGCCGCGCTGGCTCGCCCGCGCCGCCTTCTTCATCGTCTGGAACTTCGTGCCGCTGGTCAGCGACGAGTTCCGCCGGGTCGAGATCGGCTTCGCGCTGACCGCCGGCGTCCTCTTCGCCCTGCTCTACCTGGTCTACCGCCGACCGCACGAACGGGCCGAGGACGTGCCGGAGGCGGGTTCGCCGGAGGAGCTCGAGGCGCGCCTGGCGGCGATCGACGAGAACGTTTGACGGTTGACTAGGGTCCCTCGATGGGCGGACACGACGCTGAGCTGATCCTGATTGCCGGCCTGCTGCTGGCCGCGGGCATCGCCGGGGCGCTGCTGGCCGACAAGGTCAGGGTGCCCGGCCTGCTGCTCTTCCTCGGCCTCGGGATGCTGGCCGGCTCGCAGGGAATCGGCGGCATCGAGTTCGACGACGCCGAGCTGGCGCGAACGCTGGGCACGATCGCCCTGATCCTGATCCTCTTCGAGGGTGGCCTGACCGCGGGCTGGAAGGAAATCCGCCCGGTCCTCGGCACCGCTGTCTCGCTGGCGACCGTCGGCACCCTCGTCACCGCGGTCATCGCCGGCCTGGCGGCGAAGCTGATCTTCGACCTCTCGACCCTGGAAGGGATGCTGGTCGGCGCCGCGATCGCCGCAACCGACTCCGCCGCGATCTTCGCCGTGCTGCGCCGCTCGACCCTGGAGAAGCGCCTCGCGCGCTCGCTCGAGGGCGAGTCGGGGATGAACGACCCGGTAGCGCTGCTGCTGGTGATCGGCTTCATCGAATGGATCCAGGAGCCGGGCTACGGCCTGGCCGACATGGCCGGGCTGCTGGCGATGAAGCTGGCGATCGGGGCGGCGGTGGGAATGGTCATCGGCCGTCTCGCCATCGCCGCGCTGGACCGGGCGCGGTTGCCGACCGACGGGATCTACCCGGTGGCGACGATCGCGATCGCGAGCCTCTCCTTCGGCCTGGCCGAGCTGGCCCACGGCTCCGGGTTCCTCGCCGTGTATCTGACCGCGCTGGCCCTCGGCTCAACCAGGCTCCCCGCCCGCCGCACGATCGTCGCCTTCCACGAGGGGCTCGGCTGGGTCGCCCAGATCGCCCTCTTCATCCTGCTCGGCCTGCTGGTCTTCCCCGCCAGCCTCGACGAGGTAGCGCTGGAGGGACTGGCGCTCTCGGCGGCGCTGATCTTCGTCGCCCGGCCGATCGCCACCTTCGCCGCCACGGCACTGGCGCCGCTCAACGCACGCGAGCGCTTGATGCTCGGCTGGGCAGGGCTGCGGGGGGCGACGCCGATCTGGCTGGCGACCTTTCCCGTGGTCGCCGGCGTCGGTGCCGGCGAGGAGCTGTTCTCGATCGTCTTCTTCGTCGTCGTCACCTCGACCCTGGTCCAGGGGGCGAGCTTCGAGCCGCTGGCCTCGCGACTCGGACTGACCACCGACGAGCCGGCGCTGCCGCGGCGGCTGCTGGAGTCGGGACGGATCCGCCGCATGGGGGGCGACGTGATCGCCTACAGGCTGCCGCCGGGCGCGGCCGCCGCCGAACATCCGGTGCGGGATCTGAACCTTCCCCGCGAGGCCCTGGTCAACGTGATCGTCCGCGACGGGCACGCGATCCCACCCCGCGGCTCGACCGTGCTGCGGGAGGGCGACGAGCTCCACATCCTCGTCCGCAGCGAGCTGCGCGAGGAGGTCGAGGCGCTGACCAGCACCTGGACGAAAGGGCCCGTGGGCAGGCCGGCACCGCCGGCGATGCCGCACCGCGGCGCCTCGCAGATCTTCTCGGTTCGGCCGGCGCGGGAGGGCGACGACCCGCGGGCCCGGGACGAGGTCGCCGGGGTGCCGGTACTTGCGGTGCTGCGCAGCCGCGGCGACCGCGTCGGCGCGATGGCGGCGCTGGCCGACGGCCGCTACGCGGTGACCGGCGAAGACGTGATCGCGATCGGCGGCCGCCGGGCGCTGGCCGAGTGGTGCGAGCGCCGGGCGTCGCGGGACGGCGTCGACCAAGCGGAGCGCGCCTGGTGGCAGGAGGTCACCGGCGCCCTGATCGCTCGCGGGGGCCCAGCGACCTAAACGGCACCGGCGGCGCTGGCGATCTCGGTATAGGCGGCCGCCGGGTCGGCGGCGCCGAAGACGGCGGAGCCGGCGACGAAGAGGGAGGCGCCGGCGGCGGCGATCGGGCCGGCGGTGCTGGCATCGACGCCGCCGTCGACCTCGATCCGGGCGTCCCCCACGAGCGGGCGCAGGCGCTCGACCTTGGCCGGCGAGGTGGGGATGAAGGACTGCCCCCCCCAGCCCGGGTTGACGGTCATGCAGAGGACGACGTCGGCGCAGCCGCGCAGCTCGGAGATCGCCTCCGCCGGGGTGCCGGGGTTGAGCGCGACGCCGGCCAGGCAGCCGAGCTCGCGGATCGCGTGCAGGGTGCGGTTGGCGTGCGGGGTCGCCTCGGCGTGGAAGCTGATCGAGTCGGCGCCGGCCTTGGCGAACTCCTCGATCTGGCGCTCGGGCGTGGCGATCATCAGGTGCACGTCGACAACGCCGCCGGCGCTGTGGACCTGGTCGGCGATGGCGCCGAGAACCAGCGGCCCGATCGTGATCGGCGGCACGAAATGGCCGTCCATGACGTCGAAATGGATCACCCGCGCGCCGGCGTCCATCACCTCTTCGATCTGCGCGCCGAGCTTCGCGAAGTCGGCCGAGAGGATCGACGGCGCTACCCGCGGCGACTCGATTAGTTCCCGCATCCGCTCGCTCATCTGCTGAGCCTACTGAGCGCGCGCGGACGTGCTCAGGCAGACCTGAGCATCGAGGAGCCGCACGACTGGCACTGCATGTCCTCGGTGTGGCTCATCCGCGCGATCGTCTGGTGTTCGCCGCAGTTGGGGCACTGGGAGACGAGTTCGAAGCGGCTGAGGCAGTTGACGCAGCGCAGACGGCCGGGCAGCTGGGTGGGTCGCAGCCAGGGCTCGCCGCAGTTCGGGCAGGGCGCGCGGCCCAGCGTGGTTCCCTTGCCGCTGCCGACGTCGTTGGCCTCGCTCATCTTCTAATCATGGCGCTTCAGGCGGGCGATGAAGAATCCGGTGGTGCCGTCGCGGTCCGGGCGCAACTGCAGGCAGCGCGGTTGCAGCGACGAGGCGAGGCCGGGCGCGCGGGCGCCGAGGTCCTCCAGCTCCAGGGCCGGCACCTCTCCCGCGGTAGCCGCGGCCAGCAGCGCCGCGACCCGATCCTCGTTCTCGCGGCGGGAGATCGTGCAGGTCGCGTAGACCAGCACCCCGCCGGGGCGGAGCACGCGGGCGGCGCCGAGCAGCGCCTGCTCCTGGACCTTGGCCAGGCGCTCGATCGCCTTCGGCGACTTGCGCCAGCGGGCGTCGGGGCGCGAGGCGAGGGCGCCGAGGTCCGAGCAGGGGGCGTCGAGTAGGACGCGGTCGAAGCCGGAGGCCATCTCCATCGCGGCCGCGTCGGCCTCGATCACGGTGACGCTGCGCAGCCCCAGGCGCCGAGCCTGGGCGGCCACTTCCTCCGCCCGCGCGGAATCGAGCTCGACCGAGATCAGCTCGCCGCGGTCGCCCATCCGCGCCGCGATCTGACCGGTCTTGATCCCAGGACCGGCGCAGAGGTCGAGCAGCTGCTCGCCCTCGCGCGGGTCGAGCACCTCGACCACGGCGGCGGACCCGCGGCTCTGCGGCGTCAGCTCTCCCGTCGCGATCATGGCCGGGATCGTCTCGCCGGTGCGCCCGGCGACGACGATCATCTCCTCCGTCCGCAGCGGCCAGGCCGCAGCCGCGGCACTCGTCTCCACCCCGGCCTCGCGCAGGCTCGCCAGCACCGCCTCGCGATCGCTACCAGCGCTCACCCGCATCGCCACCTGGGGCGGCTCGTTGCAGGCCGCGAGCAGCGAGCGCGCCCGCTCGGCGCCCAGCTCCTCCCACCACATCCGCGCCAGCCAGAGCGGCGCCGAGTGGGCCACCGCGGCCGCCTCGGGGGTGGAGTCGTCCTCCAGCAGCACCGCCGTCAGCTCCGCCCGCTCGCGCGTCGCCCGCCGCAGCACCGCGTTGACGAGGCCAGAGGCATGGGCGGCCCCGGCGCCCTTGACCAGCTCGACCGCCTGGTCGACGGCAGCGTGGTCGGGAGTGCCGTCGGCGAAGAGCAGCTCGTAGAGACCGAGGCGCAGCGCGGCCAGAACCGGCGGGTCCAGCAGCCGGATCGAGCGGCCGGCCAGGCGTTCGATCGCGGCGTCGGCGGTGCCGCGGCGCTGGACGGCGCCGTAGGCGAGCCGCTGCGCCTGGGCGCGCTCGCGGCCCTCGAGGCCGAGGCGGTCGGCGCCGGCGCGAAAGGCGCGCTCGGTGAAGGCGTCCTGCTCGAAAGTCTGGCGGATCGTCTCGAAGGCGAGCGCCCGAGCCGGAGCGATCACAGCTTTGGCAGCGAGTGGCCGCGCAGGTAGGCGTCGACCGGCATCGGCTTGCCGCCGGGCGGCTGCACGACCTCCAGCCGCAGGGCACCGCGGCAGCAACCGACCAGGAGCGCCCCCCACTCGGACTTGACCGAGCCGGTCTTGACGCTGACGTCGACCGCGCGGGCGCGGCGAACGCCGAGCCGCTCGCCGTCGGCGGTCTCGAGGTAGGCGCCGATGTGCGGGGTGAGGGCGCGGACGGCGGCGGAAAGCTCGACCGCGGGCCGGGCCGGATCGAGGCGGCGCTCGGCCGGCTCGATCTTCTCGGCGTAGGTGACGTCCGCCTCGGCCTGGGGCTCGAACTCGAGCTTGCCCTCGGCGTCGAGGTTGAGCGCCCGCACCAGCAGCTCGCCGCCGAGCCCGGCCAGAGTCGAGGAGAGCGCCTCGAAATCCGTGTCGGCCGCGATCAGCACCTCGGCGCGGAGCGCCACCGGCCCGGCGTCGAGCTCGGCGACCAGCCTGATCACGCAGACGCCGGTGCGCTCGTCGCCCGCCATGATCGCCCGCTCGATCGGCGCCGCCCCGCGCCAGCGCGGCAGCAGCGAGGGGTGCACGTTCAGCAGCTCGAACTCCGAGAGCAGCGGCTCGCGGATGATCTGGCCGAAGGCGCACACGACGACGGCGCTCGGCTTGGCGGCGCGGATCCGCTCCAGCGCCTCGCCGTCGTTGACGTTCTCGGCCTGCAGCAGCTCGATCCCCAGCTCCCGCGCCGCCACGGCGGTCGGCGGCGGCGTCAGCTTGCGCCCGCGTCCCTGGGGACGGTCGGGGGGCGTCACCACCAGCGCCGGCCGGTGCTCGCAGGCGGCCAGCCGCCGCAACACGGTGGCGGCGAACTCGGAGGTGCCCAGGTAGACGGTGCTCACGCGTCGGTGCGCGGCTCGCGAAGCTCGCCCTCGTCCTCGGCCTCGAGATCGCCGGGAGGGCTGTAGCTGCCGCCTTCGCGCAGCGCCCTGAGGGCGCCCTTGCGCTGGTCGCGGCTGGTGCGGTCGAGGATCAGGACCCCATCCAGGTGATCGATCTCGTGCTGGAGCACCCGCGCCTCCAGCCCCGAGGCCTCGATCACGACCGGCTCGGCCTCGACGTCGCGGCCGCTGACACGGACGTGCAGGGGCCGCTCGACGTCCATCGAGACCCGCGGCAGGCTGAGACAGCCCTCCTCGGCGATCGATCCCTCGTCCGAGAGCCACTCGATCACCGGGTTGATCAAGGCCGTCGGCTCGCCGTCGGAGCCGGCCTGGAAGACCAGCAGGCGCCGCAGCACGCCGAGCTGGGTGGCAGCGAGACCGACGCCCATCCCGTCGTGCATGATCGCGATCATCCGCTCGACCTCGGCCCGCAGCTCCGGCCCGAAAGCGGTGACCGGGGAGGCGACGCTCTTCAGCACCGGGTCGCCGAACTTGACGACGTGGGCGAGCGCCCGCTGGCGCCGCTCGCGCAGCTCGTCTTCCAGCTGGCGCTGATCCTCGTCGGTGCCCATTGCCTGCTCGTCGCTCACGGAACCGATTGTATGGACCTACTGCGGGTCCACGTCCACTCCGATCGCGACGCCCTCGAGCGAGCGATCGGAGGCGCGGCGCTCGACCACGCCGCGGATCGCGGCGACCGTCCCCTCGCGATCGGCGGCCTTGATCAGGATGCGGCGGCGATGGCGGTTGCGGACGCGGAACATCGGCGCCGGGCCGAGCAGCTCCGAGCCCCGGGGCAGCTTCTCCCGCAGCTCGGCCGCGAGCTCGCCGGCGGCCGTTTCCAGCTTCGCCTCCTGCTCGCAGGCGAAGTTGATCCGCGCCAGGTGCGAGAACGGCGGGTAGCGCAGCAGGCGCCGGCGCTCGAGCTCGCCGGCGAGGAAGCCGGCAGAGTCGTGGCGGGCGGCGTGCTCGATGCTCGATGCGGCCGGGGCCAGGGTCTGGACGATCACCTCGCCGCCGGCCTCGCCGCGGCCGCTGCGCCCAGCCAGCTGGGCGACCATCGCGAAGGTCCGCTCCTCGGCCCGGAAGTCGGGGAAGCGCAGGGTCGCGTCGGCGTCGAGGATCGCGCTCAGCGTCACCTCGGGGAAGTCGTGGCCCTTGGCGACCATCTGGGTGCCGACGAGGACGGCGCTGGGCGCCTCGCCGAAGCGGGCGAGGATGCGGGCGTGGGCGCCGCGTTCGGCGGCGGTGTCGGAGTCGAGGCGGAAGACCGGCATCGGCGCCAGGCGCTCGGCCAGCAGCTCCTCGATCCGCTCGGTGCCGGCGCCGGCGCGCGAGAGCGTGGTCGAGGCGCACTCGGGGCAGGCGCGCGGCTGCGGCTCGATGTGGGCGCAGTGGTGACAGACGAGGCGGCCGCTGTGGCGGTGGACGATCAGCGAGACGTCGCAGTTGGGGCAGCTCCAGTGGTGACCGCAGGAACGGCAGGTGAGCCAGGGTGCGAAGCCGCGGCGGTTGATCATCACGATCGCCTTGGCGCCCGCGGCGCGGACCTCCTCCAGCGCCTCCCAGGTGTCGGGGTGCAGCGGGCCCGAACGGGGGTCGGCGCCGCGCATGTCGACCAGCTCGACCGGCGGCATGCGCAGGCCGTCGACCCGCCGAGGCAGCTCCAGGCGCGGCAGCTCCAGCCAGGTCTCCGGGCGCGGCGTGGCGGTGCCGGCGACGAGCACGGCGCCGCTGTCGGCGGCACGGCGCCGGGCCACGGTGCGGGCGTCGTAACAGGGGTCTCCCTCCTGCTTGTAGGAGGCGTCGTGCTCCTCGTCGATGACGATCAGGCCGAGGTCGCGAACCGGGGCGAAGACGGCCGAGCGGGGCCCGACGCAGACGCTCGCCTCGCCGCTGCGCAGGCGCCGCCACTCGTCGTAGCGCTCGCCGGCCGAGAGGGCCGAGTGCAGCACCGCGAAGCGGTCGCCGAGCCGGGCGCGGAAGCGGGCCACCGCCTGGGGGGCGAGGCCGATCTCGGGGACGAGGACGATCGCCCCCCGGCCGCGCTCCAGCGCCGCCTCGACCGCCGCCAGGTAGACCTCGGTCTTGCCGGAGCCGGTGACGCCGTGCAGCAACAGGCTGTGCTCGGTGCCGGCGGCGCCGTCCAGCGCGGCGACGATCGACTCCACCGCGGTCCGTTGTTCGGGCAGCAGCTCGGGGCGCTCGACCGCGGCCGCGAGGCTCGAGTCGGCGGGCCGGCGGCGCAGGCGCGAGCTGCGGGTGGCGATCAGGCCGCGGTCCTCGAGCCGCCGCAGCGTCTGGCGGTCGGCGCCGACCGCCGCTTTCAGCTCGGGGCCCGACATCTCCCCCGCCCGCAGCGCCTCCAGCACGGCCCGCTGCTTGACGCCGAGCCGGCCGCCGCCGCTCAGCGCCTCCTCGCCGGCCGGCAGGATCTCCGCCCGCAGCTCGAGCTTGGAGCGCACGGTGCGGGCGCCGGTGCCGGTGCCCGGGGGCAGCACCAGCTGCAGGCCACGCGAGGGGGTCGAGCAGTACTCGCGGGCGACCCAGAGACCGAGCCGGACCAGCTCCGGCGGGGCGCCCGACTCGAGCGCCTCGATCGGCTCCGCCAGGCGCTCCGGTGGCAGCTCGGAGGCCTCGGCTAGCTCGACGACTACGCCCAGCAGCTTGCGCGGCCCGAACGGGACCCGGACGACGCTGCCGACCTCGATGTCAGCCATCGCCGCCGGGCGGCGATAGTCGAAGGGACCGCGCAGGGCGCGGGCGGTGGTCAGCGGCTCGACCCGGAGAATGGCCATCGGGCGAGGGTATGGCCGTCGGGGGACGGCCCGCCTCCACCCCTGGCGAGCGTCCCGGCGAAGCCATATGCTGCCCGCCGTGAGCCTCAATCTCAGCGCCGGGGAGACCGTGATCTTCGAGGGCCACCCGTCCTGGCGAGCGATTCTCGGCTTCTACCTGAAAGGGGTCGTCGTGGCGGTCATCCTCGGCGTGATCGCCAAGCTCGTCGACGGCGACGGGACCGCCTTCCTGGTGATCCTGGTCGTGATCGCGCTGACCGTCGTCGTCGGCTTCGTCAAGCGCGTGGCGACCACCTACACGATCACCAACCGCCGCCTCAACATCAAGCGCGGGATCGTCTCCCGGGAGATCCAGGAGACCCGCCTGGAGCGGGTCCAGAACGTCAACTACCGGCAGTCGGTCTACCAGCGCCTGATGCAGATCGGCGACGTCGACTTCGACACCGCCGCCACCGACGACTACAACTTCGTCTTCGCCGGCGTCGCCGACCCCGCCGACGTCGTCCACCGGGTCGACCAGGCAACCGGCACGCACAGCGCCGGCACGCACGGGCTGGGCGAGGCGCAGCCGCCTAGCGCCTGAGGTTGGCGACGGTTCGTGTGAGGATCCGAATGACGTACTGAGGTTCATGCGCGACTTGGTAGTGGGAGAAGCGCAGCGGGGTCAGACCTGAGGCCGTATGGCTCTGGTCGCGGCGGGCGTCGCGGGCCTGGGCGGACGGCGTCCGGTGGTAGCGCCAGCCGTCGGTCTCGACCACGAGGCCGAGGTCCGGCCAGTAGAAGTCGACCTCGAAGTCGTTGACCATCTTTTTGGTGAGCGGAACCGGAAGACCGGCCTTGGCGGCGATCGGCCGGAAGAGGACTTCGAGATCGGTGTCGGAGAGGCGAAAGGTAAGGCGGTCGAGCAGGGTACGAAGTGGCTTGACCCCGCGTTCACCGGCGTAGTCCTCGAGCGCTGCCCGCAGCGCCTCCGGATCGATCACGTCGTGCTTGTCCGCCTCGTTGACCATCCGCTCGAGGCGGTTCGGCGTCAGTTCCGTGGCCTGGTCGATCAGGGTCCGCACCGGCTTCGTGACCGGGATGCCATGGCGCTCGGTGACGTCCCGCTCCGGTAGGCGCGGTCGAATCCTGGCCCTTATCCCTGGTCGCGAAACGGCGCCATAACGGCGGATGCTGACATCGACCGGACCCGTGCCCTCAGGACCGATCCCCCAGAGCGCAGCGGCGCTCGCATGGCTGAGCAACGCACCCTCACCGCAGATGAGAACAGCTGCCATCCAACCCTGCTTGCGGTCGGTTAACGGCCATCCCACCGTGTAAACGCCGCGAGCCACTTGCCGGAGGCGGCCCGTGGCGAGGCGGTGTCGGATCGCCTTCGGGCTGAACCCCAGCCCTAGAAGATCCTGGCGAGTGAGGACCCCGTGTTGCCGACGCGCAAGTGCCCAGGCATCCCGACTCCGCGTAACCAGCTTTGAGGCCCCCATAGGGGCTCAAAGTCTGGATACGCGTGGAGTTCTCCCCCGGTGGGGAGAAAGCTAGGCGGCTGCGGCCTCGAGGCCCGCCGCGGCGCGGAGGGTGTCGGCGCGGTCGGTGCGCTCCCAGGTGAAGTCGGCATCGGCGCGGCCGAAGTGGCCGTAGGCCGCCGTCTTCTGGAAGATCGGGCGGTGCAGGTCGAGGTACTTGCGGAAGGCGCCCGGGCGCATGTCGAACTCGGCCTCGACCAGGCGCGAGATCTGGGCGTCTGGGAGCTTGCCGGTGCCGAAGGTCTCGACCATCAACGAGACCGGGTGGGCGACGCCGATCGCGTAGGCGACCTGGACCTCGCAGCGCTCGGCGAGGCCGGCGGCGACGACGTTCTTGGCCACGTAGCGGGCGGCGTACGCGGCGGAGCGGTCGACCTTGGACGGGTCCTTGCCGGAGAAGGCGCCGCCGCCGTGGCGGGCCATGCCGCCATAGGTGTCGACGATGATCTTGCGGCCGGTGAGGCCGGCGTCGCCGACCGGGCCGCCGATCACGAACTTGCCGGTCGGGTTGACGAGGAACTCCTCGCGCAGCTCGGACTCGTCGTACATGCCCGGCACCTCGGCGCTCAGCACCGGCAGGATCACGTTCTCCCAGAGGTCCGGTTTGATCGTCTGCTGGGAGTCGATGCCGTCGTCGTGCTGGGTCGAGATCAGCAGCTTTTCGATCGCGACCGGGCGGCCGTCGGCGTAGCGGACCGAGACCTGGGTCTTGCCGTCGGGGCCGAGGTAGGGAAGCGTCTTGTCCTTGCGGACGGCGGCGAGGCGCTCGGCGAGGCGATGGGCGATGTGGATCGGCATCGGCATCAGCGCCTCGGTCTCGTCGCTGGCGTAGCCGAACATCATTCCCTGGTCGCCGGCACCGGCGACGTCGAGCTCGTCGTCGTCGGAGGGGTCGACCCGGGTCTCGTAGGCGTGGTCGACGCCCTGGGCGATGTCGGGCGACTGCTTGTCGAGCGAGACGAGGACCGAGATGTGGTCGCAGTCGTAGCCGTAGTTGCCGCGGTCATAGCCGATCCCGCGGACCGTCTCGCGGACGATCTCGGGGATGTCGAGGTGGACGTCGGTCGAGATCTCTCCCGAAACGACGGCCATGCCGGTGTTGACGAGGGTCTCGCAGGCGACGCGGCCCTCGGGGTCCTCGGCCATGATCGCGTCCAGGACCCCGTCGGAGATCTGGTCGCTGACCTTGTCGGGATGACCCTCGGTTACGGACTCGGAAGTGAAGAGGTACTCGCCCTCGGCGAGCGGCTTTGAAGTAGGC